>ERZ772977.613-NODE-613-length-22736-cov-2.928971_pt1 | contig 22736 bp, 19 predicted proteins | sample MGYA00511131_ERZ772977 | MGnify/ENA primary metagenome ERZ772977 (study PRJEB29015, sample SAMEA2737935) | human oral metagenome | biome: human oral; feature: human-associated habitat; material: dental | place: China | collected 2151 ...
AAATTACTGTCTAAACTAGAAACTGTTACTCTTTTACTTCCAGAAGAAGCATTTCTCGAATCATAGACAGTAAACTCAGCAGTAGCAGTTCCAGAAGCTTCATTAACCTCTAGCCTATATCTGCCCGGCTTTAGAGTTTTGAGGTATGCAGCCTTTAGCTTGACCCTAGTGCTTCCGGAACTCTTCTCGAAGTCAGTTCCTTCATTTAGAACTTTCCTGTAGTTCGTACCTGTAACAACAGCAGATTCAAACTCCAAAACTGGAGCTGATGCTCTAAAGTTTAAGTCTGTGCCAAGCGCAAGGTCATAGCTGCTGCCATTTCCTTCAATCATCTTGTTAGGTTCAGCCTTACCATATGTAAACGTAATCTTGTTACTTGGAAGCGATGCAACGAATCCGTTATCCAGGAGTTCTTGATCAACGTCACTAGACTGAACCGCATAGCCTTTAATTTTCTTAGCCTTGATTCCTAAGGAGTAAATCTCAGACACTCCATAAGCTTTATAATTGTCTGAAGTAGCCAGCTTATTTCCACTCTCATCCACGTAGTTGACTTCGATATTTATGAGGTTCTGCATCTGTGCTGGAGTGAATAGTTTATCTCCCATATATCCATTGTTGTGGATAATCATCTTATACTTTGGCTGAGATAGATATGTCTTTCCACCATCAAGGGACACCGTTACCGTGTACGTCTTATCAGCTCCTATATTAGTTGGGGCCATGAGGTCAAATTTCATCTTAGTGCCAGCTGGATCTACATAATTTGGAACAGCTTGGAATCTATACATAGAGTTGCAGAGCGGAACTGGCGTTGTAGGCCACTCCACACCATTCTCATCAACAGCCCTGATCTTCACATTGTCTGTACTAAGGTTGCTTCCATTTAGCTCGAGAGTTGCAGCCGGTGTTACGTACTCTTCGACTGTACCTTCAAATGTATCATCTGATGGATTCTGATCATTAGCGCCTGTCAGAGAATATGATGTAACTGCACCTGGTATTACCTCGTCCTCCTTTGCAGTTAGAACAGTAACCTTCTTGGTTCCATTAAATGCACCTGCAGTATCAATTTCCTTGCCGTCTGCCGTTAGTAACGCCTTGTACTTTACGTTATCTTCACTGCTGTTCTCAGGGAGCTTGAATTTAAACTCAGCACTCTTAGCAGAAACGAATGACTTCTCCCCATTTATAACATTTCCAGCCTCATCTACTAGCGACAGCTTTAGATTAGGTGTAGCTTCAAATCTACTACCAGCTAGGTTTACTGTAAGCACACCACCATCACTATCGAACTTAGTCTTAGAGAACACAACGCTGTCTACAGTAACGTCACGTACTATTGGCTCTGAGATATTCTCTCCGAGAACCTTGTTCTTGCTATCTTTGATTGCACCTTTATTTATCTTTACATATAGAGGTCTTTTAATGTCTAACGCATCCTTAAGTGAAATATTAAGAGTTTCAAACTGGGCATCCACTTTATCCCCACTTCCAAGGGTATGAACTACGGTTCCCCCATCATCAGGATTCCGATCATAGATTTCTATCTTTGACTTACCGTTATCTGTTACATGAACATTCTTGTCTAGAGCAACCTCAAGAGTCTTGCCATTATCAATAAACCTAGCTCTATTAATCTGCGCAGCAAACTCATCTGGGTCTAGGTCGCTGAGCACCTTTACGTTCACCTTCATCTTAGGTGCTCCGGTATTTCCAGTTTCATAATCATATGTAAATGTGCGGTCCCCAGATGTTCCAAATGTCACGACTCCGGTTCCTGCGTTGTAAGTTGCGTTAGCACCTGTAACGCCGCTCACCTTAGACACATCATCAACCAAACCATGCATGTCAACCTGGAGAGTGCCATTCTTCTCCTTGCCTCTAACTGTTATATTCTGCGGAGATACTGCAATTCCTTGATATGCACTAAATTGGTTTAAATCGAGCTGTTTTAGCTTGTTGCCATCGACGTTCCATAGGCTTATATTATTGGAAGCAGGCTTTGTAATCTCTTCTACTCCCGCATTTTTACAAGATAACTCCTCAAGGGCAGTAAGCTTCGCTGCATCCACCCTCTCCATTCCCTTGATTGATGTGTTATCAAAGTTCAGTCTTCTAAGATCCTTGTTGTTATTAATATTGAGACTCTTTATCTTAGTGCCGCTAACATTAAGAACGTTTAGATTAGTATTCTTGCTCACATCTAGCTTTTTAATCTGAGTGCCAGATACATTAAGTCCTACGAGGTTGCGAGCACTGCTTACGTCTAAGTGCTTAACAGGTGTATTCTCAATCTCGATAGTCTTTAAAAAAGTCTTATCTGCAACATCCAGAGCCTTAAGCTTAGAGTTGCCGGCAGCTAATTCACTAAAATACTTGTTGTTTGATAGATCTAAAGTGTCAATTTCTGTATTACGCATCCAAAACAGTGTCAGCGCTTTACAATGCGAAAAGTCGATTGATTTGAGCTTCGTATCATTAGCCTGTACCTGCGTTAAGTTCCAGTTCTTTGAGAAATCCACACTAGAGATTGGCGTGCTGTTGAAATAGAACTCATATAAATCTCTGTTGTTAGATGTATCCACCTTGCTCACCGAGGTATTTTCCACATTAAGCGCCTGAAGTCTCTTATTATGCGTTACATCTAGCTCTTTTACCTGAGTTCCAGGCACCTCACATCTCTTTAGGTAAGGATTATTTCTTAAATCAACGCTACGTAGAGAAGTAAGCGGAACGGTAAAATTCTGAGCTCTGGATTCTTAGTGAGATCAACACTCTCTATCGATGAATTGGTCACGTTAAATATCCGCAGCTTAGCATTCCTACTTGTATCAATTGAGGTAATCGCACCGTCTCCTGATAGCGACAGTATCTGTAGCTCAGGGTTCCGTCACCGTCAGTATCGAAGTTCTCACTTACCAGGTTCCTAAATCCCTCGCTCGGAAAATGAGCTTCATCAATAGCCACACTTTCGTATGTCTTTGCTGCTTCATCTGCAAGGTCCTTCTTAGTCTCGATTACTTCAGTGTCTTCGGACAAATCAGGGCTGAATATCTTGTAATTCTTTTCCGAAACATTATCCGCATTTAAGCTTGCTCTATCCCTAACATAACCGTCATACACACCTGCATAACTCGTTGTCATAACTTGAGAAATAAAAATCATCAAGCAAGTAATTAGTGCCGCGAGTTTCCTCTTCATCAACGTTCTCCTTAAAATATATTTCATAGTATTCCATAGTATTCCATATCGTCTTGTATGATATGCACAATATCTAGAATAAAGCTTTGGCAATCTACTGTCAACGTAGTTTGCGCACGCTATTTATTGATTTAACACATATTAACACTTCACTGTCTTGTATTCTTCAATGGATTTCCACAATGTGAAGATGGGTTATGATATAATGTACAAAATTTAAGAACTAAAGGTTCGAATTAGTGTTTTGTATTATTCACATGATATGAAAGGAACGAGATATGAAAAAGCTACTTGTAGTAGATGACGAAGCTAAAATCAGAGAGGTCATCAAAGAATATTCAGAATTTAGCGGCTATGAAGTTACAGAGGCAGCAGATGGAATGAGTGCAATCGGGCTATGTAAGCTTAACGATTACGACCTGATTATCATGGATGTTATGATGCCTAAGCTAGACGGTTTTAGCTCGGTTAAGGAAATCAAGAAATTCAAAGATATACCTGTAATCATGCTTTCAGCAAGAGGCGAAGAATACGATAAGCTATTTGGCTTCGAGCTAGGAGTTGATGACTATGTTGTAAAGCCGTTTAGCCCTAAAGAGCTTATGGCTCGTGTAAACGCTGTTATTACTAGACACGAAGGTGCTGACCACGGAACTAGCAACGTCATGAAGTTCGATGGACTTGAGGTTAACTTTGCAGCTCGCACGATTTATATAGATGGAAAGCGAGTAAATCTAACACCTAAGGAGTACGATCTTCTATTCTATCTGATTCAGAATAGAAATATCGCTCTATCGAGAGACAAGCTTCTCTCGGACATCTGGGGATATGATTTCTTCGGTGACGATAGAACCATTGATACTCACATCAAGAATCTGAGAAACAACCTCGGTCCATACCGTGATTTTATCGTTACACTAAGAGGAGTGGGTTACAAGTTTGAATATGAAGATAAAGAGAAGTAAGTGGGATCCGAACAGCATACGTGCTGTCTCGCTTATGTACTTTATGGTATTTGCCGCTGTAATCCTGCTCATGGTATGGTTCATGCAAAGTTTCTTCATGAACACATACTACGAAAGAATGATGGCACAGGAAGCGCAGACGACGGCAAACAAGCTAGGCAACTACTATTCCACTAACAAGGATAATTTTGATGCGTATGCACGAAAAGCCGCTGACCGAAATGGTCTATATATAAGGCTAGAAACAGCCGATTCGACTTCAGAATATGGAAACAGCGGTCTGTCACAGGGCGACCTCCCTCATTACCAGTTTGAAATTTCAGATGCAAAGGACAAGCTAGCAAAGAGTTCTCTGGGGAAAATTTCTCTCACTGTCACTGAAAAGGGAAATAAGGCATCGCGCTTAGTGTATGCTACGTACCTTGGGAATCGTGATGACGGAAATATCCTATACATGATTGCTCCTCTCTACCCAGTGGAGTCTACCATATCGATTTTGCGTTCACAGCTGCTGTACATCACGTTTATAACACTGATGATTGCCAGCATGCTCGCAATCATCATGTCGACCTGGCTATCGTTACCTATCGCTAGCATCACAAAGTCCGCAGTCCAGCTGAGCAACGGCAATTACAACGTGAATTTTAACGGAGGAATATTTACCGAGACTAATGAGTTAGCTAGGACGCTCAATAAAGCTTCATATGAGATGCAGAAGACGGATTCATATCAGCGCGACTTAATCGCTAATGTGTCACACGATCTCAAGACTCCGCTGACGATGATAAAATCATATGCTGAGATGATCAACGATATCTCGGGAGATAATCCAGAGAAGCGCGCTGAACATCTCGCAGTTATAATTGCAGAGGCAGATAGGCTCAACAAGCTCGTATCTGATATGCTCTCCGCTTCGAGGCTTCAGTCTAACTCAGCTGAGCTAAACATGACTAAATTCGATATCGTCAAGGCCGCTACTGAGGTAGAAGAGACATTCGAGGTGCTTAATCAGCAAGAGGGCTACAATATATCATTCAACAAATGTAAGACTGCGTATGTATATGGCGATTACGATAAGCTAAAACAAGTTATGGCAAATCTCATATCCAACGCTATTAAGTATTGCGGCAAGGATAAGTACGTGCGCATTGAGCTCAAGAAAGTCGGTCGCAATGTTAGATTTGATGTAATTGACCACGGCGACGGAATAGCCGCTGAAGAGATATCCCATGTATGGGAACGCTATTACAGAACTAGCGCTAACCGAAACCGCAACATAGAAGGAACCGGCCTCGGCCTATCCATCGTAAAAGGCATCTTAAGCCTCCATAACGCCAATTATGGGGTTGAAAGCGAAGAGGGCAAAGGAAGTGATTTCTGGTTTGAGCTGGCGACCATTAAGAAGTAGACTTTGAGTTGCTCAATAAGCTTGCTATGCTTCTTGATGGAAGAAGTTTCAGGCGAAATAAAAATCTACAAATTAATAATGATAAGGAAACAGGAAGGTGAGCAGCTCTGCATTCACCTTCCTGTTTTGGTTTTTGATTATAAGCTGTACTGGACGCGGCAGCCGCAGGACAAGCTGCCGAGTCCAAGATTTGATCTTAGTTCTTGCCTATAAACGCCTTGATCGCAGACGCGAGGCTCTCTGCGCCTACAACCTCTATGTCAGCATTAGGATTTGACGCCTTGACATTACCTCGCGGCAAAATCACGGTTTCGTATCCGAGTCTGGCTGCTTCGCTTACTATACGGTCAGCATTCCGCACTGCTCGCAGATTGCCGGTAAGCCCGACCTCGCCGAGCGCCACGACGCGGCGAGGCGAAGTGCGCTCGCGGAACGAGCTGTAGATTGCGAGCGCAACGGCCAGGTCTGCACCTGGCCCGTCGGGCTTAAGTCCGCCGACCACATTGACATAGACGTCATGATTCAGCAGCGAGATTCCGACTTTCTTCTCCAGCACAGCCAGAATCATATTGAGTCTGTTATTGTCGATACCGATTGCGCTTCGGCGCGCGAAACCGACATTGGCAGGCGTCACTAGCGCCTGAATTTCAAAGAACACAGGACGACTGCCCTCGTAGAGCGCCGAAGCGACCGAGCCCTCTTCCCTGATATCCGAGCTCTCGAGCAGAGTTCCCGACAGGTCTCTCACCTCGGTCATACCTCTTTGACCCATGCTGAATGCCCCGATTTCCTCGGTGGTTCCAAATCTGTTTTTTACAGAACGAAGAATCCTGAAATCCCTATCTCGCTCACCCACGAAGTTCAGCACGCAGTCTACCATGTGCTCTATAGTCTTGGGACCAGCTAGGTCACCTGACTTATTGACATGCGCAACTATAAAAATCGGCACATTATTTGTCTTAGCATACTTCATGAGCAGATTCGAGCAGGCACGAATCTGCGTGATGCTGCCAGCAGTGTTGTCCAGTTCCTCCGAATACATCGTCTGAATTGAGTCTATCACAAGGAATTTCGGTTTCGTCTGCTCACAGGCCGCAAGCACACTCTCTATATTGGTCTCTGGAAAAATGAGTAGATTATCAGACAGATTTTCGCACACGCGGTCTGCCCTCAGCTTCACCTGTTCCTCTGACTCCTCACCGCTAACATAGAGAACCGTTCCATTATTAAGCGCAATCGAATTAGCAGACTGAATTATCAGCGTGGACTTTCCTATTCCAGGTTCACCAGATACCAGAATCATCGAGCCGAGTACAATCCCTCCGCCGAGAACCCTATCGAGCTCACTAATACCAGATGTAATCCTCGTGTAATTTCCAGTCCCCACGCTCTTCAGCTTTGACGGAGTCGCCTTGTTGGTCGTCCTCCTACGTGCATCGCTATCAGCATCCGGTTTAACCTTCTGCTCTACAATCGAATTCCACGCACCGCAGTAAGAACACTGGCCCTGCCAGCTCGGAAACTCGTTACCACACTCCGCACACATGTATACTGATTTTGCTTTCTTAGCCATCTAATTCAAATACTCCTTTAAAATCGGATTGCCACGAGCTCACAAGATTGCCGTTATTTCTAATGAGACTTTTCATCTGCACTACTACACCTGTCCACTTGCGTTCAATCTCTGCTTTGCCTCGCTCATACGCTTCCTCAGCAAGTCGCTGTTTAATCTTAAGCTTGGCCCGTCGCTACTACGCTCTTCTTCCTATATTATCTAAGTTCCCTGAGTAAGCCCTTACATCCATCCATGACATCATTATACGTCACATCAAAATTCCCTGTGTACCAAGGATCTGCAATATCACCACTTCTGCCAGCATGTTCGAGTAGCAGCGAGACCTTATCCTCTTCATCGCTGCCGACAAACCTCTTCATGTTGCGCAGATTATTCTCATCCATGGCTATCAAATAGTCAAACTTATCATAGTCAGCCTCTGTCATCTGCCTTGACCTGTGCGGTACAACGGGTATACCCACTTCTCCGAGTTTCTTCACCGTTCCGTAGTGCGGCGGATTTCCGATTTCCTCCCTGCTAGTCGCAGCAGAGTCTATTTCAAATTCATCGCTTAGCCCCGCTTCATTCACGAGGTGCGTCATTACCGATTCTGCCATAGTTGAGCGGCAGATGTTGCCGTGGCATATGAATAGAATTTTTATCATAGATCCCCCAATTTTTAGTCAATATCCGAAATTCTATACCTTGAACCAACGTATCCTGTGATTTTAATTAACGGAATATTCCATTCCCCTGGTGTGTTAATTGTACATTCAACTTGATCTAATTCATTCTTCGCAGAAAACACGTATCTTCCCATTTCTTCATTCCCTGTGAGTCTTTCTACGTTAGTTAAGTTACTATCGTTAAAATGTTTCTTAAACATTCGCCATATCTCTATTGCAGCATCATTTGTAAGTGCAATCTTTGATATATAACATATTCCGACCTTACAGCGCTTCTTCTTGCCGTTTTCATCAGCCTTGCAAACCTTCGTTGTACCTTTATCAAATAACCATTCAGCATCTTGAAGTTCTGCGCATTTTGATGCTATTTCTTCTTTGAAAACACCAATTTCTTCAGTCATATTCTTGCACGCTGTTTCAAAATCATTTTGTTTCTGCATTTCATCCACCATCTAATGTTTCACCACATGTATTTAATATTGTTTTGCTGTTTTATTTCTCCATAACGCAGCATCGCAGTTATTAATAGATTCAGCTATTTCTTCGCATCCCTGCTCTCATAATCCTCATCTATTCTCATCTTCCAACTTGCAGATAGAGGCCCTTCACACTTCCTCATACTTGTCACGACATCGCTGATAACCTCATAGTTTAGAGCAGTTCCAACTTCATCACAGCGATAGTTAGCAGCCATGGATTCATCTATCCCAAATCTTCTCGCTTCTTCTGCTACGTCGATATTAGCGCCAAGGAATATAAATTCCCAGCCATAATGGCCCTTCTGACGCTCTATCATGCTTCTGACTTTATCATAAGTGTAATAGCGGCTGGCATTCTCAAGTCCATCAGTAGTGATGATAAATAGGGTCTTCTCTGGGACATCCTCACGGCGAGCATACTTGTGAACATTGCCGATGTGACGAATCGCTCCACCAACAGCATCTAGAAGCGCTGTGCATCCACGGACAAAATAATCTTCTTCTGTTAGCCTTGGTACCGATTTAATATCTATGCGGTCATGGACAACCTCGATTTCATTATCAAAGAGAACTGTGGATACTAGCGCATCTCCCGGCTCCTTGCGCTGTTTCTCGAGCATAGAGTTAAAGCCTCCGATAGTGTCCTTCTCAAGTCCAGACATAGAACCACTGCGGTCTAAAATAAATACTAATTCAGTCATTTCTTTATCCTCCCGTTTGTTGTTATGTCCCTATTATTGGCTAAACAGGAGTATAAATGGTCGCATCACATGCGACATTTATGCACCGACTAACGGTTGATCAAACGCAAACAGCACCTCGTTAAGTTCATAGATATTGTAGTTTCCATTTGTAAGAAAGAACTCCACAATAACATCAAACTTGCTACTATGCGAGAGTGCAAAGCCCGCTCTTCCGATAAAATCTTCTGTCTCTTCTATGCCGAGCTCAAGAGCAAATGCAAATGCCAGCGCAGTCGACTTGGATGGCTTATAGTCTATGTTATTCCTTATTTTCGAAAACAACTTTCTATCTACATTTGCCTTCTTATATATCTCAGAATCTTTCTTCCCAGTGCTATCAATGAGCTTAAGCAGAGTTTCGGAAAACCCCGCATCGAGGTTATCTAGCATCACACTCAGGTCATCTGTTTTAGGCGTTGGTGCGGCACAGACGTTAGGCTCAAGGCACTCTTCTATCTGAAGTTTGTGGTACTCTTTATTTTGCGCACCACTTATGGTCCTATCGCTATCCCATCTAGTTTTAAGACTTGAATCATGCAAGCTATCACTACCATATTCTTTTAGCACCGTACTTCGAATATAGTTTTCATCAATGTAGCTGCTTACGGATTTGAAAAGTTTCTCAGAAAGCTCGAAAGCATCTTTGTCAAACACGACTAGATAAATCTGCATTTCGTTTTCTATGAGAAAGCTACTGATTTCTCGAACGGCTATTTGTAGAGCGAGTGATTTCGGGAACTTGTAGTTACCAGTGGCAATCAAAGGAAATGCGACGGATTCGCACTGGTGATTTTTGGCTAGAGCTAGCGAACTCCTGTAACACGATGCCAGAATTTGCTCCTCATCATAGCTGCCACCACTCCAAATTGGTCCTACCGTATGGATAACGTACTTGGCAGTTAGCTCATATCCTGAAGTTATGGCTGCAGCTCCAACATCAATGTGTCCAATTTTTTCCCTCGCAGCAAGTAGCTCAGCACCAGCTTTCGCATGGACCTCACTATCTACACCAGAACCAATCACAGGATTAGGATTTGCAGTATTTACCACCGCATCCACTTCCATATTTACAAGATTATTTCTTACTATTTCAAAAGGCATAATTGACTTCCTATTAAACCACGTTACTCTTCCAAGCCTTCTCCATCCACACTCTTAGCTGCAGCGATAGTATCTTCCCACGCTCTAGACTTCGCCCTTCTCTCAACGAGGCGTTCAAACCATATCTTGAGCAGAGCAGCAAACGGCACGGCAACAATCATACCTGCAAATCCGCCCACCTTCTCTCCTGCGATGATAGCCACTAAAACTAGCAGCGGGTGTATTTCAATGCTATGCGATAATAGCTTTGGATTGATAACCGCACCGTCCAGAACCTGTACCACCGAGATTATCACGATAGATATAATCATCGTCTTAATCTCGCCAGAAATCACGCCCGACACGATAGTAAGTCCGTATCCTACTATCGGTCCCATGTAAGGAATCAGATTAGCAATACCAGCCATCACACCGATAAGCACCCCGTAAGGCATGCCAACTACAGTCAGGCCAATGCTGATTAGGAGCGCCACTGTAAATCCATCCATCGCTGCACCGCGGAAGTATCCACTGAACACCTTGTTAACATCGCCATATACATATGTAAGCTTGTCATTTGCACCCTGCGACCAAATGGTCCTGAGTATTCTTCCCCAGTACTTTCTTAGGTTCTCTGCGTCAAATAAGAAGTATACCGCGAACATAACCGAGAACAGCAGCGTGCTCACGCCTGCTGTTATATTCGAAAGTAGCGTCGGTAAACCGCTTGCGCTATTTAGCTTATGCGAAATCCAGTTAATTAGGTTCTTTTCAAAGTTAAGATCATAGTTCTTGCTGAAGTTGTACTTTGAAAGCCACTCTTTAAAGCTGTGTTCAAATGATTTCGCCTGATCCACTATACTGTTGACCAGTGCATTGATGCTGTCAGCATTTATAGTCTGCACCTGCTTCGTTACTGCATATATAATCGCCGTGAGAGAAGCCAGCAAAATCGCCACTATAAATAGCAGGGTTATCAAAACTGCCAATGTGTGTCTACGCCTCTTCTGAATAGGGTTTTGACTTAGCGCTTTTGCATTGCGAGTTATCATCCTCTCAGTTAGTCCAACGAGCGGATTTAAGATATACGCCAAAATCGCACCGATTACCGCCGGCTTAAGAATCGATGCAACCCAGTTTATCCCGCCCATCAGGCTCTTACCGATGCTCTGATACTGTCCCATCAGCAAAATTAAAGCGTATGATATTCCTACTGCAAGAACCACATATGCCACAATCTTGAGGTATTTCCTGTCTAATTTGTCTCTAAATTTCATGAGTTCCCCTCTCTAATTCAATACGCTTATATTATCAGAAAATTTGCTATCTTGCAGTAAAAGTTAATGTAATGGCCTAATTAAGAAGGCAAAGACCAGCCTCACGGCTGGTCTTTACCTATAATCGCTTTAAGCGTTTATTTACCTTCTGTCTCCTGCTTGTGCGCCTCAATGATCTTCTGCGCTAGGTTAGCAGGCACTTCTTCGTACTTGGAGAATTCCATCTCAAAGCTACCTCTAGCCTGAGTCATAGCTCTTAGCACGATTGCATAATCGAAGAGCTCAGCCTCTGGCGCTTCAGCATGCAGGCAAGTTGTGCCTTCATCTGCTGGATCCATACCGAGGATACGTCCTCTTCTCTTGTTCATATCGCCCATTACGTCGCCTGTGTACTTTTCAGGAACTACGATATCGAGCTTCATGATTGGCTCTAGCAGGCAAGGCTTAGCCTCAACGATACCCTTCTTGAAAGCTAGTGATGCAGCAATCTTGAACGCCATCTCGTTGGAGTCTACATCGTGATATGAACCATCATATAGAACCGCCTTGATGTTAACTACCTTGCAGCCAGCAAGAGGGCCTTTTTCCATCGACTCGAGGAGGCCCTTCTCAACTGCAGGTACGTAGCTCTTAGGGATTGCACCACCAAATAGCTCTTCGGAGAACTCGAAGTTTTCCTTAGCTGGAGAGAATCTAATGTGCACGTCTCCGTATTGTCCAGCACCACCAGACTGCTTCTTGTGCTTGCCCTGAACGTCTGAAGTACCCTTGATTGTCTCTCTGTAAGCAATCTTCTGCGGAACAGTCACTACGTCGATTCCGTAGTTCTTCTTGAGTTTCTCCTTAATTATTCCTATCTGTAGGTCTCCCTGTCCACCGAGAAGTGACTGATGTGTCTCAACATTTCTCACGAGTGCAAACGAAGGATCTTCTTCCATAAGTTTAAATAAGCCCTGTGCCATCTTCTCTTCATCGTTCTTGTCCTTAGCCTGAACTGCAATGAAGTAGTTAGGCTTAGGGAAGTCGATTGGCTCAAACTGGATTCCTTCGCTCTTGAGAGATAGTGTATCGCCAGTCTTTGTTCCTGCAAGCTTGGCAAGTGCAAAGATATCTCCAGCCACAACCTCAGTTGCTGGAACCTGCTGCTTGCCTCTTACAAAGAACATAGAACCGAGCTTTTCCATCTTCTGCGTGCGCGAGTTATATAGTTCCTGACCTACCTTGACAGTTCCTGTTATAACCTTTGCGTAGGAAATTCTACCTAGGAATGGGTCAGCTATTGTCTTGAACACCCAGAGAACTGGCTTCTCTGCAGGATCCGTTGTAATCTCAACATCCTCACCTTTGATGTTCTTTGCTGGATATGCAGGGTGCATATTAGGTGTAGGAACATACTTGCTGATAGAACGCAGAACTTCGTCTACTCCCTCACCCGTCTTCGAGGACATCTTGATGATAGGTACTACGTCGCCTGTTGCAATTCCAGTCATAAGTCCGTTATAAAATTCTTCATCTGTAAATGGCTCTTCGTTGAAGAACTTCTCCATTAGAGCTTCATCTGTGCCAGCCACTGCCTCGTTCAGAGCATCCTTGTCATCATCGGTAACAACAGAGTTTCCGAACTTCTCACGAAGCTGCGCTACAACCTTGTCTACATCTACGTTTTCTTTATCTATCTTGGTGAGGACTATAAATTTTGGATTCTTATGCTTACTGCATTCCTCCCACGCCTTCTCAGTTCCAACCTGCACTCCAGCAGATGCATCCACCATGATAATCGATGATGCAGCTGTGCTGAGCGCTGAACGAATTTCTCCCTTGAAGTCGAATAATCCTGGGGTATCAAGGAAATTATATTTATATCCCTGGTACTCTACCGGAACTAGAGTGGTATTGATAGAATGCTTCTTCTCAATTTCCATCTTGTCGTAATCCGATGTTGTGTTGCCATCCTCTACTTTACCCATTCTGGTGATTGCGCCAGTGGCAAGTAGAGCCGCTTCAAGAAAAGTCGTTTTACCGCAGCCGCCATGTCCTAAAAGTATGACGTTTCTAATCTTATCTGTAGAATAACCTTTCATCCTTAGATCCTCCCATTGATTTTATTATTTTGTTGAGCTGATAAAATTATTTAAGCTCTTGTCACAAGTATAACATAGCTTGTATCTTGTTCAATACAATATTTTAATTGACAATAAAAAGCGGCAACCACCTTCTCCTCGTGAAGAGCCAAGTGATAGCCGCTAAATTATTTGTATATGTATATTGCCTCTTAAACGCTTTAGAATTCAGCGTTCTTAGGTGTTCTTGGGAATGGAACAACGTCACGGATGTTACTCATTCCTGTTAGGTACATAATCATCCTCTCGAAACCTAGTCCGTAACCAGCATGCTTTACGCCGCCGTATCTACGAAGATCAACGTACCAGTCGTAAAGCTCTCTATTCATGCCAATCTCATCCATTCTAGCTTCGAGGATATCGAGCCTCTCTTCTCTCTGGCTTCCGCCAATGATTTCACCAACTCCCGGTACGAGAAGGTCGCACGCCGCAACAGTCTTGCCGTCGTCGTTGAGTCTCATATAGAATGCCTTGATTTCCTTCGGATAATCGATTACGAAGATAGGCTTCTTGAATACTTCCTCTGTGAGATATCTTTCGTGCTCAGTCTGTAGGTCAATTCCCCATTCAACAGGGAACTGGAAGTCCTTATCAGCTTTCTTAAGAATCTCAACAGCTTCTGTATATGTAACTCTCTCGAAATCTGAGTTAACGATGTGGTGAAGTCTATCGAGTAATCCCTTGTCCACGAACTTATTGAAGAATTCCATCTCCTCAGGCGCGTGTTCAAGTGTGTAGCTGATGATGTATTTGACCATATCCTCTGCAACATCCATGTCATCAGCTAGGTCTGCAAATGCGATTTCTGGCTCGATCATCCAGAACTCAGATGCATGTCTAGCTGTGTTGGAGTTCTCAGCACGGAACGTAGGTCCAAATGTATAGATATTTCTAAATGCAAGCGCCATCGCCTCACCCTCGAGCTGTCCCGAAACTGTGAGGTTTGTCTCTTTGCCAAAGAAATCCTGCGAATAGTCGATAGAGCCGTCTTCGTTAGTAGGCGGGTTGCTTAGGTCTAGTGTCGTAACTCTGAACATCTCGCCAGCACCCTCAGCGTCACTTCCTGTGATGATTGGAGCATGTACATATACGTAATCACGTTCTTGGAAGAACTTATGAATCGCATAAGCGACGATGCTGCGAACTCTAAACACCGCAGAGAATGTGTTGCTTCTAGGACGAAGATGTGCGATTTCTCTAAGGTACTCCATGGTGTGACGCTTCTTCTGCAGCGGATAATCCGATAGCGAATCAGCCTCAACAGTAATCTCTGTCGCCTTCAGTTCAAATGGCTGCTGTGCGCCAGGTGTAAGCTCAAGTACGCCCTTAACCATTACACCTGCTGCGAGGTGCACCTTTGAAATCTCTTCGTAGTTATCAATCTTCGAAGCCTCGTACACAACCTGAAGCGGAGTGAAGAAGGTACCATCATTGAGTGAGATGAAACCAAACTGATTGGATGCACGATTACCTCTCACCCAGCCTCTGACAACAATCTCTTTACCTGCATACTCTTCTCTGTTTCGGAAGAGTTCTCTGATCTCAATATCTTTCATTAGTATATCCTTCCTAATTTCCATTTTTCTCTCGTAAATGTACGAGCCTACCAATTATATCACGTTTACATGTGGTTTATCGAGTGTCTATGCCATTTTCTCGATTCCGCACTTATATGGAGCAACTGCATCAGCAAGTCTCGTCAGAACTTCTCCCTGACTAAATGCCTCTGGATACCCCACCTTAAGGCTTGCGCTCATCGAGCGATCTCCTCTATCTACGCTTACCACTTCAACATTAGTTCTCTCATCTCCTGCGATGAGATTTACCTCAGAATTAATTCCATAAGGCTCCTTGTCGAAGAGCTTTAGAATCATGTCATCAAATCTATTTGCTGTAACTGCGTGTCCACCGAATCTCTCGGGGAGTACCGGCATATTAACTTTAACTTTCATTTCTCTATTTCCCATTATGTCCACCCTTTTCCTTCAAAAAATCTGTATTATGTATAATATCCTTATTTCCCCTATAGATTCAAGCACTATAACCAAGTATTGATTTTAATTCCTTATATTAACAGTAATCAGGAATTTTATCTCCACAAAGGATTTTTACGTATGTTCCGTAGGCTTCTGGAATTGGTCTACCGAGGTATATTTCGAGCTCTGGATTCACATTTCTTCCCATGACACTACATAGGTACAACCGCTCATTTAAGCTCGGATACATCTCTACTGACATGGTTTCTATATCTTTCACCCTAGACCAATCAATTTCCTTTAAATCAGGCTTAACCACCGTATGATAGAGTCCGCACGGCGCATTGTTCTTACTATTATCCACCATATCTCTTTCAACTAACGCAAGACGTGTACCGAGAATCACTACACTTCGCTTTACTCCATCGACGACAATTTCTCGAGTTCTGTGACCAAGCCCTTCGGTATGAATCCATCTGGTTGGAAGCTCGTAATTCAAAAGTGGCTCTACACCTTTAATGCGCTCGATGGGACTGTGCGCTTTCCACTGGCGCGTAACCGCATGACAGAACAGCACCTTATCAGTTGACAAAGTCACACCTTCCCACGAGTTATCCTCGCTAAAGAGGTTAAAGAAAACCATGTATGGCGATTTTACCATCTGCGCCAAGATGTATCTCCCATCTCGAAGGCACACCGATATGACTTTCCCTTCTTTCCACGGAACAGATTTCTTTTTTATTTCCATTTATGCGAACCTACTCACTCTCATTTATTTTATTTCACGAACCTTAACCTTATACTTCTTCAGCTGCTTCTTAAGCTGAGCAAGCCTCTCGTCATTACCCTTGCTTTTTCCGACGAAAATCGACTTGCTTCTACCTTTTTTCCTTACGAGCTCAATAAAGTACCTGTCACCATTTAGATGTCTTCCACGCACAAAATATATCTCAACCTCAGCGAGATCTTTCAATGCAATCTCACGTCTACCTGGAACAAATCCACTGTGAATGTATAAATTTCCATTCGAGATATGCATAGGCTCTGAAAACTTTCCGCCACTCCTACTGACGATAATCAGCTTCCGCACCATCGTGACAAGAACGATAGTTCCAACGATAAATGCCACCGTCTTAAAGAGATTGTCATTCCACGTCGACTTTAATCCAATCAAAAAATATTGATAAATCTTCATTAATTGCTTCCCTCCAAATCACCTTTTCTCTTCTAAGAAGGTGTTTCATTTCACGTTTGCAAATTAGCTCGCATCGACGTAGATGTGATATTTTCCGCAGTGAAGACAGCGGAAGAGATACCCGCAGAGATCCCCATCCTTATACAGGTACTCCCTTATATCGGTGTATTCATGCCTCATCTCATACTCTTCAAGGACCTCGTCTGCGATGCCCATCTCCTCTAGCTCCTCTGTGCCGACTGTCCCTAGATATGCGCAGTAGTCATTACAGCAGGATAGCCAGTGCTCGCCTTGCCAGCTTAGGTAGCCAGGCGTTCTTTCAAATAGTTCCTTCGACTTCGCCACATCCACTTCGCCTTCCCATTCGGCATCTTGCACGAACTGAGCGTCGAATTTCTTTGCAGCCTCTCCACTAGCTATACACTCTGGGCACAAATGCTCGACGTCTTCAACGCTGTAAGGGAACGAACTGTAGTAGATAGTACTTTCCTTGCCGCAGCACGGGCATACCTCTGGCGGACCTTCTTCAAAGCTTTCAGTAGCCAGTGGATCTGGATGGTAACGGAATTTTGGAAGCTTCTTAGCTTTTTCTCTCTGTAGAGACTCCTCAGCAGCTGTCTTTGGCCTCTTCACTGCCCACCTGTCTCCATCATCTTCTGCTAGCGATTTGAGATAAGCGAGCTTCTTTATCTGCTTCTTATCTGTCCTATCTGCAATCTCTGACATCAAGTCATACGCACTCTGCATAAGCGAAAGGATTTTGTATACATCGACAAGAACTGTCTTGGCATCTTTATCCCCAGCCTCTTTGAGCCTATCCGAAAACTCGTATAACGCAAGAACGGTCTCTCGCTTACCCTTCTTCGCTTCGTAATCCTTTACTAGTTCAGCATATTCTTTTATGTATGGATTCATTATTTCTCCTACCATTTCAGCAAAACTTCTCGTTTTTGTCCACAAATTATATCAATTCTTTCCTATAAATTATAACAAATTGAGGCGGTAAAATCATTGACAATTATCACATGCGGTGGTAACATATTTCATTATTAAAACGATGACGAGGACAGTAGGTTCGCTTTAAGGCTTTGAGAGAGGGATGGATGGTGAGATCATTCCAGTACGGAGCGTTCTGAACACCACCTCCGAGTGGCACTAATCCTGCCCGCCTAGCCGCGTTAAAAGCTTCAAAGAGTGCTGGAGCAGAAGCTCCGGAAGATGGGTGGAACCACGAATACGAATGTATGCGTCCCTTCTGACAATTTGAATGTCGGAAGGGACTTTTTAATTTCCTTCCGCTAATGAAAGGAGTTCTTAAAATGATTATTACACTAAAAGACGGTAGCAAAAAAGAATACGCTTCACCGATGTCCATCATCGACATCGCTAAGGACATAAGCGAGGGTCTCGCAAGAGCAGCTTGCGTTGGTGAAGTCGATGGAGAGGTCTGTGACCTCAGAACTGTTGTGGATAAGGATGCTGAGGTTAACATTCTCACATTTGATTCCGATGCAGGAAAGCATGCGTACAGACACACATGTTCCCACGTGCTCGCAGAGGCTGTCAAGAATCTATATCCAGATGCCAAGATGACAATTGGACCTTCTATCGATAATGGTTTTTACTATGACTTCGACATGCCAGCTCTAACTAGAGAGGATTTAGATAAGATAGAAGCTGAGATGAAGAAAATCATCAAGAAGGGTGACGAGATCACTCGCTTCACACTACCTAGAGATGAAGCCATCAAGCTATTTCAGGAGAGGAACGAACCATACAAGGTCGAGCTCATCGAGGACCTACCAGAGGACGAAATCATTTCCTTCTATCAGCAGGGAGATTTTATCGAGCTCTGCGCAGGACCACATCTGATGAGCACGAAGCAGATTAAGGCGTTTAAGCTAACTTCTAGCTCTGGCGCTTACTGGAGAGGTGACGAACACAACAAGATGCTCACTAGAATCTACGGTACTGCATTCAACAAGAAGGCCGATCTAGAAGAGTATCTTGAGTACCTAGCTGATATCAAGAACAGAGACCACAACAGACTCGGTCGTGAGATGGAGCTATTTACAACAGTAGATATCATCGGTCAGGGTCTTCCTCTATTTATGCCTAAGGGTACTAAGATGATTCAGAAGCTACAGCGCTGGATTGAAGACCTCGAGGATTACGAATGGGGTTACGTGAGAACGAGAACACCGCTGATGGCGAAATCAACTCTTTACAAGATTTCAGACCACTGGTACCACTACAAGGATGGAATGTTCGTATTCGGATATGACAACATCGATGAGCTGAACAATGCAGAGGATGCTACTCGCGAGATCAGAGGACTTGAGGATCTAAGTCTCATCGAGAACGATGCTGATGCAAATGCATTTGCGCTTCGCCCTATGACATGCCCATTCCAGTACTATGTATACAAGGCTAAGCAGCACAGCTATAGAGATCTACCTTACAGAATGGGAGAGACCTCCACTCTATTCCGCAACGAAGATTCCGGGGAAATGCACGGACTCACTAGAGTTCGTCAGTTCACGATTTCAGAGGGTCACCTCGTGTGCACACCTGAGCAGATTGATAAAGAGTTCAAGAACTGCGTAAAACTCGCTAAGTATTGCCTCACAACTCTAGGTCTAGACGGAGATGTTACATACAGAATGTCAAAGTGGGATCCAGAAAATCCAGGTAAGTATCTTGGAACTGCTGAGGAATGGGATAAGGTTGAATCGGCAATGCGTGAGATTCTCGATGAAATCGGTCTCGATTACACAGAGGCTTCTGGCGAGGCTGCATTCTACGGACCTAAGCTCGATATTCAGGCAAAAAATGTATATGGCAAAGAAGATACTATGATCACTATCCAGCTCGACATGTTCCTTGCTGAGAGATATGACATGTACTATATCGATAAGAACGGTGAGAAAAAACGCCCATATATCATCCACCGTACATCGCTAGGCTGCTACGAGAGAACTCTCGCTTGGCTAATTGAAAAGTATTCAGGGAATTTCCCTACTTGGCTATGCGCAGAGCAGGTTAGAATTCTACCTATCTCTGACAAATATCAGGATTATGCAGAGGAAATCTTCGCTGAGCTAAGAAGAAATGGCGTTGATGTTACAATTGATAGCAGCTCCGAGAGAATCGGTTACAAGATCAGAAAAGCCCAGATGGAGAAGCTGCCTTACATGCTGGTCGTTGGACAGCAGGAAGCTGAGAATAAAACTGTTTCGGTTCGTTCGAGATTCGAAGGAGATGAAGGTAGCAAGCCACTGAGTGAATTTGTGAACGCAATCTGCGAGGAGATACGCACAAAATCGATTAGAGAAAAGAAAGTCAGCGAAGAAGAGAAGAAAGATAAATAGTCAAATTTGCAAGAGAAGGTAACGGAGGATTTGTCATGCAGAGAGAAAAGCGCAAAGACAACATAATACGGAAATTGCAGTCTACAGATTCACCTGTAAGCGCTTCCTCTCTGGCAAAAGAATTCGGAGTAAGCAGACAAATTATCGTTGGAGACATCGCTATTCTCAGGGCTGAAGGTCATGATATTAGCTCAACCCCTCGTGGATATGTGCTCCCTCAGCTTGGGACTACTCCAGTCTATAGAATCGCTTGTAAACATGATTCATCTAAAATTCTAGAAGAACTTAATGCGATTGTTGACTGCGGTGGCACCCTGCTCGATGTAAGTGTTGAACATCCTATATATGGTGAGCTAGTCGGCAACCTACATATAGCAAACAGACTTGATGCAAAGGAGTTCGCAGATAAGATTATTGAGAGCAATGCCCCTCCACTATCACTTCTCACAGATGGGATTCACCTACATGCTATCACGTGTAGGGATGAAGCTGCACTTGAGCGAATAAAGGATAAACTCCGTTCAATAGGGATACTCTTCGAGTAAAAGATAAAAATTTTTTAACGGGTTAACAGTTTATTTTTTAAGTAACATGTAGCGTTTTCTTTAATCACATATTGACTTTTCACAGAGCCTCTTTTAATGTATATACAGGTGTCATGACACCTGTATATAGTTAGGAGGCTTTTTTAATGGCTAGTTTTACTTCATTTCTAAAACGCAAGGATATAATCATCTCTGGAAAGAGATATGGAATTGATGCACTTGGCGCTATGGCTCAGGGACTATTTTGTTCACTACTTATAGGAACAATCATCAATACTATCGGAGTACAGCTTCACATCTCTGCCCTATCGCAGACTGTCGCTACTATAGGTGGTATTAAATACACTGTAGGTGGTCTTGCGATGGCTATGGGAGGACCTGCAATGGCATGTGCAATCGGATACGCTCTTGCTGCTCCACCGTTAGTTCTATTCTCTCTCATCACTGTCGGTTTCGCTTCAAATGCGCTTGGAGGTGCTGGCGGACCACTCGCAGTACTATTTGTAGCGATAATAGCAGCTGAATGCGGAAAAGCTGTTTCAAAGGAGACAAAAGTAGATATCCTGGTTACACCGAGTGTAACAATCGGCATAGGAATCGCTTTATCTTGGTTAATCGCACCTGCGCTCGGAAACGCAGCCATGAAGATGGGCGATATTATTATGTGGGCTACAGAACTTCAGCCTCTACTCATGGGAATTATTGTCGCTGTAGTTGTAGGTATAGCGCTTACTTTACCAATATCTTCTGCAGCTATCTGCGCAGCTTTAGGTCTAACAGGACTCGCCGGTGGTGCAGCTCTTGCTGGCTGCTGTGCACAGATGGTTGGATTCGCAGTTGCTTCGTATGAAGATAATGGCGTCGGTGGCCTCGTATCACAGGGAGTTGGAACATCGATGCTTCAGATGGGCAATATAGTTAGAAACCCAAGAATATGGATAGCTCCCACTATTGCATCTGCTATCACAGGTCCTATCGCAACCTGCGTGTTCCATCTAAAGATGAACGGCCCGGCTATAGCAAGCGGCATGGGCACATGTGGTCTAGTCGGACCTCTAGGTGTGTATTCAGGCTGGATTGCTGATATAGCAAAAGGAACAAAAGCAGGGATCACTTCAATGGATTGGCTCGGTCTCATCCTAATATCTGTGGTTCTACCAGCAATATTAACCATACTGTTACACAAGGCTGTCAAGAGAGCTGGATGGGTTAAAGCAGGAGATCAGAAGCTATAGGCTAATAATTATTTTCAAAAAATCTGTAACCAATTAAATAATCTCAATAAAAAATGTGTCTAGCACAGAGTGTGATCCCCCTAATTTCACACAGTGCTTGGCACATTTTTTAATATTACAATTATTACTACATTGCTATTTTATAACTTCTAACTCGCTTTGGCGTTTTGACTATCCTCGCTACTCTTACTATCCTTACCACTCCTAAATTCACCATATGAAAAGAATATAAGACCTATCCAAATCAATCCAAACGCCATAATCAGCACTCTATCAACGGGTTCATTATACAAGAAAATCCCTAGCATAAGCGCCAATGTAGGACTGAGGTATTCCGTCAAACCGAGCACGAACATAGATGTTCTCTGAGCTGCATAAGCGAATAGCCCAAGAGGTATGGCTGTTGCAAGCCCACATAGGAGTAACAGGAAGTATTGATATGATTCTCCAACTCCAAGCGCTCCTGCCCCATGCAGTTCAAGCCATACTATTACGCATAACATAATCGGAGCCATAAAAATAGTTTCATATAGAAGCGATATAACAGGTGGCTGGTCTACAGTCTTTTTTATCGCTGAATAGATTGCAAATGTCGTCGCTAGTATGAGTGCTATTCCTGGAACCTGTCCAAAGTGAACCAAGATTACGATTACACTTGCAGCCGCAAGTATTACGGCAGTAGATTTGTAAACTGTAAGCTTCTCTTTAAAGAAGATAGCCCCAAATATACATACTACGAGTGGTTCTATATAATATCCAATACTCGTCTGGACTATATGACCAGAGTTAACCGCCCAGATATAAATGCTCCAGTTGCTCGTTACGATAAGCCCTGCTACGAAAAATTTGAGTGAGGTCCGCCAATCCTTTAGCGGTGAAAAAATCCTGCTCCATGTG
>ERZ772977.626-NODE-626-length-22482-cov-11.090025_pt1 | contig 22482 bp, 20 predicted proteins | sample MGYA00511131_ERZ772977 | MGnify/ENA primary metagenome ERZ772977 (study PRJEB29015, sample SAMEA2737935) | human oral metagenome | biome: human oral; feature: human-associated habitat; material: dental | place: China | collected 2151 ...
GTGTTTGGCAATCATGGCTTGGGCGGTTTGCTGGAAGAAGGTGCTCATGAGAAATTCCCTAAATGTCTTGGTGGAAATTTAGGGGATTTTGGGGAATTTTGCAAAGGTCTCTGCCTGATATTTCCAGCTTCTGTTTTATGTCTTTGGGCATAAAACAGAAGCTGGAAATATCAATTGGAAAGGTAATTGCAAAGCATGGTATGAAAGCGATTGGGATAATTTAGGCGGGACTGGTAGAGTGTTTTAGAAAGTATGTCTGTTTATTTGTTAGAAGCGGAAAAACTTATTGAGCTAACAGGGCAAATGATTGGTGTTTGAATATTTTTTATTTATTCAGAATTTGCGCAATTTAGAATTAACTTAAAAAGAAACAGGGCCATCTAAAATTTTCAGATTACTCTGTTTCTTTTTTAAAGATTAATTAACTTTTCTTCCGGCGGCGTTCGCCCGGCAGCAGCATGTCCGCCCATTTGATGATGTTGGCGACTTCGGCGGGGTTGAGTTCGTAGAACTGTCCGCGTTTGAGGCGGTTGGGCAGGCCGATGGGGCCGAAGCCGACGCGCACGAGGCGGCTGACGGTGAGACCTTGGCTTTCGAATATGCGGCGCACTTCGCGGTTGCGGCCTTCTTTAATCACGACGTTATACCATTTGTTCGCGCCTTCGCCGCCTTGTTCGTAGATGCGTTCGACTTTTGCCAAGCCGTCTTCGAGCATCACGCCTTCTTCGGTGAGGCTGCGCATTTGTTCGGTGGTCAGCCCGCCCAGTACGCGCACGGCGTATTCGCGTTCGACTTCGAAGCTGGGGTGGGCGAAACGTTGGACGAGTTCGCCGGAGGTGGTCAGGATGAGCAGGCCGCTGGTGTTGATGTCCAAACGTCCGATGGCGACCCAGCGGCTGCTGGCGGCCTGCGGCAGACGGTCGAAAATGCTGACGCGGCCTTGCGGGTCGTCGCGGGAAACGATTTCGCCTTCTTGTTTGTAGTAGAGGATGATGCGCGGCAGGCGGTCTGCCCATTTGAGTTTGATGATGCTGCCTTTGACGGTAACGTGGTCGTCGGGGGTGACTTTGTCGCCCAGTTGCGCGGTTTTGCCGTTGACGGTTACCCAGCCGTTGTTGATCCATTCTTCCATTTCGCGGCGCGAGCCGACGCCGGACGCGGCAAGCACTTTTTGCAGGCGTTCGGGCTCCATGCGCGACAGATCGCTGCGGCGCTCTTTCAAATCGCGCGCGCGTTCCATGATTTTTTGGTTGGGATTGCGGACGACGAGTTTTCTGGCTTTGGCGGCGCGCTGTTTGGGGGCGTTTTGCGGCTTGAGGTCGTCTGAAACTTTTTGTCCGTAAGGTTTGGAAGTGGCTTTCCGCGTTTCGTCTTTGGGACGGACTTTGCTTTTGAAAGGTTTGGCGGTTTTCTTGGCAGACGTGGCTGCGCCGTCGCGCCATTGGCGTTTGCTGGTGGGTTGCTTGGACATGGGGTTCTCCTAACGCGTTTCCTGATGATCGGAACGGTTCTTCTGCGGCGGTGGCGGCAGGATAAGTTACGAATAAAAGGCCGTCTGAAACGAATGAAACGAGTTTTGTTAAAACGTTTTTATATTTCAGACGACCTTTTGCTGGAGTCGGGATTTTACCCTATCGGCTTGAAGCTGTGGGAAGTTTAAGGCGACAGCCGCTCGCGTATCCAGTTGCCGTCAACCAAGCGGTATTGGATGCGGTCGTGCAGGCGACTGGGGCGGCCCTGCCAGAATTCAATGCGGTCTGGGATGACGAGATAGCCGCCCCAATGCGGCGGACGCGGGACGTGCAGCGGGTGTTTCGCGCCTACGGCAGCGGCTTTGGCGACCAATACCGCCTTGCTCGACAACACTTCGCTCTGCGCGCTTGCCCATGCGCCGATTCGGCTGGTGTAGGGGCGGCTGTCGAAATATTCGTCCGAAGCAGCGGCATCCAGTTTTTCGATGCGCCCTTCAACGCGCACCTGCCGCTCCAGTTCCGGCCAGAAAAACGTCATGGCGGCAAACGGATGCGCGTCAAACGAGCGTCCTTTGCGGCTTAAGTAATTGCTGAAAAACACAAATCCCTGCGGATTGACTTCTTTCAGCAGCACCATGCGACTGTTCGGCCTACCGTCTTCGCCCACGGAAGCGACGTTGACGGCGGTCGGCTCGTTGACTTGCGAATGAATCGCCTCGTTCAGCCATTGCTCGAACTGGACAATCGGGTCGGCATGGCATTCCGATTCCGACAGTTCGCGCTTGCTGTAATCTTCGCGGATATTGTGCAAATCCATGATGTCCTCCGATATTCACGTTTATTTGAATGAATCATACCCCGTTTTTTCAGACGACTCCAACGATAGGGAAGGGGAATATGTGTATAATCCGCGTCAAATCAAATGAAACGGAAAAAAATCATGCAAACCGAAGTCGAACTGAAAATCCTCAATCCGAAAATGGCGGACAAACTGCCCGCCTACGCCACGCCCGGCTCCGCCGGACTGGACCTGCGCGCCTGTTTGGACGAAGCCGTAACCCTGCAACCGGGCGATACCTATCTCATTCCGACCGGTCTGGCGGTTCACCTTGCCAATCCCGACTACGCCGCCGTTTTGCTGCCGCGTTCCGGTCTGGGACACAAACACGGCATCGTCTTGGGCAACTTGGTCGGACTGATCGACTCGGACTATCAGGGCGAACTCAAAGTCTCCGTGTGGAACAGGGGCAAAGAAGCGTTCACCATCGAACCGATGGAACGCATCGCGCAAATGGTGATTGTGCCGGTGGTGCAGGCGGCGTTTAAAGTCGTGGACGAATTTGCCGCCAGCGAGCGCGGCGAAGGCGGCTTCGGCAGCACGGGCAAGGCGTAAACCGCCTGTTCACATACAAAGGTCGTCTGAAAACTTGCAATGCCGGTTTTCAGACGACCTTTTGCCGTATTTGTATTGCAGGCTGAAATTGATAGAACGTGCAGTATTGGTTACAATTTCGTTTCTTAAAATTTTTTAACGTTTGACAACAGATAGAAAGACTGCAATGGCTGGAACAATGAAAAAACAGGCGGATTCGCCTGATTTGGTGTACGGTTTGGAGGATAAACCGCCATTCGGAAATGCCTTATTAAGCGCGATCACGCATCTTTTGGCGATTTTTGTGCCGATGATTACGCCCGCGCTGATTGTGGGCGGCGCGCTGGAATTGCCGGTGGAGATGACGGCGTATCTCGTGTCGATGGCGATGGTCGCGTCAGGTGTCGGCACTTATTTGCAGGTCAACCGATTCGGGCCGGTTGGTTCGGGGATGCTGTCCATCCAGTCGGTGAATTTCTCGTTCGTTACCGTCATGATTGCGCTCGGCGCGGGGATGAAAGAGGGCGGATTGACCAAGGATGCGATGATTTCGACGCTGTTGGGCGTGTCGTTTGTCGGCGCGTTTTTAGTGTGTTTCTCGGCGTGGCTTCTGCCGTATTTGAAAAAAGTGATTACGCCGACGGTCAGCGGCGTGGTCGTGATGCTGATTGGTCTGAGTTTGGTACACGTCGGCATTACCGATTTCGGCGGCGGCTTTGGTGCGAAGGCGAACGGTACGTTCGGCTCGATAGAAAACTTGGGGCTGGCGTCGCTGGTGTTGCTGATTGTGTTGATCTTCAACTGCATGAAAAACCCGCTGTTGCGCATGAGCGGCATCGCGGTCGGGCTGATTGTCGGCTACATCGTCGCGCTGTTTTTGGGCAAGGTAGATTTTTCCGCGCTACAAAACCTGCCGCTGGTTACGCTGCCCGTACCGTTTAAATACGGTTTTGCTTTTGACTGGCACGCGTTTATTGTGGCGGGCGCGATTTTCCTGTTGAGCGTGTTTGAGGCGGTCGGCGATTTGACCGCGACGGCAATGGTGTCCGACCAGCCGATTGAAGGCGAGGAATACACCAAACGCCTGCGCGGCGGCGTGTTGGCGGACGGTTTGGTATCGGTGATTGCGACGGCTTTAGGTTCGCTGCCGCTGACCACCTTCGCGCAAAACAACGGCGTGATTCAGATGACCGGCGTGGCTTCGCGCCATGTGGGCAAATATATTGCCGTGATTTTGGTGTTGCTGGGTTTGTTCCCCGTGGTCGGACGCGCGTTTACGACGATTCCGAGTCCGGTTTTAGGCGGCGCGATGGTTTTGATGTTCGGCTTGATTGCGATTGCGGGCGTGCGGATTTTGGTCAGCCACGGCATCCGCAGGCGCGAAGCGGTGATTGCGGCAACGTCGGTCGGTTTGGGCTTGGGCGTGGCGTTTGAGCCGGAAGTGTTTAAAAACCTGCCTGTCTTGTTCCAAAACTCCATTTCCGCCGGCGGCATCACGGCAGTTATCCTGAACCTGCTTTTGCCGGAGGATAAAACCGACAAAGTCGTCAAAATCGATACCGAGGGGCTGGAGCATTAAGCTTCAAGCGTAAAAAAGGTCGTCTGAAATTTGATTTTCAGACGACCTTTTTGATAATCCTATTACATAAATATGACATTAGTGTAATAATCCGAAAACTTTAAAAGCAGGTAATTATGTGATTAAAAACAAGAAAATAATTTTTTCGATTTTAACTTCAGTTATCTTGTTCTCAATTTATTTTTTCAGCAATTACCGTATCTTCTTTTCACCTTTTGAAATCCTCAGCAACAAAACCATAGAACAGAATCTGCAAGGGATTTGCGTGGATGAGGGAAGGAAATTGAGCAAGGAAGAGTTGCTGAGGCGGGCTTTGGTCAGCTATTTCGCACATGAGTCGTCGGGGCAGTACTTTGAAGATACGTCTGACGGTGCATGGAAGGATAGATGCCCCACGGAGAAATCGTGTCAGTTGTATATGATGCCCGCTATCGAGATGGGGGATTATATCTTTGACAAGGAAAAAAAGAATCTCGCTATTAAAGGCAAGGAATAACGGAGTTACATTCAGCAGGGCGGATCAGTTTTTTCCAAAAAATGTCCGCTACCAATCGCACAAGCTCCCTTTCGGATTTTATGCCTCAAACAGGTTCAGTTCTTTTTACCCTTATGACTGCTGCGGTATCACGGAAAAGTCAGAGTTGTTGAAATCTGATTATCCGTTCAATGGCACACCCGATTTATTGGAGCAAAGAGGACTGGGAAATTATTTTTTAGATTTAAAAATAGTAAGCGAAGGAATTGATGTTTATTATCATAGATATATTGTTAATAATTGTGGACAATATATTCCTGATAAATATTCTTCTATACAAGGAAATTATACTAAATATATGACTACATCCTATGGACTTTATCTGCCGCAAGATTTTATTCAAACTGTTTCTGAAATTCCTATTGGCTGTTGGAAATGGAATCATGGCAAACCTGATAATTCTACCATAAATACTCTCACAAAATCATTTGATTATATGTTTCATTACCAAACTCTTTGGGATAGTAATGATTTTTACAGTTGTCCTAAGAAACCTTAAATCACACGAGGAAATGCAATGATGTCTCAAACTAAAAAATTTGTTTTGGATTTGTCTGGAAATTATACAAGCGAAGTATTGTATGAGACGTATTCATTTGGTTGTTTAGGTTTAGTGTAGAAATGTTGTTTGAAAATTCCAGATGACCTTTTATATCAGAAATATAACCAATGGGTAAAAACGCTTTGTCTTTTTATTCCATTTGTGTAGAATATTCAAGCTGATAGATATTTGATTATCCTAATGATAAATTAGGCAATTTTATTGTTAGAAATGATGGAACGGTTATGGCAGCAGTTGCTTATTACATTTTTATTTTAGTCATTGGAATTATTCCTGGGTTTAGGATTGGGGCAAGGTTTTACAGAAAAAGGCACTCGGAAAGAAAGAGAAAGGTAAGGACTTAAATTATGATAGGTATTCTTCTCCTGATTCTTCATATTATTGTCTTTGTGTCAATCGGGTTTGTTCTTGGTGCAATATTTGAATGGCAGAATACAAAATGGAATATTCTTCATTCTAATAAAAAGAGAAAAATATTTTATATTTTAGGGATGGTCATTGGCTTTGTTTTGATGTTTGGAGATGAGCTGATTGGGGAGATTCAAATGAAAAATATCTGCAATTCAAATAAAATGGTTTTTGTTTTCCCTGTTGAAGATTTTAAACATAAAGATTTAATAGAGTTAGATAGTAAGTATCTAAAATTACAAGGAAGTGCTGTTCCTGTACGTTATTATGTTCGTAAGTATGGGAGTGATGATAAAAAAATTTATATTATTTCTAAATCTTATATGGCATCTGGGGGGTGGGTTTCACGTTTAAATGAGTCCGTAATTGGAAGTTCAATTGGTCCAATGTGGATTTCAGATTGGAATAAACATTGTAATTCTATGGATTATAAAAGACTAAAAGATTTATATGATGTTAAAATCATTAATTTAAATAATTAAATTTAGGAAATATTATGAGTCAGATTTAGGGAATTTATATTAGCTCGTTGCTAGCTGATGCAGTTTATACAGATATTCAAAAACTTAGGGATAATAGTGCTCGGGATAATATGGATAATATGGAGGATATTGTCAGAACGTATGTCCTCGTATCGAGCTAAATTCATTGCTAATAATTTTAAGATTGTTGCTGCTTTAGAAAAAGTAACCTCTATCAAAATGGTTTCACAGCAGCAGTATGGAAAGGAAAGGGCGGCACCTCTTACGAAGGTAAGCTCTTTCGTAAATAAAAAGGTCGTCTGAAACCTGAAACATGGTTTTCAGACGACCTTTTTCTTTGAATCGGTTTTATCCGTCCGTTTTCAGCATCCGCAAGAAGTTTCGTCCGATGTCTGAAGGCTCAAAGCTTTGCGTTTTTTAGCTTTTTCGTAACGGCAGCGTTGACGCTCGGTGGTGATTTCCAACGGTGGGACGGGAACGGGTTTGCCGTCTTCAACCGCGACCATGGTGAAGTAGCAGCTATTGGTATGGCGCACTTCTCCGGTGCGGATGTTTTGCGCTTCGACACGGATACCGATTTCCATAGAGGTTCTACCCGTGTAGTTGACGCTGGAGTAAAAAGTCACCAAGTCGCCGACGTGTATCGGTTCTTTAAACAAGACTTTATCGACAGACAGGGTAACGCAATAATTACCGCTGTAACGGCTGGCACAGGAATAAGCGACTTGGTCGAGCAGGCGCAAAAGTTCGCCGCCGTGGACGTTGCCGCTGAAATTGGCGGTGTCCGGCATCATCAGCTCGGACATGATGAGTTCGTGTGAAGGGAGTTGGCGGGCTTGTTCCATGATGTTCCTCTTTTTGAAATAAATGTTTGTGTTGAAACGGGCGATCTGTGAGTGGTTTGAATGGTTTCAGACGACCTTAATAACGAGTGTATTTAATATATGAATATACGGCAATTGGAATTTTTTATGGCTTTATAACCATTTTCTGCGCGAGAAGAAAATCAGCAACCCGACGATGATGCACAACATCAAACCCAAAACCATAAAATAGCCGTAATGCCAATGCAGTTCGGGCATGTTGTCGAAGTTCATGCCGTAGATACCGGTAATGACGGTCAGCGGCATAAAGATGATGGTGATGACGGTCAGGACGCGCATTTGCTGGTTCATGCGGTTGGACTGGAAGGAAAGGTAGATGTCCATCATGCTCAACACCATGTCGCGCGAGGCGTCGAGCGATTCGAGAAGCTGCATGTTGTGGTCGTACACGTCGCGCAGATAGACGGTGGACTCGCCTTTGATAATGGCAAAATCGCCGCGCACGGCAAGCTGATAGAACACGTCGCGCAAGGGCAAAAGCGTGCGGCGTAGGCGGACGGCGTCGCGCTTGAGGCGGTGGATTTTGCCGAGAATGTCGCTGTTTTCATTTTTAAACAGGGATTTGTCTATGGCTTCGACGCGGTTGTTGTACTCTTCCAAGACGATGAAATAGTCGTCCACGATGCGGTCGAGCAGGCAATAGGCGAGGAAGGCTGTGTTTTTGCCGAGAATACCACGCGGGTTTTCGCTCATTTGACGGCGCAACTGACTGAACAGACCCAGCGGTTTTTGCTGGAACGTCAACACGAAATCCTTGCCGATAATCAGATACACTTGGTCGGAATGCAGTTTGCCGGCGGCAGTGTAGTGGTAAACCTGCGCGGCGATAAACAGATAATTGCCGTAATCTTCGATTTTGGGGCGTTGTTTGCGGCTGAGAATGTCTTCGACGACCAGCTCGTGAATGCCGTAAGGCTCCAGCACGTGTTTGAGCAGCGTGGCGTTGTTGATGCCGACAAAGTGCAGCCAGTTAATTTGCCCCGCTTGCGGGCGGGCGATGTCGGGCAGTTTTTTGCCTGCGAGATAATCGTGCTGGGCAAACGTATCGGCGGAATAAAGCGTTTGGTGGATGGCGGAACGCGGTGCGTTGTCTGTATTGCTGCGCGGAACGGTTTGGTCTTGCGGGATTTCTGCGGGTATTGTCTCGGGAGCGGGTGGTGTGTTCATCATGATTGAAAAGGTATGTCTGAAGGTCGTCTGAAAACGGAATGTTTTTTCAGACGACCTTGGTTTTAAATTATTAGCATTGTAACAGAGTAGGGCAGGTACCAAGGTCGTCTGAAAATTCAAAGGCAGCGCATATTCAAAGCATGTCGTTTCGGGTATAGTATCGCTTGTTGTTACACGGTTGTTTCCTTTGCAGGAAAAGATTTTGGAGCTGTAAAAATGTTTAAACGTCCTGAAGAAATCATTGTTTTGGTGCTGGCTGTTTTATGGGTGGTCTTGACGTATTTTTTGGCCGCATATTGCGGGGCGGATGCTTATACGGTGATATTGATCACGGGGCTGACTTTGGTTTGGGCAGCGGTATGTTTCCGCTTTTGGCAGAAAGGCTGGGAACGCAATATTTGGCCTGTTTTTTTGGGATGCCTTGTCGTTTGCTGGTGGCCGATGTTGGATTGGCTCGCCGTCAAAGATATTGTTGTGCCGAATTCTGAAGCAGCGGCGATTGTGGTTGCAAAACCTTGGTACGCAAACTGGATTTTCAAATCTTTTCTGGCTTTGCTGCCTGTCGTTGCCGGATATGCATTGAAATGGAAAAGATCGCGTCATGCCCGAAATTTGGTTGGTTAAGCATCCAATCACTTTGTAAAAACGCCGTTTGCCGAAACGGCGTTTTTTACTTCCGTCCGACTTGATTTTAGAGCGATTGCCCTTAACTACAAATCCAATAAAAATTTTGGATATTATTAATCAAAGGAATAACATGGCAGAAAAAAATTATTACGAAATATTGGGCGTCGCTAAAGATGCGGATGAAGCCGCTATTAAAAAAGCCTACCGCAAGCTGGTGCGCAAATACCATCCTGATGTGAGCAAAGAACCGGATGCCGTTGAGCGTACGGCGGAAATCAACCGTGCTTACGAGACGCTTTCCGATAAGGAAAAACGTGCCGAGTATGATGAAATGTTGGCAAACCCTTATGGCCGCAACGCAGGGGGCAATCCGTTCGGACAAGGCGGGAACCCGTTCGGCAACGGTTTTGACGGCGGAGGTTTCCGTTATGAGTACCGGGAAGGAGAGCCGTTCGGCGCGGGTGACTTTAATTTCGAAGACTTGTTTTCATCGTTCCGCCACGCCGGCTCACGTCCCGAGCAGCCGCGCGGTCCCGTCAAGGGAGAGGATCAACACGCCGAATTGAGCATTGATATTTATGCAGCCTATACCGGTGCGGAGCGCAGTCTAACTTTGAATGTGCCGACTTTGGACGAATACGGCCGTATGGTTTACCAAAGCAAAACCCTCAACGTCAAAATCCCCAAAGGCATCGCCGAAGGCCAGCAAATCCGTTTGGCAGGGCAGGGGTTGCCGGGCAGCAATGGCGGAGCGAACGGGGATTTGTACTTGAAAATCAAGTTCCACGACCGGCCGGACCTATACGTCAAAAACAGAAAAGACGTATATCAGACGATAGACGTCAAACCGTGGGAGGCAGTATTGGGTGGCAAAATCATCGTTCCTACTGCATCCGGCCGCTTACAGGTCAATCTGCCTGCCAACACTCAGAGCGGCAAAACCATCCGCCTTAAAGGCAAGGGTATTCCGGCAAAAGAGGCGGGAGACCTATACTTGAATATCCGCATCAATGTCCCTGTTGCGGAAAGTGAAGCCGACCGTGCCGCATGGGAGAAACTGGCAGAACATTTCGCTGCGAAACACGCATGAAAGAAAGGATAAACCATGACGCAATCCACCGACATCACATTGACTTTTGAAGAAATCATTGCTGTCAGCCATTGCCGCCGCGATTGGCTGTTGGAACTCATCGAGGAAGACATCATCAGCATAGGCGGCAAGCCCGAACAAACTACGTTCAGCGGTTTTCACCTTGCACGCATCCGCCGCGCACAGCGTCTGAGCCGTGATTTTGAGGCCGGCATCCCGGCGTTGGGCTTGATTATGCGGCTTTTGGACGAAGTGGAAGAGCTGCGAAAAGCGCAGCGGCCGTCGGTGTTGCTGGAAGAGGAAGGACAATAGGGCGTTGTTATGCATGAAAAGGTCGTCTGAAAACGAAATAGGTTTTCAGACGACCTTTTTAAGTATGGTCAGATAACAAGGGTTTGGGATAAATCGAAATATAGCTTGGGCTTTATCTGAAAACTCCCAATACAATCAGAATCGACGTTGTACCGTCTGTTTATTTGCTGGATTTGATGGATTCCCACCTATGTCGGCATTGCGGTTTTATATTTACTTTTTCCCATATTTTTTGTACAACCTGGGTTTAACCTTATTTAAAGAGGTCGTCTGAAATGCCTGTCATGCTGATTGTCCGTCCGTCCGCGCGCGCGGGAGATGATATGCGCACCTGTTCGCAGGCAGGGTGGCGCGCGCGGGTGTTGAGTCCGGTTGAAATCGAGCCGGATGAAACGGCGTTACGTGGCTTGGAAGAACAGTTTTCCCGTGCGGACGCGGTGTTTTGGGTCAGTCCGACGGCGATTGAAACTGCTGCGCCGTATGTGGATTTTTCAGACGACCTGAAGGTTCAGATTGCGGTCGGTCAGGCAAGCGGTTGTGCTTTGGAACGCTGCGGCGCAAAAAATGTTTCTGTGCCGCAAGAAGGCAACGACAGCGAGGCGGTATTGCGGCTGCCGGTTTGGGATACGCTGCCGCCAAATGCACGCGTGTTAATCGTGCGCGGACGCGGCGGGCGCGATTTTTTGGCGGAGTCGTTAAAGAAAAAAGGCTTTGCGGTAGAAATCGCGGAAGTGTATTTCAGACGACCTAATGAATTGAATTGGCAGGATTTTGATGCCGAATCCATTGATGCCGCCTTTATTACTTCGGGCGAACTGGCACGCGGGCTGTTTGCGCAGGTTCCGCCGCAATTTTCCCGATTCTTCGAATCCTTGTTATACTTCACCCATCATCCGCGCATAGCCGACGCGCTTCGCGAGGCGGGTGCGCGCCACATACGGGTCGTCGCTTCTCTGAAAGCGGCACTTTCATCATTTCCTAAGGAGCAAACCGATGAGCCGGTCTGAAGACAATCCATCCGAAGCAAACGAAGCCGGTCGGCCGATTATCGTCGACAGTCAGGGCAACGCGGAGTCATCTGAAACAGCGGCTCCGAAAAAGGCCAAGCAGCCTAAAACCTCCGAATACGCAGGAACACACATGTCTGAATCTAAAAATCTTCCCCAAAACCAACCCGCCCCCGTCATCATCAAACAATCCGGCGGCAGAGGGCTGGCAGTAGGTGCGCTGGTGCTGGCGCTGCTGGGTTTGGGCGCAAGCGGCTTTTTGTTTGTACAAGGGCAGAACGTTTTGAAAAACCAAGAGCTTTCGTTTAACCAAAAGCTCGATAAAGCTGCCTTGGGCGAATCTGAAAACGCTTTACTCCTGAAAGACCATTTAAACCGCCAAACCGCCATCCAAGCCGAAATCGACCGCTTGGGCAAAGCGCAAATGGCAAACAACGAACAAATCCTGTTGACGCAAAAAGCGTATCAAGAGCTGACCAAAGGGCGCGTCAACTGGTTGGTTGACGAAGCGGAAACCATGTTGAACCTCGCCTCGCAGCAACTGCTGTTGTCAGGAAACGTACAAGGCGCGGCGGCGGTGTTGGAACACATCGACGGCCGCCTGAGCCGTTTTGACCAGCCCGAACTGCTGTCCATCAAACAAGCCGTCAGCCATGATTTGGCGGCATTGAAAAACCGTCCGTATGTCGATATTTCCGGCACGGCGTTGCGTCTCGACCGCTTGGAAACCGCTGTTTCCGGTCTACCGCTGGTGTTGGACGGCGTATTGCAGCCTGGCGAGCAGGCGCAAAGCAACGGCGCATCGTCAGGCTCTTGGTGGCAAAACGCTTGGGATAAATCTTTGGTTGCGCTGAAAGGGCTGGTGGAAGTCCGCCGACTCGACAATAAAGACGCCATGCTGCTGTCGCCCGAACAGGCGTATTTCGTCCGCGAGAACCTCCGCCTGCGCCTTTTAGACGCGCGTACTGCGTTATTGCAGCACAACGGCGAGGTTTATCAAAGCGAATTGAACTACGTCGAAGCGGCGGTCAGACAATACTTTGACGGCAAATCGCCTGCGACGCAGGCATGGCTGAAAGAGTTGTCCGAATTGAAAGCGCTTGATGTGCGCATGATTTCAGACGACAGCTTGAAAGCCAGCCTCAGCGCAGTCCGCGCTTATCAAGACGGCACGCGCACTCCGGTCGCACTACCCGAACCCGTAACGACTGCTGCGTCTGCGCCTCTGCCCTCCGCCGCTTCCGAAGCGGCCGTTCCTCAAACCGCTGCGCCGGTAAATGAAAACGCTTCTGCACCGAAGGCTCCCCATCCTGCCAAAGCAAGACCCGCGCCTGCGCAGAAAACTGCTCCAGCCGCCCAAACAGAAGCGAAACCTTTAGAAGCTCCGGCGCTGCCTTCCGAGACTAAGCCGCAAAACATTCCCGAGCCGGAAAAGAAAGCTGCTCCTGAAAAACAAAGCCGTCCTGCCGCCGATGTTGAGACCAAAGGAGGCCGTGCATGAAAGCTGTCGTCTGGATTGTCGTTTTATTCGCAGCCGCAGTCGGTATCGTCCTGACTTCCGGTGTTTACACGGGTAATGTCTATATCGTCGTCGGACAAGTTATGATGCGGGTCAACCTGCACGCCTTTGTCTTAGGGTTGGTCCTTTTTGTCGTTGCCCTGTATTTCCTGATCAAATTCATCGTCGGCCTGATGAACATTCCCACCCGTATGCAGCGTTTCGGTACGGCGCGTAAAGGCCGTCAGGCAGCCGTCGCCTTGAACAGCGCAGGTTTGGCGTTTTTCGAAGGCCGCTTTGAAAAAGCGGAGCAGGAAGCGTCCAAAGTATTGGAAAACAAAGAAGCCGGCGACAACCGAAATCTCGCGTTGATGCTGGGCGCGCACGCCGCCGACCAAATGGAAAACTTCGAACTGCGCGACCACTACCTGAAAGACATTGAAAAACTGCCGAACAAACAGCAGCTTTCCCGCTATCTGTTGTTGGCAGAGTCCGCACTCGGCCGCCGCGATTATCCGACCGCCCTGGAAAATCTGAACGCTGCCGCGCGCATCCATCCCAACCTGTCCCGCCTCGCCCGCCTGCAACTGCGTTATGCCTTTGACCACGGCGATGCGGAAGACGTGTTGGCGAAATCTGAAAAACTGATGAAAGCCGGCGCGATTAACGATTTTGAAGCGGAGCAATACCAAAGCTGGGCATACCGCCGCCTTTTAGCGGAAGCATCAGATGCAGCTCGTCTGAAAGCTTGTCTGAAACGCATTCCCGAAGCACTCAAAGCGGACGAATTGTGTGTCGCCATTGCCGAAAAATACGAGCGTCTCGGACTCTATACCGAAGCCGTCAAATGGGTACGCCACTACTATCCGCAAAACCGCCGCCCCGAGCTTTTGGAAGCCTTTGTCGAAAGCGTCCGCTTCTTCAACGAACGCGGTCAGCAAAAAGCCATCGACCTTGCCGATTCTTGGCTGAAAGACAAACCTGACGACGCCCCGCTCTTGATGTACCTCGGACAGCTTGCCTACGACCGCAGCCTGTGGGGTAAAGCGCAAAGTTACCTCGAAGCCAGTATCGCCCTGCAACCGAGCATCGCCGCCCGCCTCATGCTCGCGCGCGTACTCGACGAAACCGGACAGCCGCAAAAAGCTCAGGAACAGCGGAAGTTGGTTTTGGAAGCCGTTTCCGAAGAAGAGCGCCACGCCGCGTTGGAGCAGCATAGCTGAGTTTGAGAAACATCTTTATCATCCCCTTTTTCAGACGACCTTTCATTGCGGAAACCGCGGCAAAGGTCGTCTGAAAACCGTTTTCCTTCCCCGTTTTACAAACAAACCGAAAGCCCCACATGACCTCTTTGAAAAACGACACCTTCCTCCGCGCCCTGCTCAAACAGCCCGTCGAATACACGCCGATTTGGATAATGCGTCAGGCGGGGCGTTATCTGCCCGAATACAAAGCCACGCGCGCGAAAGCGGGCAGCTTCCTCGATTTGTGTAAAAACACCGAATTGGCGACCGAAGTCACCATCCAACCTTTAGAACGCTTCGATTTGGACGCGGCGATTTTGTTCTCCGACATCCTGACCGTCCCCGACGCCATGGGCTTGGGACTGTACTTTGCCGAAGGCGAAGGCCCGAAATTCGAACGCGCCTTGCAACACGAAGCCGATATCGCCAAGCTGCAAGTTCCCGATATGGAAAAACTGCAATACGTTTTCGATGCGGTAACTTCCATCCGCAAAGCATTGGACGGCCGCGTGCCGCTTATCGGCTTCTCCGGCAGCCCGTTCACGCTCGCCTGCTATATGGTCGAAGGCGGCAGCAGCAAAGAATTCCGCACCATCAAAACCATGATGTACTCGCGCCCCGATTTGCTGCACAAAATCCTCGACACCAACGCCCAAGCCGTTACCGCCTACCTCAACGCCCAAATCGACGCGGGCGCGCAGGCTGTGCAGATTTTCGACACTTGGGGCGGCGTCCTGAGCGACGCGGCGTTTAAAGAATTCAGCCTCAAATACATACGTCAAATTGTCGCCGGATTGAAACGCGAAAGCGAAGGCAGGCGCGTTCCCGTCATCGTGTTTGCCAAAGGCGGCGGGCTGTGGCTGGAGGGCATGGTGGAAATCGGCGCAGACGCATTAGGCTTGGACTGGACGTGCAACATCGGCGAAGCACGCCGCCGCGTCGGTAATCAAGTCGCCCTGCAAGGCAACTTCGACCCGTTCGCCCTCTTCGGCACGCCCGAATCCATCCGCACCGAAGTCGCGCGCATCCTTGCCGACTACGGACACGGCAGCGGCCATGTGTTCAACCTCGGACACGGCATCAACCAACACGCCGACCCCGAACACGCCAAAATCTTAGTCGATACCGTACACGAACTGTCGCACCAGTATCACGTCTGATTGAGCGCGTAACGTAAAAGGTCGTCTGAAAAATCGCTATACTCGTTTTTCAGACGACCTTTGTATATACTCATCATCTGAACCTTACCGCCTCAAACCAGTCAGATTCAAAAATACATCCGCTCCCGCCATTCCTCCACCACCTATCGAACATGACTTTTCTAAAAGACATCACCTGGACAGAAATCTTCATTTTCGCCCACACCTGCGCCGCGCTCGGCTGCGTCTTGCGCGTGTTGTACAAACAAAAAAACATCGGCTCCACGTTTGCCTGGCTGATTATCCTCTTCCTTTTCCCCGTCTTCGGCACCATCGCCTACCTGCTTATCGGCGAACCGCGGCTCGGCACGGCGCGGGCAAAGCGTACGGACGAGATGAACCGCTTCTACCAAGGTTTCGTCGAAACTTACCTGTCTAACCTTTATCTTGATATCGGCGACAAAGTCAAATCCCGTTATCACGGCATCAGCAAAGTCGCTGCGAGCGGAACGGGACTCGGTGCGACGCGCAACAACGCCATGACGCTGCTGTCCACTACCGATGAAATCATCGACACCATGCTTGCCGACATCCGCGCCGCACGCCATTCCTGCATGCTCGCCTTCTACATCATCGAACCCGAAGGCAGGATAGAAGAACTGTTAAACGAACTCCTCGCCGCCGCCGACAGAGGTTTGGATTGCGCCATCCTCGCCGACGCCGTCGGCAGCAGCCGCTTTTTCGACAGCGGCTGGGTAGAAACCCTGCGCGAAGCCGGCGTAGAAGTCCACGCCTCATTGCCCGTCGGCGTCTGGCGCACCTTCTTCACCCGCACCGACCTGCGCAACCACCGCAAAATCCTCGTCATCGACAGCAAAATCGGCTACACCGGCAGCTTCAACCTCGTCGATCCCCGCTTCTTCAAAAAAGATTCAGGCGTCGGCGAATGGGTGGACGTCATGATGCGCTGCACCGGCCCGCTGGTACTCGAACTCTCCGCCGTCTTCTTTGCCGACCTCGCCGTCGAAACAGACGAAAACCTCGAAGGCGTACAACAATACCTGACGCAGGCGCAAGAGCGCATTCCCGAAATCCTTCCCGAAAAAATGCAGCAGGGCGACATCGTTGCCCAAGTCATCCCCTCCGCGCCAGAACAAGGCAGCCACGTCATTTACGAAACCATCATCAGCGCGATTTACGCCGCCACCAAACAAATCACCATCACCACCCCCTATTTCGTCCCCGACGAACCCCTCCTGATGGCATTGACCATCGCCGCCAAACGCGGAGTCAAAGTTACCCTGATCCTGCCTGCCAAAGTCGATTCCCTCATGGTACGCTACGCCTCCCGCGCCTACTACCCCATGCTGCTCGACGCAGGCGTTAAAATCGCCATGTTCAAAGGCGGACTTCTACACGCCAAAACCATGACCATAGACGAAGACTACGCCCTCTTCGGCACGGTCAACATGGACATGCGCAGCTTCTTCCTCAACCTCGAAATCAGCCTCGCCATCTACGACCGCGACATCACCAAACAAATTTGCAACCTCCAACGCGACTACCTCAAAAACAGCAGCTACATCACCGTCAAAGCATGGCAGCAACGCTCCAAATTCCGCGGGCTGATAGAAAACACCGTCCGCTTAGTCAGTCCGCTTTTGTAATAGATGAAAAAATGGAACCATGCCGTCATTTTCCGCAGGAAATTCAATAATCGAGGTCGTCTGAAAACCAGTTTTCAGACGACCTTTATCAAAAAATCCTCAATGCTACAACTCAAAACCGCTTTCAAACATCCGTGCCTGTCCGCTGACAGGATCGGTAAACTCAATTCGTTTTGCCAAAAGTTTTAAAGGTTTCCCATAATCCTCATCACCCGCAGCAAACGGAACGGGATAAATCGCATCGTTCATCAGCGGCATGCCCAGGCTCATCATATGCACGCGCAGTTGGTGTTTCTTCCCTGTATGCGGCGTAAGGCGGTAGAGGCTGAACGCGCCGCGGTTTTCGATAAGCTCGATTGTTGTGTGCGCGTTCGGCTCACCTTCCACTTCAAGTGTCGTAAAAAACTTTTCCCCACGCACCATGCGTGAAGAAACATTTAGCGGATAAGCCAAATCCGTCCGCGTCGGCGCGATTGCCTCATAAGTTTTGCAGACAGTTTTATTTTGGAACATGGTTTGATAATCTCGGCGCGTGGCAGGATTGTGCGACAGCAGCATAACCCCTGCCGTATCCTTATCCAAGCGGTGAATCGGCGTAATGTCCGCTACATTCAAATGCTGCAATTCCAGTCGCAGGCGCAGGCGGGTCAGCAGTGTTTCACGCAAAAAACGCCCGCTGGGGATGACGGGCAGAAAATGCGGTTTATCAACCACGATAAGATGTTCATCAACAAACAGAATCTTCTCTTCAAACGGAATCCGCGGTTCGCTGTCTCTGCTGGTTTCACGGTAATAAAACATCGTCTTGCCCGCTTCAAACACCGTATGCTCGTTAAACGGCGCCCCGTCCGCACCTACCACAAAACCGCTGTTCAGCCGCCTGCACCAATTTTCTTCACCGACAAAAGGAAAACGTGTGCAGAGAAAATGCAGGAGCGGCAGGCCGTAAAACTCTTTTTCATGCGGCAGCACCAAATAGCTGGGCTTTACACCGTTTAAAAGGGGGAGGGGATTAGAAGGTTTTTTCATGTGGCGGATTGCTTATAGAAAAAATTGTCTGAAAATGATTGAATGGTTCTGTAATTGATAAACTCAACTGTCTAAACGGCTTTAAGCTTTTAATTTGGATTTTGTCATCATTTATTTTAAAAAATTTACAAAAAAAATTGTTGACAATAAATATTTGAGAAATTAATTTTTGAAAAAATATGGTGAGAAATAGAGAAAGACATGAAAAATATTTTAATCCCAATTTTTCCCTTGTGCCGTCTGTTGCTTTAGCTGAACTTCCTTTAAATTTAGAGTCATTGTAGATTGATAGGGGAAAGGTCAAATCATGATATGCTGTCAGTTATGTATAGTGGATTAAATTTAAATCAGGACAAGGCGACGAAGCCGCAGACAGTACAGATAGTACGGCAAGGCGAGGCAACGCCGTACTGGTTTAAAGTTAATCCACTATAAGTAGTGAAAGTCGGCATTCGGAATTATCTTCTACTATCTATATCCAAACAGGCTTAGCAAGTTTATTTCCATTCCAGCTGAACTTCGAAAAAATAATCGAAATACGAATATGGGTTTGAGTATGGTAGGCATACGTTATGGCATAAGCGAAAAGGCAGAATTGTATGATAACGTCAGTTATTTATGGGTGGAAAGCCGTAATTTAAATGGTATGCTAAAAATAAAGCCAAGGATAAGAGCCTATCAAATATCAATTAGGGATTAATTATACTGCTGTTTAGGACGATAAAAATCCGGCTTTATTAAATCATTTGTTGGCTGTTGGCGGAGTTGTAGAAGGAGCTGTCGGTGGATATGCACCATCATATTGATCCGAACCTTCTCTATCAAGAAAGCAGCCGCTGACTCCTAGTTGAATGGTGATGCGAAATGTCAAATTTTTACATAACATTTGCTTTGATGATTGCATTCAATATTATTTTACGCAAATTATATATAAAATTTGCTTGTAAAAATGGTTGGTGTGAGTTCATCTATTATTTTGTTATCTTTTTTATTAATGTTCACATATTTGTTCGTTATGTGAAATGGTGAGATACACGGCAGTCAAGATGATATATGTTGCGTATATTTATTTTTTATGAATATTATGCTGATAGTGTTAACTTTTATACAAATTATTTATAGAGAGGATGCTGAACGTGATACGTCGTTTTTTACTCGAAGTCCGAAACGTCAGACGGAGTTCGCAGTCTGACAGATAAAATGGTGGCGTGCATTTTGAATTTGAGCGAAAAGGTCGTCTGAAAATTTTTTCAGACGACCTTTTCGCTCAAATCCTTCGTTGCCCAAACCTCACAACTCCTTAAAAATCAGCTATAATTGCCGACTATTTTGATTCCGGTATCCCTATTTGAAATGGCACAAAAAATCCAATCCGTCAAAGGCATGAACGACCTTTTGCCCGTCGAACAGAAAGATTTCAAGCTGACCGCCGCGTTTTGGCAGGCGTTTGAAGATGTGGTTGGCCGCTGGACGCGTGCTTATGGTTATCAGCAAATCCGTACGCCGATTGTCGAGCAGACGGGTTTGTTTGTCCGCTCCATCGGTGAAGAAACCGATGTGGTCGGCAAGGAAATGTACACGTTTTCCGATTCCAACGATTCTTTGAGCCTGAGTCTGCGCCCGGAAGGTACGGCATCCTGCCTGCGCGCGGTGGTCGAACATAATCTGTTGTACAACAGCCCGCAAAAGCTGTGGTACATGGGTCCGATGTTCCGCCGCGAACGTCCGCAAAAAGGACGTTACCGCCAGTTTCATCAAGTCGGCATCGAGGCGTTGGGTTTTGAAGGCCCGGACATCGACGCGGAAATCATCGCCATGTCGGCGGATTTGTGGGACAAACTGGGTATCCGCGATTACCTGACTTTGGAAATCAACAGTTTGGGTAATCGCGAAGAACGCGCGGTGCACCGTGCGGCTTTGGTCGAATATCTGACCCGTTATGAAGATAAATTGGACGAAGACAGCAAACGTCGTCTGAAAACCAATCCGCTGCGCGTTTTGGATTCCAAAAATCCAGATTTGCAGGAAATCTGCAATGCCGCGCCGCATCTGACCGATTATCTTGGCGAAGAGTCGCGCAATCATTACAGCCGTTTCAAAGCTATGCTGGAGGGCTTGGGCATCCAGTACGTCGAAAACCCACGACTAGTGCGCGGCTTGGATTATTACAACCAAACTGTTTTTGAATGGACGACCGACAAACTTGGTGCGCAGGCGACGGTGTGCGGCGGTGGACGTTACGACGGTTTGATTGAAGAACTCGGTGGTAAGCCTGCTCCGTCCATTGGTTTTGCAATGGGTATCGAGCGTTTGCTGCTGCTGGTTAGCGAATACGGTTCGTTGGAAGTCAATGCCGCGCCTGACGTGTACGCCATGCATCAGGGCGAGGGCGCGGATTTGCAAGTAATGAAATACGCGCAAGCCCTACGCGCACAAGGTTTCAACGTGATGCAGCATTCTGGCTATCAAAGCCTGAAAGCGCAAATGAAAAAAGCCGACAACAGCGGCGCACGCTTTGCCCTGATTGTCGCGCAAGACGAATTGGCGAACGGTACGGTTACGCTCAAAGACATGAACGGAGCACACGGTCAGCAAACTGTCGCCGCCGACGATTTAATCCACACTTTACAACAATGGAAGAACGCATAAATGGCAGCCCATCTCGAAGAACAACAAGAGTTAGACAATTTTAAATACTTTTGGAAAAGTACCGGCCGATGGCTGTTTGCCCTGCTGATGGCGGCGGCGTTGGGCTATTTGGGCTATACCATGTATAAAAGCCATAAAGCCTCGAAAAATCAGGAAGCTGCTGCGGTATTGGCGAAAATCGTCGATAAAATGCAGGCAAAAGCCTCGCAAGCCGAAGTTAATGCCGATTTGACCAATCTTCAGCAAAACTATTCTGATTCCATTGCCGCCGCGCAAGCGACGCTGATGGCAGCTGCGACCGAATATGATGCCCGCCGCTACGACGTGGCTGAAGGTCATTTGAACTGGGTGCTGCAAAACCAAAAAGCCCCGCTGGTTCAAGCATTGGCGACGCAGCGTTTGGGTATTGTCCTATTGCAGCAGAAAAAATACGATGCCGCGATTGCAGCCTTGAGTACGAAAGTTGAATCCGATTTCGAGCCGCTGCTTTTGGAAGCGAAAGGCGATGTTTATGCCGCGCAAAACAAAACTAAAGAAGCCGCGCAAAGCTATCAGCAGGCTTTGGAAAAACTGCCTAAAGACGCTATCGAGCGCGAATTGCTGCAAATGAAGCTGGATTCGCAAAAATAAGGTCGTCTGAAAAATTGAGAGACGTATGCGGCTTGTCGGAATCTTTCTGGCAAGCCTTGTCTGTTTTAATTGTGTTCCACTTTATAATATAGCGGATTGAAATAAAAATGAGACAAGGCGGCAATGTCCGCCGTGTACAGATCGTACATAAGGGTGTTGGCAACGCCGTAGTATTGCAATTTTCATCTACTATATTTTCAGACGACCCCTTATCCTTTTTAACCTACCGTGTTTTGAAAAACACCTGCTCGTGTTGCAGGTTCGCTTCCGAACCGACACTTGACACAGAAAGACCTCATCATGAAACCCACCATCGCCCTTGTCGGCCGCCCGAATGTTGGCAAATCCACCTTGTTCAACCGCCTGACGCGCACCAAAGACGCGCTTGTGCACGACCTGCCCGGCCTGACCCGCGACCGCCATTACGGACACGGTAAAATCGGCAGCAAACCTTATCTCGTCATCGATACCGGCGGTTTCGAGCCGGTTGTGGACAGCGGGATTTTGCATGAAATGGCGAAGCAGACTTTGCAGGCTGTCGATGAAGCCGACGCCGTCGTGTTCTTGGTGGACGGTCGCACCGGTCTGACCCCGCAAGACAAAATCATCGCCGACCGCTTGCGCCAAAGCCCGCGTCCCGTTTATCTGGCGGTAAACAAAGGCGAGGGCGGCAACAGAGCCGTGCTTGCCGCCGAGTTTTATGAATTGGCATTGGGTGAGCCGCACGTTATTTCCGGCGCGCACGGCGACGGTGTGTATTACCTGATTGAAGAAATTTTAGAAAAATTCCCTGAGCCAGAAGCCGAAGAAACAGAAGTCAAGCATCCTGTCTTTGCCGTTATCGGTCGTCCGAATGTCGGCAAATCCACGCTGGTTAACGCCATTCTCGGCGAAGAGCGCGTGATTGCCTTCGATATGGCTGGCACGACGCGCGACAGTATCCACATCGATTTCGAACGCGAAGGCAAACCGTTTACCATCATCGATACCGCAGGCGTGCGCCGTCGCGGCAAAGTTGACGAGGCGGTGGAAAAGTTCTCCGTTATCAAAGCCATGCAGGCAGTTGAGGCGGCAAACGTTGCCGTTTTGGTATTGGACGCGCAGCAGGACATCGCCGACCAAGATG
>ERZ772977.627-NODE-627-length-22424-cov-10.249274_pt1 | contig 22424 bp, 19 predicted proteins | sample MGYA00511131_ERZ772977 | MGnify/ENA primary metagenome ERZ772977 (study PRJEB29015, sample SAMEA2737935) | human oral metagenome | biome: human oral; feature: human-associated habitat; material: dental | place: China | collected 2151 ...
TTGAAGTAACAACATTTTGAATCATAAAACACCTCATTCAAATATATTTTTGAATGAATTCTAACATTAAACTTTGTAGATGTCAACTTAAAATCCACCAAAATATAGATAAGAAGTTAGTGTACCAAATATTAAAAAGCCCTGCCATCGAAATGATAGCAGGGCTTAACTTCAATATCCAGATGATATATTTATCTAAAAAAGGTAGAGTTTTTATTGATTTGTAGTGCGATATAATGAGTTTCAAAAAATCAAAAATCACTTAAAATCAATATTTTGACGTCTATTGACGTGTACTGAAACCCTTACTTAACTTCTGTAAAGGTTGTTAATGTTATTTTAGCACCCTTTAAACGCCGTCATATCAACGTCTTAAGATTGTTCTATAGAAAATGTAGTCATAAATGTAGTCATTTTGCTATGCCGTCAATTTTGCAATTTCTTTGAGGTAGATTTCAACTGCTTCTGCCTTCTTTTTCGGTGCCAATTCAGCATAAGTATCCATTGTCGTTTTAATCGATTTATGGCCCATTCTTATCTGTAGTTCTTTCCAGTTTGCACCAGCATTCAGCATCAAAGAAGCGTGTGTATGACGGAAAAGGTGGAAACCATAGTTTGGCAGTCCCAACTCAGTCAAACGCTTTTTAAGCGTTGCACGTTCATTTCTATCACACATATAGTTCCCGTAAATTGTCGGGAAAATTAGATCCACAGTTGGTAAATCATGACTCACAAAGTAGTCACTCATCTCAGCACGAAAAGCTTTCAAGTCATCTAAGACTTGTCTCGGGACTGCAACTCTTCTGTTACCAGAATCAGTTTTGGCACTGTTCTTACAAACAATCTCGCCCTTAATCCCAAGTTTCTTATTTCCAGCTTTCCACATCAGCGTCTTGTTAACGATGATTTCATTGGAATCAAAATCGAGATCATGGATTGATAAAGCAAGAAGTTCATTGATTCGGAGCGCAGAAGCTAACAGCGTGTCGCAGATAACTTTGAATCTTCGATTTGCTCTAGTATCAGGAAGAGTATCAAGATAGTTCAGCCAAGTAGCCAAGTCCTCTCCATGTAATACCATGATTCTCTCCTTTACCACCTTCGGTTTTGGAGGGATTTTTACTGTTCGAGCTGGATTATGAGAAAGTTCGAAATTCGTGATTCCATAATCAAAAATATCACTAAGCTTATAGATAACTGCACCGAAATCTTTTGCGTGTCCCTTTTTGGATTTTTTAACACCTGATTCAACAGACTTTTTAGATTGTTGAGCTAGTTTGTTAACCCAAATCTGAATATCTGCAGATTTTATCTCTTCAGGCCTATATTCTCCAAACTTAGGGAGGATATAGGTATCAAGATAGCTTCGAACCCGATTGATAGTATTCTGAGAAGTGACCCAAGTTACAAAACTGACAAACCAGGCTTCAGCTAACTCTTCGAAGTTATTAATCAACAAAGTCTCTTTTAAAGTTGAACCTTTCGCTTCAAAATCAATCCGAGCTTGAATAATTTTCCTATCCAGACTTTTCAGGGTTTTAGCAGTAATAGATGATGTAACTTTTTTCCCTGTTTTAACGTCTACACCAATATACACACCACGTTGCGTATAGCTAATAGTTCCGTTACTCTTGGTAGTTTTAATGACTTTTCGATTGTTGTGAATGATAGTTTCTTTCTGCATAGTAGCCTTTCACGTTCGGATATAAAAGGCTAAAATAACAACCTCACATTATTCTATGTGATATTACTATTTTAGCACATTTTTAAAATTAAGGAGTTAAATAGTTCAGCACATCCTCCATTTTGTAGTAAACAGTTCTAGCTCCCTCGATGGGTGGTTCCAATCGTTTAAGCCCTGTATTCTCCCAAGACTTCAAGGTGTTTGGTGAAATCTTAAGTATCGAAAGCAGTTCCTTCTGTGTAAGTATACTTACATGCTTTTGAGTAGTTTCTTGCTTCTGCATCAAAGCTAGCAAACAATTCAAAATCTGTTCAATTTGATTCAACTTTATGAGTTCATTATTGGTCATTTTTTACTCTCCTTTCTATGACTGGAGTGTCTACGAGAATCCAGATATTTTGCGAAAAAGTACGTCTTATCAATGATGAGATTCAATAGCGAAGGATTCTCAACTCGTGCATATCTAACAAGATTGTTAAACTCAGTAAAGTTGTGTTCTTCAATGATATCAATCACAGTTGAAAGAAATTGATCATTGTTATTACTAACGAGAAATTGATCTAAGTCAAAACCACAACCAGATTCAATCTCATCCATATTGTAAAGTGTTTTGTCAGGATTCTCTGCGTGTATGAAATAATCGTACATCCCCTTTGGTGACATGACTACTTCCACGTGAGAAGGAGTATTGAGCCTTTCAGTTAGAAGATCTGAGACCTGTGTATAGCTTTTAAGTGATTCGAAAAATAGGACCCCGTGCTTATGCGCTTTTTTAAATTCTCCAGTTTCTTTGTTAATGTCTTTGTCATGCCAAGGGCTCAAGACAAATGGAATATGCATTTCTTCAAGAATATCTAAGTAATTTTCTGGTGTACTTTCTTGATAAATCAGAAATGCCCATTTATTTGAACGTTTATCTTTGGCCATGAATACCTCCCTTCAAATAGTATTTTTAAGTTGTTTGCAATTCATGTGATTACTGATTACTGATACACTGGGGGTCGTAGTAGCCCCAGTGTATCTGCCAATTAGATTTCATGACAAGGCAGTACTTCTGGTCTTCACTACGTGAACCAAGCACTGCCAAATTATTATCTTTTTGTAGATTTAAACCAGAGCTTATTTCCTTTCCTGTCTGGTGCAGAGAAATAATAGCCTGGATTTCGACTAGAAATTTCTTCTTTTATGTAGCCCTCCATTTCTCTCAGTAATTTCTGGGCCTGTTGCGTCTTTGGATACTTAATCACAATCGTCACAGAATCTTTTCTTACATCAACAACGCACTTAGATGTTGCTCTATTGAATTTTCTTAAAATAGGATTGAACCTTGTCACAGTAGAAGAGTTATCAATTGAAAATGCTAGTTGAGAATTCTCATCTTGTCTCAAAAACTGAATGAGGCGAAGCGTTTGATAAGCAGACCTAAAGTAGTTGTTAGGTGTGTCATAAAGAAATCGTAAAATTAACTCAATTGTGATTAATAGTACTGCGATTAATGACATTAGAATAGTTATGATTTTTGTATAGTACTCACCTTGACTTAACCAACTACTTATAGTCGCAAACAACTCTGATAAGTATGTGCTTTGAGCATTTCCCAATAAATCTTGCGTGAACCTAAAACATAGGCTCAATAAAAAGAAAAACAAACCATACGTAAGTAGTACTACTGTAATATTAAATGTTCTTTGAAAAAAATTCGTTTTGACAATCATAAAATACCTTTCTTTGTGAAATAAGTCGGGCATAGTAAGGGAAGAACTTGATAAGGATGCTCATTATCAATGATTTGAATTAACCCTGTACCTTTTCCAATTGGAATCACAATACCTTCCGGATCCAAGTCTGGAAACAGAAATTGTGTTGTTTTCTTATTGATATTTCCAATTTGAATCAATACATTCAGTTGCTCTCGAACGGAAACTGGGATTGTATTATGATCGAATCGCTGACTAACTAGTAGAAGATGGACTCTAGTTGCTCGTCCCAGCAAAGCAACTTGTGATAAAAGTGAAAAGAAAGACTCTTTTATCGTTTTATTAACCCCTTCAGAAAGTGCGAGAACTTCGTCTATTACAATAGTTAAATGCTTAAACTCTTGGTCAGGATTGTCATAGAGAATTTCTTGACGTTCTTGGATAAGATTCAAACATGAGCTTAGATTTTCATTTATCTCTGATACAAAATCAGACTTTGAACGATTGCGCTGAGGATGAATGACTTCAATCTCATTTTCACGAGCCCATCTTGATGGTGTATCAAATTTGGGGTCGACAATGATTAAATCCGAGAATTTTTTCAGTAAACTCAGAAAATAAGTCAAAGCATAAGATTTCCCTGAACCACTATTTCCTGCGATAGCTACAGAAGTTACTTTATTAAAATCCAGGGTTAGATTTTTCATAATCGGAATGATGTTATATTCTTGTTTCAAGACAAATTGATCCAAATCTGAAATTACAAGCCTTTCAGAAATCCCTTCTTTCCACGGGAAAAACAAACCTCGTTGTACATGTATATCATCCGTTTCCAGAGCAAGAAAGTAAGCAGAATTCTGTTTGAGAACTGTGTACCTTGGAAAGAGAGCTGCATTAGAGATTAGAAAAATCTTGTGATAAAGATCATCATCAATGATGTAACCAGATGGTAGTCTTGGGATAAATAGAAAACCATCTTTCATGGTTTTGATATCAAAACTATTAGTATAACTAGTCTCGCCTTGCATAATACTGCCAAGCCCCATATTTAGGGCTTGGAGCAAGTATTGAGCAAGCTCTTTATCAGTCATTATTTGACCTCTTTGATGTCATTGGCACGGAAATAGACATTATAGCCAACTTCACAGGCTTCTAATCCATCAAAATTAACCATCGCTAAATATGCTGGTAGAGCAACTTCAGATTCGAATTTGACCTGGAATGGTGGCAAACCTTTTTGAGAGAACCAAGCTTTGTGGCCGATAATCTCACCAGTTGGCTGACCATCTTCAAACTTAATTTGCGCTTCAAATTCAGTACTCAAGCAATGAATCGCTTGTTTTTGATCAACATATTGTTTTGCAGTATTAGCTGAATAGCCATTTTTACGATTACGTGTTTTCATGTGATTTACCTCTTTTAAATTATTATAAAATCATTGTCAAATATGAGCTCATTCATTCGACAACACTATTATAGCTCAAATACTTTTTAATATAATTATGATATTCGTTAAAAGAATGCAGTTGTTCTAACGAATATCATAACGAAATTTCAAAAATAAAAATTATAATTACATACGAAAAGGAGAGGAAATATATCCTCTCCTTTTAAAAGACCAATTAGAGCTTCTTGCTATATATTTAAAATTGTTTCTTCCATTTCAATAGAGACTGTATTTAAAAATGTTTTTTGAATACCGGTCAGAGATTCACAAAGTATTTCAATATCTTTCAAAATATTTTTCGCAAAGAAATTAATCGCTTTTTTGTTATTCTCTATCCGATAGTTAATTCTCAAATCACACCCACTTTTATTGACTTCATTTATTTTACTATATAATTCTCTGCAACTTATTTCTTCTTTTGCAATAAATTGTTCTTCATATTCCTCTCCATTAATAAATGATGTTTTCACTATTTCTGCATTTATTATTGAATCAGGTTGAACATTTGAATAATCTTTAAATAATCTACATCTAGCATCAACTAAATTTTTCACTATGAGCCCTAATGAGAATATCTGATTATTTTCAAGTCTACTAATCACGTCAGGAATTATAATATTTGCTACATCTTCATATAACCAATCATTAATTCTCTGGCTTAACTCATGAAATTTTATAGGTTTTTCCTTAGAACCAGGAGGAACTGTTACTAAATATTTAATGATTTTATTCTTAAACGATTGTGTAAATTTCTCTTTAATGAATGCCCAAAAGAACCTAAAAATTTCATTGAAGGGAATAGATATATAGAATAAATCTTCAAGATTATCATTATTTAAAATGGCATCTAGTGGTAAAAAATTTTGACCAAAGAATCTTATTTCCCCTTCAACATATTCGTAAAAAACCATTTCTGAGATCTTTAAATCCGTAAGATTTTGCCTCTTTATACAATACTCTGCAGAAAATGAGAAAAGGTTGCACAAACTTCTTTGTAACATTATATCCCGTTTATCTTTCGCTCTAATTCTAGGTTTCGGACCTTTTCTCCCTGCATCTAGATCATATATAAAAGCAAGTCTAGAGACACTATAAAATATTAAAGATAATAAACTTTCTAATTCCTCTTCCCCACCAAATATAAAATTAATTTTATCACATTTAAAAATTTCTGTACAAGACTGAATAAACCCTTCGGTTATAATACTTGATGTTGACATTTTCCCATTTTTATATTTATATTCAATGATTCTATCGTCTTCTTCAATTCTCTTTAAATCTGCGTTATTCCCAGGAAAGGTGCTTCTTGTATATATTGATTTTTTTAAACAATTTGAAAAATTCTGTGATATCCTCCTTACTAAAATTTGTTCAACTATTAGATCCATACCACCATGTCCTTTCATTAAATACTTTTAAAAGCTTACTCTTTATTCTATTTTAAACTTCAGAATATGAAAAGTAAATCTATGATAGGCAAAATGGGATATAGATACTTTAAGTAGGTTAAAATAAAGTCTTTCAGGTTGTTAGATAGGATGTACTACGTAATAATATTCGAGATTCATTGGATTCTTGGAACGGTTTGCTAGAAAACTAAAATCATCAAATAAAAAAGCATTCCGTAAATTTTTACAAAATGCTAAAATGTTGTTTTACGTATAGAATTTTATATGGCAAATGTACTTAAGCAAGATATTTCTAACATTTGAAATAATATAAAGTAGTTTTAGAAATTTCTAAGGTTAGAGGTAATGACTTTTTTATTAGTATTTTTTTGTTGTTAAATGACTAGTTAATTTTCCGAAATATATCGTATCTCTACTTATTTCAATATAGCTTGACCAGTTTTGATCCAACTTTAGATGATAATAAATTTTCTTCTCTTTTTTATTAAATTTTACTATCCTTTCTTTTGATAAATCCACAGATTTTCTTACAGTTTCACTTTCATTATGATAATCATAACTTTCGATTTTTTTTTCCCCTAAAAAAAGCAACTTTAAAAAATCATCCCATTTATTCTTAATAAAATGATTTTCACTCACGTTAGTATAGTCCCCGTGGAATTCATCGTGAAATTTGATACTGTTAACTGTCGGATAAAGGTCTTTTATTTTTCCAATTCTGTAATTGATTTCTAGCTGAGATATAATATTTGGAATTAATCTTTGAAAATTTCGTGTTTTATATTGATCAATGGTTGATTCAACATCAAAAATGTTATCTGTTTCACAGTTACCCTTCCTATACAATCTAGTATTCCATTGGGGATTTTGTGAGACAGAAATTAAACACCCATCTACATCATTTAAGCATAGATCGACACTATTGTTCTGATTATTAACATCTTTATATAACTTATTAAGTTGTTTAAAAATATATATTCTTAGGTTTCTATCTGAAATAGTTTTTATTTGTGACATACATTTACAAAACTCAGTATCATTAGGATTATAGAAAATATTAGGCTCTTCAAAACAATCAATGGTGCTATAAATTTCCTTTAACATTATTAATAAGTCACATTGAACTAAGACATCTGAAAAAAATATTGAATTTAAATAAAATTTAGAGCCTACCATATTAATTTCTCCAATTGAATTTCATATTCATCAAAAAAATCAGGAATGGTTTTAGTGAACTTACCTTCAGAATTAATTGGAAGTAATTGAATATTATAATCTTTAATAAAAAAAGTACTAAAATCTAGTGGATCACAGGCATTTTCTTTAATATAAACACAAATACTATTGATCACATGATCACTGTGTGTTTCAATTATAAGTTGATTCTCATTTTTCTCGCAAATTTCTATCAAGTAATTCATCAATTTAGTTTGAGCTTTAGGATGAAGATGAAGTTCTGGATTTTCTATACATATAACAGAATTTCGATTTGTCATAACAGTTAATAAAATGGGAATTGTATATCTAACTCCCGAACCTACTAATTCAATTGGTGTACCATCTACTATGAAATTGTATAAATTAGCCATTTTTTCTACTTGAAGACAATCTTTGATTAATCCTATATTTCGTAGAACATCGGACAAATTCTCAGAAATGGAATTTGCTAGATTTAGACTATGATCATATATATAATCAGCAATATTCTTATTACTATTTTTAGGTACATAGTTCTTGGAATAACAATCTGTTTTTTGCTCACTATCAAAGTATCTGTCAGCATGTATAAAGTAAAAGTGATTCGAATCTAAATCAGTAGCTTTTACTCCTGCAAGATTATTTTTAACAATATTATTATCGCGATATACCACTTCAAAATATTCTTTAGTCTTTTTATCAATAGAAATAGAAAAAGAATTAATAACTTCTTGAGACTTAAATTCCTGGGAATTTAAGCTTCGCTTTCTAAGTAGTTCATTATATCCAATAAAATGATCTTCAGCATTTTGAGTTAAATCAATTAAAACTCTTTTTTTATTTTCAGTATCTTTAAAAATTTTAACATTATCTTTATTGGTTTCCTCGTATAATTTCAAGGCTTGTATTAAAGTACTCTTCCCAGAAGAATTTGTGCCAGTTATTATATTGATTTTAGATAATTCTAATTCAACTTCCTCATAACATTTAAAATTTTTTAAGCTCAATTTTTTTATCATTTAATTCCCTCCTCAACCAGAAATTTCTCAATATAGTCATTAGCAATATTTATATTTCGTATATTATTTGTAGCAGATGAAATCGCAATCCAAAATTCTATATTTTTTTCCATATAACGATTAAACTTCTCCTTTAAAAATCCAATTTCTTTTTGGGAAGGAAGTTTGACATCAATAAGATTAATCAATATCAGAGAAAATAATGTAGTATTAATGGCCCCTTTCCTTTCACCATAGGATGGTTTTTTGAAAGCATCTTCCCCGAATATTATATAAGCATTTTTTAAACTCGACTCAAAACAAGTTATTATTTCATAGAGCTCATTTTTGTCTACGTTAGTTTTTAGATGAATAAGTACAGAATCTAAGAATTTTTTCATATTTCCTTTATAAATTAAATTAGGAGTTCCTTTAACTTGCCATAAATAAAAACCTATAAATCTTAAAATAAATTCATGATGAATAAATCTATTTGTATTAACTGAATTCATGATGGTAGTTACAAAAATATTGTTTAATTCCATCAATCTATATAGTGCTCTAATCTCTTCAGTTGTAATTGAATTCCTTAATTCTTGAGGATTCAATTTTATACCAGTTGAATTTAGTCTTCGGAATATATCAAGCTTTACTTCATCCGGCGTAGAACTATCAATAATATTACAATTTACAGTATAATCTCTTATTCTTCTTTTTATATCTAAGGGCAAAATATCTGATTTATCCTGACTATTCTTTGGTTTGTATTTATAGCCATTAAACTGAACTAAATACTCTAATCCTGTTAATTTTAATTCACCGCTCAAAAAAACATTAATAGCATTTAATCTTTGGAGACCATCTGCAGGTAAATAAAGATTCTTATTTGTTTGATTTAGATATATGGAAGGAATGGGAATATTTAAAAGCAATGATTCAATCAATAGACTTTTTGCTTTGTTACTCCATACAAAATTTCGTTGAAAAGCTGGATTCATATCTATAGTTGGAGGTTCTTCACCATCATAGCCGGTAATATAGTTTTGAAGTGTTCCTACCGTAAAAGGCTTGACAATATATTTAATTTGATCTGGATTATAAGGATGTTTCCCAAAATTATCAAATGGATCCTGTTCATTATACTCTGTGTCTTCTACGCCATCAATATTCATAGCTGTGCGGTTATTTAAAAATTCCTCAATTTTTTCTATTATTTCTGATTGTAGCTTCTTATTATCAGTTAACTCTCTAATCTTTTTATTTATATTAGTATCATCATTGAAAACAGTTATACTTTTGTTGCCTAAAAAGATAGTGTATTCACCTTGAAAGTATGATATTGATAATGTTTCATTTCCAACATCTGTTGTAACTTCTAGCTTTTTAAGTTTAATATTTTTTATATTTTCTTTATCATTTAAATTCTTTTCTGAATCATTTTTTATTTCATCGTATTTCATTTTTCACCTTCCTAAGTTTTATATATTTTCAGTCCTTTAATGCAATAGTCTCTACATTAACAATATAGATTTCTATCATTCTCAAATTAATCTTGACAACTAAGACTCTTCCTACTTTTTTCCCAATACTCCTTAGCGAGATGACAATATCTAACTACATCATCAGTGTTTTCGATTGGTTTTCTACCATTTTCTACTAATTTATCTACGAAATTTTCATCGTTTATAAGATATATTCGATAACAGAATTTATATATATCATCATCAAATAATATTAGAAACTCCTTTAGAGATTCTTCATTGGCTTTTCCTTTACAATAACTTAAAGCTAGTTCAGATTCTCCCTCAAAATAATCAGACATTATAGCAATAAAAGTATCGAAACGATCAAGTTGTTTATTAATTAACAATCTATTAGAGTATTCGATATTGTTTTCATCAAAATATAAGCCACCTTTTACATTATTCAATCCACCTGTAGTTGGCAAAATAGATAAATTATATTTTGAAGAATGCATTGATTCGCATTTTTTTAGTAAATTTATACAATACTCTTTATATTTCGAATTATTATCGTTATCAATAATCTTTTTTAAAGTACTATATTTTTTCCCAAAATTAAATACTTTTTCACCACCAAAGGAAAACAATCTTCCTAATTTTTTTAAAAACTTACTATTATCCTTTAGCCATAACAAATATCTTTCATTGTCATATTTTCCATCTTTTTCGAATCGAGTTTTTATATTTTCAAAATCAAACTCATCCCAAAAGTCCCAATCACTGCTTTTGTATTTTCTTTTATACACCTCCCATGATTCTTTTGAAGAGTCATCAGTATAATCAGCCAATTATTTTCCACCTTTCTAAAGCAAAGTATATTACAATGGTATCTGATATAAAATTAATATAAAAGAACGAAAACTATTAGTAACAATAGAAGTTTAAGACATTTCAACCTGTGTAAATCGGATCTATTTAATTTATTACAGTACTTATTTAGATAATACTTTTGTTATCTATACTTCATCTTCACTTCCTGCATCCAATTTGGAAGGACTTTGTTTAGCTCCATATTGAGTTTGAGTTTGTTTTCAGAAAATTCACTGGTTGCCTTAGTCGCATCAAGTGTTTTTACGAGATCTTCCCTGAATGGAATTTCTTCTGGCTTTTTCAAGTCATAAGCTTTTAATGATTTAGCAAGTAGTAGACTGTCTAGTCCCCACTCAGACGCAAATTCTTCGACAAGATTCATTTGTCTTTGTGCCTGCCATACATTAAAGGCTGTGTCAAAGTCTGTACCTGCAGATAAATGCCCTGGACGTAATTCTTCATCAATAAATGTTTTAAGAGATTCGGCTAAATCATTTTCCCCTAAATTACTGAGTTCTTGTATTTGTTCCAATATCAAGATTAGATTATTATCATTGATAACCAATACTCCATCTTTGCTTGTTGTCTGCTTATCAATCAGCGTAAAGATACTTTGTGCATCAATAACCTGTGTTCCTTGAATTTTTGTTTTTCCAACTATATTATTTATTAAGATTCCAGGCGGTTTAGGTTCTTTAGGGAATAGATTCTTATAAGCTCCGACATACTGTAACCACGTATGCTCTGTCATCCCAAAAGCTTCATTATTCCAAGAAAACTCATAATATTGTCTAACCCTTCCTAACTGGATCGTAGCTTCAGTGAAAACTTTTTTGAAGGATTTCTTTTTCTCCTCATCATCTTTAATAGAAGCCCAATTTTTTGGATCTTCTAACTCATCTTTTAGAAAAGCAAATTTATCAGCTAATTCAATTACTGCATCGGAATATTTCTTTACTAGAACTCTACTGTTTTTCCCACCACTTCCATACAAGCGAAGAGCATCATTTACAAGAGATTCTGTGATTCTAGGAAATTGGAAATTGATAATCGTTCCAAACTCCTTAGAAGAACCAAATACACGATTTGTACGAGAGTATGCTTGAATCAAACCTTGAAGTTCTAATGCTCTATCAACATAAAGCGTATTTAGACGTTTCGCGTCATATCCAGTTAGTAATTGATCTGCGACAATTAAAATATCGATATTTTTAGGATTTCGACCACTTCCTCCTCGTTTCGCACGAGCAGTAATATCTTCAAAATAGGCATTCTCACCACGAACTCTATCACCAACTAGGAACTTAATACCAGTAATTCCTGCATAATCTTCAAACATTTCCTCGACAACTTCATTGGCGACATTGTCGGGGTCATTTTCGTTACCAAAACTAAATGTCATTACTACATTAGGTTTTGCATCACCTTCCTGGAATCTTTCGGCGATTTGCTTTTTAAATTCGTGGTAATAATGAATCACACGTTCTTTATAAGCAACCGTTAAAATCGCATTGAATTCTCCCTGTTGAGATTGCGATTCCCAACCAGCTAGGATTTCCTCTACCACTTTTGGAATATGATACTTATCTTGGTAAAATAATAGACCTTCTTTAACCGCGTTCTTTTCTACTTCCAGTTCAGTCCATTGATGAACTTGTCGTTCAATCTCTCTTTGTCCTTTACTTGGATATTCTTCAACTAAAATATCAATCAGTTGCTCACGGAGATCTTCATAACTTCTAAACTCACCTGTATTAATGTAGTCAACATGGAAACCTAAGACATTTCCATCTGCAATAGCTTCATCAATTGTATATTGGTGTAAAAGTGGGCCAAACAGTTTTTCGGTAGTATTAATGACTTCACTACGTTCATTAATCTTCCCTTTAACTTTATTTTCATCAAATAAAGGAGTTCCTGTAAAACCAAAGAACAAGCTGTTTTTAAAGAAATAATCTTTAATGGTCCCCATCATATCACCCATGGTAGTCCGATGGGCTTCATCGATAATAAAGACAATTTTTTTATCTGATAGTTGATGGTCCTGTGCTTCAAGCAACTCATTTACCAAGATATTCAACTTAAATGTAGTCGTTACTACAATCCCACTCTTAGGAGACGTGAGTTGTTTTCTCAATTGGTAGGTACTCTTTGTCCCATCAACATCCACGGATTCATAGACGGAATAAGCTTTAAAGGCTTTTGAAGTTTGTTCGTCTAGATCTCGTCTATCCAGCAAGAATATCACTTTATCAAACTCTGTACGAGTTGCGAGAAACTGAGCCGTTTTAAAGCTGGTAATGGTCTTTCCTGAACCTGTTGTATGCCAAACAAAACCACCATGCGGAATCTTATCTGGATTATCCCAACCAAATGCTGCTTTTTCCACTGCCTGAAGAGCATAGACCTGATAGGGACGCATCAACATATGGCGACGATTTTCTTCATTATCTGGATCTTCATCGATGATAAGATAATCTCCCACCATCTGATGGGCCATTGGAACCATCAAGAAATGTTCGATAACTTCTCTATAATCCGTTAATACACGTTGCCCCAAGTGCTTCCCATTTTCTTGACCTTTTTGGGTTACTGACCAATGAAAAACGAAAGCAGGATTGAAATCATTGACGGATTTAGGTGTCGCAAAATAGCGAGTTTCAATATCTGTTGTCACGACCATCATCTGTGAGAAGGCCATGAAGTTATTGGTGTATTCTCCATCTGCATAATAACGTTTGAATTGACTGAAAGCTTCGTCTAAGCTTTTATCACTTCTTTTTTGTTCGATATTAATCAGCGGTAAGCCGTTAATGAGAAGCACCAGGTCAAAACGATTGCCGTTAAGAGTTGAAACTTCGCGAGCAATCTGGTAGTTCGAATCTCCACCACTGACTTGCGCTTTTTTCAAGATGGTCAGTGTAATTTGTTTACGAGTAACTTCTGGGTGGGCATCCCGATAAATGCCGTCAATCTTTCCGGTTGAACCTTCGATGGATAGGATTTTTGCAGCTTCATAACTATTTGAAATCTGATTGACTTTAGATAAGACTTGTTCAAATTCGCTATCTGTCAGTGCGACACCTTCTAGGACATCGGCATTAATACGATTCAGCTCGCTTCTCCAGTTATCAATCAAATCTTGAACAGTAACTTTATGAAGATTACCATTCAGTTTATCTGGAGCTTGCCACCTGTATTTGGTTAATTCTTTGACAAACTCATCCTGAAAGTGTCTCTCAGAGGCGTTTTTGTTGACACGACCCATAGGGTTTCCTTTCTATAATGACTCTTCACCCCTTTATACAAAGAGTTCATTCAAGTATGCTTTTTTCAAATTTTTTAGTTTATCGAGTTTTTGTTGTTGTAGAGAGAGCAAAGAATCAAGAGTGTTTAATTGTTTAATAATAAGTTTTCTCTCTTGTTCATTAGGCAACTCAATATCCATATTCTCAAATGATTCTCTGGATATATAGAATATAGTTGAACCTGCTGATTCTTCTTTCATATATGCACGAATCTTTGGTGATTGAAAAAGATAATAGAGAAATTCTATTTCATATCCGTTTTGAGGAACCAAACCTATAAACGTTTGATTAGTAATTAGATCATTCTTTACAATTGCAACTACACCAAATGTAGCACTTGCCGAAACTATAAGTGAACCTTCTGGAATTATTTTTAAATTCATGCGTTTAATCGTTTCACTAGAAACACAATACCCTATATGTGATTTAGAAATATATTTACCTTCAATATCTTCAATTCTTGTCCATGGAATATTACCAGAGAATTCTTTAGGTTTATCACGCATTGGAACAATAAAATCTTTAATTACTTCATTCAACTTCTTCTCTTCCCATTCCCCTTCAAATCCAGGGAAGCGACGTTTTGGTACTCGTTCTCCCTCTGCTGGGAAGAGTTCAGCAAGATAAGATTTCTTTAGATTTTTCAGTTTATCCAGTTTATGCTGATGGAGGGTGATAAGTGAGTCGAATTTTTTTAGATAAAGGGCGATAAATGATTGCTCTTTTAAATCTTTAGGAATAAAAACACTTAATTCTTCTAAGGATTTTTGACTAACTCCTTTAGCTGTACCTCCACTAGTAAGAGATAATAAACTATCGAAAGTATTTTTTGATTTTAATAAAACTGCTAAAAAATCGTCTGTAATTTTAGAATCTTCAACTTTGAAAGCAATGGTGCGTTGACTTAATATGTACTTATTTTCATCTGGGATTTGAGCAACATTCCCCATAGGAGCTTCTGTTGTAAAAATCACCTGATTTTTATGTAAATCTTTTCCAGACATCCATTTATTATATAGTTCTTCGTCGCCAAAATGAGATTCAACGGTTCTATCTATATAACCATTTTTAACATTTAAAGCAGATAAAGCTAAGTAGCCTTCTTTGCTCCAATCCATACCTAATTTTTTAGGAGTTCTTCCTCTAAAATCTACAATTTGACTAATATTATCAAGAAATTTCCCCTTTTCCCATCTATCTTCTGACACAAACTCTTTAAACCGCCGTTTTGGTATATGTTTACTATTTGTCATTATAGCACCACCAGTTCCTTCATCATCACTTCCAGCTCTTTTTCGAGTTTAGAAATCTCATCATCTAGACTATCTAAAGTTTCAGAGTAACGACTATTAAGTTCTTCTAGAACTGCAATCTCAGCTTTGAGAGGGAATTTGACTAATTCTTCAACTTTATCAAGAACTGAACCAAACCATTTTTTGTAAAGGACTTGATCTACTTCCTCATCTGTCAACTGTGTGATACGTTCTGCAACCAAATCTTTTAACTCAAGTTCTTTGGTTTTAATGGCTTTATTGACAGTTGATTTTTCTTTGGTTAAGTCATTGACTTTCTTGAGAAGTTCATAGTCAACAGAACCTTTTTCAGCTTCCTTCAAGCCAGCTTTCACTAGTTTACTTTCAAAATTGTCTTGTGCTTCTCCCTCGTCATTCTTTTTAAGAGTGTCAAAGAGAGCATTATACTCATCGCTATCTTCTACCTTGGCATTTTCTACCAGCTCACTCAACTCGCTATCAATTTCAGAAACACGGGATTTTAGACCTTCGATGTCAGCTAGCTCATCCCCATAGAAGTCACTAGCGATTAGTTCATTCGGAATGATAACGCCATTCCATCCGTCTTGGACTTTTTCCTTGTTCTTGCCCTTGGTAACCATGTTTGGTTCACGAGTTCGACCAGCCTCATAAAAACCTAGTTGTTCAATCAACTCTACATCATGAGACAGGTACTTAGTCCAAATCTCAGCCATGATTTGGTAGCCATCATAGATACTCAATTGTTTAAATTCTGATAAGCGGTCTTTGATAGCTGCCAACATCTCTTCTCTTAGTTGTCGAGGACTGATATCAGAGTTCAATTGGTGCAATTTTACCCAGTATTCTTCTAAATATTCTTGGATAGAAGCTATTACTTGCACCGTTTCTTCTATTACTACTGGACTAGAAAGTACTGCTTCAGAAAATTCTTCAATAGATTGATTCAATTCAAAGTAACCAGGGCGCCTCTCAGTGAGTGCCTGACCCAGTAGTTCTGGAACTGCCTGATGAAGGGCTACTAAACTCTTGATATTGTTTTCTGGAATACCACCGTAAAGATGAGCATTGACGTCATGAGGGATTTCTTCGTCAATAGATGTTACGTAACGAGGGATGTTCATGTTGAACTCGTTTTGAATCAACTCTTGACGACTTGCTAAATGGCTATAGCCTTTTTCTTCGATACGATTCTTGTATACATCTACGATTTTCGCAATGTCTTTCTCTTGGAGGGCATTTTGTTTTCCAACTTTGATGAAGTTACGAGATGCATCGATAAAAAGAACTGGTTCGTTTAATTCACGGTTTTTCTTCAAGATGATAATACAAACCGGAATTCCTGTGTTTGTAAAGAGGTTACTTGGTAAACCAATGACGGCGTCAATCTGATTTTTCTCTAGTAGACGTTTTCGAATTTCACCTTCTGCAGAACCACGGAAGAGGACACCGTGTGGTAAGACAATGGCCATGGTTCCTGTCGTAGATAAGTGATATAGCCCATGAAGAAGGAAGGCGAAATCTCCTTTTGAATCTGGAGGGAGTACACCAGCAATTTCAAAACGTGGATCACTTGGTTTCAATCCAGCACGATTCCAATTCTTAATCGAATATGGAGGGTTCATAACCACCGCATCAAACTGGACTCCTTCGTTTGGACGTTCGGGATCTTCCGGCCAGTCTTGCCCAAGAGTATCTCCATTTTTGATGCTCATCTTCTCTGGACGAACTCCATGAAGCAAGAGATTCATTCGAGTCAAGTTATAGGTTGCAGTATTCTTTTCTTGTCCGTAGTAATTGAGACTTTTCTGTAGTTCTTCTGATAAATGTTTTTTAACAGTTAATAATAGAGAACCTGAACCGACTGTCGGGTCATAAATAGAAGTAATGTTTTGATTTGTCGCTACAATCTGCGCCATAACTTCGCTGACTTGATGTGGTGTGTAGAATTCCCCAGCCTTCTTACCAGATTCCATGGCAAATTGGCCAATCAAGTATTCATAGGCATCTCCAAGTACGTCCCCATTTTGAAGAGCCACCATATCCAAATCTTCAAACAAACGGATCAATGCTTGAATGTTTTTATTACGCTCATTTAAGTTGCTACCAAGAGCTGTATCTGTTAGATCCAGTGTTGAACTTGAAAAAAGGCCTTTGAAGTCATCAGAACCGTTGGTAACAGCAATGCTGCGTTCAAATTGGTTAAGGCTATCAGTGACTTTCTGAACTTCAAAATCCCCGCCATTCATATCTTGGACCCATGTCTGGTATAGGTGTTCAGGACGCACAAAATATCCCAAGATATCCTGAATCATTTTTTCTAGTTCAGTACCATATTCTTGATGGGCATTTTTATATTCTTCGAACCAATCTTCTTCCTTAGAAATACCTGCGGTTGTCGCAAATGTTTTCAGGGTCTGGTCACTTAAAAATTTATAAAACATAAGGCCCAACATGTAGTCTTTATATCGACTAGCGTCCATGGACCCACGTAATTCATTTGCACCATTCCATAAACGTGCTTTAATTTCTTCTGATGTAATCATTTAACTCCCCTTTTTTACGCCTTTCAAAGAATCAAATTGCTAAAATGTTCATTATTTGAAATCGCAACCATTGGCTTGATTATAGGCCAAAAGCAAAATACATTATCTATAAAATTATATCATAAAACACAAGTTTTTTGATGAGTAGTTTGGGAGACTCATTTGTTATCTTTTAAATAATTAACTTTCTTGTATGAAGCTAAATTTGTATCAAAAAAAGACCGTTAAGGATTAACGCTCTTTAATTCAATATTATTTAATTATAGGGAACAGGAGTAATATCTTTAGATAAATAAAGTGGATGATGAGGAGTTCCATTTTTATTTCGTTGTAAGCAAAAAAGATTTGGAACCATATCCATCAGATTCTTGTCTCTATTCAGCAACTTCGTTTGGTTTCCCCAACATGCAATTACCAAATCAGATTCAGAAATATACTTTTGAATATAACTGTCATTGTCGGGGCCAACTGGATCTTCCACTCTTTTAAGCAAAGATGGATCAGTACTTCTAAAAGCAAAGAGATTCACCATGATTAATTTACCATATCCCCATCTTTTGGCGTAACCTATACATTTTCGAATAGTCTGATCATCCGTCTCCTCATCAGCTGTCGAAGGATTTAACCCGATAAATAGCACTGTTGGTTTTGCTTCATCCCAAATTCGTGTGAGAATATATCTATACTTTCTATCAGCTGATAAAATAGCATCCTTGTCCATATTTTCCTCATTTTTTCCTAATTTATTTTTCCCCATTTTCAACTTCGGATTATATCACTTTGAGTAAAAGATTAAAGACAATCGCCAGCACGTAAAGCAGTACTGGTACTATTAATGCGTTGACTTTAAACTTTTTTTGATAAATTCCAATTAAAGTAAAAAATAGAATGACACTTGCTACGACATATAACATATATTTCTCCTAATCTATATAAACCGAATCAACTCAATTAACAGTTTATTGCTCCTTACCCAAAAGCCTTTCCTACGTGCCCACCATAGTAACGCTTGATATCGACTTGATGTTCAGAAGTGAAGTAGTTCCCAACCCAGAAAGTGCTATCAGCATCTTTCTTAGTAGATTTAACAATAAATTGAACCACTCCAGATGATTTTGATTCATAAACCTCGATATCATCAACGTTCACATCATATCCATTCTGTTGGAAAGATACAGCAAAAGCAATTATCATATCATGTGTAGCCATTTTTAGATGATTTTCATGTGAGTAGTCAAACTCTAAATCACGAGCTCTCTTGCATTCCTTAATAACAACCTTAAAAGCATCTTTCACCTCTTTTTCAATACTAGGATCTACATTATGTCCTGCCATTTCAAGAGCTCTAAAAGCTTCATTATAACTCTTATCGTCTTCTGTGATCTCTTCTCTTAATTTTCCTTTTTCTTGTTGCTTTTGCTCCACAGCACCCTGTGTAGTTTCTTTTTGTTGAGTAGTTTGATCTGTTATTTGTTGTGCAGTTTCCTTTTCTGCCTTCATATATTTAAGGTAAAATACTCCAGAAACACTTCCAACAACTACTAAACTAGCCACGACAACTGCAATTAAAAATATACTTTTTTGTTTAAACATCAATTACTTCTCCTTGTCATCTTGTTTTAAATCAACAATAAAACAAACTAATAGAGCAGGGGAAAGGAAACATAGTACAATAGAAAGAATAAATTCAACAATCGCTTTCCCAAGTGCCTTGGTCGGTCCTGCAATCGAGATACCTCCTTGCAGTGTCAAGAAGAAATAGTCTTTATAATACCAATATCCAGCAGATATAACTGCAAATAAAGCAAATCCAATCATCCACTTAAATAGTAATTCCACCTTGGTACTATATTCTTTATACTCCTTGTCTTTCTTTGCTTTGATAAACTCTTGTTTGTTTCTTTCTTCCTTTCTTTTCTCCTCTTCCTCTTTTTCTAAGAGTTCTTGCTTTAGAATTTCAATAACCTCATCATTTGAAAGTCCTTCGAATTTACTTTTAGGTATTTTCTCGTCCCCGTCCCAATGATCAAAAATGTTATAGTCGTCCATAGCTTTTCTTTCCTCTCTTTTCTCTTGCAATCGCCCTACTATGGCACCTACGATTGAGAATATCCCTCCAAATAATAGGATAGGCATGATAACTGCAAGTCCAGCCAGAATAGGTAAGACACTAATAATACCATTAACAATCCACATTATAATAGAATATATAGGGATGATGACACCTGCACCCAAGATAATAGTTACAGGGATAAAGTATACGAAGACAGTTCCAAAAATACCAATCAATCTAAAGGCACGGTCATATACATTATTCTCGCCCTCTAAGCCAGATAGGAAATAAATTGAAGAGAATAGACCTGTCAAGCAACCGAAAACCAAAACAAAATAGTTGACCTTCATGTTTAATTTAACCTTTAATGGTTCAGTTAAATCCCTAACAACAGAAATAATTGGGATACCGATCAACTGCCACAAGAAAATATAGAATAGCAACCCCAATCCATTTGTGATTGGGTGCAACAATAGTGATTTCGCATAGTCAATTAAAAATAAATAAATATTTTCTACCATTTTGGTTTGGCTCCTTGTTATTCATATATTTCTATTTTACATAATTTCTGATTTTCTAGCAATAAACCGTGGCTTAGACTTTAAAATGCACCCCGAAAGTTAAACAGAAGAAATCTAACTTTCGGAGTGCAGTACATTAAATATTGGAGCTTTAAATTTCTACTTCAGCAATTGGTTTGCGATAGCGAGGCGAATGAGCATAGTGACAATAGAGTTTACCTAAATCAAGTCTTGGTTTAAACTCTTCAAAGTCACTTGCTAATACATAGCAAGGCTTATAGATACAACTGAATGTGATAGATACTTCCTCTCTTAAATCCTCTATAAGCATTTCTAATGTTTCATACTCGTAGATACGTACTATCTCTCCTCTACTTTCAAATAGTGCCTTAACAACAATAGAAGTACCATTACCATAAAAGACAGTATTATAGGCCACACTCTCATAGTCTTTCATTTCTAGACGATAATATCTATCCGCTCTGGTATTTCCGATAGATACTTCTTTAGGAATCATATAAAAATATCTTCCCTTTTCTACTGCTAGCGTGAATCGTCTGCGCACTTCTAATTGTTTTAAGTATTCGTCAATTCCGCTACCAATAGTTAATGCTTTTCGGATAATCGAGGCTTTATCTGAAGAGTGGTTTTTGTCTAACCATTGTCCTAAAAATCTATGAACATATACCATAATTTCTTCTCCTTGTTATTCTTATATTTAAATTTTACATAATTTTTCTTTTCCTAGCAACAAACTTGGTACTACGATAGAATTTTGGTATCTTTTAAACCTTAAATCTTAATACGACAAATAATTTAAATACGCTTGACCATAAGTAATTTTGAAAAACTCAAGTATCCATTATAATATTCTTGTTTTTTCTTCATAGTTGAAACAAAGGCTAACTTTACAAAAACTGCATTGGCTCTTGAATGTTTAAAACTCAAATCTTTTGATTGTGGGATAAATCTTAATTCATCTTCCAAATACTTATACACTCTTTCAGGAATTACTAAATTACAGATATACTTTGCATGTTCATTGTTTCGAAACATTCGTAGATAGTACTTTTTATCAGTCTTGCCTATAAATACCTTACATTCTCCATAGTACATAGTCAGGTGGGCGGACTCTTCTAATTCATTTAAGAGGAGGGATCTGCGAGGTAAATATTTTCTGATACCTTCTTTATTCTCTAAAACAAATTTTACATTAGAAACCTGGTTATTATCTTGCAGAGAATTGGCGTTTTCAGGCTGTTTTTTTCTATTAACCTTTTCTTCCAAAATACGATTTAATAGTAGCGTAGCTAAGTCTCCATCAATTTTCTCATAGTATTCTTTCAGTTCCTTTTTCGAAGCGGATTCCAAAGCATATTCACATCCGTCGCCATGAAGTGATTTAGGATGGCTCGATAAATAGATTTTCCCTTTTTTCTCGTTTATCACTAGGTCCACTTTGCAACAACCAGGACAAAATAATTGGTTTTCATACTTAAGTTTTGTCCCAACTTTATCCTTTTGATATTCCTTTTGTAGCTCATGAAGTTCTAATCTCTCATGATCGTAAATACAGTATTGAAATTTGTTTTTTGTAAACATAATAATCCTTTCTAGTTATCAACAATTAAATCTTGTTTTAAAAAATCTGAAATGTGTAGTTATCTAAAACCAACATCAAATTTTCTTAAACAACACAAAAACGCTCTAGACAATATGACTAGAGCGTTTTCTATATATCCGAACATCTAATTTATTTCACAAAAAATGTAGTCAAAAATGTAGTCATTCGGTTGATTTTTATTGCAATACATTGAAATTTGAAAATTCAAGAATCGCGTTAAATCAAGGTTTTTTCGTTTCTACTGAAACGTAATGACCTATTATTTAACTTCTGTAAACACAACGTGTTTGCGAAGTTTTGGTGAGTATTTCTTCAATTGAAGACGGTCTGGAGTGT
>ERZ772977.628-NODE-628-length-22421-cov-6.789413_pt1 | contig 22421 bp, 22 predicted proteins | sample MGYA00511131_ERZ772977 | MGnify/ENA primary metagenome ERZ772977 (study PRJEB29015, sample SAMEA2737935) | human oral metagenome | biome: human oral; feature: human-associated habitat; material: dental | place: China | collected 2151 ...
TAGTAAATGAATAAATATGTTTTTTGTATTTTTTCAATTTTGAGACAGTCCCTTTATTATTATATTTATATTTTTACTATTTTAAGATAGTCTCTTTATAATACTATATTTTAATTATTTTTCATTTTTTTTGAACATGAACATAACCAAAGGTAAAACTACATATCCAATTACCATTGCTGAGATTGCATACCAGTTAGTAACCATTTCTCCTGAATCTGTTTTTAAGGAGAATTGTGCCGCCCAGTTAAATTTAACTAGTAGGAACACTGTTAAAACTACTGATAATAGTGGGAAGAATACATCCGTAACAAAATTCTTTTTCGCATCAAGTACTTCTTCCTTGTTTTTTCCATAAAAGAATGAAATTACTCCAAGAGGTACTATTATAAATTGAATAAATCTTGAAATTGAGCTGATTATCATTATTCCCATCATGTTATAACCAAATGTCATCGGTATTACTATCGCCAGCAATGCTGTTATACAGAAGGCTCTCATAGGCACTCCGTTACTTGTACGCTTATCAAAATATGCAGGAATCTGTTTTTCCTTTGCCATTGCTTCAAATATTCTTGGAGTATGGAATGATGCTGCTACGTTTATACCAAACATTGAAACAAGTGCTCCATATACTATTATATTTGAAATAAGCTTACTTTTGAAAACTGAAGCCAATACAACAACCTCTTTAGAAGTAATAAGTGCTTTAGGATCTATAAACATTGAAACAAGAACTATTCCAAAGTATATTGCTGCCACAATTCCTATTGCCAGAGGGATTGCACGTGGCAGGTTCTTTTCAGGGTTTTCCATGTCACTTGCACCACTTCCGATACTTTCAAATCCTGTAAATGCATAGAATGCTGATATTACTGCTGTAACAAACCCTGTAACTGTTATAGCTGGGATTAAATTTTCCCCTGAAGCATCTTTAAGTAAATTTATTTCAGAAAGATTAGTGTGTCCTGTCTGAAGTAAAATAACAATACCTGCAATAATAGTAATTCCAAGAGCTAAAAGTTTTCCTATTGTAGAAAGGTCACTTACAAATGTAAGTATTCCAGTTCCTGTTAAGTTTATAACCATAAGAATTAACATTAAAACAAGAAATCCAATTGTTATATATAAAGTGTTATTACTGTCATAACCAAATATAGAAAGAGTTGTTTTTACTACTCCTGTAGCCATAACTCCCCATGCAATACTTGCCGCCACGAATCTTGTAATTCCTACATATAACCCAACATTTTCTCCAAACGCCGCTTTCGAATAGGCGTATGCCGCTCCATTTTTCGTAACATATTTTGCCGCCGATGCAAAAGTTATTGCCAATACAGAGGCAAATACCGCTGCACATAGATAAATCCAAGGAGCTAAACTTCCCGATAATTTTGCCACACTTCCGGGAGACAGGAATATCCCTGTTCCTATTATTGAGTTTATTGTAAGTAATACTATTGACCAGAACTTCATTTTTTGCTTTTCTGCCATTTTATCCCATCCTTTCTTCTGCTTTATTCACCAGTACTGTGAACAGCTTATTCATATCTTCATACATTTTAACCAACATTTCAGGGTGCCATTGCACTCCCACCAGGAATGGATAGTTTTCCGCTTCAATTGCTTCTACAACTCCATCCTTTGCCTTTGCAGAAACTCTATATCCTTCTGCCACTTTTTTTAGAGCCTGATGATGAAATGAATTTACTTTCATTTCTTTAACCCCAAATACTTCATGTAAAATAGAATTTTCATCAATTTCTATGGAATGTGTCCTTAATTCAGGACTATGCCCTTGAGAATGTTTATACACCGGAACAGAATCAATATACGAAAGATCCTGGTAAAGCGTTCCCCCTTCATATGCATTTATTATTTGGAACCCTCTGCATATTCCTAAAATAGGGATTCCTTTCTTTTTTGCTTCAGATAAAAGCATGAAATCAAATTTATCTCTTTCAGGAAATATTTCCCCTAATCTTTGTTCTGGTTCTTCCCCATAATTAAAAGGTGCCACATCGTGTCCTCCTGACAGAATAAGCCCATCTATACAGGAAACAAGGCCCTTAATAATTTCTTCATCTTCATTGAAGGGAAGTATTATTGGAAGGCCTCCGTTTTTTATAACGGCATCTGCGTAATCTTTATTTACATAAGTTCTTTTATATCCTGGAAATATACCTCCCTGGTCAGTTATTACACTTGAAGATATACCTATAACAGGTTTTTTTAACATAATTTTCCTCCTCTGTATTATATTTTCACTATCTATATTCTTCCTTTATTCTTCATCCATTTTATCCAGTGCATTTTCTATGTCATTTATTAAATCTTCACTATCTTCTATTCCGACAGAAAGTCTTATAAGCCCGGAAGTTACCCCCATTTTAATTCTTTCTTCTTCAGGTACACATGCATGAGACATTTTATAAGGGTATGACAGTATTGATTCAACCCCTCCCAAACTCACTGCAACAATAGGATATTTTACAAGTTTAAAAAATCTTCTTACTTTTTCGCAGCATCCTAAATCAAAAGATAATACAGCTCCACCACCTGAAGCCTGTTTTTGATTGATTTCATATCCTTCGTGATTTTTCAGGCCAGGATAATATACTCTTTCAATTTTAGGGTGCTTTTCAAGATATTCGGCTATTTTTAAAGCTGTTTCCGAACTTTTGTTCATTCTTATTTCCATTGTTTTCATTCCACGTAAAACCAGCCAGCATTCTTCAACTCCAGGTAAAGCTCCTAAAATTATCTGCTGCTTTTTCATTTCCTTATATAAATCTTCATCATCAGTGACTATCATTCCTAATACTACATCACTGTGACCATTAAGGAATTTTGTCGCACTGTGAATAACAATGTCCACTCCCATAGGAATCGGATTCTGATATTGGGGTGTCATGAAGGTATTGTCTATTATTGTTTTCAGATTATGTTTTTTCGCAATACTTACTACAGCTTCTATATCTGTAATTTTTAACAATGGATTAGATGGTGTTTCCATGTAAAAGGCTTTTGTATTTTCCTTTATTGCGTTTTCCCATTCTGAAACATCTGTTTCATCGACAAAACTTACTTCAATTCCAAAACGTGGAAAAACTTCCATTACAAGCTGGAAAGCCCCTCCATATACATCTTTACACATTACAAGATGATCCCCCTGTGAAAAAGAAAGCAGAACGGCTGTTATTGCTGCCATCCCAGATGAGAAGGCAAGTCCGTATTTCCCTTTTTCAAGAGTGGCAATTGCTTCTTCAAGAGCTTCTCTTGTAGGGTTCCCAAATCTCGAATATGTATATTTCTGATCATCATCTATATCATTCTGATGAAATGTTGATGCCTGACATATCGATATGGAAGAAGCTCCTGTTGACTCGTCAATCATATTATACCCATGTATAATTTTTGTTCCAAATTTCATAGCCGTTTCTCTCCTTTATATTATTTTTTTATTACTGACTTCACTTTTTTAGCAGTCTTTTTAAAGACTTATAATTTTAATCACAATATTTTACTTGTTTGTGAAATTTTTCTATTGACATTTTATAGATATTTTTTCATATTGTCAAGCATTTTATGAAAATTTTTCTTACTTAAATAACTTTTCATTTCTTAAATAATATAATTAAGGTTTAGATATAAAACTACATAATAAAAGAACTGTTGAATTTTTCTGACTTTATAACTTACATATGAAATTAAAAGTACATTATAAAATAACAGTTCTTTTTTATTATAATTATATTTATTTTTCATTTAAACAGTGATGATTTATGTGTTTTATATTAAATTATAAATTTCAGCATATATATTACTCAATAATTGTATTTAAAAACCACTTGAAATTACAGTAAATAAAAAGTATAATATTTGTAAAGGAAAAGCCTTTACTATAAGATTTAGAGGATACAAAAAGTGAAAGGAGTCAACATGGACTATAAAAAAGATTTTCCTATATTTCAAAATATTACAAATCATTATTTAGATACAGCGGCTACTTCGCAAAAACCAAAAATAGTGCTTGATAAAATTATGGAATACTATGAAAAATATAACGGAAACCCAGGTAGAGGTTCCCATGCCTTGTCAATGGAAGCTGCAGGTCTGCTTTCAGATGCAAGGGAAAAAGTAAAAAACTTTATTAATGCGGAAAAATTTGAAGAAGTTATTTTTACTAAAAATACTACCGAATCAATCAACCTCATTGCATATTCCTATGGTCTGGAATTTATAAATGAAGGGGATGAAATTATACTTGGAATATCAAACCACCATGCAAATATTGTTCCATGGCAGTTTATTGCTAAAAAGAAAAAAGCTGTAATAAAGTTTGTCTACCTTGATGAAAATGGTCAGTTTGATATTAACGACTTTAAAAACAAGCTGTCAGACAAAACAAAAATAGTAGCTGTTTCAGCTGTGGTAAATGTTACCGGAGTAATTCAGCCTGTTGAAGAAATTGTAAAACTTGCTCATGAATACGGAGCATTGGCTGTAATTGATGCAGCCCAGTCTATACTTCATTATAAACATGATGTACAAAAAATGGATGCTGATTTCCTCGTGTTTTCAGGACATAAACTTTTTTCTCCTATGGGAATAGGAATATTGTACGGAAAAAAGGAACTGCTTGATAAAATGCCACCATTCCTGTACGGTGGAGACATGATAGAGTTTGTAACCGAGGAAGATTCTACATTTGCTCCTCTGCCAAATAAATTTGAGGGGGGAACACAAAATGTGGAAGGTGCTGTTACATTAAAGGCGGCCATTGAATATATTGAAGAGATAGGTTATGATAAAATTACTGAAATTGAAGATAGTTTAGCATCAAAAGCATTGGAAGAAATGAAAAAATTAGAATTTATAGAAACATACTGCACAGAAAATGTTGCCAGAACAGGAGTTATCGCCTTCAATGTAAAAGGTGTACATTCTCATGATGTGGCATTCATTCTGGATTCCTATCATGTGGCAGTAAGATCTGGCCATCATTGTGCCCAGCCACTTATGAAATATCTTGGAGTTCCATCATGCTGCCGTGCAAGTTTCAGCATTTACAACGATGAGAAAGATATAGAAAAACTAGTTGAAGGACTTTTAAAAATAAAGGAAGTGTTTAAAATATGAATTTAGAAAAAATATATCAGCAGACAATACTGGAATACAGTAACAGAAGAGAACTTAAAAAGGAAATTGAAGAACCTACATATATTGAAAGAGGCCACAATCCAAACTGTGGGGATGACCTTACACTTGAAGTTAAGTTAAATGGTGACGTTATTGAAGATGCGGCTTTCCTTGGAAGCGGATGTGCCATTTCAAGTGCCTCTACAGCAATGCTTATCGACCTTATAAAAGGAAAAACAATGGCTGAAGCTGAAGAAAAGGTAAATCTATTCTTTAAAATGATGAAGCAGGAAGAAAAACTTACTTCTGAAGAAAGTAAAAAACTTGGAGATGCAGTTCTTATGGAATATGTTGCAAATATGCCTGCAAGGGTAAAATGTGCCACTCTCAGCTGGCATTCACTAAGAGTTATTACTGAAAAATATGAAAAATAATATCCTTGTATATAAACAACATTCTTAAAAACTCAGTTTTTACAAAAAATTTAGTAATATGAAATAGATTATCTTGAAATAGAAAAATATAAATAGAATGTATAAAAACTATATTTATGAGTTATTTAAAATTTCACAATAAAAACAGAAAATGAATTTAGAAAAAGTCATCAGCCTAATTCTTTAGGCGAATTTTGACTTTTTCTTAATGAATGACTGTTTTGTATAAGTGAAATTTTAGTAAACGAACAAATATAGTTTTTATCATTTCTAAAAATTTTCTTTTAAGTAAACTATTTATCTTATTTTATTTTCTGTAAAAACTGAGTTTTTTTAAGAATATTATTTTGTAATTTACTTTATAGCTCCTGTCTCAATATATGCCCCATTTTTTCCTTCTTTGTTTTCAGATATTTCTTATCGTAGGCATTAACTTTTATCTCAATTTCCTCTCTTGAAGCTACATTTACACCATACTGTTCCAATCCTTTTATTTTCAGAGGATTATTTGTTTTCAAGGAAACCGATTTTACTCCAAGGTCTTTTATAATCTGTGCCGCTATTGCATAATCTCTCAAATCATCTTCAAAACCAAGCTGATGATTTGCTTCAACCGTATCATATCCTTCATCCTGCAGCTTGTACGCCTTCAACTTGTTAAGTATTCCTATTCCTCTGCCTTCCTGTCTTGAATAAATTAGAAGGCCTTCACCTTTTTCCTCTATTTCATGAAGGGCTCTGTGAAGCTGATCCTGGCAGTCACAACGTTTAGAACCGAAAACATCTCCCGTCAGACATTCTGAGTGCAATCTTACACTGACATTTTCCTTATTACGTATATCACCTTTTATAATGGCTATATATTCCTTATTTTCAATTTTGTCACTATATCCCGCAAAATTAAAATCTCCAAATTTAGTTGCTATTTTTACTTCAGCTTCCATTTTTACAAGCTTTTCGTGTTTTTTTCTGTATATAATTAAGTCTTCAATAGTTATTATCTTAAGATTATTTTTTTTACAGAATTCAAACAGCTGATCCCTTCTTGCCATAGTTCCGTCTTCATTTAGAATTTCCATTATTACTCCAACTTTTGAAAATCCTGCGATTCCAGCTAAATCAACAGCTGCTTCTGTATGGCCTTTTCTTTCTATAACTCCGCCTTTTTTTGCAACAAGTGGGAACATATGCCCAGGTCTTCTAAAATCTTCCGCCTTTTTTGAAGGATCTGCAAGATCTTTTATCGTTTTAAGCCTGTCTCCAGTGGATATTCCCGTAGTTGTCCCTTCTGCCGCATCAACTGACACTGTAAATGCTGTCCCATGATTATCTGTATTATGTTCTGTCATAAATGCAAGTTTCAGTTTCTCCGCTATTTCCTCAGTTAATGGAACACACATCAGACCTCTAGCACTGTTTATCATGAAATTTATTGTTTCGTATGTTGCCACTTCTGCAGGTAAAAATAAATCCCCTTCATTTTCCCTGTCTTCATCATCTACTATAACTATCGGTTTCCCATTTCTTATTTCTTCTATTGCTTCTTCTATTGTATTAAATTTTCTTTCCATTTTCCTACCTCTTTTCAGATATATTTATACCTTAAAACCCATTTTTTTGTAAAAAATCCATCGTAATGCCGGATTTTTCCTTTTTTTCAGTTTCTGCATTATTAAATTTCAGAATCTTCTCCACATATTTCCCAAATAAATCTGTTTCTATATTAACAAAATCTCCGACTTTCTTTTTTCCGAGCGTTATATTTTCCAAAGTATGCGGAATAAGCGACACAGAAAAAGTTCCTGCATCATCATCTGTATCAATGACTGTAAGGCTTGCTCCGTCTATTGTCACACGACCTTTTTCAACTACATATTTTATATTCTGCCTATGTTTTTTTTCCAGCTGAAATTTATACAGTTTAGCAATTCCTTTTGGAACAATTGAAATAATTTCTGCTTCGCTGTCAACATCTCCCATGACAAGATGGCCACCTAAAAATGTAGTTAAAGTCAATGATTTTTCAAGATTTACAGTTTCTCCGGCAGTTATCCGTTTCAGCCCACTTCTTTCAATCGTTTCATACATCACATCTGCTGTAAAAGTATTTCCACTCAATTCCGTAACTGTCAGACAGACTCCATTTACCGCTATACTATCTCCAATTTCTGCCTTTTCAACAACTTTATCACCTTTTATCGTTATTCCTAAACCGGTCGCTTTTTTAGAAATATTCACTACTTTTCCCATTTCTTCGACTAAACCTGTAAACATATTTTCTCCTAATCCTGTTCCATTTCATTATATTTTTTAAAATAGAACTCCATTCCTACATTTTCACCATAAATATTATTTCTCACATTTGTCAACTGAATGGCTTCATCCATTTTTTTCCTTACAAATCCTGAAACAAAAGGTTTTGCAGTGCTATCACCTAAAATCTTATTTGCAATAAAAATTTCTCCGCCATCAACTACATTTTCTCTAAATGCGAGAGAAATAAGGGTTTCTCCACCTTCCAGCATAACGCTATCAATTCCTGCTTTTTCAATTTCTTCAAGCATTTTTCTAAAAGAAAATTTTTCACCATCAATAAAAATAAATTTTACTTTATTTTCTTCAGCTAATCTTTTTTGCTTAATTTGGATTTCAGTATTTTCAGCATCTTCAGTAAACAGATTTTTTTGTGAAGTAATAATCATAGTTTTCCCATCCTCATTATTTTTTACAACTTTACAGTTTTCATCAATTTGCAGATTCGGATCAACAATGATTCTGAAGGGATTTACACCATTTTCAATTCTCGCTGTCAAACTTGGATTATCAGTAAGAACTGTATTTATCCCGACCAGTATTCCCATAAATTTATTTCTGTAATACTGGACCTTCTCTCTGGCTATACTATTTGTTATCCACTTTGAAATCCCATTTGACAGGGCTATTTTCCCGTCCAATGTTATTCCACATTTTACAAACAAATAAGGAATCCTTGTTTTTATATATTTAAAGAAAACCTGATTTACCTCATCACATTCCTCTTTTAATACATTTTCAACAACTTCAATTCCTGCTTCTTTCAGCATTGCCACACCTTTACCTGCTACTTTCGGATTTGGGTCACTTGAGCCGATAAAACACTTCTTTATTCCCATATCTATTATTTTTTTTGCACAAGGTGGTGTTTTTCCATAATGGGAACATGGCTCCAAAGTTACATAAATAGTAGCACCTTCAGCTTCTTTGCCAGCCTCTTCCAATGCATAAACTTCCGCATGGGGCCCGCCAAAAAACTTATGGTATCCTCTCCCGATTACTTCGCCATTTTTCACTACAACAGCTCCAACCATTGGATTAGGATTTACTGCTCCTGCACCTTTTTTAGCCAGTTCAATTGCCATCCGCATATATTTTTCATTAATATTTTCTTCCATGTTATTTTCCTTAACTTTATCCAATATTTTTTATCAAATCAATCATTTCCAATGCACCAAATGCAACATCAGAACCTTTATTTCCTGCCTTTGTTCCAGCTCTTTCTATCGCCTCTTCGATATTATTAGTAGTCAGCACTCCAAACATTATAGGCAGTCCTGTCTGCAATGAAATCTGAGCCACTCCTTTGGAAACTTCTGCACATACATAGTCAAAATGTGGTGTAGAACCTTTTATAACTGCTCCCAGTGTTATTATTGCATCATATTTTTTCGATTCAGCCATTTTTTTTGTAATCAACGGTATTTCAAATGCACCCGGAACCCAGGCAATGTCTATATCTTCATCATTTACATCATTTCTTTTCAGCACATCTACTGCTCCACCTACTAATTTTGATGTAATAAATTCATTAAATCTCCCTGCTACAATACCGATTTTTATTCCTTTTCCATTAAATTTCCCTTCAAATTTTTTCATTTTTCCTCCTAAAATAATTTTATTTAAAACAATTTTTCAGGTAATAAAAAAACAGGATTAATTAAAACCCCGGGACTAAATATCTGTAATAATCTTCATATACTTTCAATATCCGATGCCACATACTTTTTTCATCTATTACAAGCTAAGCTATATAAAACTATGACAACATCAGCATATTAACTCATATACACTTTTAAATACGATTATTACTATATTTCAACTTCTTTCATCTAGACTATACTATCGGTACCGGAATCACACCGGTTCTTGATTTTTCAATCGCGTGGACTTATATACCACCGGTCGGGAATTTCACCCTGCCCTGAAGTTTAATTGTTTTATAAACTTATCATACTCCTTTTTTATTTTTTTGTCAACAATATTGACATAAAAAAATCTTTTGGGTATAATTCAGTTATATAAATTTAATATATAAAAATAAAATGGAGGTTATATATGAAACTTGCCGAGGCTCTTATTTTAAGGGCAGATTTACAGAAAAGAATAGATCAGTTAAGGGTAAGACTTAATAATAATGCAAAAGTTCAGGAAAATGACGAACCTTCAGAAAAACCTGAAGAACTTCTGAATGAACTTGATAACAACATTAATCAGCTGAAAATTCTTATTAAGCAGATTAACAAAACTAACTGTGTCACTATTTCAAACGGTCAGACTCTTGCAGATCTGATTGCAGAAAGAGATACTCTGACTTTAAAATCAAATATTTTAAGAGGATTTTTAAATATCGCAGGTCAGAAAGTAAACCTGTATTCAACTACAGAAATAAAAATAATGAGTACAGTAGATGTTCCTGCTTTACAGAAAGAACTTGATTTGCTTTCAAAAAAAATCAGGGAAACTGATACTGAACTTCAGCAGGCAAACTGGCTGACTGAACTGATTGAAAACTAATATTTTTAATTATTTAAAAATTTTTGCTATACAGTTTTATATTTGGTGTAGATATTGTTAAAAGCGAGTGTCTCTAAAATTCTTCGGAATTTTAAACAAGCCTGTCACGCTTATGGAATCAGGAGGAGATTTAAACTTTTTTTACTTTTATCCTCAGTATTGTCACATGTGTACAGTTATATATCTTTCAATAGATTTAATGTTACTACCACGCACTGTTTTAATAATATCGAGGGCGGGTCTCCGGGAATTAATATAAAAAGAGAAGAACTGTCTTTCTTCTCATGAAATCTAATTATAAATTATCTGTTATTTTATTGTCTTTTTTTCATATCTTTTGCAAAATCCATCAAACATTTTTTTTGCATAGTTGTAAAGAATCCCGGTAATAATACTTACTACAATGGTTGCAACTGATTTAAAAATCATTTCATCGCTTATTTTAACAACATAATGTAAAATTATTATATGAATCAAATATGCAAAATAAGTTGAATCTGAAATCATTCTCACAATACTGTTTCTACTATTAAAATTGAACTTCATCCAGAAAATAAAAAATGAAACCGTCATGAAAAATGTTCCCAGTGAATTTTTATCAAAAAAATCCGATATTCTGTTTCCTGTTGTAATAAGAACATATCTTGTAGACAGAACACTTATAAAAAATCCGGCTATATATACTGTTATTACCCAGATAAAGGATATTTCCCCTAATTTTTTACTATATTTTTTCAAATAATATCCTAAGATATAATATCCGATAAATCCAGTTATTGGAAAATGGGAAAAAGGTATCTTGGGTAATCTGAAAAACTGTAAATATGGATTAAGTATATTACACAAAAACCATAATACAACTACATAAAAAGTTTCCTTTTCTGCATACTGTAAAACCTTTCTCAGCCATGGAGTCAGTAAATACAACCCTAGAATCATATAAATATACCAGAAATGAGGTGCTGATATTTTTTTTATTGCCATGAAAGAATGATTATAAAAATAAATATAGACTATATTAAAAACTACAAACAAAGGTAGTATACTGAAAAATCTTTTCTTAAAAAAATCCTTTACTGATTCTGCCTTATCCAGCAACAGATACCCACTTATCATAATAAAAAGATTCACTCCTATTGAAATAACTGCATATCCGCTCATCCATACAGTCAGTCCATATTGCCTGTTCAAAGTATGTAACATCACAATAAAAGCAAAAGCAAATATTCTTATAATGTCAATATTCATTGTTTACAAAACTCCTTTCATGTGAGGATTAGAATTACTTTTCTCAGCATAAAATCCCCCAATTTCTATTTTATCTTCATAGGTATTCCCGATACTACGAAATATGCTTCATCAGCAATTTCTGCTATTTTCTGATTCATTTTTCCTGCTATTTCCCTGAAATATCTTCCAAGAGGATAACTGGGAACGATACCCATTCCCAGTTCATTTGAAACAATGATAACATTTTCAAATCTATTTACAATATTTATCAGTTCATTTACCTGTTTTTCCACTGAAATGTTGCATTTTTCAAAATCTTTTTCTGAAGGTTTGTCCCAGTTGATGTCATGTTCCTCAAAAATAATATTGCTTATCATATTTGTAAGGCAGTCAACAAGCATATTATCTTTTGTTTCATCTGAAAGTACATCTTTCAGAGTTTCACTAAAATTTTTATAACCTTCCACTGTAAGCCATTTATCCTGCCTTCTTTCCTTATGAAGAGTCACTTTTGCCTTCATCTCTTCATCAAATGCAAGAGAAGTTGCCAAATAAATATTTTTCTGATTCCCGTTATTCATTCCAAGCAGAAGATTTTCAGCAAACTTGCTTTTCCCGCTCTTAGCTCCTCCTGTTACATAAATCAGTGCCATATTTCCCCCATTTTCTATTTTTATAATTTATCCTCTTAATTATTTTCAAATTTTATGATTTTATCTCATACAAATCCTGTTTATTTATAGAATATCTCACTATTTCTCCTATTTCATATTCCTTTTTTCCGGAAATCATAACAGCATTCAGTCTTTTCAAGCCTGACAGTTCATTCATAACTTCAATTTCATAGGAAATAAGTGCTCCATGATATTCCTTACTGATAATTTTTCCTTTTTCTGAAATTATTTCATCCGTATTTCCTTCATTTATTTCATTATAGGATATAGTAACATTTTCAGGACGAATTATAAAGCTTTTTTTATCCCTTTTTATAATATTTGCCTTTCCTATAAATTCTGCAACAAAAACAGTTTCAGGAAATGTATAAATTTCACGTGGAGTTCCTATCTGCTCAATATTCCCCCCATTCATAACAACAATCCTGTCTGAAATGCTCATTGCCTCTTCCTGATCGTGAGTAACAAAAATCATTGTTATTCCTAGTTCCTTCTGTATTTTTCTTATTTCATTTCTTACAGTTTCCCTTAATTTTGTATCAATATTTGATAAAGGTTCGTCGAGTAAAAGAACCTTTGGCTCAAGCACAAGGGATCTTGCCAAGGCTACCCTCTGCTGCTGGCCACCACTTAGCTGGTCTATTCTTCTTTTTTCAAGCCCTTTAAGATTTACAAGATTTATTATTCTTTCTGTTCTTTCCTTTTTTTCCTTTTTATCCAGTTTTTTCCCAACTTTTAAAGGATATCTAAGTCCATATTCAATATTTTCATAAACAGTCAAATGAGGAAACAGTGCATAATTTTGAAAAACTGTACTCACAGGACGTGTTTCAGGTGGATAATCAGTTATTTTTTCTCCTGAAAGAAAGATATCTCCTGATGTGGGAGTTATAAATCCTGCTATCATTCTCAATGTTGTTGTCTTTCCGCATCCACTCGGCCCGAGAATACTTATCAGTTCCCCTTTTTCCACATCTATATTAAAATTATTCACTACAGTATTATCCTGATACTTCTTATACAGATTTTTTAACTGAAGATACATGCTTTCCCTCCTTCTTTTTTCTTAATATGAATATTGAAAATAAAATATTTACAAGTAATATTACTAAAATCAGCAGACTTGCAATAACCGATGCCATTCTGTAATCTCCGTCACGAATTTCATTAAACAGTTCAACTGTGGCAACCTTTGCAGAAGGGGTAATTAGAAATATAATTGCACCTACTGTTGTCATTGTTGTTGTAAAGGTATTTATAAATCCTACCAGAAATGCAGGTTTCAGCTGTGGAAGCACTATTCTGAAAAATACTGCTATTCCAGGTGTTCCAAGGTCTCTCGCTGCATCTTCCGTCAATGAACTTATCTGGCTGAGGTTGGCACTTGCCGCCCTTGTTGTTACAGGCATCTGTCTGAAAATACAGTTTAGCACCACTATCGCCCCTGTTCCTGTCAAAAGTAATGGTGGATTTTGAAAAGCCAGAAGATAGGCTATTCCAAAAAATGGTCCAGGCAGAATATAAGGCAATGCGGCAATAAAATCAAAGCTTTTAGAAAATTTCACTTTTCTACGGTCTATATAATATGCAAAAAGAACTCCAAGAAAACTTGCAGTAACTCCTGCTATCAGGGAATAAACCACACTTCTTACCATACTTGGAATTTTAGTAAGTGAAAATGACTGTATAAATTCCATTGTCCAGTGGAATTTCCCGCCACTGTTACTTGATACTGCTGAAACAAATATAGAAATATACTGCAGCAGCATATATATTGCAAAACATAATGTCACAAATCCAAAAATCGTTTTCAGATATAAGGGCAGCTGATATCTTTTTTCTTCACCCTGACCTGATTTTTCTGAAAAACTTCCCATAACATTAGATGCTGTAAGCTGATGCCTATATATAAGAAAAATAAATACAATTGGAAGAAATATAAGAAAACTGATGGCTGCTGCCTGTTCTATTTCTCCATATGAAATTACTCCCTTATATGCCTCCGTGGCAAGCATCTTAAAATTACCTCCAACAATAATAGGTGTACCAAAATCCGCAATATTTTTTACAAATATTAAAAAATAAACTGCAACTATTGAAGATTTAAGCATTGGAAGTATTATTCTAAAAAGTATGGCTCCTGATTTTGAACCTAAATCTTTTCCTGCTTCCAGAACGGAAGAAGGTATTGTCGTAAGTCCTCCGATTATAATAAGGGCAGCCAGCGAAATTTCACTGAAGGTCTGCATTATTACTATTCCATGCCATCCGTAAGGATTAAAATTCAGATGCAGTAAATCAGCCGTTATTATTCCCCTCTTTCCAAATAGCAGTATATACGAAAGTGAAGACAGGAAAGGCGGCGATATCATTGTAAGCATAAGGAGGAGCATCAGCATTCCTTTTATTAATTTTGGTGCATAAGTTATGTAAACTGCTATGACAGTACCTATTATCACTGATAGGGTTGTAGATAACAGGCATACCCATAAACTGTCAGTTATTACAGTAAAATGTTCCTTGAATAGCGAATTATACATTTCCAATGTAAATTTCCCGCCAGGAGAAACACTTCTTATAAACAGTGCAATTATGGGCCATAATATGAATACCATTATCGGCACAACTGCAATCAGATAAAATATCCTATCTGTAATTTCCATATAAAAGAAAGAACGCCCAAAATGTTTCTTTTGGGCTCTTTCACTAATATTTTTTCGGAATAAATTCATAATCTATTTCCCCATTTTTTCTTTCCATAATTTCAAGATTTCTTCTCTTCTTGTTCCCATTCCTGCGATATCCATTTTCATAAGTTTATCAACAGTCATTCCTTTTAATTCTTCCGGAGGAGTAACATCTTTTCTTACCATCATACGTGGAGCAACTGTTTTCAGGAATTCCTGACCTTCTTTTGATAATGCCCAGTCAACAAATGCTTTTGCGGCATCTTTATTTTCAGCTTCCTTGAATATGGCTATTCCTGCTGGAACCCATGGAAGTCCGTCTGAAGGAATTACATTTTTAACTTTAAATTCTTTTTCCATTTTGTAAGTATCTCCACCTAGAGGGATTATTCCTACTGCCATTTCTCCATTTTTAACTTTTGATGTAGGTTCTGATCCACGTTGTGCATAGAAAGGAATATTTCCTTTTATTGATTCAAGATAAGCCCATCCAGCTTCTTCTCCCATTGATTGTAACAAGTTGTAAACAACTGCATAGTTTGTTCCTGAAATTGCCGGGTCAGCCATGATTAATTCATCTTTATATTTAGGATTTTTTAAATCTGCCCATGATGTTGGTTCAGGCAATCCCTTTTTTTCCAACACATCAGTATTTACTAAGAATCCTGCTGTTACGATAGAAACACCTGTCCAGAAGTCATTTCCAATAAATCTCTGATCCATTTCTTTTTCTTCAGGTGATACATAATTTTCAAGATATCCTTTTTCTCCTGCTACGATAAAGCTGTCTGCTCCACCACCGAACCAAACGTCTGCACCTATTTTACCATTTTGTGCACTTAACTTTGATAAAACTTCTCCTGAAGAAATATCTAAGAATTCTACTTTTATTCCTGTTTTCTTTGTAAATTCTTCAAAAACTTTGTCTTTTGCATCATAAGCGGCTATAACTTTTAAAGTTCCTTTTCCACCATCTGCACTTTCTTTCTTTTCTTCTTTTGTTTCAGCACCTTTTTGACACCCTGTCAAAAGTCCAATTGCTAGTAAAACTAATAACATTACTCTTTTTAATGTTCTACTCATTCTGTTCTCCTCCTTGATTTTGTATTATAATTTTATTATTAAATTTATTTTAGTTTATATTTTTATAAAAATGCTACCCTATCTATATCATGTGTATATACATTAATATATTACACCATTTTTATATTACAAACTAAAACAAACTCTATTAATTACATTATAGTTTAGAATTTTAGTTTAGTCCAATTTGATTTTCTTATGGTGTATAAGTAAAACGAATATTTAAAAATTTCATTTTTGAGTTTAATGTTGTATTTTGAATGGCAGAATACAATAAAAGCCTACTTCTTTAAAGCAATCATTTATTGCTTTTGAAATAGGCCTTAATTAAAAATTATTTTATAATTCTTTTAATTTATTTTGTAGTATTTTTATTTTCGTCTCACAATCATCAATATCTTCAAATTCTAAATATCCTACTGTCATATATTGCCCAGCTACAAATCTCTTTTTGTAAAACTCAAATCCTTCTTCTTTCAATTTTTCTTTTAATTCTTTATAAATTTTATTTCTGATTTCAGAAGAAACTTTTACTTTTTCATCATATTTATCATCTTCTTTATCTGTTAATGAATATTTTACAGCAATTATATTTTTCTTATTATATATCTCTTTTTTAGGAAATTGTTCAATTTGGAGATACAAGTCATTATTAAGTTCTAGCTGATTTTGCCATAATTGAAATTTTTTAGTTACTTGGAATACTTCTTCCATTTTTAAAGGAAACCACCACATTCCCATAAATCCTCCTGACGAGTTATTCACATAACCCCAACTACAATCTTTTTTTCTTCCATCAGCATGTTCTAATATTTCTTTCTCATTTTTTAATTTTTTAATTTTTAATTCTTTAAAAAATCCAATATAACAGTTTGAATTCCAGTCTTCTAAGTTTTTTTCTTTATATGATTTTACATCTGTTTCTATGTTACTCAAATAATCATAATAATTTGTAAATATAGAATCTTTAATGTTATCCTTATATCTTCCGAATAATTCTAAATTTTTTTCTCTTTCAAATATTACATTCACACCATTCTCTTTTAATCTTTCTATATTATCTTCATCATATATTTTATAATAAACTACCTTTATTTTAGCCCTACTTCCATTATCTTTTTCATTTTTTTCAGATATTAATTTTGTATATCTTTCAATCTGATTACTATGTAAACCTGTTCCAACTTTATCTTCTATTATTACATATATATCTACTACAGGATTTTTCTCGTTTTCATTAGTTATAAATTCTGTTTTATTCTGAATTTCCAATAGTACGTCTATTTTTTGATATTGTCTTTTTATATTTACTTTCCTATCTTCGAGCTTTTCACCTAACATTTTTTCAATAAATTCAGTTGCAAGTAATTTTAATTTTTTTTCATCTTCTAATAAACCATTGTCATCAAAATTCACCCAGTTACATAACCAACATATAAAAGCATCCTGTGACAGCTCTGATGTTGCAAAATTAAAGATATTATTTCTTTCCATTTCAAATCCCTTCTTTCTTCATATATTTTATTTTATTGTAAACTACTTAACCGTTTTATCCGAGTCATTTTTTTATAATTTCCAAGAAATCTTACCTTATTTCAATATTTCATAATCAACAACATAATCTCCCTGACTTCTTAGCCACATTTCCGTTCCAAAGTTTCCATAAACTTCAATTGAAACTGTATAGACTGTATATCTTGAATTTCCTTCTCCAACCACTTCTTCAGCCAGCACTTCTGCCGTTGGAAATCTGTCCAGAACATATTCAAGATAACCCTTATATCTGAATTTTATTTTTGTGAGAGGCCCTGAATGCATGAACTGTATATATTTTCTAAATTCTCCATCTTTAAATTTTTCCAAATAGTTAATCTTAAATTTTTTATTTATATCCTTTATTTCAGTAATTCTGTCTATCCTGAAAATGGCAGGATATTCTTCCCTGTCTTCAATATAGGCAATCAGATAGAAATAATATTCTGAAAACATTATGGATAAAGGTTTTACATTGTATTTTCTGCCTTCATTGCTTTTCGTAGTGTAATTTAAGCAAAGCCATTCCTGATTTTTTACACTCTGAGCCAAATTCCATATAACCGAAAGCAAATCTTTTCCATGCTGCAGAGGGATATAGTTAAACCTTTCGTTACTTATCAGGTCTTTTATAATATTTCTATCATTTCCTGACATCTGATTAATCAGTTTATCTATCAGATTATCAGTTTCATTTTTATTAAAAGCCCTGCTTTCAAGTATTATCTTACTTATAGCCAAGATTTCCTCATTTGTAAGGGATTTGTTATCATTACTTTTCAGGTAATATCCATTTTTAGCTCTGGAATATTCAATATCTGAATCACTTTCTTCAAAAAGATAATCCCTCAAAGTTTTTATATCCCTCTGTATTGTTTTTACATCAACATTAAATTCATTTGCCAGATTTTCTCCATTTAATATTTCTTTCTGCTGTAACCTCTTTATTATTTTTAGTATTCTAAATATTTTTCCCTCAGAATCTTTAATCTTTTCCATTATAACTAAGCCTTTCCATAGTTTTTCTTATACTTAATTATAACTTTCTTTTAATTTTTGTCAACGGCGAATTGATACTCTTTTTATTTTAGGTTTTGATTTCTTTCTCCTATATCTCGTGTCAGCGTATTCATTTCTTATATCCAAACTTTCATTCTCTTTATTATACTTCTCTAATTTTTCGATTATTTCGTCTATTTTTTTCTCTATTTCCTTTAATGTAGTATTCTTATTAAATTTCATATACATTAATGCAACTTTTTCTCTTCTGCGATAGAATTCTTCAATTATTGTAAAATCATCAAATACCTCTTTTAACTCATCCTGCATCAACTTTAAAAAACCATCTTCCAGAGGTTCCAAAGTATAGTGACATAATTCAATCACTTCAATCGAATTCAAATCTTCATCACTGGTATATGAAAATTGCAGAAAAAATTCATCCTTAACCCATTCCATATAAGTAAGACTCTTGTAAACATCATATTTATCATTTTTTGTTTCTATATATTTTTGTAGAATATTATGTAAATCTACAATTTCCTTTACATCATCTACTGAATCCTTCCTATTTATTTTCTTATGGTTGTAATAGCTGTCAAATATGCTGTCATCTATATCTTTTTCAAAAGTTTCAAACAATTTCAGAAAATCTTCCCTGTCATATACAACCGTTGTTTCTCCAATTTCTTCACGAACATATCTGGATACTTTTTCATGTGTAAAATGTACAATTTTAATTTTTTCTTCCTCATCATCTTCTAAATTTTCATATTTTTTAAGTAATCTAAATATTTTTCCCCTATACTCTAAAAAATCTTCCGAATATTCGTCATCAAAATAATTTCTAAAATATAGATATTTCCTTGCCTTCTTATCTTGTCTATTTAAAATCAATAAAATTGATGAATCACTTAAAAGTCTCTGAATAATAGTATTGCCATATATAAGGCTATCAAAAGAACCTGCAAAATATATTTCAATCTCTTCTGTATCCAGTTTTTCTCCCGTAGTCTCTTCAATAAATTTTTTTGCCATATTCTTTAAAGCTGTTTTACTCTTATCTCCTTGCGTATCAATCACAAGCCACTTTAACATCCAGTGCATAAATATCTCATCATCAAAATCTTGTGCATAAAAGGCATCATTCTTAGTGGGGTTTAAATTATTCATAATTCTCATCTCCTTGTATTATTTTTTATATTATACTTTTCATGAAGGACAGTTTCTGTCTGTTTATATTTTTTTGTAATTTTTATTTACAGCATTCCTCTTCTTTTTTCAAAAATATAAGCTATAACTATATTAGACAGAAAATGAAGATGCTGAATATTTAAATTTAGGAAATTTATTAAAAAAAATTATTCTGAAAGGGGAAATCTGAAATGAAAAGAATATCGCTTTTATTAAGAATTTTATTTTGTTCATTTAATATGACAGGAACAGAAAAAATTACATCAGGATATTGCGAAGGACGGGAAAAAATTTTGAAAAAGGCTTATGATCCTTATTTTTTAACAGTTTTAACTACATATAAGTCATGTCTTATTAACGATACAAAATATAATAATATCAAAGTTCACAGAACTTATTCCAAGTATAAAAAAATGCTGTAACACCTGAAAAAGAAGTTTTTTCAAGTAAGAGCAATTACTGTGCAGATGTAGATCTTAGTACAGGTAATTTACTAATTTATCCTACTAATATTGAAGGAGAATGCGAAATGCTGCATTAGGCTAATGTAAAAAGACTCTATAATATGTGCATATATAAAAAGGCTCTATAATATATAATATAAATAATGGATCTGTTGAAGGGAAAAATAACAAGATAAAAGTAATAAAAAGGCTATCTTATGGGATAAAAAAATTCGACAACCTTAAAAAGCTTATTCAGCTTAGAATCTCTTAAGGTTATCGAACTTTTTCCACCCCCATACTTGACAAAGAGCCAATTTTATCATGAACATAGTTAGCTTTAGAATAAATATTTCCATTTTGATGATAGCTTATCCATTTTCCTTCTTTTAAGCCATCTCTATAAAATCCTTCTAATTCAATTTCTCCTGTTTTGAAATATCTTTTATATTTTCCATAAAAAACGTCATTTTTATAATTCAATTCCAATTTTTTGATATTTTCTTTATAAAATTCTTCATATATCCCTTCTCTTTTTCCTAATATAAAATTTTCAATTATTTTTACTTGATTATTTTGATAATAAGTTTTCCACTGCCCATCTTTTAACCCTAATCTTATCATTCCTTCAGAATGTAATTGCCCATTTTCATACTCTAATTCTAATTTCCCATTATATCTAATTTCATTATCATCAAATAAAACTAACTGTCCATCTATTTCTTTTATATTAAAAATTTCTCCTACTTTTTGATTATAATTCGCTCTTTTTATTTCCATTTTTTCCTTCTTTCAAGTAAGAGTACTGTAATTTAAATTTACAGTACCTTAATCAATAATTTTATTTTTCTTTTTTTGATAACACATCAATTAAATTTCTTACTTGTTCTTCACTAATTCTTTCTTTTGTGTCTTCATCTGGAATATAATATAATTTATCTATAAATTCATCAAAATTATCTGCTATTAGCTCCCAATCATATATTGTTTCCATCATATTTGATAAGTCTTCATCTTGAATTGCAGTCCATATTTTTGATGTAGTCTTATCAATAAATATGTAGTCACATAATCCTGAAAATGGTACTAAATTATCTGTTAAATAATAATCAGGTCTTCCTAATTTTTCATATTCCCCCGTTTCTTGATAATATTCATCCAATTCCATAAGAAAATTTAATTTAGATTCAACATTTTTATCTTTTAACCATAAACCATCAATATAATAATCTTCTTCAGGATTTTTATTTTCTCCTTTTCTACAATAAGTAGCGTCATTAAACTCAATAAAATTATAATCTTCTAATAAATATCTATATTTTTTAATTCCACATTTTTTAAAAAATTCTTCTGTGAAATATTTACTTTTTTCTGTTCTTTTTTCTATATACTTCTTACTTATTATAAAATTCAATTCTTTATTCATTTCCATTTTACTCTCCTTTTTTCTTTCCATCTAATGCCTGTGGCCCTTTATGTGCCACACCACCTTTGTTAGCATTATGCCTTTTTGTTTCTTGCATTTCAAAAGTATAATCAAAATCTCTGTTGTCTCTTGCATGATGTATAACAATGCCTTCTTCTCTTAAATAATCAATAATATCATCTTTGTCACTTTGGGTTAATTTTAAATATATTTCATTTTTAGATTCAGCTAAATTAATACCGTCTTTTTCTATAATTTTTTTTGTATTTTCTCTTATATCTTCAGCGAATTTTCCAAAATCTCGATTATGATTTCTTGAAGCATAAGGAACTTTAATAGGATCTCCTATATGACCAGAAATTGTTGTATAACCATCATTCACATCCACCATACCTAAAGTTATATCTCCATTATCATCCCAACCATATAAATATTTTGTTCTATCATCTGATACTGCAAAAAATCCACCTTTATTATATTTTTTTGGATTATTTTCAGAATGTCTTTCTATCCATTCTTTTATTTCAGGAGAACCTTTCGGCTTATTATCTTTAAGTTCACGTCCAAGAGGTGTTAATTTTTCACCATCAAATAATTTATCTAGATTATTCTCATCAAAAAATTCTTTTTCATTATGAACTAAAATTCCATTTTCTCCAACAAATTAATTATGATTTCCTTCAACTTCAAAATTTCCACTTTCATTCTGTACATCATTTTGAATGTTAACATTTGAAGCTGCCACA
>ERZ772977.629-NODE-629-length-22419-cov-5.590324_pt1 | contig 22419 bp, 21 predicted proteins | sample MGYA00511131_ERZ772977 | MGnify/ENA primary metagenome ERZ772977 (study PRJEB29015, sample SAMEA2737935) | human oral metagenome | biome: human oral; feature: human-associated habitat; material: dental | place: China | collected 2151 ...
TGGCGAAGAGGGCTTCGGGGTTGGGGCCGTCGCCGGGGCCGCCCAGTTCCTTGGGCATGCGCATCACGTGGCTGATGCCGAGCGCGGGGACGGAGGAGGTTCCGGCGCGACCACCCGTGGAGTCGGCGGTGACGGTGTAAACGATGTTGCTAGGTGTATCCATAACTCCATTTCAGCACTGGGACCTCGGTCCCGCAAGGGGTCTGACGGGAGAAGAAGTATTTTCGCGTAGAGAGGAAGATACAGGGGCGGCACGGTCCGGCTTGACGTCGAGCTGCCTGCGCTGCGCCGGGACCGATGTTCCCTCGCAGGGACCGGCACCTCAGGCGGTGAGGAAGTCGGCTGCTGCTTCGGCACTCAGGGCCTTGGCGACGGCGCGAAGGAAGCGGTCGTTCATGGGCGGGAGCTGGTCGGCCCGGAAGAACGCTGTCTCACTGTTCTCGCCATCGGCGGGACGGGGTTCACCGCTGACCCACTCGCCCACGAAGGCGACGTCCAGGTAGGTGGTGACGTCACCGTTATCGTAGGTGACGGGGCCGACGACCTCGACGGACAGGAGGCGGCGAACCTCAATGTCGACGGCGGCCTCCTCCGCCGCCTCTCGGGCGGCCGTGACGGCAGGTTCTTCGCCGGGGTCGACGATGCCGGTCACGGGCGTCCAAGCCCCGTTGTCGCTGCGGCGCACGCAGAGCACGTCAACTGTCTCGGGGGCGATAGGCTCCGCCCAGTCGATGGGCGCACAACCCGGCGCGGGTCGCAGGATGACGACGGTCGTGCCCGGCATCCACAGGGGCGCATTACCGACGTGACGGCGCAGTTCGAGGACAAAGTCGGGGGTAGCCATGGCCCTAGTCTACGGCGCTCACGGGAAGGACGTGATGACCGGCAGGAGCAGGATCTTGATGATGATCGCGAAGGCGAAGAGTGTCGCGTAGGCGGCCTCGATGCGCTCGTCGGTTACACGGGCGTCGGCGGCCTGCAAGACGGCGGGCTGGCCGAGGAAACCTGCGATGCCGCCGGCGGCGCGGGCCGAGGACAGGCCGATGAACTTGGCACCGAGGGCCTGGATGATGCAGCACACGACGACCATGACGGCGGCCAAGAGAGCCGCGCGCCAGCCTTCGGGGCTGCCAAGCAGGCTCGCAAACTGTGGGCCAGCGTTCAGGCCGAGGGCGGCGAGGAAGAGCATGAGACCGATCTGTCGGATCGTCAGGTTCGCGGCCGCCGGCAGGGTCCACACAAGCGGACCCGTGCGACGCAGGGCACCGAGGACCATGCCGACGATCAGCGGGCCGGCGGCAGCACCGAGCTGGAAGCCCTGGCCGCCGGGCAGCGGGAAGGACACGATGCCGAGGAGGAGGCCGAGGACGAGGCCGATGCCGAAGGCCATACCGTCCACCTCGGCGACGCGGCGCTCGGAGTCGCCGAACCACTCCGCGATGTCGTCCAGCTCATCGGTGGGGACGACAACCGCGACGTGGTCGCCGAGCTGCAGGTCGAGGTCGTCGCGGGCCAACAGGTCGAGGTCGCCTCGACGTACTCGCGTAATGACGGCACCGAAGCGCTTGGTGACGTTGAGCTCCGAGACGCTACGGCCGGCCACGTCGGGATTGGACACGACGATGCGTTCGAAGGCCAGGTCGGAGCGGTCGTCTTCGAGCTTGTGATCGAGAATCTCCCCGACGAGGGGGGCGGTCTCAGTGATAGAGGCGGGATCACCGACCATGACAACATGGTCACCGGGCAGAAGGTCCTCGCCCGGGGCGATGACGCGGGTGCGTCCGTCGCGGCGCAGGTAGGACAGGCGCAGGCGTTGCTCGCGCCACGCGGTGATCTGCCGAGTATTGATCCGCCGAGACACGTGAACGCTCACGGCTTCGAGGGACTGGCCCGCCAGGGAGGGCGTGTCCTTGGGGCCCAGCCACTTCCTCGTCACCGTGATCGTCACGATGAGGATGCCGCCGATGACGCCCACCGGATAGCCGAAGGCGTAGCCGACCGCCGCGTTCGGGTCGCCCGTCAGGCGGGTCGCTGTATCGAGGGCTGGAGCGGCCGTGAGCGCGCCCGTGAAGAGGCCCGACGTCAAACCTTCAGACAGGCCGAGGATGCGTCCGCCGACGAAGGCGATCACCGCACCCACGACGCACACGATCGTGGTCAGCGCGAGGAGGTTCGTCTGCTTGCGCAGATCCTGGAAGAAGGTCGCGCCCGCCGAAATGCCGACGCAATAGACGAAGAAAGCCAGGCCCATCGGCTGGACGATCGCCATGTGGGTGCTGACGACCTCGGGATGGAGGGCCGAGACAACGAGGCCGACGAAGAGGGCACCTGCCGCACCGAATCGCAGCGGGCCGATACGGATGGCACCGATCGCGGCCCCCAACGCAACGACGACAAACAGTGCGAGCAGGGGTGAGGACGCGAAGAGAGAGGCCATAGCTTTCAGAGTACCTGTCGCGCGTCCTATGGTCTGCGCGACTGTCACATTGCACGTTCTATGAGGCTCACGGATTGGTTACACTGTTGCTAGAAACTGAAAGGACGGTCATGTCTCAACCTGCACCTGGATGGTATCCCGACCCCGCAGGAACTCTTCGCCTGCGCTGGTGGAATGGCGGCTCGTGGACGGAACAGTACCAGCCCATGCCCACGCAGCAGCAGGGTTTCCCCCAGCAGGGCATGGGGCAGCAGGCCCCGACGCAAACGATGCCCGCGGGCACACCCAATCCGGGAGGAGCCCTCGCGCAGGCCTCCGCCATGCAGCACAACGCCGCTCCTAGCGGGCCCCGCCTGCCGTCTAACAAGCAGGCGCCGACCGTTTCCTCCAGCCCCTACGGCTCCAAGATCTCCTTCGACCAGCCGAAGATGGATTCTCAGAACCGCAGGAACGCGCAGCCTTCTGCCCCCAACTCCCGCTGGCGCATCGGGATGGTCGTGGCCTGGGTCGCGGTCCTCGTCTTTGGCGTCACCACAGTTGTTGCTGGTGCGTCGTTCGCGAGCGCCAGGAGAGAGCGTGCCGCCGCCGAAGACGAGCGACGCGCGGCACAGTCGCAGCTCGACCAGGCCACGTCCGAACTCGAGCAGGCCAAGAAGGACCTGGAGGAAGCATCGCGGTGAGCTACGTACCCACATCCACACAGCAGGCCTCTGCTTCACACAACGGTTCCAAGATCATCACTCTGGTCGGCGCTGCCGTCGCCATCCTTTTCCTCCTTATCTCCGTGGGACTAGGTCTCGGCGCTCGCTCAAACTCCCAGTCCGCGGCCGAGGCACAGAGCGATGCCGCGTCCATGCGCCAAAAGGCCAAGGAAAATGAGACTGAGACAGCGACGACGCGCACCAAGGTCAACGAGGCAACCACTAAGAAGGAAGCTCAGGCCTGGTGCAACGGTCTGACGAGCGAGAAGTCTGACTTAGATTCCCTCGACGAGGCTGCGCAAAACTACGGTTCCCTGACGGCGACTCGCCGCGAGGCCATTGGGCAGATCTGCCCCCAGAAGCAGAGCTTCATCGAGGCGTACTCGAAGGACATGTCGCAGAAAATCTTCCATAATGACGTCCACTGCACGGGTGACGCCTCCACGGTGACGATCACGGGGTCCGTGTCCATCGTCGGAGCAAACCTGGCGGGCGCATCGGCGTACGACGTCGGCGTCGAGCTCTATCTTGTTCCCGGTTCTTCCTCGAAGGGTTATAGCCCCTCTGACAAGCAGACGGTCACCGTTCCTGCGGGAGGCACGGGCACGACGACCTCCGTCGTGCCGATACCATCCTTCAACTCGGGATCGTGCATTATCCACGCCGTAAGCCTGTGGCCCAGCGGGCTCTGAGTCGATAGTTGCCCACCATACCTTGGCCGACTAGACTCCCAGACCAGACCCTCGGTTGTGACATGACACGGGAGAGAGAACCACAATGAGCGAACCTGTGGAAGGCTGGTACGCCGACCCCACCGGCGCCCCACAGCTGCGCTGGTGGGACGGTCATGCCTGGACGGAATACGTCGAACCCTACGAGGTCACGCCCGCACAGGCCGATACGGCCGAAGCAATTCACGCCTACGGCGAGGACCAGCAGCACGCTCAGCAGGAGCAGCCCGCCGCGCAGGCGGCATACCAGGCTGACGCAGCGATCCCACCAGTCCCCTCCCCAAACGAGCCCGCAAACTGGGAGGCCACCGCGCCTGACCTCTCCCCCGCAGAGACGTCGGCATGGGAAGCTACCACGGCCTCGTCAATGAACGAGGGGGACGCAACCCCCGTTCCAATGCCCGGCGAATCCGAGAGTCCTCACGAGAGTCTAGAGCGCTCCGGCACCCTGAAGTGGACGCTCGGTTGCATTGCCTCGTGGGTGCTCGTCGCGGTCTTCATCACGGCCCTCGTGATCGCCTGGTCTCACCTGGGTGTCGGCAGTCGCATCCACGATGACGCGAAGAGCCGCGCGGAAACAGCGCAGCAGGAGCTCGACGCTGCACAGTCCACGCTCGCGGACATCAACCGACAGATCGAGGAGGCCCAGAAGTGAGCGCCCCCGTACCCTTGCGTGCCGCGACCGTCGCAGGAACAGCCCTCGCGGTCATCTTCATCATCCTGTCGGCCGTCGTCGGCGGCATTAACGCGTGGCGTTCACATTCGGCCTCCAGCTACGAAGAACAGGCCGCGCAGGCCCAGTCGGAGAAGGTTGCGGTCGATCAGCAGATCGCCGACGCGAAGACCCGCCTCGACGCCGCCAACGTCCACAAGGACGCCAAGGCGTGGTGCGATTCCGTGACCCGCGATACCGCCGCCTCGATCCGCGACGCGATCAAGAGCTACGACTCCGCGACGCAGGCCGTCAAGGACGCCATTCGCGAGGAGTGCGCACCCAAGGAGACCCTCGCGAACGCGCAGCGTAGCGGTGCCGAGGTGGCCTTCAGCCCAGGCATCCCAGAGTGCACGACCGACCAGATCACGACCACGATCAACGGCACCATCACGCTGAACTCCGCGAGCCAGATCTCCTCGCTCGGCCCACTTGAGCTCACGATCTCCGGCTACACCCTCGACAAGGGGACGACGTTGAGCCCCTCCTCCCCCTACCAGGGGACGACAACGGTGACGCTCACGCCGGGAACACCCGCGACCTTCTCGATCTCCGTTCCCTACGATCCGGCGATGTCCGACAAGACAGAGTGCGGTTTCACCATGATCTCGTGGTGGCCGACCAGCCTGTGACGGGCACGTGAGTCCGATCCCTGAACGGTGTCATCAATCCGTGCCCGCCTAGAATTGACGGGACACAGTGAAAGGAGTTTCCTCGTGAGCAACACCGTCCAGGGCTGGTACGCAGATCCCGAAGGATCCGACCAGCTACGCTGGTGGGATGGCAGCCAGTGGAGCGACCATTTCCGCCCTGCCCCTACCGGCGACGAAACTCCTGTCGTTACCCAGTCCGAGCCCTCCCCGCAAGCGGCACCTCCTCCCACCGGCGCACCGATTCAAGTGCCCGCAGCGCCGACACCCGCGGCACCGAAGCCCTCTTCGCGTCCTCCGTCCTCCCAGATCATCACCGCGGGTTTCCTGACACTCCTGGCGATCTTCTTCATCGGCTGTTCGGCACTGGCAGCGACCTCCTATGTGAAGTCCGGCGAGGAACTTCAGCAGGCTCAATCCGACTACGACCAGGCCAAGCAGAAGCTCCAGGAAGCAAAGGATGAGGCCAAGTGAGCGCGCACAGCTCCCACCCCCTTTCCTTTCCACAACACAAGGTCCGCGGCCTGAGTATCTTCAACCGGATCATGGTCGTCATTGTCGCCCTCAGCGCGATCACAACGATCACATTATTTGCAAAGACGTCCTCCCGTCATAGCGAAGCCAACAGCCTGAAGAACGACGCGATGAAGGCCGACAGGCAAAGGTACGAGCTGAGGGCTCTCCAGTGGTGCGAGCAGATCACTCCGGAGAACGCCGACACAGTGGCCGACCTATTCAAGGGCTACGACTCAGCATCGTCGGACATCAAGCGCGAGATCGATCGACAGTGCAAGAAGCGCGTGTCGATCGCCGATTTCATCGCCAACCAAGATCCCATTCGCGCGTTTACGGTTAAGCCCGAATGCACCCTCAACGACACGGGGGATGGCGCCTCCTGCACCGCTACCGTGACCCCTAATTCGCCCGCGGTACAGAAGCGACTCGAGGAGTTCTCGTCGACGACGCTCACTCTGCGTATGCGCATTGCCGACACGCACACGAACCTGCCCACCCAGTCGCACACGCTGGACGACGTCGCGACCCTGACGGTTGATTCGAGCGGAAACGGGACGGTGTCATTCGACGTTCCCTTCGACGCCAGCTGGGGCATCGCCTACGACGTTCAGGTGTCATCGTTCTTCCCGAACGAGTAAGCCTCACCGTCTACGGCGGTCCCGGTTCCCCTGATGGGCGTGGGGACCGCCATTTTTTCATTGTGTTTCCAGTGTCTCACCGACGATCAGCACCAGAGTGAGGCCTATCACCGCCAAAATCACTGGTATCGGCGCTCCACTAGAATGAACGAGACACAGCGAAAGGAGTCACCTCGTGAGCAACCCCGTTCAGGGCTGGTACGCAGACCCTGCAGGAACCGACCAGCTACGCTGGTGGGACGGCACCCAGTGGACCGACCGCTACCACGCCCCGACCGGTTCCAACACAGCCATCGATTCCGACGCCTCCGCGAATGAGGCAGCCGTCTCCCCCGTTGGATCGTCGGCGCTTTCCGCAGGAGGACCGACACAGTTCACGCCCGTGCCCCAGGCACCGGCCACGAAGGCGACTCGCGGACAGATCGCGATCGCCGTCGTCGCCTCGATCCTGGCGGCTATCTTTCTCGGCTCAAGCATTGTGGCTGCGGGTAAGCACAATGCAGTCCAGGACGACGTTCACGATGCACAGACTATGCTCACCGAGGCAAAGGAACAGCTCCAGAAGGTGCGGGAGGCAATCCAGTGAGCGACCTCAATTCTACTCCGACCTCCGAATCGTCCGCCATGGGCTCCGGCTCGGCCGCCGAGACGACCGTCCCGGCGAAACCCGCCAAAAGCAGGGGACTGTCGTACTACAACCGCTTCGCCTGCTGCGCGGCAGTACTCCTCGCCTGCGCAACCGCCATGATTCTCTTCTCGACGAAGCAGTCCGCCCAGTCTGCCGAAGACATGCGCAACGAGGCACAAGCAACTCTCCAGCAGGCCGGCGAGGAGTTCGCCCCGTACTGGTGCGCACAGATCACGCCCGATAACGTCAACCAGTTTGAGAGTCTGCATTCAGAGTTTATCAGCGTCGACAGCGAGGTCCAGAACATTGTCAAGCAGCAGTGCGCGAAGCAGGTCATCATCAACGACCTCGTCGCCAATAACAGCCCCGCATCGGCTTTCGACACCGAGGCGAGCGAATGCATCATCAACGCATCGTCAACGACCATGGCGTGCACCGTGAACGTCACAGCAAACGACAACGTGAAGAAGGGCCTCGCGATGCTCTCTTCCGCGACAGTAACCCTCAAGATGAGCATGCACACGACGAACAGCTGGCTCACATCGAAGGGATATGAAGTCGGCGAAGTCGCAACCGTTACCGTCGACAGCAATGGCACCGGCAGCGCGCAGTTCGAAATTCCCTACGACCCCACTTGGGGCGAGTACTACAAGATCAGCGCGACGTCGTTCTACCCAAACGAGTGACGCGGCTTCCCTGATCGCACTGACCCCGTCGCCCCATTGGCGGCGGGGTCTTCGTCTGCGGCACGGCTGATGAAGAGCAGCATGCCCCAGAAGGACCGCGAGCGACGGGACAAACAACCCACCATGTCAACGTGCTGCGCAATGGGGCCCAGGCCTCGCCGGTGAGATCAGTGGTGCTCGTGGGAATCGTAGCCGCGAAGCCTGTCCAGCTCGCGCCGCTCCTTCTTGGTCGGTCGCCCGCTACCTTTGTCCCGCATCGCGACAGGGATGTGCATACGCGGACGCTCCGGGGTGCGGTCGTCGTACGCGGTGCGTGCCTGCGGGTAGGACACGCGCTTGGAGAGCAACAGGACGACGCCGAGGACGCGGTCGAAACCCTCGATGCGCAGGCGCACCTCGTCACCCACACGCACCTTGAAAGCCGCTTTGACCGGCTCACCGTTCACTCGCACGTGCCCCGCGCGCACGGCGGCCGTAGCCTTCGACCGCGACTTCAGCTGGCGGATCGCCCACAGCCACGTATCGACGCGCACGGACGCGGACGCGAGCGCGTCGGCAGGGATGACAACTTCCTCGCGGATCTCACTCATGGGCATCCCTAGTTGATGCGACGAATACGCTTCTGATGGCGGGGCGTCAGGATGATCGCGACGAGCGCACACAGGATCGGCATGCCGATCAGCATGCCCAGGAGGGCACCCCACGGAACCACCGGCCACAGGGTGGTCAGCGTCGGGAAGATACCCGAACGTGCGAAGGTGATGACCGCAAGAACACCGACGACGAGGCCTGCGAGGACCGCCGTTGGGATCGCGTTCAGCGCGAGAACAACGCCCTGCCAGCTCGTCACGTGGCGCCTCATCGACGGCGCGGCACCGATCGCATCGAGCGTATCGAGATCGGGCCGCATGTCCGAGGCCGAGAGGGAAACGACGAGGGCGACCGTGGCGGCAGCGGCAACAACGGCAATGAGCGCCGCAACGTAGGGCAGGACGAGCGAGCGCATCGTCGGCACGATGACCTGAGCCGAGGCACCGGGCACCTGGCGGGCAATCGTCGCCTGGAACGACGGCGCATCGACGGGACTGACCTGCTTGTCGAGCGTTAGGAGCTCGCCCAGAGGCCTTGCCTGCAGGCCCAGGTAGGACGCTGCCGTTGGCGAGAGCACAATGACGTTGACGCGCGTCAGGGGCGCAGCGACAAAGGTCTGGACAGTCGTGACCTGAGCGTCCGGCAGATTATCGTCCGAAGCACCCACAGCCCTCGCTTCAGCGATGGCACTCATGTCGAGGCTGCGCAGCGTCACCTGTCCGGCACCGTCGATGTATTCCGGGTCGGGGATGAGAACGCCGCCGGCGTTGAGGGTGGCGATAGCCCGCACCATGTCATCTTCGTCGGAGAAGTATCCTGCCTCACGCAGATACGTGCCGTCATCGACCATGTAGGCCACATCCAGCTCCGTCATGGTACCCATGTTCATCGACATCGTGAACGTCGACTCGTTGTAGGGGTGGACCGCCTCGACCATGGAGGTTGGGCCGCCCGGACCGCTGTTCCACGCCAGGCCGTTGAGCGTCGCCCGGGAGGTGATCCCGCGCTGGGCGCCGACGGCCTCGACTGCCGACTTCATGAGGTCGCGCGAACGCTTGACCGAATCGGTGCGGTCGACGGTCGACACGAAGACCTGACCGCGCTGACCCACGTGGGGGCGAGAGTTCCAACCGGCCTCATTAGATGAGGAGAGAGTAACAAGCAGTCCGCAGGCGACGAACACGGTCGTCAGGATCGAGGCCATGGCCGGGAAGGTGCGGTGGCCGTTGCGTACCGCGTCGCGCAGAGCGAGTCGCATGCTCATCGATGCACGGCGGTTGGGCGCGCGCCAGCGTGTGAAAATGTATGGGATCGATCCAATCAGGCCAGCCTCGAGCAGACCGACACCGACAACGAGGGCCAGCACCGAGCCAAGCCAGGCGGCAAGGCCGAGCAGGGGCAGGCCCGCGAGGAGGGCCAGCGGGTAGATCATGCGGCGCCGCACCAGTCGGGATGGCTCCCACACGCGTCCACCGATGACGGCGGAGGTGTCGATATGGGAGGTCGTGTGAGCCGGGGACACGGATGCCATGAGCGACAGGAGAACCGGCAGGAGCACCGACAGCGCAAGGGGCCACCACGGAACGATACCGATCCCCAGACCCGACCACAAGCCGATGCCGACCATCGCGGCCGCAGAGCAAACGGCGGAAAAGAGGGCGGAGTAGATGCCGATAATGACACCGTGGGCGATCGTGAGCCTGCGCCCATCCGTGCGGTCGCCGCCGTTCGCAACGATCATGGCCGCCGTGCGCATCACCGAGCGCTGAGCGACGGTATACAGGGGCGAGATGAGCAGGATCATCTCAGTGAGTATCAGGAGGATACCGGCAACGAGAAGAAGGTACTGCCACGGGTTCCCCCCGCGGATGTTTCGGGGAACCTCGTACTGCGCAATCTGCGAGGGCAGGGCTGAGACATGGGGCGGACTGGCCAGCACCTGGCGAGACAGAACAGAGAAACCGGATGCGTTGAGCTCGCGGATCTTCTCCCACGTGACGGGCTCGGGTCCGGTGACGTACCAGGCCGTCTGCGTGCGGCCAGCGACGGCAAGACGGTCGATGGGAAGCGTTCCGTCGCCGATAATAGCCCTCTCGGTGCCGCGGATGATCACGTCGACGACGACGTTTCCCTTGAGGGACTGCGCCGCACGTTCCTTGGCGATCGTCAGGGACACGTTGACGCTGTCGCCGACCGAGACCGAGAGCGCTCGCGCGACATCTTCTGAGATGACGGCATGACCGGCGGCTAACGCTCCGCTCTTACCTCCCGCGTTCACGCGCGGAGCCTCGAGCATGCCGGTCTGCGTGCCATTGTTCACCGTGAAGCCGGTGCCGTCAGGCTTGTCCAGGCGCAGCTGGTAGAGGGTGTCGACGGCGATCAACTCATCGCCTGCGGGTACCCAGCTGTCGAGGGTCTGCATCGAGACCGCTACCTCGTCGTCCGAGGCCGTCTTCGACAGGCGATCTGCCGTGAAGTCCTGCTCAATGGCTGTCGATGACCGATGGAGCGTTACCGCCTGCACATCACTGCGATGCCCCAGCCAGGACGAGGCCTGATACCGCTGTGAGGTCGTGACATCCCAGAAGGTGATCGCTGCGATAGCGATAATGATCGGGAGCGAGATGAGAAAGACAGCCGTGAGCGTGCGCCCCAAGCTTTGGCGCGCATCACGAGAGGCGATGCGGAGCACTACTCCCCATCGCCTCATCCGCGTATTGAGTCGACTCATTAGATCCTTGGTGCAGTACCTGCCAGCAGATCCCTCAATGAATCTCCCCTTGAGCGATCGACGATGCGACCGTCGCGCAGGAAGACAGTTCGATCTGCCCATGCGGCCATTCTGGCCTCATGAGTCACGAGGATACCGGCTGCACCGGCATCAATGTGATCACGCAACACCAACATGATCTGTTCGCCAGTATGAGAATCGAGCGCGCCCGTCGGTTCGTCCGCAAGAATGACCGAGCGGTTACCCACGAGCCCTCGGGCAATCGCAACTCGCTGGCGCTGGCCTCCGGAGAGCAGCTCGGGGAACCGGTCGGCCAGATCCGCGACACCCACCTCGTCGAGCGCGGCCATCGCGGCCTCACGCACCTTCAAGGGACTCACACCGTCGAGCTGCAGAGGCATCTCAACGTTCTCCAGGGCCGACAACGACGGGATCAGGTTGTAGTCCTGAAAGACATACCCGATCGAACGGCGACGCACTTCGGCGCGATGAACGCTATCCAGAGACGCCAAGTCAACCCCGTTTATGCAGACGTTTCCTCGAGTCGGACGCTCGAGACCACCGGCGATCGACAGCAGCGTCGACTTGCCGGAACCCGAGGGCCCCATAACAGCGAGAAGCTCGCCGGGTGCGACCTCAAGGTCAATCCCGTCGAGCGCTCTCACTCGGACGCCGTCGGCACCGAACTCATGTCCGACGCCAGCCATCCGGATCGGTAGTGGCACAGGCTGGCTCATCGCACCCCGGCACGCTCCGAAATGCTGGACTCAGTCTGGGCCCAGCTCATCGAGCGGCCCTTCGCGGCAGCGAAAGCAGCTCGGCGTGCGGCTTCGGAGACCGCCCCGGACTCGATGTGGTCGAGCCAGTTGAGCTCAGCCTCAAGGTCGAAGATGTGACGCTCAAGGATAAGCTTCCAAGCGATCTCACCCTCATCGGCCGAAGCCTTCAGGCGGGTGACATCACGCAGGGAACCCAGGGTCGAGCGACGCTGAGTCTGAATCATAGCCTCGACGTCGACCGTAGGATCGGCGGCGGCCACGGCAAGCTTCATGACGAGCTCGTCGCGCTCGGGGTGCTCGCGAGGGACGGGGGTAGACCACCAGGCGGCGAGGACGTCGCGACCGGCATCGGTCAGCTCGAAGACCTCGGAGTCACGGCCCGCGTTAGTCTCGGCGTGAGACACAACCTGGCCGTCGCGCTCGAGGCGCTGCATCGTCTGGTAGACCTGGCCAATATTCAGCGGCCACGCTCCGCACGTCTGCTCCTCGAACATCTGCTTCAGGCGGTAGACACCTGCGGGCTGCTGCGCAACAAGTGCCAGCAGGGCATTGCGAACCGACATAACTCTCCGTTCGTTGTCTGGACGTTTAGACGATCTGTGGTTGAACAGTATCTATCGTACGCCAATTTCCTTAATGAAGCGAAGATTTAGCCGTGGATTACCTAACAACAACCCTACCGCCTGGTTATATGCGGACTCCCGAAATTTCGGGGAATGCGCAAGAAACCAACCGTCGTACCAATAAAAGTACAACCATGTTACAGACACTTATTTCAAGTTTTTCAGCCATATTCCAACGAATGGCCAGCAGCTCGGTCCGACCCCTCCAAACTCCCGACGGAAGTCGTCCAAAACAAGAATGAACACATCGCGAGGACAACTGACCAGCAGTGCGAAGATATTTGTCACTCGATAGTCTCACAGTTTGAGACCTATCGCTCACAGGACGGAACGCTCGGCGAGCACGTCCTCAGTATCGGCCCACAGCTCCTCCGGAGACGAGGGCGCAACACCGCGCACAGCGGAACACTGGAACTCGCCAGCACGGGCATCTCATCAGGCTATGGATCCTCGTAACCACGCGACAAACGAGCCCGAGGAGTCAGGCAGGAACCCACCTGCACGAACGACCACCACGCTCCCTGCGCGGGAGGCTACACTGGGGGAGACCAGGAGGATTCACCGATGAACACCCCGCTTCCCACAGGCCCCGCCCCGGCCTCGTACCCAATTCCAACCCTCACACTTCCGACGGGTTCGCCAATTCCTGTGCTGGGTTTCGGTACCTACAAGGTAGCCCCACAAGACGCCTACGACGCGGTGAGCCGGGCCCTTGAGGCCGGATACCGCCACGTCGACACCGCTCAGATGTACGGCAACGAGAGTGAGGTCGGTGCGGCGCTCGAGGCCTCGGGAATCGCCCGGGAGGACCTGTTCGTCACGACAAAGGTCGACAACTCCAACCACGAGCCCGAGCATGCCGCCGCATCCATCCGGCGCTCCCTCGAAGAGCTGCGCACCGACTACGTCGACCTCCTTCTCGTACACTGGCCGCTGCCCACCCTCTACGGAGGTGACGTCGCCCTGCCATGGCCCGCTCTCGAGGACGCATTCAACGCCGGCTGCGCACGCGCGATTGGCCTATCGAACTACGAGCGCGAACACGTCGAGGCCGTGCGCGCGACCGCGACGGTCACCCCGCACGTCCTCCAGGTCGAATCCCACCCGTTCTTCCCCAACGCCGACCTGCGCACCTACGCCCAGGGGCTCGGCATGGTGTTCGAGGCCTGGTCCCCTCTGGCGCGAGGACGCGCGGTGACCGACCCGACGCTCGTCGAGATCGGCGCGCAGCTCGGCGTGGGCCCGACGCAGGTCGCGCTGCGCTGGGCACTGGACCGCGGCCACGTCGTCTTCCCCAAGACCCTGAGCCGCGAGCGCATGGCCGTCAACTTCGACGTGTTCTCCTTCTCCCTTGAACCCGAACAGACCGCGCGCATCGACGCTCTCGACCGGGGCGAAGCCGGTCGCACGGGGTCTCATCCGGCAACGATGGATCGACTCTAAGGACAGGTACGATACAGGCATGGCTTCCAAGCTCACGCGCGCCGACCGCGCCATCGTCCGGCTGGCCGACGGCACCGTCAAACAACAGAACCTTCTCACGGGCACAGAGGTGTGGACCGTCCCCGGTCGCGGCAACCGCCCCCTGAGCGCCCCGCATGCCGACCACAACCCCATCGACCACGACGCCGACGGTCACCACTGCGCGTTCTGTTCGGCGCGCTACCTCGAGACCCCTCCCGAGAAGTCGCGCCTCGTGCGCCGCGAGGACGGTTCCTGGGAGCAGCTCGATGCACTGAGCGCCGATCAGCTCGGCGACACGGTCGCCGAGTTCCGACGCATCCCCAACCTGTTTGAGATCGTCTCCTACAACTACTGGCACCTCAACCACGGGCACGTACCCTCTGAGAACGACCGTCGCCGCATGGCGCACTACCTTGCCTCGGACACCGGCTACGAGCACGTCATGAACGTCGTGCGCGCCCGCATGCTGGCCTCGGGCATGAGCGAGGGCGAGTTCGCGGCCACGAGCGAGACCGCGCGCCTGCAGTACGCCAACGGCTTCTTTTCCGGAGGCCACGACCTGATCATCGGCAAGCGCCACTACGTCGACGGTGCCACCGAGGCACACCAGCTGGCCGGGTCCGGCACCCTCTCCCCCGAGGAGCACGAACAGTACACGGCGTACACGGCCCGCTCGATGCGCGACCTGTACGACCTGGACCCCGCAGTCCGCTATGTAGCGACCTTCCAGAACTGGCTGCGCCCCGCGGGAGCCTCCTTCGACCACCTCCACAAGCAGCTCGTTGCAATCGACGATCTGTCCGTTCAGACCGAGGCTGAACTCGAACGCCTGCGCGCCCAGCCCGACATCTACGATCAGATCTTCACCGTCGCGGCCACGCGAAAGCTCCTCATCGCCCAGAACGAGCACGCCGTCGCCCTGGCCGGGTTCGGACACCGCTTCCCCGGAATCGCTATCTGGCCACTGGGGCAAGCCGCGAACCCGTGGGAGGTCAGCCCAGAAGCAATGCGCGGAATCTCCGACATCCTCCACGCGGCACACGCCGCGACGGGCGTGGAGGTGCCGGCCAACGAAGAGTGGTACCACCGTCCTCCCACCGTCTCCACGCCGATGCGCTGGCGTATCCTCCTCAAGTGGCGTATTTCGACCCTCGCCGGTTTCGAGGGCGGAACTCGCATCTACCTCAACACGATCGACCCGTGGAAGGTCGTCGAGCGTACCGTTCCGCATCTGCTCGAGCTGCGCGAAGCGGGCCTCATCGCCCCCATGCGCATCGGCGAGGAATGCAAAGTCAGCCCCGCGATGCTGCGAGGCTGACTCGTCAACGGCCGTACGGCGCGGGTACTTCTACTCGTCGTCCGAATCGTCGAGGCCGGGGTCGGTTGCTGCGTCGTACGCGGGTGCCGGCTCCGCGTCCAGGTCCTGGGTGCCCGGCTCAGTCCCGGGGTCGGGAGTACTCGGCTGGGAAGGGGCGGCGGGCGCAGGCGAGGCGAGAGCAGATGCCCACGTGGCAAGGAAGGCGTTGGTCGCATCCAGTGCGCCGATCGTCTCATCGGCGACGACCGCCTCTCCCGTAATGCCCATGAGCCAACCGGCCTTCGTGTCGGCGGCAAGGACGCCATCGATCGGGTACGCGGCACCCGTCGTCGCCAGGGACCGCTGAGCGGTCTCTCCCTGCAGCCAGGCGATCAGCGACTCGGCACCGTCGGAGGCCGACGAGCCCGTCGCGGCCGCGTACATGGTGCGGGCGATGCAGGTCGACGAGATCGGCGTACCGTACGAATCCGCGCCCGTGTTCGTCGCAGCGGCGGCAGCCAGGGAACGCGGGGCAACGACCAGGGGGTACGCGCCCGACGTTCCTGCGGAGGCTCCCACGATCTCGGACAGATACTCCTCAGACACATGTGCGCCCGCGGTCCAGGCACCGATCGTCGTTCCTAGCGAGGGGTCCACGCGCGGGTTCAGAGACTGCGCAAAGGATCCCAGGCCCTCGCCGGTCTGCGAGGCCACTTCCTGCACGAACGCGCGCCCAACCGACGACGAGGCCGGATCCGGGACCGCGAGCAGCGCGCGGATACGCGGGGACGTTAGATCACCGAACGAGGTCGGCAGGGGGCGACCGTTAGCACTCATCCACGACTTGTCCGCGATGACGCAGACATCGTCACGACCGTAGGCGACAGCGGCCGCCGCGCCCTCCACCGCCGTGCCCGACAGCGTCACCGTGTCCTGCGGTGGTGCGGCCGCGACGGTGCCGGCCGCGCTGGCCTGCAGAGCATCCGCACCATCGAGCCCCAAAACAACGTCCGCATTCGTCTTCGCCAGGTCTGCGACCCCATCAACGGGCACTGCGGCCACCGTGAAACCCGTCGCCTTCGTGAACTCCTGGGCCGTCACCGTCGGCAGCTGCGCGCCGCCAACCAGAGCAACCACCACCGTCCCCGAACCACTGCGCGGCGTCGGAGCATCAATCGTGCCGTGCCCGGTCGCGCTCGACGAGGCGCGCGCACTCTGACCCGGAATGATCGGCGATGCAAAAGGATCCCGGGGAGCGCTCGACGACACAGACGGCGAACAGGCGGCCACCGTCGTCGCCATAACGGCGAGGGCCGAGAGCGCATAAACAGAGCGGGCGCGAGCCATGAGGAATCCTTCGGACGGGAACACTACCGTTCAAGCATAGGACAGCGCGCCCGTGGGCCTCGCGTAAGAGCCCCGCGTGGGGCATCATGGAATCGTGTGCACGCGCACAGGGACAACCAACCCCAAGCCAGGAGGCAACCATGGATTCAGCCACCATCGAAAAGGTCGCCACGACCGTCGTCATCGCCGGAGCGGCCTTCGCCGCCTCCAAGCTCTTCGAAGCCGGCTGGAAGGTCTCCACCGGGCGCCCGATCCCGGCCGAAGATTCCGACGATGTCACCATCGCCTCCCTGGTGATCTTCGCGGCGACCTCCGCGGCCATCGCCGCCGTCGCCCAGCGCTACGCGTACAAAGGCTCCCAGAAGTGGCTCACTCCCAAGCTCGCCGCACGCTTTGGCTCTCCCCAATTGGAGGCCTGAGCGCCACCAACGGGCGGCCCTGCCCTGGCGCTCACACGAGCGGCAGGAGAGGACCCAGGTCCGTGCGCTCACCCGAGGCGCTCACGCGCGAGCCAGCCATGGCCTCGTCCCACGTGAGAAGACCGCACGCGAGCGACAGCCACGTCGCGGCATCGGTTTCTACGACGGCGGGCGGCGTCCCTCGCCGGTGAGTCGTTCCCGGCAGGATCTGCACCGCGCCCGCGGGAGGCACACGCACCTCGACCGAGCGGCCAGGATGCAAGATGCCGAGTTCCTCAAGCGTGAAGCGCACGGCAGTCAGAACGACCGAGCGCGCCGGCTCGTCGCCGCTCTCCACCGCCTCGCGCCACGAGCGCAGCGCCGCCATTCCCTCGCCCGGATCAATACGTCGTTTCGCCATGCCCCGATTCTACGCGGCGAGCCCACACCCACCCCGAGCGTGCATTCCAACCACCTTGTCAGGCACAATGGGTCTGACCCGTTTCCGACGAGAGGCCTCACGTGAGTGACACCGCTTCCCTGATCACGCTGCGTTCGATTCTCGACATCGAGATCGCACGCAACTACGAGTGGGACGCCGCCACCATCATCGCCCTCTCCGGCGTCGACCGCCCCGGCGACCTGACGACCCGCATCGTCGAAGTCCCCGGCGCACTCACTGACATCGCCGCGGAAGGATTCTCCCCTCACTCCGCCGCCGGACACGCGCTCTCCCACGAACTGCACGACGCCATTCAACGCCGCGTGCGCCTATGGATCGCCGAGATCCCCACCGACCAACTCGCACGCCTGCACGAGGCCTTCGGCGATGGCATCGTCCACGAGGCAGGACAGCCGCGCGGTGCCAACACCCCGATCGCCATGTCCCCCCTCGAGCTGCTGGAGCAATGGGCGGCCGGCAGCGACGAACAGCGCGAGTTCATGCGCATCGCGATGGCCGGGCTCGACACGCTGACCTCCTCCTCGCACGCGACACGCGCCTCGCGCGCAGTCGGTGCCTCCATCATCGAACGCTCCCCGTTCCTTCGACTGTGCCGCAACCCCAAGTTCATCGCCTACGTCGTCGTCTTCGTATACTCGATGGCGCGAGCCGTACCCGTCATGTTCGTCCCCCACTTCGGTGGAGACTGGCGCATTCTGTGGCTCATCGACGTGGTCACCGCAATCCCCTACACCTGGGGCCTCATCGAAATGGTCGCCGGACAAAAGCTCTGGCATCGCATCGCCGGCGCCGTCACCGCCTCCGTGACTTTCCTGGCCCCCTACGTGTACTTCCTGCTGTACGGGCGCCACGCTCCCCCGGGCATCTGGTTCGCGATTGCCTGCATCTTCTTCGGGGGCATCTTCCTCGAAGTCTTCCGCTACCTGCGCGATCGCGCCGTCAAAAAGGGCCTGGCTGAGTAGTTGTAGCGCCATCCACTCACAGCCCATCCCCTATGGCTGCTCGGTGTGCCCACGGGCGGCGGCCCGCCCGCTCGCCGTCCGCGCCGCGAGCCTGCCTCGGCGCGTCGTCTCGAAGCCCGTCCAGTCCCGCGCCCGCAGACACCGCAGACATCCCCCTGAGCGCCTACCTTCAACCCCGATACCCACGCCGTCCATGCACCACCCGTCTACCAGCGGGTGGCGCACGCTGCGTCCCGGCTTCGTCGCAAGAGGCAGGAGAGCCCTTCGTTCCTCCCCGGCTCCGTATCTCAACTGCTCCGAGAACCAAGCGCCCCCGGCCATAAGACCCGGGGGCGTTTGCATGCGCTGGCGGCGTGGCGCTACTTGTCCTCGCCGGTCGCCGTGCGGATGAAGCCCGCAATCATGAACCAGCCGCCGCCGACTGCGAAGAGGATCAGCGTCCACAGGGGCTGGACCGGGTAGACGATCACCAGGTAGGCGCAGGCGACGATCCACGCGGCAGCGCTGAGGATGTTGGGGATCTGGAAGCGCTTCACGCGCGCCGGGTGGGTGTAGTGCAGCGGGACGAGCGTCATGATCGCAAGGAAAATCGTCGCCCCGATGTTCACCCACGCGGGGGTTTGGAGCACGTACATGACGATTGCTACGCAGTTCCAGGCCGCCGGGAAGCCCACAAAGTAGTTGTCGTTCGACTTTTCCCCGTCATTGGCGTAGCAGAACACGGAGGAAACGATGATGACCACCATCATGATGACCGGGATCGGCTTGGGACCGAAGGGCAGGTGCATCGCCATGAAGAGCGCGGGCAGGAACGTCCACGTCAGGTAGTCAACGAGGTTATCGACGACCGCACCATCGAACCAGGGGATGACCTGACGAACGCCGACCTTGCGAGCCAGGGTGCCGTCGACACCGTCGACGATGAGCGCGATGACGAACCACAGCCACATCATCGGGATGTTGTTGTCGAGCATCGCGAACAGCGCGAGCGTTGCCCACGCGAGCCCTGAAATGGTGAACGCATGCACCGCCCACGCGGCAATCACGCGGCCAACGCTGGGCTTGTTGGCACTCTCGGACGAGGCCGGGGCCTGCTCAGTTGTAGTGGGGACGGTTTGCTCAGGCACGGACAGCTCCTGTGACGGTGGATGATTTCCGTCCCTCAGTATGCCAAAGATTGGTGCGCTTTTGGTGAAAATGAGACCAAACAAGCCACCTTCGGAGGGTCTCACAGGCCCTCTCCTGCTTCACACCCGGTCCACATGAGGGCCATTCACGCTGCTTCTATGCGTTTGCTGTCGGTCCCACCCACCATGCGGGACAACGCGAGGGCACGTTGCGCCCCTATCCAACCGAGGGAATAACACCAGACGAGGGTGGGACTCGAACTGCTGCTCGGGGCATGAGCCGTGTTGCAACCACCCCTAGAATCCGTCCTGCATAGCGCCGGCCGGGGGAATTGCGCCTTGTGAGGGGCCACGCTCGGATACCCACCTCTCCCCCGCACCGGAGCTGGGGGAAATTGCACCGTACAAGGCTTCGACACGCCGGTGATACGCCCTTCGACAGCTTCACGTCGTGCGGATCCCCCTTAACCGGGGAACGGCAACTGACCCAGGCCCCCAAGGAGCCGCAGCGGCAGCCAAGGCCAGTACGGACCCGGCGGGTCGAGAACCAATCCACAGCACAAGCTCCCTCAAACGAATGAGCATGCAGGCTGAGGAGACTGAGTACACGCGGATAGGTTGCAACGATGCGGATAGGTTATTGACACGCGGATAGGTTAATAAGCTATCCGCATCCTCATAACCTATCCATATCCTCATAACCTATCCGCATACGGATCGTACCCAGCGCGGGCCATGCGGAGGGGCGTGCCAGGGTCACAACCTATCCGCATACGGGGCGTGCCCTGCCGGTCTGGAAGACACAGCGAGGTACGCGAGCGGAAACGGAAACGTCGTGAATAGGAAACAACAAACTGGATACGTTGGGCGTTCTGGATCGGCTGAGGCGCCCTGGATAGGAAAACAACCTATCCACATGCGCCTCTCCTATCCGGAACAGCACTTCTTATCTACAACACGATGTCCCACCTCATCAGAGGGCACCACATAGGCCGCGTGAACTGCGGTACCCGGCCGCTGTCACGGCGCTCGGAGACGGGGCTGGGACCGGGCAGGAGACGACGGACCCTACACGCATCAGCAAAGCGGCGCGACCGCTGCGGAGGGCCAAGGAGGACCCAGAGGCCAGGGCGGGCTTCGAGACGCGGTGCCGACCGAAGCGAGGTCGTCGAGACTCGCGGGCCACCGGTCCCTCCAGGAACAGGAACACCCACATAGCAACAACCCCCTGGATACAGCAGGCGAGGCAAAGCACTTCCGTACAACAGGCACCGCACAGGAGCGCGTCCCACGGGGCATAACGCAGGGGCGCGGGTCCGCAGGCCCGCGCCCCTAGACGCTAGAACTCGGAGGCGACAACTCAGAAGTACGTGCGTCCGGTTTCGCTCAGCTCGCGCAGCTCGTCGAGGTCCGCGATCCAGCCGCAGCCCTCTCCTTCGGCGGCAAGCAGGTCGACGCCGCTGATCGCGAGCATGTCGCCCCCCGTCGTGCCGATGCGCACGGCGTCCACGCCCTCGGCCTCGGCGGCCACAAACACGGCCTTGACGGCCGCCTCGGGCACCGCGACGAAGGCGCGGGCCTGGGACTCGGACAGGAGCATCTCGTGGTCGCCGACGCAGTCGCGGCGGGCGGCCCCGGCCACGTCGAAGACGCCGCCGATGCCGAAGCGCAGCGCAGAGTCCACGAGGGACTGCACGAGGCCGCCGTTGGACAGGTCGTGTGCGGCGCGCACGAGGGGTCGTCCGTCCGGGCCGTCGGCGGCGCTCAGCGCGCGCACGACGTTACCGAGGGCGACCTCGGCCTTCAGGTCGACCTCGGGCGGCAGGCCACCGAGGTGCGAGCGGGCGATGCGCGCCCACGCGGACCCGTCGAACTCCTCGCGGGTGGTGCCCAGGAGGATGACGGCGAGGCCCTCTTCGGTGAAGCCGGAGGGGTTGGCGCGCGTGACGTCGGGGAGGATGCCGAGCATGCCGATGACGGGCGTCGGGTTGATCGACGAGTTCGGCAGGCCCTTCTCGGTGCCGGACGAGTTGTACAGCGACACGTTGCCGCCGGTCACGGGGATCTCGAGCTCGATGCAGCCGTCCGCGAGCGCGGTCATGGCGGTCACCAGCTGCCACATGGCGTCCGTGTCTTCGGGGTTGCCGAAGTTCAGGCAGTCCGTGATGGCAACGGGCTCGGCGCCGACGACGGCGACGTTACGGTACGACTCGGCGAGGGCCTGGCGGGCTCCAGCTGCCGGGTCGAGCTTCGTGTACCAGCCGTTGGCGTCGGTCGACAGGGCGACACCGAGGCCGCTTTCCTCGTCGATGCGGATGACGCCCGCGTCGTCGGGCTGAGCGAGGGCGGTGTTGCCCTGCACGTAGCGGTCGTACTGGTCGGTGACCCACGCCTTGGAGGCCTGGTTGATGTCGGAGAGGACTGCGCGCACGTCGGCGATCAGCTCCTCGCGCGTAGCGGGACGCGAGAGGTCCTCCGAGGTGGCTGCCTGCAGGTCGTCCTGCCACGCGGGGCGCGCGTAGGGGCGGTCGTAGACGGGGCCCTCGTGGGCGACGGTCTTCGGGTCGACGTCGACAATGCGGTGGCCGTGGTGGTCGATCGTGAGGCGCCCGTCGCCGGTCAGGTGGCCGATGACCGCTGCCTCGACGTCCCACTTGTCGATGATCTCGAAGAAACGCTCGCGATCCTCGGGGGTCACGATCGCCATCATGCGTTCCTGGGACTCGCTCATGAGGATCTCGCCCGCGGTAAGCGTGGGGTCGCGCAGGAGCACGTTCTCGAGGTCGACGTGCATGCCGGAGTCGCCGTTGGAGGCCAGCTCGGAGGTCGCACACGAGATGCCCGCGGCGCCGAGGTCCTGGATGCCCTGGACGACGCCGGCCTCGAACAGGTCGAGGCAGCACTCGATGAGGACCTTCTCCATGAAGGGGTCGCCCAC
>ERZ772977.630-NODE-630-length-22359-cov-32.476955_pt1 | contig 22359 bp, 19 predicted proteins | sample MGYA00511131_ERZ772977 | MGnify/ENA primary metagenome ERZ772977 (study PRJEB29015, sample SAMEA2737935) | human oral metagenome | biome: human oral; feature: human-associated habitat; material: dental | place: China | collected 2151 ...
TTATTCAAGAAGGAACTCGTATCCTCTTTGAAACAGTTATTCGTGTAGATAAGCCTCGCAAAAATGTGTTGATTCCTGAATTAGCAGAAGACTTGGATGGCCTTGGTTATCTGCAAGGAAAAGATGTTGACTTTGTCAATAAGAAAGCAACAGATGGAGTGCTGTTAGCTCACACAGACGGCGGAGTGCCAAATATGTTTGTGACCCTGCCTGAGCAAGATGAGTTCACTTTGGGCTATACTATTTACTTCTTTGAGTTAGCTATTGCTCTTTCTGGCTACCTGAATGGTATCAATCCATTTGATCAGCCTGGAGTTGAGGCTTATAAGAAAAACATGTTTGCTCTTCTTGGGAAACCAGGCTTTGAAGAGCTGGGTGCTGAGTTGAATGCACGCCTTTGATTCTCATATGCTTTGAGTTCATTCAGGATATAAAAAGATCCACAGGTTCATTTCTTGTGGATTTTTTAGTACAAGCCTCTTAATTAGTTTATTATTTTTTTGAACAGTGTAAAAAAGAGTGTCTTAATTCTTTTATGAAAGCGCTGTATAATTGCCTTGTAAATAAAATTTGAGAGGTATCAAAATGAATGATTGGTTAGACATTAAAGGCAAAACAGTTCTTGTGACGGGTGCGTCATCTGGGATTGGTAAGGCAATCGTCGAAGAATTGTTGGAATTAGGAGTCAATGTAGCGAATTTTGATCTTAGCGACAACGATTTACGTCACCCGAATCTATTATTTGTAAAAGTTGATGTAACTTCTCGCTCTGAAGTAGAAGAGGGTGTTGCCAAAATAGTTGAAAGATTTGGCAATATTGATGCGGTAGTCAATAATGCAGGGATTAATGTTCCTAGATTATTAATTGATGCAGAAAATCCTAAAGGTCCTTACGAGTTAGACGATGAAACGTTTGAAAAAGTAACAATGATTAACCAAAAAGGTCTGTATTTGGTTAGTCAGGCAGTAGGCCGGATTCTGGTTCAAAACGGAAAAGGTGTAATTGTGAACATGGCTTCAGAAGCAGGCTTGGAAGGTTCTGAAGGACAAAGTGCCTATGCTGCAACGAAAGCGGCAGTCTATAGTTACACTCGTTCATGGGCGAAAGAGCTTGGTAAACATGGTGTACGTGTGGTTGGAATTGCTCCAGGAATTATGGAAGCTACGGGACTTCGAACTCTTTCTTATGAGGAAGCTCTTGCTTATACTCGTGGAAAGACGGTAGAAGATATTCGAGCTGGTTATGCTTCAACTTCAACGACTCCATTGGGACGGAGTGGGAAACTACGGGAAGTAGCTGATCTTGTAGCGTTCTATATTTCAGACCGTTCTAGCTATATAACAGGTGTCACTACAAATATTGCCGGAGGTAAAACTCGCGGTTAAAACAATGAAGGTGGGGAAGAGAGTTGACCTTAGTAAATCGGTGGTATAATATTTTAGATAAAATGGTCTCGCAGCCAACTTATTCCTTGGTAGATATGCGCTCAGAACTGGATATTAGCTTGCAAACCTTGCAAAAGAGTATCCAACAATTAAATGATGTTTTGGCTCCTAATATCCAGATTATCACACAAGATGATCAGTTAATGTTAGAAGTGTATGACTATACAGAGTTGGAAAGGATTTTATCTGGTAGTTTAAAACAGGAGAGTGACTTCAATTCTTCCAGTAAAAGAATTGCCTATTTGCTAAAACGTTTAATTGAGTCAACCTCCCCTCTTCTTATTGACGACTTGGCTGAGGAAGTAGGTGTTAGTAGAAGTACCCTTAATAAGGATTTGAAACAAGTAAAATCTTTGGCAGAGAGTTACTCTATCACTATTTCAGGAAAGCCCAACCGTGGGCTGGAGGTCTTGGGGAGCGAGCTGAATTTGCGCTTACTCTATATTCACCAAGTGGCTCCTTACTTTGAAGGAAGGACACTCACTGAGGCAACATCTTCTTTTCTGGAGACGCTAGTTCAGGACTATAAAATCCCTAAAGAAACACAGGAACTCCTTCGAAAGACCATTTCAATTATGGTGGAGCGTATTCATACATCTAGAGTGTTGAATTGTCCTATTCCTTACTATAGGAATGATTTAACAGAGACACATTTGGCTGAGAAATTAATCTATCATATTGAGATGACTTATAAGATTTCCCTCAGTCAGTTTGAGATAGACTTTTTGTGTTTTCCGTTTAATGTCCGTTTTATTGACACTTTAAGCAAGCCGTCTTATCAATCTGAACAGCTTTCAAACATTTTTCAAGGGATTGTCAAGAAAGTCAAAGAAACAATGTTGGTTCACTTTGATGATGAAGAGTTATTTGAAGAAATCAAATCTCATCTAGGCCCCTTAATCAATCGACTGATTTTCCATGTGCAAGCTAATGATATATTTCATGGCGAGGTTCAAACTCAATATCCTTTTGCTTTTGAAATGGCAAAAATAGCTGGAGAAGAACTATCTGTAATTTTTGGTTCTGAATTGGAATTATCTGAAATCGGATATCTGGCTTTGTATTTTGAAATGATTTTAAGAAAGCAAAATTCTGCTGTTAAGGGTTCTCGCAAGCAGATAGCTGTAGTTTGCACAACAGGAAGAGGAACTGCTGCGATGATTATTCAGCAACTCAGGCGAGTCCTTGGAAATGATATAGACATTACCCAACATTCTGAAGAGGATTTTAATGTAGAGCTGAACCAGGAATATTTTGCAATTTTTACGACGGTGCCTCTGAAATATAAAAATTCCAAATCTCCAGTCATTCAAGTTAATCATCTTTTTGATGATCAATGGCTGCAGGAAGAATGGCAGAGGGCCAATGCTTTTCATCAAAAAAATCTAGAAACAGTCAGCTTACGCTTTCTTCGGTTGAGCCCCCAAAAAACCTATCAGCAATACTTGCTAAATATGGTTGCAGAGTTAGAGAAACTTCAGATGATTGATGAAGGGTTTAGAAATCGGATAATTGATAGGGAGAAAAAGCAATCAACCATTTTTGGTGGAGGAATTGCCTTCCCCCATACAATTAACCAGGGTTATGCAAAGACTATTTTAATGTTCGGAAAACTAGAAGAGCCTTATCAAAAAGAAGATGAATGGATTGAATTTATCTTTCTAGTCGCCATTCCCTCAGAAATTGAAAGAAAAATGGAAAGTGAATTGCTGGAATTGTATGACGACATTTTTCGAATTGCAGGAGAGCCTTCTCTAAAAGAAGCATTGAGGGCTGTAGAAACAGAGACAGAGTTTCTATCATTTTCTAAGAGTAAAGGAGTATTTTAATGAGTTCGCTAATAATTTTCGCTGTATTTGTCATGGCAGCTTATGTATTTCAAATGTTCCTCGGCTGGCAGCAACTTAAAGACTTCAATAAGACCTATACGATGCTCCGAAAACTGGGGCGCGTAGCGATTGGCAGGGAGTCCGGAAGAATCAAATCCGGTACGATTGTCATGTTCGCGGTTGATGAAAACGGTCGGGTTCTTAAAGCTAGCAAAATGCAAGGAGTCACAATCTTAGCACGTTTTCAAAATATGGACGATTATGTTGGAGAAGACATCCATTATTTTGACAAGTATAATCCTCTTGTGAGAAAAGAAAATAAGTTGATGCAATCAGCCATAGAAGATGCTAGAAAAGTCTATCTTTGGCATGAGGCAGGTATTGAGAAAGAGACAGGTTCATCTGATTCTTTTCTGGGATTCGGCTTTTATGCGAATTACTTACAATTATCTATTAAACAGTTATTAAAAAAAAATAAGAAAGGGAGTTCCTTATGAATCACATTACAAATTTTGCAGAGAGTTTTATGAAACTCTTCCAATTAGGTGGAGAAACCTTTATTAGCTGGATGACAAATATTGTGCCGCTTGTCTTAATGCTATTGATTGCAATGAATACACTTATCGCTTTCTTGGGAGAAGAGAAGGTCAATTCTCTGGCTAAGATTTCTGCCAAAAATCCTATTAGCCGGTATATGATTTTACCTTTCATTTCAGCCTTTATGCTGGGGAATCCGATGGCAATCAGTATGGGACGTTTCTTACCAGAATATTATAAACCTAGTTTTGTAGCAGCTCAGATGCAGTTCTGCCACACTTCAAATGGTGTATTTCCGCATATCAATCCTGGGGAATTGTTTGTATGGATGGGAATTGCAACAGGAATTCAAACTTTAGGTTTAAGTCAAATGGACTTAGCCATTCGTTACATGCTTGTTGGGCTTGTCATGAACTTTGTAGGCGGTTGGGTGACCGATTTTACAACTGCTTATGTAGCAAAACAGCAAGGTGTTACCTTGAGTAAAACATTTGATTGATAGAAAGAGTGAAATTATGTCATATAAGAGTATAAAAGTTGTTAAAGGAAATGGCGGCTTCGGAGGACCTTTGGTCATTACACCTAGTGAGGCTAAGCACAAATTTATCTATATCACTGGCGGCGGAGAAAAGCCAGATATTGTAGATAAAATTGCTGATTTGACCGGTATGGAAGCTGTTAACGGGTTTAAAACTTCTATCCCTGATGAGGAAATTGCTTTAGCAATCGTGGATTGTGGCGGTACTCTTCGCTGCGGTATTTATCCTAAAAAGGGGATCCCTACAATCAATATTGTCGCTACAGGGAAAAGTGGCCCTCTAGCTCAATATATCACTGAGGAAATCTATGTGTCAGCAGTTGGCCTTAATCAAATTTCTGCTGCTAATGAAGATGAAAAAGAGGCAACTGTGGTAACAGAAAAGCCAACTTACGATACTACTAAAAAAATTACAGAGCAAAAAGCTGAAACAAGTATTGTAGCACGAATTGGGATGGGCGCTGGGAAGGTCGTTGCGACTTTCAACCAGGCTGCTCGTGAAGCCATCCAAACAATGCTCAACACAATCATTCCTTTCATGGCCTTTGTTTCCTTGCTGATTGGGGTTATTCAAGGTTCCGGTGTTGGAAATTGGCTGGCAAAATTAATGGTTCCCCTAGCAGGGAACATCTGGGGACTCATTTTGATTGGCTTTATCTGTTCCTTGCCATTCCTATCTCCTTTGTTAGGCCCCGGAGCTGTTATCAGTCAGATTATTGGAACCTTAATTGGAGTTGAAATCGGCAAAGGGAATATTCCGCCCCAAATGGCTCTGCCAGCTATATTTGCTATCAACACTCAAAACGGTTGTGATTTCATTCCTGTAGCACTCGGTCTATCTGAAGCCAAGTCTGAAACAGTTGAGGTTGGTGTCCCTTCTGTGCTTTATTCACGCTTCCTCAATGGTGTTCCGCGGGTGCTAGTAGCTTGGATAGCTAGTATTGGTCTTTATCAGTAGACCTTTGATAGATGCACGTAAACATAGCAACTATTATGTTAAACTTATCTATAAGCATAAGTTTATGACAGATTTGAGAAAGGATGAATAGGAATTAGATGAAGAAAATTTTTGAAGCTAAAGTAATTCAAGTGGGGCCTGAAGCTCAGAATATGATTCAAGATGCCAATATGCTCATTTTGTTTGGAGAAGAAGCTCCGGAAGACTTAGCAGAGTATTGTTTTAAAATCGATAACAAAAATCTTCTAGGTGCAATACTAGAAGGTGGAAAGCTAGTCGTAGATAGTCAGGAATATTCGATTACTGCCGTAGGAAATGTAGTAGAAAAAAATTTAACTGGACTGGGCCATATCACGATTTCTTTTGATGGTTCAAAAGAGGGCAGCCTGCCGGGTACTCTCCATGTTGCAGCAGACCAAGCAGTAGTAATTGAAAAGGGCTCTACCATTCAGATTTTCGAAACTGCTTGATCATAATAAAATTTCAAATCAAGCAATTTAGAAAAATAAAAGTCTAAAACTAGACACAACCTCCCTTCTAGGAGGTTTTTTGCTCTTTTAAAGATCAACTACTAGCCTACTTTGTTAGCCAGTTAGCCATCTAGCTTTTTCACTTACTTGTCGACTCAGCAACAGTTTTCCTTTCCCTGATTATATGTTACAGTCAGAGAAGATGCAGGAGCAATGGGATAGGCTTTTATCCAGAAAGTTGAGCTGGCTGCTATTTGGACGGTTCTAGAAAAGCAGAGGACCAAGATTGGAAAGGAGTTCGGATGAAGTTATTATTGGCTGAAAAAGTGAAATAAAAATGTTCATATATAGTTGGTTTTGTGGGCACGGAAGAGAGTTCGTGCCTTTTTGCTTGAGTGCTTTCAAGCTAAGCCAGTTCAAAATATGATATACTGGAATAAAGTTATATTAGCATGACAAGTTTCATGGTGCAGACAATCGCTGGATGTTACCCCCAGTATGAATGGTATAGAAAAGAGAATAGTAGCATTCAGCGAGCAAGAATTGTTAACTGTTAGACGAATCGTCTTTTTAATGATAGAAGAGCCAATAGATGAGGAGGAGTTATGGGAAAGAGAAATCTGGAAGCTTTGAGGCAGAAACATCAATCAAAATTCAAGAAGGCCCAAACGAAAAAGCCAGCAAATAGCCAACCATCCTTTCTATCCAAATGGAAAACCAAGGAAGACAAACATATCAAACCATCTGCTGGACTGAAAGAAGTGCAGGGAGGACCAAAAGAAAATCATCCTCGTCCATCTGTTTCGTCTCCATCAAAAGTGGTATTTCCAATAGAGAGCTCAGGCAATGAGCCGTCTGCCGTCTCTTCGATAGAGGATAAAACCGGCTATGGGGCTAAACCAAGTCCTCAAGACCAGCCGGTGTTTTCTGAGCAGTTAGAAGGAGCTCAGCAGGTAAAAGAGCCTCTGTCGCTTCTGTCACAGAATTTGTTGGAATTAAAGCAGAGAGAGCTGAAGCGTCTCATTTCTAGCTTAGAATCACTGAAAGCTAAAAAACAAAACCAAGTCCTTGGTGGAAATCAAACTAGCCAGCCGGTGGCAGGCCTTGTTGAACCAAAGCAGACAAAGCTTTCTCCGCGAATATCCTCTAATGAGCTTACTAGAGAGATAGATAAAGTAGAGTTTAAGAAGAAAAAACTAGGATTCTTTTCTAAGATATGGGTGATGGTACTTTCTAGTTTGGGTATTATGGCTTTTTTGGCTGACGTTGGAAGAGCATGGCTAGAGATGGAAAAGGTAAAAGATAAAGAAAAAGCTGCAGATATTTCTCTTATGTTAGACTCATATAGAAAGGATCAAGATTTAAAATCTGATAATCGTCCAGAATGGATTGCTAAAAAAGAGGAGTATCAGTTTCATACTAGCTATGATGATGTTACTTCCTTGTTCTCAGACTTCACTTCGTCGGTTCCAAATCTGACCACGGTCGACGAGGTGGTTGCAAAGCTAGGGAAAGCTGAGTCTGGTAAAGAAATGGAGCAAGGTGATCCAATCAAGACGATAGTTTTAGACTATTTACAAGCGGGGACGGAAGCGAAAGTCAGCCTCTCTTTCAAGAGCTATTTTGGACCTTCTGAAACTCCTAAGTTGCAGTCCCTAAAATGTGCTCATCTCAGTAGTGCGCATCTACCAAACCGAAATGCTCAACTCACTCGTCAAGAACTTGCTGGTATAGAGAAAGGAAAGACCTATCAAGAGATTGTCAGTCAGTTGGGACTTCCAGAGCGCCTTGATTGGAATGGGGGAATATTGGGCAATGCTACTTTATCGATTTATTACCGTTTAGAGGATGGGCAGGAAGTCGGTTTTTCTTTTGAAAATAATAAGTCTCAGAGCTATCAATTAACAGAGAGTTCGGGTTTGGGAAATGAAGCGGGAGATACAGGCGCTCAGTAGCGCTTGCTAGCAGGAGCATCAGCTGTTTGTAGAAAGGGAATGAGCAATCAAGTATTTAGTTGATAGGTGAAAAGGTGAAAGATAGAAATTTAGAAGCATTGCGGCGGGAGCACAAATCCAAGTTTAAAGCTAGAAACACTTCATCGGTCAAGAATCAGCGGGAACGGGGAGGAGCTACCCTCGAACAGACAAAGGAAGAAGCAAGGAAAGAAAAGCAAGGAGAGAAGCAGCTTGGAGTCAAAAGTGGTTGGAAATCGAAGACGCTTAGAACAAGAAAGAAGGGGAATGTTAAGTTTCTAGTTACTGCTTTGGCGAGTCTGGTATTGCTATCCTTAGTCCTTCTTTTGATCTATCGTTTTCTTTCAAATATGGGCACTCATGACAGGAGTATTGACCAAATAAGCTGGGAATCGAGCCAAGAAAATATAGCTTCTGCTTACGTTGCAGACTCGTCTAGCGAATGGGAAGTTTCGGATCAAGAGGAGTCGGCATCGTCGGCTTCTAGTGCTGACAAGGAGCCAGAAAATATGACTTGGACTTTCGAGGATGTCCTAGCTCTGCACGTTTCTTCGCCTGGGCAGGGGGCGAGTGAGCAACTGTCTCTGACAGCAGAGGAAATTGCTGAACGATATGGAAAAGCAAGTTCGGGAAGTGTGGCTAAAGATGGAGAAGAAAAGGCTCTCTACCTTTTTTATCTCTCATCAGGTGGAGGGCAAATCGTTAAGCTCTATTTCAACCTTATCGGAGATCAGTATCGGCTAAATACAATTCGAGGGGAAGGTTTGACTAGCCAGTCTCAATCAAGTCATTCGGATTTATGGACTGAGGAGGATTTTCAGGATTTTACTGTGGATAAATCAGCACCAAGTAAAAATTTACAAGCAGTATTAGAACGATTTGGTGTGCCACAAGTTATCAATAAGTCGGCGGACTATAAGAATCAAACGACAGTTTACATCAAATATAAACTAAAAGATGGAAGATATCTCTATTTAGAGTTTGTCTTAAGTCCAACAGGTGACTATGAGTTGACTCGGAAGAGTATTTATTGATAGGACGTGCTTGGTGCTAGAGCTTGGCTTATTTAGCAGAAGTTGTTTTTTAGCGGAAAGACAGGAATTACCAGAAAAACAAGAGGAACTTAGGTTCCTTGGAGGAGATGAGGATGGGAAAAGGAAGAAAAGTCCAAAGAGATTGGGGAAAAAGGTCAAGTTTAGACCAAAAAAAGCAGAGAGCCTTCTCTAATGATGGCTCTCGAGAGTCGGGTTTCGAGTTTTCAAGTAAAGAAAAGCGGAGAACAGAGTCAACAGGCAAACCTAATGGCCAGCTTTTAGCAAAGTCTGTGCTATCTCGTTATGCTTATCTTCTAGTGATGGCTGCAGGCCTAGTAGGATTGATTAGCTTCTTGATGGTGTATATGCGACCAACTTTTAAGTCAGAAGGAAATCAATCAGCTATATCGTCTGTTCATACTGTTCCGACAGAATCAGAAAATAAGATAGAGATCCTGACGGAGAGTAGTTCACCTTTTATTGAAGATAATCGAGAGGTAGATTTTCCATTCGAAGAGATATTCGAGTTGATTAAAACCATGAACCAACCTAATGTGTCTCCAGAGGATATCGTTGAGAAGTATGGGAAAGCCAGCTCTGGGAGTGTGGATAATCGTGTGGAGAATAGTCAACTGGTGCTGCTTTCATACAAGCTAACAGGAAGAAAAGGAGTTGTTAATGTGCGTCTTAGGAGTACTGGAGGAGGAATGGAGCTCTATACGGTATCTGCCGCTTTCTTCCAGAATGCTGGGGAATCAATTACGAAGACAGTTGATGATTATCGGTCGCTCATTCCCAAAAGTGATCGAGAAGGAATGGAAGTCAAGCAAGCCATAGAAGAACTGGGGATGCCTAAGAGTATTTATGCTCATAAACCAGTTAAGGGCAAAGTTGATTCACTTCTTCTTGAATATTCAACCACGGACAATATGACAGTTTCTTTGTTTTTTTACGAAGTGAATGGGCTTTACCGTCTAAAAAGTATGATGACAAGCACAGTCTGAGAGCCTAGACTGGAGAGCGCGGAATTTTTTCTTAAATAGACAAGGATAGAAGGATGGGAAAAAGAGATTTAGAAAAATTACGAAGGGAACATAAGGGAAAATTTAGTAGAACTAGGGCACCCTTAAAAGGAGAGTATAAGGAAGGGACTGGTTTGCTAGCTGAAACAAATCTCAAGGAAGGCACAAGGCAGGTACCGAAGTCAACTTTTAAGAGAAGCGCAAAGTTTAAACACAAATCACCATTTTTCAGGGTAGTGAGTGTTCTAGCCCTGATAGGTCTTGTTATCGGCCTACTTGTCTTAATCGGGAATTGGACCAATTCTTACAGAAAGAATCCGTTTGTAAGAACAGAAGCAAAATATTCTTCTTCAAATGCCGAAGTTTTGGATTGGGAACCAAGGGATTTTATAAAGTATAAGATTGAAGAGGACGAGGATAAAAATATAACAGTATCCAATTTTGTTCGTCAACATGGTTTAGCTAAAAGCAGCGATGAAACGGTGATTGGCAAGAAGGATAAATTATTATCACTGATCTATGATTTGAAGGGAGGAGGCTTTGCCGTCTTTCAATTCTGGGATTTCGGTTCAGGTCTACATCTTACTAGCATAGCTTATAATATTTATCAAAATGAGGATTTGACAGGGGAACGGCTTTCCTTCCTTAAGGGAATGACGTCAGATGAAGAAACTGGCATCACCGATCTAGAAGTGATAGAACATTTGGGACTTCCCAACAACTACTACAAAGCAGTGGTGAAAGGATATTACAGTATGTCTATGGGCTATAGGGCAGAAGATAAAACCTTCTTCCATTTAAACTTTGTAAAGGGCAAGGACGGACAATTTCATCTGAATAAGGTTCAAGAGTCTAAATAGCATACTAGCTGCTAATAAAGTCACAACTGCATAGCCGAATTGTGTTATAATAGAGAAATAAAAGAGATAGGAGAAGGACTATCCTCTCCCAACAAAGAATAGAAAGAACAAAGAGGTGACGCCATGTCTGCTACGCAAATGAATGCTCAAGAAATCATCAAATTCATCGCTGATGCCAAGAAAAAAACTCCTGTCAAGGTAACCTTTGATGGAGAATTGCACGGATCCATCCCTTGGTCTGTTGTGAAGCTAGGCAATGTTCTTTTTGGAGACTGGGAAGAAATTAAGCCACTCCTAGTGAACTTAGAGGAAAATAAGACCTATGTCGTAGAGCAGGATGCCCGCAATTCAGCGGTGCCGCTTTTGGACAAGCGCGACATCAATGCCCGTATTGAGCCGGGGGCCATTATCCGTGATCAAGTCGAAATTGGTGATAATGCTGTCATCATGATGGGGGCGGTTATCAATATCGGTGCGGAGATTGGTGCTGGGACTATGATTGATATGGGTGCTATTCTGGGCGGCCGAGCGATTGTCGGCAAAAACAGTCATGTCGGTGCTGGTGCTGTTCTGGCGGGAGTCATTGAGCCAGCTAGTGCTGAGCCAGTTCGGGTTGGAGACAATGTGCTGATTGGTGCCAATGCGGTTGTGATTGAAGGTGTACAAATTGGCAGTGGTTCCGTTGTTGCGGCTGGTGCGATTGTGACCCAGGATGTTCCGGAAAACGTAGTAGTTGCTGGCGTTCCAGCACGAGTTATCAAGACCATTGACGAGAAGACCCAGCAGAAGACAGCTCTGGAAGACGCTCTGCGTACTCTTTAAAAATAGCATAAAGATGAATTAATTGGGTCTGGCCCAACACTTTGACTGGTCTGACAAGATTTTGAAGGAAAGAAACAATGCTTGATTATCTGAACATTCGCCGCGATTTACACCAGATACCAGAAATCGGTCTGGAAGAATACAAGACTCATGCTTATTTGATGCAGGTCATTGATGGCCTGACAGCTGGCCTAGACTTTGTGGAAATCCGAACTTGGCGGACGGGTATTTTGGTCTTTATCAAGGGGAGTTCACCGGATAAGACGATTAGCTGGCGGACAGATATCGATGGCCTACCGATTGTGGAGGATACAGGCCTGGACTTTGCCAGCACTCATGAAGGTCGGATGCATGCCTGCGGACACGATATGCACATGACGGTCGCTCTAGGACTGCTGGAGCAAGCGGTGAGCGCTCAGCCTACCCACAATCTGCTCTTTCTCTTTCAGCCTGCTGAGGAAAACGAAGCTGGCGGTATGCTCATGTACGAAGACGGTGCCTTTGGCGACTGGCTGCCAGATGAGTTTTATGGTCTCCATGTGCGGCCTGACCTCAAGGTCGGCGATATTGCGACTAACAGAGGAACCCTCTTTGCTGGTACCTGTGAAGTTAAGCTGACCTTTAAGGGGAAAGGAGGTCATGCGGCCTTTCCTCATGAAGCCAATGATGCTTTGGTGGCAGCTAGCTACTTTATCACCCAGGTGCAGACCATTGTCAGCCGCAATGTCGATCCTATCGAGGGGGCAGTTGTGACCTTTGGTTCGCTCCATGCTGGCACGACCAACAATGTCATCGCAGAAACAGCCTTTCTGCATGGTACCATTCGGACTCTGACTCAGGAGATGAACCTCTTGACTCAGAAGCGCTTGCGGGAAATAGCAGAGGGCATAGCTCAAAGTTTCGGTCTGGAATTGGACTTGGAGCTTAAACAAGGTGGTTACCTACCTGTAGAAAACCATCATGGTCTAGCAGACGAATTGATGGACTTTTTTCAGAAGGAAGAAGGAGTTCGACTGATTGATATTGCGCCGGCTATGACAGGCGAGGATTTTGGCTATCTGCTCAGCAAGGTCAAGGGCGTCATGTTCTGGCTGGGAGTGGACAGTCCCTATGCCCTCCATCATCCAAAGATGACACCGGATGAGGCAGCACTGCCCTTTGCTATTGAAAAGATTTGGAAATTCCTAGATTATAAAATCAACGAAAGATAAGAAAAAGGTGGACGACCTGCATGAAAAAAGAGCTGAGACAAACTGTACTAAAGCAAATGAAGAAACTGTCGGGAAAAGAAAAAGAGCAGGCAGATAACTGGCTAACCCAACACTTGCTCAATTCAGCAGCTTATCAAAAAGCTCAGGTTATCGCTACCTATCTTTCCATGCCGCATGAAGTCTCAACTGCAGCCTTTATCGAGCAGGCTCAGTTGGATGGCAAGCGGGTTTTAGTGCCTAAGACCTATGGCCAGGGTCGGATGATATTTGTGAACTATGATGAAAGCCATCTGCAAAAAAGCTCTTTTGGTCTTATGGAGCCAATGAGCGAAGAGGCTGTGGAGAAGACAGAAATTGATCTGATTCATGTGCCAGGCGTGGTCTTCAATTCTCAAGGCTTTCGGATTGGTTACGGCGGTGGCTACTATGATCGCTATCTGGCTGGTTATACAGGGGCAAGCATTAGCACTATTTATGCAGTCCAACAGGCAGAATTTACACCAGCTCAACATGATGTTGCGGTAAAGGAGTTACTCATTTATGAAACAAATCTTTGATAGAGACTATCCTGTGACAAGCATCCTGCTTATCCTGACGAGCCTTGTTTTTGTCTTGATGTTTCTTTCTTACGGTTTTCAATACAGCAGTTCCGAAGCCTTGTATCACTTTGGAGCCGTGCACGGTTACACGATTCAAGCGCTGCCGGAGCAGTTTTGGCGGGTTTTTGCTGCTATTTTTATCCACATTGGTTTGGAGCATTTTGTGGTCAATATGCTGACGCTCTACTTCCTTGGCCGACAGATTGAGGCTATCTTTGGCTCATGGAAATTTTTGATACTCTACCTAATGTCAGGCGTGATGGGGAATTTATTTGTGGTCTATTTTTCACCCAATAGCCTGGCAGCCGGGGCGTCTACTGCTCTTTTCGGCCTTTTTGCTTCCGTTGTCGTGCTTCGTTATGCTACGCGAAACTACTATCTACAGCAGTTAGGCCAGTCCTATATGAGCCTGCTAGCTGTTAATCTGGTCATGAGTTTTTTACCGGGAATTAGCCTTGCAGGTCACTTGGGTGGTCTAGTCGGCGGAGCTTTAGGAGCTGTGATCTTACCAGTATCGGGAGAGCGCTACGCTTTTAGCAAGTCTCAACGGTTTTTAGCACTGGCAGCCTATCTTGGATTAGCAGCTATTTTGATTCTTCTGACTTTTCAACGACCAATTTTTTAAGAAATGAACCCAATGAAAGTGGGACAGAAATCTGTAATTCGTTAGAATTTGATTTCGTCGTCCCACCTCCGCACAGTTGAGTAGGGCTGTAAAAGCTGATGAAATCAGCCTAGTAGAGCCCACTCAACCACTGCGTCTTGCTCGACAATCCAAAGACAATTGAGAGGCTAGGACTTTTGTCCCAGCCTCTTTTCTGTATAGTGTTAAAAGTTCTTGCATCAGCTAATCTATTGCTTGTGCACTTCTATTATTTTTTCGTTTTCTTATCTAATTTTTTGCCTAAATCAATAATGTACTGTTTCAAATCGTCTTTGACTTGAGGGTGTTTGAGTGCGTAATCAATAGAAGTTTTCATGAAGCCAAACTTGTCGCCGACATCATAGCGGTCGCCTTTGAATTCACGGGCAAAAACGCGCTGAGTCTTGTTGAGGGTATCAATGGCATCAGTCAGTTGAATTTCATTGCCAGCTCCGGGAGTTTGTTTTTCTAGGATTTCAAAAATTTCTGGTGTGAGCAGATAGCGTCCGATAATGGCCAAATCGCTTGGCGCATCTTCTGGTGCCGGTTTTTCAACAAATTTTTCAACGCTGTAGAGGCCATTGACGCCTTCACCTTGCGGTGCAATAACGCCGTAAGCAGAGACTTCTTCGTGAGGAACCTGCATAACTGCAATTGTAGACGCGTGGGTTGCTGCATAGTCATCCATGAGTTGCTTGGTGAGTGGCACTGCCTTGTCATTGGTAATATCCATCAAATCATCACCTAGCATGACTACAAAAGGTTCATTTCCGACGAAGGCCTTAGCTTGAAGGACGGCATCTCCTAGCCCACGTGGATGGCTCTGACGGATGAAATGCAAGCCAATACCAGTGGTTTCATCCACCAGCTTGAGTAAGTCGTTCTTGCCCTTTTCCTTGAGGTTGTATTCTAGTTCAAAGTTGGAGTCAAAGTGGTCTTCTATGGAGCGTTTTGACTTCCCTGTGACAACCAGAATGTCTTTGATTCCAGACTTAAGAGCTTCCTCGACGATAAATTGAATAGTTGGTTTGTCAACGATTGGCAGCATTTCCTTGGCCAGTGCCTTAGTCGCTGGCAAGAAGCGGGTTCCGAGACCGGCTGCAGGGATGACTGCTTTTCTGACTTTTGACATAAATTTCTCCTTTATAAAAAATACTATGAATTAAGACCACTCATTTTCAGCTTTGAATTCATTGCTCATCATATCATGAATGGCATCTTTGATATCATGGCCGTCATAGATAACCTTGTAAATAGCCTGGGTAATTGGCATATATACACCGAGCTCTTGAGCTAGTTCGTAGGCTGCCTTGGTGGTAGAGATTCCTTCGATAACCATGCCCATGTTGGCTTCAATGTCAGCCAATTTTTCACCACGACCCAGCGCATCTCCTGCCCGCCAGTTGCGAGAGTGGACAGAAGTTCCTGTGACAATCAAGTCGCCGACACCAGAAAGACCGCTGTAAGTCAGAGGATTGGCTCCCAGTTTGACACCAAGTCGGGTAATTTCAGCCAGACCGCGTGTGATGATGGCAGCTTTGGCATTGTCACCATAACCCAGTCCGTGGAGAGCTCCGGCTCCAACTGCGATGATATTTTTCAGAGCACCTGCTGTCTCTACGCCGACGACATCGGTATTAGTGTAGAGGCGGAAATAGTGGTTGCTGAAGAGTTCCTGTACATATTTAGCAGTTTCAAGATCCTTGGATGCTGCGGTAATCAGGGTAATATCGCGAACGATGGTTTCCTCAGCGTGGCTAGGACCTGAAACAACGACAATCTCGCTGCGCAAGTCAGCAGGGATTTCCTCTTCCAGAATGGTCGAAATCCGTTGGTGGCTGTTAGGCTCTAGTCCCTTGGATGCATGCATGATTTTTACCTTGTGCTCCAAGGTTTGCGCAACTTGTTTGGCTACCAGACGGGTCACCTTGGTCGGCACGACAAAAAGTACAGCATCTACGTTTTCTAGAGCATCTTTCAAGTCGTGATAAGCCTTGATTTCTTCACTTAGAACAACATCCTTGAAATAGCGTTTGTTTGTATGCTGGTTATTGATCTCGTCAATCTGCTCTGCAATATTGCCCCAAATCCGGACTCCATGGCCATTATCATTGAGGACTTGCGATAGAGCCGTTCCCCAAGAACCGGGGCCAACCACAGCAATTCGTTGTTTATCCATCTTTTCTCCTTGTACGAGACCTACAAAAGGACTCACTTGCTTTTAGAGTTATTTATTATATTGTACCATATAATAACTGAAATTTCTTACTTGACATTGTTTTTATCTATGATATAGTAAGGAAGCTAAACAAAGTTAAAAATCTACGAGGAGGAATTATGTTCAGAAAAGCTTTATCAGCCTATAAATTATTTATCTTTTTATCTCTTCTGATGACATCGCTGATGCTAGCTAGCTCGCTGTTGCAGCCCCTGTATCTCAAAGATGTCTTGAATGCTCTTTTGGCAGGAAATCGGCAAGAAATCTATCGTTTGGGGGCTTGGTTACTGGGCTTTGGTCTGGTTGGCTTGCTCGCTGGCGGGGCAAATGTGACCCTGGCAGCCTATATTGCGCAAGGTGTGTCGTCAGATTTACGTGAAAAAACCTTTCGGAAAATACAGACCTTCTCCTATGCCAATATTGAACAGTTCAATGCGGGAAATCTCGTCGTCCGCATGACCAATGATATCAACCAAGTGCAAAATTTGGTCATGATGATGTTCCAGATTTTATTCCGCCTGCCTATTCTATTTTTAGGTTCCTTTATTTTGGCGGTAGTGACCATTCCTTCCTTGTGGTGGGTGATTGTCCTGATGGTCTTTTTGGTCTTCTTTTTGACAGGAGTGATGATGGGCTTGATGGGGCCACGCTTTGCCAAATTCCAAGTTCTCTTAGAAAAGATCAATTCGATTGCCAAAGAAAATCTGCGTGGCGTCCGTGTCGTCAAATCTTTCGTGCAGGAGAGAGAGCAGTATCAGAAATTTACGCAAGTTTCAGATGAACTTTTGGAGCAAAATCTCTTTATTGGTTATGCCTTTTCGATTGTTCAACCGATGATGATGATCGTCGGCTACGGGGCTGTCTATCTGACTATGTGGCTCTTGTCTAGCATGATACAGATGGATCCAGGCTTGGTTAGCTCGATTGTCTCTTTCATTTCTTACTTGAATCAAATCATGTTTACCATCATCATGGTTGGCTTTCTGGGCAATACCGTTACGCGTGCCATGGTATCGATTCGGCGGATCAAGGAGGTCTTGGATACAGAGCCAGCGATGACTTTCAAGAATGAAGCTGAAGAAGATTTGGAAGGTAGTCTGGTATTTGACCATGTGACCTTTACCTATCCGACAGATACAGAGCCCATGCTCAAGGATATTAGCTTTGAAGTCAAACCAGGAGAGATGATTGGTGTTGTCGGAGCAACGGGAGCAGGAAAATCAACTCTGGCCCAGCTCATTCCACGTCTTTTTGATCCTCAGGAAGGCTCCATCAAAATTGGTGGCAAGGACTTGCGAGACATTAGTGAAGCTTCGCTGAGAAAAAATGTCTCTATCGTTCTACAAAAAGCTATTTTATTTAAGGGGACGATTGCGGACAATCTGCGCCAAGGAAAGCAAAATGCCAGCCTGCCAGAATTAGAACAGGCGGCGCGCATTGCTCAGGCCAGCGAGTTTATCAATCGCATGGAAGATACCTACAACAGCCAAGTCGAAGAACGGGGAAACAATTTCTCTGGTGGACAAAAGCAAAGAATGTCCATCGCACGTGGTGTCGTCAGCAATCCTAATATTCTAATCCTGGATGACTCGACTTCAGCTCTGGATGCCAAGTCTGAAAAGCTGGTTCAAGAGGCGCTGAACAAGGATTTGAAGGGAACCACAACCATCATTATTGCTCAGAAGATTAGCTCCGTTGTCCATGCGGATAAGATTTTGGTGCTAGATCAAGGGCGTTTGATTGGCCAAGGTAGACACGCAGACTTGGTAGCTACAAATGATATCTACCGAGAAATTTATGAGACTCAAAAAGGAAAGGAGGACTAAGATGAAGACAGCGAAATTTTTCTGGCAATATTTTAAACAGTATAAACTGGCCTTTTTGGTCGTTATGATTATGATTATCATCTCGACGGTTTTACAGGTTCTCTTTCCGATTTTTACCGGTATAGCCATTAGTGAGTTGGTGGAGCTGGGCAGTGCTTTTGCGAATGGCAAGCTGGCTTCAGGCGACGTTTCTGCCTTTGCCGCTTTTCAAGGAATTATGTGGAATTTGGCGCTGGCTTTCATCTTCCTTTCGCTATCTAGCTTGATCTACATGCTGCTGATGAGTCGGATCATCTCTCACTCAACCAATGAAATGCGTAAGGGTCTCTTTGGGAAATTGGCTCGCTTGACCGTTTCCTTCTTTGACCGCCATCAAGATGGGGATATCTTGTCGCGTTTTACCAGTGATTTGGATAATATCTTGCAGGCTTTCAACGAGAGTCTAGTCCAAGTGATGAGCAACATCGCTCTTTACATCGGCCTGATTATCATCATGTTTATGCGGCATGCGACCTTGGCTTGGGTGACGATTGCCAGTACGCCAGTAGCCATCATTGTCTTGGTGTCCATCGTCAAGCTGGCTCGCAAGTACACAGACTTGCAGCAAAAAGAAGTTGGTCAGCTCAATGCTTATATGGATGAGACGATTTCCGGCCAGAAGGTAGTCATTGTGCAGGGAATGCAAGAAGAAGTCATCAAAGGCTTTGTCCAGCAAAATGATAAGGTTCGGTCAGCTACTTTCAAAGGACGCGCTTTTGCTGGCTTGCTCTTTCCTGTCATGAACGGAATGAGCCTGATCAATACGGCTATCGTGATTTTTGTGGGCTCGGCCATTATGCTCAATGATCCTAATGTGAAGACCTCAGTAGCCATTGGTCTGATTTCAACCTTTACACAGTTTTCTCAACAATACTATCAGCCTATCATTCAGGTTGCGGCAAGCTGGGGAAGTCTGCAGCTGGCTTTCACTGGTGCGGATCGGATTCAGGAAATGTTTGATGCGCCCGAGGAAGTGCGCCCGCAGAATGCACCAGCCTTTACCGAGCTGAGAGAAGGCGTCGAGATAAAACATGTGGATTTCGCTTATGTCGAAGGTAAGCCGATTTTGAAGGATGTTTCCATCTCAGCGCCAAAAGGCAAGATGATTGCCGTTGTAGGACCGACAGGATCGGGCAAGACGACCATCATGAACTTGATCAATCGTTTTTACGATGTGGATAAGGGCAGTATCGAATTTGACGGACGTGATATCCGAGACTATGACTTGGATAGCTTGCGCAGTCATGTAGGTATCGTTTTGCAAGATTCTGTCCTGTTCAGCGGAACCATTCGAGACAATATCCGATTTGGAGTGCCGGATGCAAGTCAGGAGATGGTTGAAATCGCTGCGCGTGCTACCCATATTCACGAGTATATTGAGAGCTTGCCTGATAAATACGACACAATCGTAGATGATGATCAAAACATCTTTTCAACAGGTCAAAAGCAATTGATTTCGATCGCTCGAACCCTTTTGACCGATCCTCAAGTGCTGATCTTGGATGAGGCCACCTCCAATGTTGATACGGTAACCGAGAGCAAGATCCAGAGCGCGATGGAGGCCATTGTGGCAGGCCGAACCAGCTTTGTCATCGCTCACCGCTTAAAGACCATATTGAATGCAGACCAGATTATTGTCCTAAAAGATGGGGAAGTCATTGAAAGAGGCAATCATCATGAATTGCTGCATCTAGGTGGCTTCTATTCTGAGCTCTACCACAATCAATTTGTATTTGAATAAATATATACAGAAACGGAGGTATTCCATGAGAATGCCTTTGTTTTTTGTTTTTGCTATTCATTTATTACAGGATTCAAGAAACGTTTTGATTTTTCGCTTGATTATAATATAATAAACGTAAGTGAACTGTTAATAAGTATAGGTGACTAGGAGATAGAAATGGGATCAAGTAAGGGGAAAAAGAGGATTCAGACTTGCCAGAAATGTGCTCTCTGGTCTATTTTTGTGCTGGTAATCTGTTGCCTTACTTTTATTTATTCTAAGGCTAGTATGCCCGATAGCAATCAAATGAAAATCGGGGCGACCTATATGACCATGAACAATGATTTTTATCAAACCTTGAATGCTGAATTGGAGAAAAAAACCAATCAACAGGGGAGTCGGCTCTATGTTCGTGATTCGGAGTTAGATGAGAAAAAGCAGAGCCAGCAAATTGCTTATTTTATCAAAGAAAAAGTGGATGTCATCGTCATCAACCCAGTAAAGAGTGATAGCCCAGATATCATCAGTGCTCTGAATGAAGCTAAAAAAGCTGGCATCCGCATTATCGTGGTAGATGCGCCGATGAGCAAGCAAGTAGCCGTTGATACGACTATCGTGTCGGATAACTATCAAGCGGGAGTTTTGATTGCTAAAGATATGATGGGTCGGCTTTCTGAGGCAGATATTCTCTTACTTGAACACCAGAATGCCATCTCAGCTATGGATCGGCTACAGGGCTTTCTGGATACTATCAAGGGCCATCCCAGCTATAGAATCGTTTCTCAGCTGGAGACTTTGGGACAGACCGAAGAAAGCATGCCCCAGGTCAAAAATGCCTTGGATAATGGCTTAGAATTTAACGTCGTCATGGCTCTTAATGATCGTGCTGCAATCGGTGCCTTGGCAGCAATCAAAGATCAAGGTGTCACAGAAAAAATTTATATTTATGGAGTTGACGCTTCTCCAGATATTAAGAATTTTTTAGCCAATACGAACGACATTCAAGGAACAGTGGCCCAGTCGCCTATTCAGATGGGACGAAAGGTGGCAGAAGTGATTGAGCTGTTGCGGGAAAAGAAGTCCTGTGATAGACAGTATTTGATACCAGTCCGCTTGATAAACAAGGACAATATCAGCGAGTATACAGTTACAGGGTGGCAGTAATGAAACCAAACAAAAGCATTTTTTACAGTAAAATAGCTCTGATGGTCATCAATTTTATAGCCATTGTCTATAATGCTTCGATTTACCTCTTTGCAACTAATTATGCCGTGACAAGAGGCTTCAGTCACTCGCTTTTGGAACGCTTAGATGCCATTCCAGGATCTCCCAGTTTCACTTTTCTGATTTCCATTATCTTTTATGCTTGTCTATTGCTGGTGATGTACTATCGGGAAAAGCACCCCAATCAGCTATCCGTTTATGATAAGGTGACCATGATTGAGATTTTGCTAATGCTGGTCATCTTTACTGCCCTGCATTCGTCTTACAATGGGCTGATTCTTCTCGTCTTTGCAGATATTTTCTATGGCTCCAAAGAGTTCAATGCCTCCAAGGACAAAAAATACTGGTTTTCCTTTATTATCTTGAGTTTCAGTATGTTGCTATTGTCAAACTACGACCTGCTGTCACTCTTTGTTAAACTGCCTTCATTGGATACCTATATTCGTTTTTATCCAGAATCTATACGTTTGCTACTGCTTTTTGGTAAGAACTTTCTTTTCTCCCTCAATATTGTTGTTTTTATGATTTCCTTGCTCTTTTATATCATGTCGGCGATTACAGAGCGGCACCGAATTGAGGAGGAACTCCGCATGGCTTCTCAGGCCAATCGGGAGTTGAACAGCTATCTAGCCTTATCAGAAAAAATTGCTGAAGACCGAGAAAGAAAGCGGATTGCCCGTGAGATTCATGATACACTGGGGCATGCTTTGACGGGTATCTCAGCGGGAATTGATGCCATCAAGGTATTAGTGGATATTGATACCGAGCGGGCCAAAGAGCAGCTCAACAATGTCTCGGTCGTCGTTCGTGACGGGATTCGGGATGTTCGAGGCTCGCTCAATAAAATGCGGCCAGGCACTCTGGAGAATAATAGTCTGAAAGAGGCTTTGCTCAAGATCATCCGAGAGTATGAAGCCATTTCCAATTTGGATATCCATTTTCTCTATGAATGGGATACTATCGATTTAGACATTGCTAAAGAAGATATTGTGTTCCGTATTGTTCAGGAATCAATTACCAATTCTGTGCGTCACGGGCATGCTAAGACCGTTTGGATTGAGTTATTAGAAAAAGAAAATTATATTATGACCATTCGAGATGATGGTGTGGGGTTTGATGAATTGCATTATGGCTATGGTTTGAAGCAAATGCAGGAACGATTGGCTATTATCGGCGGGAAGGTTCATTTTGAAAATCGAGAAGGTTTTTATACCTACATTGAAATCCCTAAAATAGGAGGTTGGAATGATTAAAGTTTTAATTGCAGACGATCAGGCCTTGATTCGCGAGTCTCTGCAAATCATTCTGTCTGCCCACGCAGATATTGAGGTAGTCGGGACAGTTGGAGACGGCAAGGAAGTGCTGGAAAAGCTTCATCGGGTACGCC
>ERZ772977.631-NODE-631-length-22351-cov-10.123610_pt1 | contig 22351 bp, 23 predicted proteins | sample MGYA00511131_ERZ772977 | MGnify/ENA primary metagenome ERZ772977 (study PRJEB29015, sample SAMEA2737935) | human oral metagenome | biome: human oral; feature: human-associated habitat; material: dental | place: China | collected 2151 ...
AGCAGTCATTATAACTACTACGCTATCCTAAGTCTAACTTTTTGGGATCAGATCATTTTTAAGCCTTGTCTTTTTTGTTTTTAAAAATATAATTTTCTAAAAATTACTAATAAAATTTATCTTAAGTTATCTCAATGGACAACAACCTAAATAATATGCGGATAACGAATACTAACTCAACAACTGAATTAATAAATAATCCCATAATAATCCAGTTTGGACAATGTGCTGGTAAAATCGCGATAGCTCCCACAAAAAGTAAATTAAATATAAAAATTCTGTAACAAATCGAAATCAATCTATGCCAAAGTGATTCATAACCTTTAGATTTTTGATCGTATAACTCTTTCCTTAATGAAGAAGAAAAAATTATTGCAATTGCTGATAATATAAAACCAATAATAACAGTTAATATTGTAATTATGAATTCATTTTTTGCAAAAAAAATACTTTTTAAACAATAAGATGAAACCAGACACATGATTATTGTACTCCAAAATATCCTTCTATCTTTTTTACTTAGTTTTAACATCAGTAAGCTCCTTAATCTTTCTTTGAAGATTTATTTTAACATCCTCTGCATAAAATTTACCTGAATATTTTTCTGCCTCAACAGTTATTTTTTTTATAAAAGTTTGTTGATTATATACATGTTCAAATCCACTCTCATCACTACCACGTATTAACAAACCACTAATTGCATAATCTTTCTCCTCCTTCATTAATTTATTTAAAAGATTAATAGGATTGAATCTATGTGAATTAGCCTTTATATCCAGTGTTAAATCAGTAATTTCATTAGTTCCAACTAAATCAATCAATGCCTTTCTTTTCTCTGAATCTTCCGAGAAAAGATTATTTTTTGAGGTGAATTTAATTTCTTCTACATTTCTAAGCAATTTAAGGAATGTTTCTTTTTCTTCATAGATTCCTTTAATCATAAAGTTTCCACTTGTAATTTTTCGTATAATATCTTCGAAAGTTCTTTTGTTCCTTACATCCGACAAATATAATAAATTCGAATTAAAATCATAATATGCAAATATTTGTTTTAACAATTCAATTTCAGTTTCTTTTTTAGGGTTTTTTCTTTTCTTTTTAGATTTTTTATCAATAACATATTCATCTCTAGGTTCTAAACTTCCTGATTCTATCACAAAAAAAATATAATTATCATCGCTAAATATTGATACATGATTAATCCCCTTTATTGAATCTAAATTCTCATCAAATTCCCTAGGGAAATCTTCCCTAACAGGGTTTTTCCATCGTATTCCATTGCTATTTTCTTTAAATAATTGCCAAATTGAAAAAGTTATTGTAGACATACTTATACTCCTTTATTTTTTATTATATTATACCATTTCTATAACAGTAAATCATTCAATTCAATAAAAATACAATAGTTTAATATAAATTTTCCCATATATTATCTTCACTTACTTTATATATATATAATTTTTCATAGTAAATTTATAATCTCACATACCGCTATTTTGCTTTACAAGATACCTTTACTATGGTACTATTATGTATAACAAGATAGTGTGAATTTATAACTTATATATTAATAACAAAATACTAAGAAAGGAGGTTTCAAAATGGAAATTAACACTTCTCAAATACTAAAAGGTACATTAGAAGCATGCATATTACAGCTAATTAAAAACAAAGAAATGTATGGCTACGAAATAACTGAACAGCTCTCTAATTATGGACTTGATATGGTTGCTCAAGGAACTATATATCCCCTACTATTAAAACTAGAAAAAGAAAATTTAGTTACTAGTTATTTGAAAGAAAGTAACTTTGGACCTCCGAGGAAATATTATTCTATTACTGATCAAGGTAAAGAATATATAAATTCATTTAAAGATATATGGGGAAATATAAGTACAACAATTACAGAGATTATGAAAGATAAATGATATTATCAAGGAGGATGCAATATGAATACAGCTAACCTACTAAAACATAATAACCAACTTAGACTACAACTTAATAAAGAAAATAAGAAATATTATGAGGAACTTCTAGTCGCTTGTCGGATGAAAAATACTGCAAAAAATGAATCTGCTCTAGAAATTCAATTACTAGAAATATTACAAGATTTGATTTTATATCAAAAACAAGGAAAGAGCTTTACCGATGTTTTTGGAAATGATATAAACAAATTATCTTCATCAATAATTGCAGAACTACCAAAGGAAAACAAAATAAAAATATTTAGATTTTCTTTAGTCTATCTTTTAATTCTGATTATTAGTTCTTTAGCACCTTCAATATTTTCTAAAACTATCCAACCAATTCTAACAATATTATCTATAGTAGTATTAGTCTTAGGTTCTTTGATTTGCTTATACCTACTAATTTATAAAAAAACAGATAAAAATAAGTGGTTTATATATATTTCATCATTAATAATATTTGAAGTATCATTTGGTTTAATACCGATTCTAGATAAATTAAAAATAATTCCAGAGTACCTTTCTCTAGAAGTAACATTATCAACTAACTTCTTATACTTTTACGGAATTTTTAGTGCTCTTTCTTACATATACATATTTTTAACTTTCAAAAAATACTATTCTAAAAAGATATAATATATTCGCTCGGCTAACCCTTTAGTCGAGTGTCTCTTTATTAAAGTTCACCTTAGCGAAATAATTTTAATTAAAAAATAACATTTTTTCTATTGAATAATTTTTTTAAACCTGTTATAATGGTAAAACATTATTTTAGGAGGAAGCCATGAACAACTCAATTTTCGATAAATTAAAACGTGCTGAACAAGGTGCCAAACTTAGTATTCTGTCATATTTATTGCTGACCGTTTTAAAACTTTGCGCTGGTCTGTTTTTTAAATCTTCAGCCTTAGTTGCCGATGGTATTAACAACGCTACCGATGTAATTTCATCAGTATGCGTACTTATCGGTTTGAAAATTTCTAGAAAACCAGCTGATGAAGATCATTTATACGGTCACTTCAGAGCTGAATTAATTTCAACATTAATAGCTTCATTCATTATGTTATATGCAGGAATCGAAGTAGTAATGTATGCAATAAAAAAAATTATTTCAGGAAGCTACGAGCAACCTAGCCTACTGTCTGCCGTTGTCGCTTTTATAGCGAGTGCCATTATGCTTGGGGTTTATTTCTATAATATTCGTCTAGCTAAAAAAATTGGAAGTAAATCTCTTAAAGCTGCAGCCCTTGATAATCTTAGTGACGCTTTTGTTTCTGTCGGAACATTAATAGGAATCATCGCTACATATATCGGACTTCCAATAGCTGATTCAGTAGTCGCAATAATCGTCGGATTACTTATTATTTACACTGCTGTTAGTATTTTCAAAGAATCTACACATGTTCTTACTGACGGCGTTGATACTGAAGTGATAGATAAGGTTAACGATATTGTAAATGATATTAAAGGTGTAACATCAATAGTAGATACGAAAGGTAGAACTCATGGCTTACTATACTTTATCGATATTACTGTTACTGTTGAACCATCATTAAATGTTAAACAGAGTCACGACATTACCGTAAAAATTGAAAAAGCATTATCTAAAGAATTCTATTATTGTGAAACTTTAGTACACTTAGAACCACATGGTATTGCTTGCCATTCACATTAAAATATTTCAAGATGAAATTGTACTTCTTTTAACTTAAGTTACTTCTAGTATAATTTCATCTTTTTTTACTGCACCGATGTTTGACAAAAACAAATACTAAAAGTATAATTATTGTACGTATAAAAGTATTTTATACTATTAATTTTCTTTTTATTAAATAGTATAAAATACTACTTAAATATAAAATTGGAGTTTTTAAATTTATGACGCACGCAAAAGCAATATTCTTCGGTGAACATGCAGTCGTTTATGGATACAAAGGAATTACTATTCCACTTCCACAAATGAATGTAGAAGTCACTTTAGAAGAAACAGATACAATTCAACAAAGAGATGAGATTCTTAGCTTCATCGCTGATTCATGTGGAATTGATAATAAAACAAAAATTAATATTACTAGTACCATCCCTGTAGGGCGTGGACTAGGTTCTTCTGCTGCACTGAGTATCGCTATTGCACGTGCAAAAAAACTCCCAAACGTTAGAGAAATCGCTAATAAATGTGAGAAATTTATCCACGGGAATCCTAGCGGTATTGATATAAATCAAGTACTTAGTGACACTCCCCTTTTATTTTCAAAAAAAGACGGAGCTAGTGAGTTAAGTTTTAATTTAAATAGTTATTTACTGATTATTGATACTGGTGTTGTTGGAATTACTAAAGAAACTCTAAAACACATAGCTGATAATTATGTTGAATACGAGAAATATATTGCTGAATTAGGTGGAATTACTGATTTAGTAATCGAACCGTTAAAAAATAAAAACATCGATCTTGTCGGACAATATATGTATAAAGCTCATGATTTATTGCGTAAACTTGGAGTAAGTCACGCGAGCAACGATGAAGTCGTAGAAATTTGTAAAAACAATAATGCAATTGGTGCCAAGCTAACTGGCGGTGGTGCTGGTGGTTGTTGCATTAGTCTTAGCAAAACAAAAGAAAATGCATTAGAAATTCAAAATGCATTAAAAGAGAAAGGATATTCATCATGGATAGTTACAGTTTAGGTTATGCTAATATTGCCCTAGTTAAATACTGGGGGAAAAAATCTAAAGATCCTGTCTTACCTTATAATCCTAATATTTCTTTAAGATTAGACAATCTTTTATCAAAAACAAAAATTGAGAAAAACGATAATAATGTTGATGAATTTTATATCAATGACGAAAAACAAAGCCAAGAAGAAGTTGATAAAATGATTAAATTCATCTCTAAATTCACACCAACTGAACGTGAAGCTATAACTATTAGAAGTTATAATACTGTTCCTACTGCTGCAGGACTTTCTTCAAGTTCTAGCGGTACTATGGCATTAGTGCTTGCATGTAATGAATATTTCAAATTAAACAAAACTACTAAAGAATTAGTTGAAATAGCTAAAGAAGGATCTGGTTCTTCATGCCGAAGCTTCTATAAACTTGCAGCATGGCTTGAAGATGGAAGTGTTGAAGAGTTAGAATGCTCTCTAGACTTCGGAATGATGGTTCTTGTAGTTAACGAGGATAGAAAGAAAATTTCTAGTCGTGTCGCAATGGAACGCTGTGTTCAAACATCGACAACATTTGACGCTTGGGTTGAAAAAGCTAAAAACGATTTTGTATTAATGAAAGAAGCTCTAAAAGAAGATGACTTCAAGAAAATTGGTGAGATTACAGAAAGTAACGCACTAGCTATGCATGGTACAACTTCTACATCTACTCCAAGTTTTTCATTCTTAACTGAAGAAAGCTACATGGCTATGGATATCGTAAAAGAACTACGTTCTAAAGGTTATAGATGTTACTTCACTATGGATGCTGGCCCAAATGTGAAAGTATTATACTTAAGGGAAGATCAAGACAAATTATATGAGGAAATTTCAAAATTATGGAAGAAAAAAATAATTTTGTGCATGGAGTAGCATACGGTAAGCTCTATCTCGCTGGTGAATATGCGATTTTAGAAGATTACGCTTCTGCACTAATAACAAGTGTCCCTAAAAAAATTACAGTATTTGTAGAAGAAAGTGATAAAACTACTATATTCGACACAATTAATAAAACTTCTGTTGGCCTTTTTGAAGAAAATAGTAACTTCACACTAGTTCAACAATTTATCCAATTTTTAACAGAATATACAATTAGTAATAAGACCTTCGCTTTAACTATTTTCAATGAACTTCATAGCGATGATAAAAAATACGGTCTAGGTTCATCTGGTGCTGTTCTTGTCGCTATAGCTCGTGCAATCTTATCATTTGAAAATATTCCTTATAATAATTTAACTATTTTCAAATTAGTCGCCCTATTTAATATTAAACACAATCTAAGCGGATCCATGGGGGATGTTGCTGCGAGTATCAACGATGGAATCACCTTCTATCAAAAATTTAATGCCGAGTTCGTTAATGAAATGATTCACCAAGACAAAACTGTTAAAGAAATAATTAACACAAATTGGGATGGACTTCTTATTGAAAAAATACATCCTAAAGCTGATTTAAGCATCTTAGCGCGTTGGACTGGTGAAGCTGTTGATACGAAAGAGCACGTTAAACTTTGGAAAGAACATAAAGATAATTATAAAGAAGAATTTAAAGTTTTTGTAGAGACTTCTAATCACCTTGTAAATACATTAAAAGAGAATTTAGTAGAAACGGATGCATCAAATGCTCTTAATACGATAAATAAACTTAGAGAAAACCTACTTTATTTAGAAAGTTTCTCTAAAATACCTATGGAAACCAATGCCATGAAAAATTATATTGAATCACATTCTGCTGGTAAGCAAAGTGGTTCAGGTAGTGGTGACATTGTATTAGGATTCGAGAAAAATAACAATAAGTATCAGTTGCAACTAAACTTAGAAAAATTATAATATACTACGAAAGGATTAATTATGAGAAAAAAAGATCATATTAGATTAGCGCTTGCTGATAAAACAAAAGTAACTAGCTTGGACTCATACGCAATTGATTACAACAGTATTCCACTTTTTGGATTAGATGATGTGGATACTTCGACATCAGTTTGTGGAGATCGTTGGGAATATCCATTCTTCATCAATGCTATAACTGCTGGTGGAGAAGATTGTAACAAAATTAATCAAGATTTTATGGAAGTTAGTAAAAAATGTGGAATTAATTTTTTCCCAGGATCATATTCTCCAGCTCTTAAGAGTAAAGAAGACGAAGAAGCTTATCCTAAAGGTTATTCGGTAAACTTAGGTTTAGATAAAGATCCACAACTTGTTTTAGAAGCAATTGAAAAATCACAAGCAAAATACATTCAACTTCATACTAATCCTCTTCAAGAAATCGTTATGCCAGAAGGTGATCATAACTTCGAAAGTTGGTACGCTAACCTAAAAGAAGTCAGCTCTAAATCTCCTATTCCTGTAATCTTAAAAGAAACAGGTTTTGGTATGAACGAAGCGACTATCAAACTAGCTATCGATTTAAATATACCAGCCGTTGATATCAGTGGTATGGGTGGAACAAACTTCGCAAGAATCGAAAATGGTCGAAGAACTGATAAATCAACTTACCTTGAAGCAATTGGCTACACTACTGCAGAAAGCTTAGAAATCGCCTACTCTTATAAAGATAAAATCGATATTATCGCAAGTGGAGGTATTCGTAATCCACTAGACGTTGTAAAATGTCTAGCATTAGGAGCTAAAGCGGTTGGTGTTTCTAAAATTTTCTTAGAAATTCTTGTAAATGAAGGAAAAGCTGCTCTTATTCAAGAAATTGAAAAATGGAAAAAAGAAGTTAAGTTCTTAATGATATTAATGAACGCTAGAAATATAGCTGAATTAGATAAAAAAATAAGAAAAGTAGAATTTTAAAAAAATAAGATTCCGTCCGGCTTGGATGGAATCTTATTTTAGTTTATGCGGTATCTCTATACTCAAAACTACTACTTTTGAGACTCTTCTAGTGCTGATAATCTTTTTATTGCTTTATTTAAATCGTCTTGTAGACCATTAATTTTATTTTTATTCTTTTGATTTTCAGCAATTAAGTACCAACATGAAATTAATAACATAATATTTAAACAAATTATTGCAAACATACTATTCTCCTAATGATAATAATTAAAATAAGAATAACACAATTTTTCACTTTTAACAAGAGTAGGCCTACTCCATTATATAAATATAAAAAAAAACCTCATCTTACGATGAGGTTCTTATTTTTAAATAAATCTAAAAGAGGGAAAGTTTTTTAGATTTTATTAATAAATTGCGTGTTAATTACCAATTATTAATATTTACGTTTTCTAGCCGCTTCAGATTTTTTCTTACGACGAACGCTTGGTTTTTCATAAAACTCACGTTTACGAACTTCTTGGATAGTTCCGTTTTTAGAAACAGCACGTTTGAAACGACGTAGTGCATCTTCTAGTGATTCATTTTTACGAACTACAGTTTTTGACATTGGATTTCCCTCCCTCCGATACTACAAAATCTTAATTTAATACTTAATTAAATGTTTAGAATGTAAAATAAATACAAACATTCAATCATTAAGACCGCTCTTTAAGCAATCTACTTACATATTGTATTATATTCTTACGTTCTTGTCAACCTTTAATAGCAATTTATTAACATATTTCTACGAAAATAACCTTTTCATTTATACATTAATGATACTATTTTTCAGATAACCAATTTTTAAATTCTTCAATAAAATTAGCATAACCTTCTTTATTTTTATGACTAGGTACTTGAGCTAAAAATACTTGATTTGGCAATTTAGTTTGACCTTTTTTAGTTATTAAAATAATAGCTTTTTGTTGTGAGGCATTTTTAAACATCTCATCAGGTAAAGTAATTACCGCATTTAAATTAATATCTTCTTCTAAGAACTTCTTAAAATTATCTTCAAGCTCAAGAACTTTCTTAGGTACTACTAATACCCCTACACCACTATCATTTAAGTAATTAGCCGCTTGTTCAATGAATAGTAAGGCATTCAAGCTATATCCTTCAGCACTGCAAAGTTTATAGTTTAAACTGTTATCCTCATCAGCATAATATCCAAAAGGCACATCACTGATAATGACATCTTGCTTTTTAATATTTAAAGGCTTAAGCGCATCTTGATTAATGATCTCAACATTAGTTTCTAATAAATTGAAAATATTTTGTTGTAATCTAGCATAGTTATTATCAACATCTACAGAAGTTAACTCGTATTCACCTTTTGATAAGGCAGCTAAGTTGATTAAGAAGTTCCCACTTCCACTAGCAAAATCAGCTACAGAAATCTTCTCATTATTGTATAAACACTCTAAAATGTGAGATACATACATAGTAATAACTTCTGGTGTAATATCGTAACTAGGATTATTCAACTCTTTAAGAGCTTTTAAAAGTAAAAACTGATAAGCTTTTTTAATATCCTCTTTAGAGAAATTGTCGACAATATCAAAATAATCTTCATCATTCTCCAAAGTTAAGTAATTCACTAAAGAATCGAAATATAGTCCTTCACCTTTGTTCTCTTCTACCTGTTTATCTATCTTAAAAAATAATTTTTCTAAATCTGACATGGTTCCTCCTATATCAATATCTATTTATAATTCTAACACCTTACTATTATAACCTAATATTACAAAAGAGTGAATATTTTGTAATTAATTATTTTCCTTATACCTACTTCTATCCACATCAACCAATATCCAATCTCTTGTATCAGCTATTTGTCGTCCGTCTTCGATTAGTGTCGTATTGAAGTTAGGTGCGAAAGTTTGAACGTTTCTCGCGCTCACTCTCAGTACATATCCTACCCAATAACCATAAGTTGAATTTGGAGTAATGAAGTATTTATCTGTTGCGTATAATTGTAAGAAATTATCTTGAATATCTTGATCTTCGACTACTATTTCATTCGAAAAACTAAATAATACTTTTAATTTTGGAGCTAATTCTTCTTTACACCAAGTTGTGTCATCTGAAGTTATTCTTATTGTTAAATCAGAAATATTGCCTTCTTTTTCTTTGATTATTTCTAAGCAATCGACAACATACTTAACCGCGTCATAACCATATTTCTCTACTCTTTCTCCATCTAAAAAGTCCGTTCTTCTTATCGCTATTGTTATGTTTTTATTTTCAAACTGGCTAGATAGTTCTTCTGCTCTTTCCAAGAGATATTCCCTGCAAAATGAGTCCAATACCTCTGCATCATAATCTTTTCCTGATACTTGATAATATCCAAATGGTTCTAGCTCACAGCCTTGCGCTTTACCGAATAATCGTTCTGTTTTCGGAAAGAAACTTTGTGCAAATTTAAAATAACCTGTTCTTAGTACATAGCTTTCTTCTATACCAGCTAATCTATCTTTATGTGCTTGCATTAATACAAATAGTAGATTACCAAGTTGGAATCCTCTATCGTTATAATAAACTTTCATTATAAATTTCCTTTCCTATATTTTTTGTTTTATAAAATATCTACCTAAAAATGTGTCCTCATTTGGATATTTGTAGAGATCCTTTATCTCTTCTCCTGTAAATACTTCGGTCTCAGCTATCTTAGTTTTTAACCCTTGTGATTCTTCCATATTTTCTACAACAGTTTGAGCTAGTACGGAAATCGGAGTAACCTGAAAAATCTTATCATCTGGATAAATGTCTACTATATTCGGTAACTTTTCTAGTAAACTTTGAGGTAAATTAGTATGTCCTTCCCAAAGATCAGTATTCTCTATCTTTTTATAATAATTTGTTAGTTCCGATAATTTTTGTATAAAATCATCAGATAAGAAACTCCACTGCTTCGTAATATTATCACTAATGAAACCTTTATTTAAACTAGCTCCATACAAAGTATCTACTAAATAAACAGTGTGGTTGCTATGATGAACGAGAACACTATCTAGCACCTTTTTCTGAATTTTTCCGTATTGTTTTTCTACTTCATAAATAGCAGCTTGTGATGATATTAGAATAAATCTCTTTGTTTTTATTTCTTTGATTATTCTACACAGTTTTTCTATATCGTTATCACTGTTATCAAGTCCTAAATTTGTCTTTAGCTTCCCCGAAGATGGCGCTGCGCAAATAACAATATCATATTCATTATTTAAAGCATCAGTTAAATTTTTTCTAGTAAAAGAAGAAACACTCACATTATCTTTTTGAGTTAACTGATTAGATATTTCTTCCCCTATTGAGCCTGTTGCACCTATTAAAGCAATATTTTTCATTACTTCACATCACTTTCTAAAATCACTATTACTTCATCATAAGATAAGCTATTCATATCTTTTTCCGAAATTATCGGCGTTGTAGTCATGTCCCAAGGTAGGTTAAGTTTTGGATCCAATGGAGTAATCCCTAAATATTTTTCAGTGGGATTATAATATCCAGTTACGATATAATTTAATATTCCATTCTCTACTAATGATTGTGCACCGTTCGCAACACCTTCAGGAACGAATACTGCCGTACCAGGTTTCACATCAAGAGACATTACCTTTTTATAAGTACTAGATTCACGGCGTAAATCTATAAAACACATTCTAAAAGTTCCCCATGCAACAGTCATTAGCTTCGCCCATCCTTGACAATGCATACCTCTTAGAGTCCCTTTATTCGACACTGAAACATTATTTTGCAGATCATTATTGAAGAACTCTTCTGGTACTTCAAATTTTATTAAATCATTTTTCTTCCAATTTTCTAGAAAGTATCCTCTATCATCGTGGTGAAGTGGACTTGTCAAAACTAACAATCCGTCGATTTCATTGTATTCTTTACTGTACTCCATTGCTTCTACCTCTTCTTTATATAAGTCTACTTTATATTATCATACTTTTTTTGTACAAACAAGCTGAAGAAAACTAAGCAAAAAGAAAGATTTATACAATCAAACTTAATCAATATCTCCAATGATTTCTTAGGAAATAAAAAATTCATTTAATTATATAAATCTTATTTTAAACTTTCTAAAAGTAAGCTAAAACGTCAAAACTTCTGTTTTAATTTTCTTACTCAAATACCTTTATAAATCTTTTTTGAACTTTATCACAGGTATAACCAATATGTTCATAAAATTTATGTGCTTCTTCACGTTTCAAGGCAGAATTTAATCTAATAAAGCTAATATTATTATCTACAGCATATTCTTCTAACTTATTCATAAGTTTTTTACCTATTCCTCTACCCTGAAAATCAGGATTAACAGCAAGTCCTAGAACATTTAATCCTAGATCACTATAGAAACTTTCATACATTTGAGCATGAACAAATCCTATAATCTTCCTTGTTTTTTCATCTTCATAACCGATAATAGTATGGTGCTTTTTATCATTAGTTAACTTCTCTATTTGTCTTTTCACATTTTCAATATCTACATCATAACCTAATGCAGTTTTGCAAATTTCTGCTACTTCCGGTGTATCTACAATATTTATTTCCCTGAACATATACTCACCCTCTGATTTTTTTATATTATTTAATATCCAACTTACTACAACTTAAATTCTATGTTTACTTCGCGACTTCTATTAAAGCTTGTTTTACTAGATCGAATTCTCTAGTGCGAAGTGTTCTCATATCAAGAATTAATTCGTTGTCTTTAATACGTGTAATGATAGGTATTTCTACTTCTAATAGACGACGTTCTAGCTCTGTAGCACTTAATCTTGGGTGTTCTAATTTTACCACAACACTTTCTAAGTAACTTGCTGGATAGCTTCCTCCACCTACTTCTGCCTTATCTTCAGCTATTGTAATCTTGAAGTCTAAGACACTAAGTTTTGTTTTTAGTACATCTGCTTTACCAAATAAACGTTCTTTTGATAATGAAATCATGTGTAATGTCGGTATGTGTTCTAGTGCTTCTTTTTCATCTAGATATAGTTTTAATGTAGCTTCTAATGCAGCTAAAGTCATCTTATCTACACGTAATGTACGAGTAAGCTGATTCTTTTTCATTTTTTCTATATATTCTTTTTTACCAACTATAATACCTGCTTGTGGACCTCCTAGAAGTTTATCACCACTGAAAGTTACTATATCAATACCACTATCAAGAACTTCTTTTACAGTTGGTTCATAAGGTAATCCATATTTAGAAAAGTCTACGAACTGCCCGCTTCCTAAGTCGTTTATAGATACCAGTTCATTCTCACGAGCAAGGTAAGATATCTCTTCATTAGATACTTCTTTAGTAAATCCTACAATCTTATAGTTACTAGTATGAACTTTTAACAATGCTCCAGTATTGTCATTAATAGCATTCTCATAGTCTTTCAAGTGTGTTTTGTTCGTAGTCCCTACTTCGATAGGTGTTCCACCACTTAGTTTTATAATTTCAGGAATTCTGAATGCTCCACCAATTTCTACTAGCTCTCCACGAGAAACTACTATTTCCTTGTCTTTAACTAGCGTATTTAATGTTAATAATACTGCCGCTGCGTTGTTGTTAACTACAAGTACATCTTCTGCACCTGTTAATTTTTTGATAATATCAATAAGGTGAACATAACGACTTCCACGTTTTTTATTATCGATATCAAACTCAAGATTAGAATAGTTAAATGCTACACTCTCAATATTTTCTTTAATCTTCAGACTTAATAAACTACGCCCTAAGTTTGTGTGTAAAATTGTCCCAGTTGCATTTATAACTCGGCGTAAAGAATTTCTATCTTCTTTTTTTACTATTTGTGTAACTTCTACTACAATTTTCTCTAAACTTGGAACTTCGAATAATTCTTCATTTAGTATTTCTTGTTTAATTCTATCAATATATTCTTTTATCGCTGATTTCACCGCTACTTCTGAATACTCATTTATCAATGCTTTTACTTCATCTAATAATAAAATCTTATTTATTGCGGGAATTTGTGATAATAATTGTTTTGACATAATAATTCTCCTAAATTTCTTTTGCTAATGTTTTTATAGCATTAATAGCATAGTCTACTTCTTCTTCAGTATTCATACTAGAAAAAGAGAATCTCACTATACCTTGTTCTTTTGTCCCTAGTGCCTCATGCATTAGAGGTGCGCAGTGTGCTCCAGGTCTAACAGCAATATCATATTCTTCAGCAAGTACATCTGCAACATCCGAAGCTGAAATACCTTTAAAGTTCAATGAAACTACTGCTGTACGTTCTTTTGCAAAATCTCCATAAAACTCTAAACAGTCTAAGTCTTTTAATTCGTTATAGAATTTGTTCGCAAAGTCCATTTGTTTTTTATAAAGATTTTCTATTCCTTGTCTATTTATATATTTTATTCCCTCATGTAATCCTAAGATTCCTGCAGTGTTGAGAGTACCTGCTTCTAAGCGCAGTGGATATTCTCCTGGATGCTTCTCATCAAAAGTTCTAACTCCACTTCCGCCAACTTTAAATCTCTTAATTTCAGGTTCTTTGAGTCTTACACATAGACCCCCAATACCTTGTGGTCCGTATAAACTTTTGTGTCCAGTAAAACATAGGACATCTATTCCTAGTTCATCTATATTAATAGGAACTACTCCAGCAGTTTGCGAAGCATCAACAACTGAAATAAGATTATGTTTTTTACAGATAGCAGCAACTTTTTCCAAGTCTACTATATTTCCTGTAACATTCGAACCATGAGTGATAGCGATCATTTTTGTATTAGGTTTGATAGCTTTTTCTAACTCCTCATAGTCGATTAATCCTGTTTCTCCAGCTCTAACAATCGTATAATCACATCCAATTGTTTCATGAGCTAAATAAACTGGTCTTAATACTGAATTATGTTCCATTGAAGTCGTAATTACATGATCATCTTTTTCTAATAATCCTAGTATTGCTATATTTAGACTTTCTGTAGAATTACTCGTAAATACTACTCTATCTTCATCTCTTAAACCGAAAAATTTTGCAATATCATTTCTTGCTTCAAACACTTCGCGAAAGGCGTTATTCGCTTCATAATAACTACCTCTTGATGCATTTGCATATTTCGCCGATGATAGTACTTCGTAGACTTTGTCTGCAACTTCTTTTGGTTTCTTTAGCGATGTTGCACCGTAGTCGAAATAATAACTCATATCCCTTACCTTACCTAAGTCACGTAAAAATAATGACTTAGCTCCCTTCTTTATTTATTTTTTTGCTAATACTCTATAGTTTTCTACACGTTTAGTAATTCTTAGCTTATCGATATATTCTAAAATAGCCATAGAATATTTTCTACTAGAACCTGTCATATCTCTAAATTCGGCTAATCCCATTTGTTCATTCGCACTAAAGTGTTCTTCTACTTTTTGAATAGCTTCTTTTAATACATCTGCATGTAATACTAAATCTGCATCTAGTCTGACTATCGTATTATCTATTAGAGATTCTAATATTTCAACTTTCGGTTTTTCTCCGTTAGTTAAATCTTTAATAGTCGGTGGTGTGAATCCTCCTTCTAGTAAAGCCTTCTCTATTCTTTCTTTTTCAGCCAATTGTTTCTTATCGTAATTAACTACGAAATCTTTTTCAGCTACTAAGTTACCTTCTAATCGAATTTCGTTGTTTTCTATAAATAGATCAAGCATCTCTAATGTTTCTTTTTGAGAAAGTTTAAACTTAGAAAGCACCTCAATTTTAGGAATACCCACTTTCAATTTGAATCTATTGTGATATTCTACTAATAATTTTTTCAGTTTTTCTAATACTTCTTCATATTTTTTCTTATGAATATATCCTAATTTAGTCTCATAAACTGTAGCTGTTTCTACTAGTTGTGCTATTGATCCTACTACCTCTTCTTCTGGGAGTTGTAAATCTTTTACGATACTGTCTTTAGAAACTAAATAGTTATTGTGAGATAGTATGTAGTTAGCTATTAAATCTGATGTATTCCCTTCAAGTTGCACTTTAAGTTTTTCAAGAATTTCTTCATTAAATCTACTATGTTTTTTCGGACTAGCATCAAGAATTACCCCTCCACCTATTGTAATCATTGGTGAATAAGTACGAATGATGAATTTGTCATAGTTTTTTACTGCTATTTCGTCTTCTAGTCTAAGTTGAGCAAAACTACTCTCTCCTGCTTTTAATAAGTCTGTCCCAAGAGGTACAACCCTTGCCATGACTTCTTCAGTACCTATGTATACACGTACTCTATCCCATAATTCAAGATTAGCTCTCTCATCATTGATTAATTTAATCTCACTATCTAGCATATAAGTCTTTGTTAATGAATCTGCAGTCGCTAGAGTATCTCCACGTTTTACATCATCAAACTTGATATTCGCTAAGTTTATCGCTGTCCTTTGACCTGAGTAAGCTCTTTCTACATCTTTTGAGTGAACTTGAATATTTCTTACTTTTGTTTTTATTCCTTTTGGATAAATAACTAGTTCATCACCTACATTTACTACACCTTCCGTAAGTGTTCCTGTAACAACAGTTCCGAATCCTTTTACCTGGAATGAACGGTCAACATTAAGTCTAGCATTTTTCTCGATATTTTTCGCTTCGATATCTTCTGTTTTCTTATCAATCGTTTCTAAAAGTTTATCTAATCCTTTTTTACTAATTGAGTCTACTTCTATAATTGGAGAGTTTTCAAGAACTGTTCCAGCAATGAATTCTCGGATATCTTCTTTAACAAGTTCACGATATTCTTCTTCAACTAAGTCTATTTTCGTCATTACGATAATGTAGTTCTCAATTCCTAGTAACGTTAATATGTCAATATGCTCTTTCGTCTGAGGCATTATCCCTTCTCTTGAGTCAACTAGTAATAATACTAAGTTTATTCCACTAACTCCAGCTAACATTTTTTTTATAAATTTTTCATGTCCTGGAACATCAACTACACCACATCTTTTTCCACTTGGTAGATCAAAATAAGCAAATCCAAGATTTATCGACATTCCTCTGTCTTTTTCTTCTTGAGTAGTATCTGTTTCAATACCACTTAGAGCTTTTATCAGGGTCGTTTTCCCGTGATCTATATGCCCTGCAGTACCAATAATTACATTGTTATTCATACAATTCACCTTTACACATTATATTAAGAATAGAGATTATGTGAGAGAACTTTACAAAATAGATTTTAAACTTTCTCTATAATAACCTCTATCCAAAATTTTATTTTAATTTATAATCTTTTAATTCTGTTATTATTCTTTTGATTCCAGCTTTTCTAGAATAATACAAACCACGATATTCAATTTTCTCATCTTCTAACATTCTTACAATGTTATCGAAATTATCCCAAGCTGTTTTTAGCATAAATCCACAACCTACACCTATAGATGGATGTGTTGGAATAAGTGACGCTCCCATTTCTCTTTCTAGACAAATGTTATCCGCCTTTATTGAATCGTGCGTACTATTAAAAACTACTAATCCTTCTTCTACCATGCTTCCTCCTACGGTTGAATTACTTTGTTAGCTTTTCTCATGTCTTCTACGATGAAGTACATATTCGTTGGATTCCCAACTGCTAAATCAATTTTGTGATAATCGATACATGCTCCACAGCAAACTATCTCTACTCGACCTTCTTCTAGTGTTTTTAGCTCTTCTAGTACGTGACTTCGAGTTTTATCTACTAAAATTCCACCATTATTGTAGAAAATAATTTTTTTAGGAAGAACTTCTTGTTCACCTAAAGCATAAAGATATGCTTTAATTAATCTTTTACCTAGTTCTTCACTACCATGTCCCATTTGATCTTTGTTAATCACAACGATATAGCTGTCATCCTTAACAACTGGTAAAACTTCTAATTGTGGAGTTTCTTCTCTTGTAATTTCAACTTTGAAGCCACCTTCAATATTAGAAACTTTGAACTCATAACTGTTTTTATCAGCGAATTTTCTAAGACTTTCTACACTATCTTCAGTTTTTACTAATAGAGTTACTTTTGTATCTTCTTCTAGTGCACGTGTAGCTTGAGTCACAGGAACAACACATTTATCACATAATGTATCCACAACTACACCTTCGCTAACTTCTCCCTTAGAAATAGTAACGATATATTTATCTTTTGCTTCTTCTTTCACCGAGAAATTGAACCCTAATTGTGTAGCCATTTTTTCTAAGTTTTGAGTTGCTATAACATTGTCTACGATTGTTTCTACTACATCATTTTCTAGTAATAATTTTTTTGTTTGAATAACTGGCATCGGGCAAGCTAAGCCTTGTGCATCTAAAATTTCTTTTTTCATACTTATATTCTCCTATTGTCTTCTGTGTTATTTAATAATAACTGCTTTTTCTTGTTTTTCTATAACTTTTCCAACTATAGCACTCTTAATTTCAAGAGTATTTAGTTTTTCTAATAATTCGTATGCTTCACTTTCTGGTAAACTTATTAAAAGTCCTCCAGATGTTTGTGGATCATACATTATTTCTTCTAATGCAAAGTCTTTAATCTGATATTCTACATTTGGTTCAACGAATGTTCTGTTAAGTTGACCTCCTGCAGTGATAACAAATTCATTTGCACATTTATACGCTTCTTCGATATATGGAATATCTTTCGAATATACTTCTGCTGAATGTTTACCATCCAACATTTCTACAAGATGTCCTAAAAAACCGAACCCAGTAATATCTGTACAACTATTAACATTAAAATCTTTCATCATTTGAGCTGAATATTTATTAAGGGTTGTCATTTGTTTAACACTTTGAGCAAATGCTTCTTCTGAGCATTCCTTTACCATATGAGCTGTATTAATAATACTCACTCCTAATGGTTTTGTTACAATTAATAAATCTCCTACTTTACAATTGTTATTTTGTAATATTTTATCAGGATGAACAATTCCTGTCACTGATAATCCGTATTTTGGTGTAGCATCGTGAATAGAGTGTCCTCCTGCAAGAACCCCTCCTGCTTCATGAACTTTTTCCGCTCCACCTTTTAGTATTTGATGTAAAATTTCTAAGTCCATATTCTCTGGGAAAGCTACTATATTTAATGCTGAGATAACTTCTCCACCCATAGCGTAGACGTCACTTAGCGCATTAGTCGCTGCAATTTGCCCATATAGATATGGATCATTTATCATTGTTGTAAAGAAATCTAATGTTTGAATAATCGCCTTATCTTCGGAAATTTTATAAACGGCTGCATCATCCGAAGATTCATACCCAACTATTAAATTTTTATCTTCTTTTTTGGGAAGGTCTTTTAGTATATCTGATAAGGCTCCCGGCCCTATTTTCGAGTTTCAACCTCCACAAACTATCATGTTCATTTTCTTCTCTGACATATTTACCTCCTATACTACTACTTATCTATAATTATACTACTTCACACTATAATTTAAAAGTATTATTTAGTTTTTTAATGTAAAAATAGACAACTAACAGATAGTAATTTTCATCTGTTAATTGTCTATAATTTTATTTATTATTTTTTGAAACTTACGTGAACGTGGTCATAGTGGTTCGCAGTTACTCCACCACGGTTAGGCATCAAGTTCCATGTATTTGCTGGACCATAGATGTTAAATTGTGGCATATAGAATCTTTGTTTCCAGATAATATAATAAACTCCAAGTTCATCCATGTGCTTAGTTAAGTACTCCGCAAGTTGATCACCTTGTGCTGAGTTTACTGGTACCATGAAGTCTACAGCCATACCTGAGTTATGTCCGTGACCAGTTCCATCATCATCACCCGCTCTAAATAATGAGAAGCTTGTTATACCGAATTTTTTCGCTAAAGCTACTTTCATCTTTTTAGTATGTGGTGTTAATCCATTCATCGCAGGATCTGCTAATTCTGCAGCAGTTACTTCTGGTAATCCACCAGCTACTGTAGTTGTTTGTTTTGCTTCAGGCGCTTTTTTAGCTTCGGCTTCTTTCACTGCTTTTGCTTTCGCATCTGCTTCTTGTTTTGCTTTTAGTTCAACAGCTTTCTTAGCTTTAGCTTCTTTTGCTGCTTTTGCTTCTGTTTCTTGTTTTAATTTAGCGTCAGCCGCTGCCTTTGCTTCTGCTGTTTTCTTAGCTTCTGCTTCTTTCGCTACTTTTGCTTTCGCATCTGCTTCTTGTTTTAATTTAGCATCTTCAGTTGCTTTTGTTTCTGCTGCTTTCTTAGCTTCTGCTTCTTTTGCTGCTTTTGCTTTCGCATCTGCTTCTTGTTTTGCTTTTGCATCCGCTACTGCTTTTGCTTCAGCTGCTTTCTTAGCTTCAGCTTCTTTTTTAGCTTTAGCTTTCGCTTCTTGTTTTAATTTCGCATCCACCACTGCTTTTACTTCAGCTGCTTTCTTAGCTTCTGCTTCTTCTTTAGCTTTTTGTTCAGCTGTTACTTCTCTCTTCTCAGCAAGTTGATCTAAAGTTGTTTTCTTTTCAGTATTTTTATCTACTGGCTTAGTCGCTTGTTCTTGAGAATCAGCAACCTCTACATCATAGCTCACAACAGCGTTGAAAGTGTGATCCCCTAAAGTTACAACAGATTTAACAGTTTCTCTTTTAACTGCAGTATGTGGTAATTTTCTAGTAGGTACATCAGCATTTATGTCGATTTCATACTCTACTACTTCTCCTACTTTAATAGCTTCTTTTTTAACTACATATTCTTTTCTATCTTCTGTAGTTACTCGTGCAACTACATTAGTAACATTTTTAGCTGTTGTAAGTTTCACATAGTAGTGTCCATCTTTTTCATAAACACTAGCTTTTACATCTTTTTTATTAACATTAACTGCTGCATTATTAACTTCATTGGCAACTGTAACTGCTCCAGATGCTCCAACTAATAATACTAACCCAGTTAATATTCTTCTAGTCAATTTCGTTTTACTCATTAAATTTCTCCTAAAATTTATTGTTGAGTCAATTATATCTGATTTACATATTTTAATCAATAGAATTTCTGATTTGTAATAAACCCCAACTTTCATTACATTTTCGTTACAACTTTTTATTAAATCACATTAGCATTAGAATAAGTTTTAATAGGGTATAATTAGTTACAATTGTAGATGAGTATGACAATAATATCTTCAAATTGTAATATAAAAAACTAACTAACATCTAATTTTAGAAATCTAATTAGATTTTCTATAATCTTGATGTTAGTTAGCTTAATATATTTAGTTTAGTATTTTTTATTTACCGTTTAGAAAAACTTTTGTTGATCCATCTAAATATTTACCTGGTTTTGGAGTAGTTCCATTAAACGCTCCACTAGAGCTTTGGTGTTGTACAAGATATACTTGACCATTTTTTATAGTTACTCCCGCACCTACATCTTTAGCAGTTGCATCTAATAAAGTATTTCTGTGTCCATATGGATATGCAGCAACTACATTACCTATTTCTTTGAATAAAATATCAAATAATTGTTGTGCAACTTGTTCAGGTGTTCCCGAATCACTAGTTATTGCAATATTTGCTAAAATGTAGTTAGCATATCCTGCCGCTCTTGCCGCATTTGTTTCATATTGAATTGATCCATTTGGTCCATGAATATTCCCGTCAATTGCACGAGTTGTTACATCTGAACTTCTAAATTTAGAAGAAGAATTTAATGCTGCATTTTCAGATAAAGCTGGTAATCCATTAATGCTTCTTAATTGTGCAACTTTCGCTAAGAATGCTTTTCTTATTTGCTCTTCTCTAGTTCCTGCTGTTGGTGTTGCAGGTGTTTGTTGTTTTGCTTTTTCAGCTTCGGCTTCTTTTGCTGCTTTTGCTTTTGCCTCTGCTTCTTTTTCTGCTTTTAGTTCTGCAACTTTCTTAGCTTCTGCTTCTTTAGCTGCTTTTGCTTCTACTTCTTGTTTTACTTTAGCATCAGTCGCTGCTTTCGCGTCCGCTTCTTGTTTTATTTTAGCGTCAGCTGCTGCTTTTGCTTCTGCTTCTTTCTTAGCTTCTGCTTCTTTAGCTGCTTTTGCTTCTGCTTCTTTCTTAGCTTCTGCTTCTTTCGTCGCTTTTACTTCAGCTGCTTTCTTAGCTTCTGCTTCTTCTTTAGCTTTTTGTTCAGCTGTTACTTCTCTCTTCTCAGCAAGTTGATCTAAAGTTGTTTTCTTTTCAGTATTTTTATCTACTGGCTTAGTCGCTTGTTCTTGAGAATCAGCAACCTCTACATCATAGCTCACAACAGCGTTGAAAGTGTGATCCCCTAAAGTTACAACAGATTTAACAGTTTCTCTTTTAACTGCAGTATGTGGTAATTTTCTAGTAGGTACATCAGCATTTATGTCGATTTCATACTCTACTACTTCTCCTACTTTAATAGCTTCTTTTTTAACTACATATTCTTTTCTATCTTCTGTAGTTACTCGTGCAACTACATTAGTAACATTTTTAGCTGTTGTAAGTTTCACATAGTAGTGTCCATCTTTTTCATAAACACTAGCTTTTACATCTTTTTTATTAACATTAACTGCTGCATTATTAACTTCATTGGCAACTGTAACTGCTCCAGATGCTCCAACTAATAATACTAACCCAGTTAATATTCTTCTAGTCAATTTCGTTTTACTCATTAAATTTCTCCTAAAATTTATTGTTGAGTCAATTATATCTGATTTACATATTTTAATCAATAGAATTTCTGATTTGTAATAAACCCCAACTTTCATTACATTTTCGTTACAACTTTTTATTAAATCACATTAGCATTAGAATAAGTTTTAATAGGGTATAATTAGTTACAATTGTAGATGAGTATGACAATAATATCTTCAAATTGTAATATAAAAAACTAACTAACATCTAATTTTAGAAATCTAATTAGATTTTCTATAATCTTGATGTTAGTTAGCTTAATAT
>ERZ772977.637-NODE-637-length-22249-cov-4.756331_pt1 | contig 22249 bp, 22 predicted proteins | sample MGYA00511131_ERZ772977 | MGnify/ENA primary metagenome ERZ772977 (study PRJEB29015, sample SAMEA2737935) | human oral metagenome | biome: human oral; feature: human-associated habitat; material: dental | place: China | collected 2151 ...
TCAAAATCACGGTTCGTCGAGGAGGCCTCCTCAAGAACCGGTGTATGGCGCCAGGCCGACCTCGACCCGCTGGCCGAAGACGGCGGCTACCTGCTGCCCGCAGGCTGCGTGGACACCCAGCCGCCCGAAGCCCGCGCAGGCTTTGCCGCCCGCTGGCTACCCGAAAGGGCCGAATGGCAATACCTGCCTGACCATCGCGGCAAAACCGCCTACCGTACCGACGACGGCGCGGAAGTGCAGATTGAACAGGTGGGCGAATTGCCTGACGAACTGACCTTTACCCCGCGCGAGAACGAATATCAAACATGGGATGAAAAAGCGAAGGCATGGGTGCTGACCAAGGAAAACCAATCACAGCTGCTGGCCGAAGCCATCGGCCGCGGTGTGGTGACCATCAACGATATGGTGGACGGTGCTTACCGGCACGTTACCCGCTTCCAGCCGGAGTACGAGCTGCGAGAGCAGCAGGCGCGGGAATACAAGGCACGGTGACGGTTCAGCGTCTCCCGGAGCAGGTCCACCGCGTCGGCCGCACGCTGTCGGGAGGCCTGACGCGCCTCCGCCTGTTCCAGCCGGGCACGGACCTCGGACAGCCTGTCATAGGTATCCCCGGCCAGCCGGTCATCGAGCAGCGCGGAGAGCCTGGTCAATTCCTCATCCATGTCCCCGCACTCCTTCGCCAACCGGGTCACCACCGCGCGGGCGTTCCCGAGGCGGGCTTCCAGACCGGCGGCATCGGCGAGTTCCAGTTCCTCGTCCACTGCGTCCTTTTCGGCGACACACTTCTCGAGGGCGGCGACGGCCTCGGTCACGGCCGCCCCTATCTTGTCGTCCGGGACCCCGGCCCGCGCGGCCTCGAGCCTCGCCGCGGCATCATCCCTGCGAACCTCCAGGCTGCGCAGCTCGGCCTCCTCGCGGATCAGGTCCTCCCGGGCCCCCTGGTGGGTGACCCGCGCGGATTCCAACGCCACGCGCGCGCCGAGCGTCCGGTCCCCGGCCGCCTCGACGGCCGCGGCGATCCCGGAGCGTTCCTCCTCCGCGCCGGCCAGTTTCCCGGCGACCACGTCCCCCACGGATTCGGCCAGCACCCCGGCGCGGGCCCGCAGCTCGGCGTCATTCTCGTCCCCGAGGATCATCCGGATGGTTTCGCTGGCGGCCTCCCACTCCCGCCCGGCCCGGTCGTTCTCCCCTGCCATCACCCGGGCCGCGGCGACGTTGGGGATGCCGTGGCTCGCCAGAGCCTCGGCCAGGGCGTTCTCGGCCTCCCGGGCCCTGCGTTCCACGTCGTCGGTCCCGTCGCCGGGAGAAACCGTGATCCTCGCGTGGCCGGGGATCTCAACGACGACAGGGGCCTTGGCCGGGATCGGACCGTGGGTTCCGGGTTCGAGGGCTTCTCCGTCCAGGAGGGTCGTGTCCGCCACCTCGATGGCGACCCTTGCCGCCCTGGTCTCCCAGGTCTCCCGGGTGATCCGCGCCGTGACCTCGAGTTTCTCCAGCATGCGGCAGGTCTCGTCGTTGATTGTGTTGGCGTTCAGGGCCGTCGCAGCTTCATGCAGCCGTCGTTCTGCTTCCGTGAGACGTTCCAACCGCTCCTTCAGGGCTTCGAGCTCCGCCACGTCACGGGCCTGCCGGACACGGTTGTCGATCTCACGCAGCCGTACCCTGAGAGCTCCTTCCTCTTCCTCCGCGTTCCGCGCCTCCTCGGCGCGGAACGCCAGGGCATCCTGCGCGCTGTTCGCCCGCTGCCGTGTCCGTTCGATTCCGGTCAGGGTCTCCGCGAGGGTGGCGTCGAGTTCTCGGGCCTGCACCTTGGCATCCTCCCGTTCGCGGGCCAGCCTTTCCGCAGTTTCCCGGGCCGCATCGGCCTCCGCAACTCGTGCGGCCGCCCGCTCCACGCGTTGGCGGAGTTCGTCGAGGAGCCTGCTCTCCTCGACGAACTCCGTCTCCTGCTGGCGCGCCTGCTCCAAGCGTTTCCCCTTGGCGTCACGAGCGGCGACGGCCTTTTCGTGTTTCTCGGTCAGGGAGTCGATCTCCTGGCTTGCCGCTTCGAGAAGCCGCGCTTTCTCGGTCAGGGCCTCCAGGTCCTTCTGTCCCTGGGCATAGTCTCCGGTCGGCTTGCCCGTGGGGGTGAAGTACCGGAGGTATTCCTTCTCGACGGCCTCCAGGAGGGCGTCGTGTTCCCCGGTCGAAGGGCCGACCCCGTCCAACGCCCTGCGGAGCGCGGGCAGCCGGGCCAGGTTGGCCTGCCCCAAGGAATTGCCCTGCGCCACCTCGAGCGCCTCGAAGAGCCCATCGTCCGTGGTTTCCGCGACGACCTGGAGGAAACGCTCGTGAGCATCGTCCCCGCTCAGTTTCTCGGAGTGTGGGGCCGTGATGTTCAGCTCGGTCTTCTTTCCCTTGAGCCACCGTTTGCAGTAGGTGAGGTGGTATGCGCCAGTGCTGAGCTCCACCTCGGCCTCGGGTCCGACATCCCGTCCCACCGGCTGGGTGTCACGGACCTCCTTCCGGCTCGTGCTGGCCTTGTGGAGGCGAAGGTGCCGAAGCGCCTCGACCAGGGTGGATTTTCCCACCTCGTTGCGGCCCTCGACCACGGTGACGCCATCGCGGAACTCCAGGGTGCGTTCCACGGTGCCGCGGTAGTTCCGCAGGGTGATCCGGTGAATCCTCATGCCAGGCCTCCTGAAAGCCGGTAGAGCAGGGACAGGGCGTCTCGTGCGGTGGCGTTCTCGGCGCCCAGCCCGACCAGCTCCTGCAGGGCATCGGATGCGAAACCAGTCAGTCCCAGGTCAGCGAAGTCGTGATCGTCGGGGAGGACCACGAGATCGGTGTGGCGTTCCCACGTGTCGAGCCTGGCGAACAGGGTCCCCAGTTCGGCGAGCTCCTCATCGAGCCGCGCGGATTCCGTGACCGACAGGGTGCCGCGCAGCTTCAGCCAGACCGCGGTGCGTTCCTTGTGGGGCAGTTCCTGCAGGCGGGCGATCAGCCGGTCCACGTCAGCACGGGAGGAGAGGTCCTCCTCCAGCACGGTGAAGCTCCATCGCCCGGTCCGGATCGGCTCCACCCGTGGGGAAGCACCGGAGATCTCCACGAGCAGGATGTTGCCGGGGTCGGTCTCGCGGCGGGCAGTTACCTCCGGGGTGCCCGGGTACCAGATCCCGGGAGCCACCTCTGTGAGGGAATGCCTGTCCCCCAGGACGGCGAAGTGAATCAGGCCCTCACGGATCCGCGCGGCCAGGGCCGCATCGTCGATGGTGGCCAGCGAATCCCGGTCCGGGTTGAGACCGGCCACCGCGCCGTGCCCCACCAGGATCCGGGTCACACCCTCGGCCGGGGGCCGCAGAGCGGCGCAGGCCGCGGCCACGAGATCGGCCTCCGGGCGTTTCGAGAACCAGGGCGCCGCCACCACCTCGACTCCGGGCACCAGCTCGATGGGCTCCGAGCTCTCCGCGACGACGACGTGGGAGGGGCACCTGTCCACGAACGCCCGGGACCGGTAGATGGAGGACGCGTCCAGGGGGTCGTGGTTTCCCGGGACCAACAGCACCGGGACCGGGCAGGCGCGCAGGGCCTCGAAGGCCCGAAGGAGGATCGAGCGGTCGAGCTGATTCGACTCGAACACGTCACCGCCGACCACCACGAAGCCGGCGTCACGCCGCGCGGCGATCCGCCCGATCTCGCCCACGGCGTCGAGCCGGGCCTGGTGGAAACGAGCGCGGGCGTCGTCATCCAGGAAATGGGCGGTCATTCCCAGTTGCCAGTCTGCGGTTGCAATGAACCTCATGGTCTTCCCTCCGTCGCACATCAGGTATATCAACCACCACCGACAAAATTCCCGGGACCCGGGAACCATTGACCCAGATACCTGCATATGTAATTATCTTCACATGAATGCAGGTAAGCCCGTCCTTGGTTCCCCCGACCCGGAGTACATCGACCTCGCCGTGGCGGTCTTCTCGATGCTGGCCGAGCCGACGAGGGTGCGCATCATCCTGGCGCTGCAGGACCGTGAGCTCTCCGTCGGGCAGATCGCCGAGGCCGTCGACAAGACGCCCACCGCCGTTTCCCAGCATCTCGCCAAGCTGCGGCTGGCCCGCATGGTCGCCAGCCGCCAGGAGGGGCAGCGCATCTTCTACAGCCTCACCAACGAGCATGCCCGCCAGCTGGTGGCCGACGCCCTGTTCCAAGCCGAACACGCCGTCGACGAGCATCCGGCGCACCACGGGAGGGCATGATGCTGGCCGCGCTGCGCAACCGCGCCTATGCCCGGTTGTTCGCCGCGCAGGTACTGGCCCTGGTCGGGACGGGACTGCTGACGGTGGCCCTCGGCCTGCTGGCTGTCGACGTCGCGGGGAGCGAGGCCGGAATCGTCATGGGCACCGCCCTGACGATCCGCATCGTCGCGTTCGTGACGATCTCGCCGGTGATGTCCGCCCTGGTGAACCGGCTGCCCCGGGTCACGGTGCTGGTGGGCTCCGATGCGGTACGCGCGACCATGGCGCTGTGCCTGCCGTTCGTCACGGAACCCTGGCAGATCTATCTGCTGATCTTCGGCCTGCAGGCCGCCTCCGCCACCTTCACGCCCGCCTTCCAGGCCACCATCCCGCAGGTCCTGCCGGATGAGGACGAGTACACGGCGGCGTTGTCGCTGTCGCGGCTGGCCTACGACCTGGAGTCGCTGCTCTCCCCCGCCCTGGCGGCCGTCCTGCTGACCGTGATGAGCTACCACAACCTGTTCGCGGGCACCGTGTTCGGCTTTCTGGCCTCGATCGCGCTGGTGTTCTGGGCGCACCCGCCCGCCCCGGTGACCGATGCCCAGTCCCCCTTCCGGGACCGGCTGACCCGCGGGGTTCGCATCTTCCTGCGCACACCGGACCTGCGGGCCCTGCTGGTGCTCAACCTGGTGGTTGCCTGCGGCACAGCGATGGTCCTGGTCAACACCGCCGTGCTGGTGAAGACCCGGCTGGGTGGTGACGACTCCGGGGTGGCGTGGTTGCTGGCCGCCTACGGCGCCGGGTCGATGCTGGTGGCGCTGGCCCTGCCCCGGGCCCTCAAACGGCTTCCGGACCTTTCCGTGATGAGAAGCGGGGCCGTTCTGCTTCCCGTGGGCCTGGTGCTGGCCACCGCGGTCATCCACATGCCACCGGGTCCGGTCCACTGGGCGGCCCTGGGTCTCGTCTGGTTCCTGCTGGGGGCCGCCACGTCGCTGCTCGCGACGCCTTCGTCGCGCCTGCTCCGCCGCTCGGCCGAGGCGAAGGACCAGCCGGCCGTGTTCGCGGCGCAGTTCTCCCTGAGTCACGCCTGTTATCTGGTCGCCTACCCGGCCGCCGGCTGGCTGGGGGCGTGGCTGAGCCTGCCCGCCATCTCACTCCTGCTGGCCGCCACGGCCGCCACGGCAGCCGTGGCCTCCTGGCCGCTGGCCCACTCCAAGACACCTTAGGGATTGCTTTTGGCAATGCTAATCTTGCGCAAGTGAGCACGGTTCCTGAATCGCTTCCCTTCGCAAACCGGCCGACCGAGACGGCTCCGGGACACTGGGTGCTGGCTCGCGCAGGCAAACGGGTACTGCGGCCCGGTGGGTTGGGGCTGACCCGCGCCATGCTCGGGCGCTGTTCCCTCGGCGACAAGGACGTGGTCGAGTTGGCCCCCGGGCTCGGACGCACCGCGAAGGAAATCCTCTTGGCGGCCCCCAGGTCGTACACGGGAGTTGACAGCGACGCAACGGCAGTGGCGCGCGTCAACGAGGTGGTGAAGTCGGCGGGCGGTTCCTGCCGCCAGGGCGACGCCGCAAAAACCGGGCTCGACGACGCCTGCACGGACGCAGTGGTCGGCGAGGCCATGCTCACGATGCAGAGCCCGCGCGGAAAGGCGGAGATCGTCGCCGAGGTGGTCCGGATTCTGCGGCCCGGCGGTATTTATGCGATCCACGAGCTGGGATTGGCGCCGGACGACATCGACCCGGAGATCGGCTCGGAGATCTCGAAGGCCCTCGCCAGATCCATCCACGTCAATGCCCGGCCCATGACCCTGGCCCAGTGGAGCGAGTTGCTGACCGACCACGGATTGGTCATCGAATGGACCAGCACCGCCCCGATGGCCCTGTTGAAACTGGGCCGCAACATCGCGGACGAGGGAATCACCGGGGTGTTGCGCATGGCGAAAAACCTGATCACCCAGCCCGACCTGCGCCGCAGGGTCATGTCGATGCGACGGACCTTCACCAAATACGAGTCATCGATGCGCGGGGTCGCACTGGTGGCCCGCAAACCCCTCTGAACCCGAAAGGAAAACATGACCGCCAATCCCGTCCTGAGCTACGTCCACGGCATGGCCTCCATGATCGAGATCAACGAGGCCGCCACCGTTTCCCGCACCATCATGAAAGCGGAGACCTGCCGCGCGGTGCTGTTCTCCTTCGACAAGGACCAGGCACTGAGCGAGCACACCGCCGCGATGCCCGCCGTGGTCCAGGTGCTTGAGGGACGGCTCCGCATCGACGCCGACGGACAGAGCGTCGAACTCGCCCCCGGGGACATCCTGCACTTCGGCACCCGCCTCCCCCACGCCGTCTTCGCCCTGGAACCCAGCAAGATGCTGCTGCTGATGCTCGACCCCAACGAGAAAGGCGGCAAGAAGGAGGAGTGACCTCCGGTCAGAAGAGACCTTGGCCCTGTTCGTCCCCCGGTGCCTCATCGGGGGACCAGAACAGGAGCGAATCGGTGAAACCTGAGATCACCGAGATGAACGCCTCGGGCTGTTCGACCCACGGGTAGTGTCCACAGTCATCGATCGCCACGAATTCACCTCGGGCAAAAACATCGGACAACGCACGAACCGGTGAGCAGCCGACCAAGGCATCCTCAGTCCCTGCAATGCTCAGGACGGGAACCTCGATCTGGCCGATCCGGTCGAGCAGATCACCAGGGGGCTCGACCTCCAGGTAGGCCAGCGCCGCCTCCAGCCGGCATTCCCCTACCTTCGAGTGGGCCTGTTCCGTCTCCCCCCAGTGGGCATACCCCGCCGGGGCGATCGCCCGTTGCCACTGATTGAACGTCGGTTCGTCACGGTAGGTCCTGGGGCCGGTGACGAACCGCCACGCGTCGCGGAAGGCCTCTTCCTTCATGCGCCGCGCCGCGATCTCCAGCCTGTCGGCGACGGCGCGGACCAGCCAGTCGACGGCCGGGGTGATCAGCACAAGGCCCTTGACCCGCGAGGGATTCTGCTGAAGGTACCGAATGGCGACCCGGGCGCCTGCCGAGTGGGCCAACACCAGTTTGGGACCACCCCCGAGCGCTTGATCGAGCAGGGCAATGTCCTCGGCCTGCCCCACCCAGGTGGCGCGCCCGGGCTCCTGCGCGGCGGGAGATTTCCCCACCCCCCGAAGGTGCGGCAGGACCAGCCGGTTGTTCCCGCCGAACCCGGCCAGGTCACCCATGTAGACGGGATTGCGGGCGGGCCCACCGGCCAGCACGATCACCGGCTCGGCATCGGCCGAGCCGATCTCATCGAACCACAGCTCGGTCCAATCAGCACCTCGGTACAAGGTCATGATGCAACCCTATGCCTCTTTTCCAAGACCCCGGGGCGGCCGCACACCTCAGCCCTCCCGGAACACCCGGGCCAGGGAGGACAACCCGCGGTCCATGTATTCCTCCAAGGAGCTCGACGCCCCGTCCTTCTGCCAGCTCAAGGTGGCGGACAGCATCCCGTTCAGCAGCGCCGCCACTATGAATCGCGCTTCCATCTCGTCATAACGCCCTCCCGTCACGACGGCCTCGACCACCCGCTCCGAGAGTTTCGTCAGGTACAGCCCGACGGCCGCCCGGATACCCTCGTGCGATGCCCACAGCTTCGTCCTGGCCAGGGTGATGTCAAGGTCGTGGTGGAAGTGTTCCTCGATCATGCCGCCCATGCCCTTGTCGAGAGCGCCCAGGACCGTCGCCCCGGATTCGAGCTCCGCCAGTATCGTCCCGAAAACAGCATCGTCGTACTCATCCCGGAACACGAGCCCTTCCTTGGTCCCGAAGTAGCGGTAGACGCTCGACTGCGACACATCGGCCGCTTCGGCCACCTGTTCGACCGTGACGTTGTCGAAACCCTTCTCCTCGAACAAGGCGAAAGCCGTGTGTTGGATGTGCCGCATGGCGGCCTGTTTCTTGCGTTGCCTGAGTCCTGCCACTGCGACCCCTTCCCTGTCCTGGTCCACGATCCTGCCACAGGCTGGCACCGCGACCGAGGAGGTGTACCATCGCCACATGCGACAGTCACTTTCAATTGATACTGACTTTCCTATTGTGTTGGAGGATGCGGCCAAGCGTTTCGGCAGCGTCCAGGCGCTCGCAGGCCTCGACCTGAGAGTCCGGCGCGGAACCGTGCATGGTTTCCTCGGGCCGAACGGCGCGGGAAAGTCGACCGCGATCCGGGCCCTTCTGGGTCAGATCCGCCTGAACAGCGGAAGGGCCGCGGTGTTCGGGGCCGACCCCTGGCGCTCCGCCCCGCTGATCCACGAGCACATCGCCTACGTTCCCGGCGACACCGTCCTGTGGCCCGGGCTCACGGGCGGCGAGTGCATCGACCTGATGGGGCGTCTCCAGGGCAGCCAGGACCGGAGACGACGCGACCAGCTAATCGAGCGTTTCGAGCTCGATCCCCGGCGCCGGGTCGGTGGTTATTCCAAGGGCAACAGGCAGAAGGTGGCCTTGATCTCGGCCCTGGCGACCCGGGCCCGCCTGCTACTGCTGGACGAGCCGACCTCCGGCCTGGACCCAGTGATGGAACGCCGTTTCGTGGAAACGATCCGAGAGATCGCCGCCGAGGGTCGCACGATCCTGTTGAGCAGTCACATCATGAGCGAGGTGGAGTTGCTCTGTCATGAAGTGACGATCATCCGGGCCGGGCGCGCCATCGTCACCGACTCCCTCGACAATCTCAGGGACCAGGCCCGCGTGCGCATCGGGGCGCGGCTCGATCACCCGTTGCCCGACGGGGTCCTCCCGGAGGGAGTGGTTCATAAGACGAACGACGATCCGCTGCGGCTGGATCTCTCAGTGCCGTCCGATGAGGTGATGCCGGTCGTCTCGGCGCTCGTGTCATCGGCTCCCCACGGGTTGACCGTAACCCCCGCGAACTTGGACGACCTGTTCTGGCAGCGCTACGAAGGGAGCATCCGATGAGGTCCGGTTCGGGGGTGTGGGCCCTGCTCAGGATGCAGTGGCGCACCGCCTGGTTCTGGTTGCTCCTGTCCCCCACACTGCTGGCGGCCCTGGTCGTCGCCATCGCTTCCGGGGTGAAGGATCTGTACGGCGAGGAGACCGAGCGGACGATCTATGCGGCAACCATGGGGGCCTCCCCCGCTCAGATCGCCATGAACGGTCGTGGTTACGACCTGGACGTTCTGGGTGGTATCGCCGCTTACGAGGTCGGTTTCATGGGGCAGTTGCTCCTTCCCCTGGTCGGTGTACTGCTGGCCGTCCGTCTCACCCGCGCCCCTGAGTCCAATGGCGTGTTGGAGCTGCTGACCTCCACCCGCGTCCACAGGACCGCGGTGCCGGCCGCGGCGTTCATGAGTCTGGTCATCTCATGGGCGGTGTTCGGTCTGGGGTGCTGGGCCGGTTTGGTGATGCTGGAATACCCGGCGACGGGCAGCGTCGGTTATTCGCTGGCCATGGCCGGGTTCGGCCTGGCCTGGTCCGGGGTGGGTCTGCTGACCGCCCAGGTGGCCAGCACACCGCGGGCCGCGAATGGCCTGGGCCTTCTGCTGGCCCTTGCCGGCTACCTGGTCAGGATGATCGTGGACTCGCAGAACTGGCCCGGTGTCTGGGTCTCCCCGATGAGCTGGGTGGTCGAGGTCCGCCCCTGGGACGACCTGCGCTGGCCGCCTCTGCTCTCGCTGTTGCTGCTGGCCGCAGGAGGCGCGGCCGCCGCCGCGCTGGGCACGGCCAACCGCGACCTCGGCTCCGGGCTGCTTCCCGCTCGGCTCGGCCGTTCCGGGGCGGGGCCTCTGCTGTCCCGGCCTGCCGGGCTCGCGTGGCGTTCCACACGCGGGGCGGTACTGGGCTGGTTGATGGGAGCGGTGATCTGGGTCGCACTTCTGGGGTTGATGACCGACGATTTCACCAGCACGATCGCGGCGAATCCCAATCTGCTGGCGGCCCTCGGAGGGAAAGCGGACGACCTGGCCCCGCAGATCGGTCTGCTGCTCGCCTCGGTCATGGCCACCGCCGCCGGGCTCGCCGTGACCTTGAGGTTCGCCTCGGAGGAGTCCCGGGCCCGCCTCGGGTTGCTGCTGTCCGGAAGGATCAGCCGGTGGGGTTGGTGGCTCGGATGGAACGGCCTGGCGTTGTTCGTCACCGCTTCGGTGCTGATGCTCTCCGCCGCCGCGCTCGGGATTTGTCAGTGGTGGGCGACGGGCGATCCGGCAGCGCTGGGAGACGACCTGGCCGCAGGTTCCGCCTTCCTGGCCCCCGCACTCGCCATGGTGGGGTTCGGCTCCCTGCTCATCGGAGTGGCTCCGCACTTGGGTTTCCTGTCCTGGGGGTTTCCCATCTGGACATTGATCGTCGGGATGCTCGCGGAGATCTTGCAGCTGCCCGGTTGGGCACGACGGTTCTCCCCCCTCGATTGGGTCGGTCACCTTCCGGGCGAGACGGCCAACGGCGCCGCGGTGCTGCTGCTCGCCACGGGCACCGCGGTCGCGGTCCTGGCCGGAGGATACACGCTCGACCGCCGTGATCTGCTGCATGGTTGAACGGCCGGGCCTGCTCAAGCGCACGGCGCCGTGCTCCGGGCACAGGTGCCGTTGCCCCAGGACGATGCCCATGTGCACAACCATCCGATGGTGCTACGGACCGCTCAGGAGCACGATGGCGACGCCGAGCAGGAGGGCCACCGCACCGAGGATCCCCCACGCCCTCGTCTCCATACCCATCGACTCGCCAACCCCCGGTTCTGAAACCAACCGGTCCACGGCACAGCTCCGCTCCGGACACCTCACCGCCCTCATCCCATTTGCCGAGACACCGATGTGGGGTGGCGCGGTTTCCCCGGTTCTCTGGCCCTGAGCGTCTCCAAGTGGAACAATTGAGTGATGCACGCACTCTCGGTATCAGCAACGAGATCGGCCTCGTCGGTTTCCCCACGCCCGCTCTCCGTGGTCGATCTGTTCCGCGTGGGCATCGGTCCTTCTTCCTCTCACACAGTTGGACCGATGCGCGCCGGGGTGGCCTTCGCCTCGGAGCTGGCGGGATCGCCGCGAGCGAACGAGGTCAGACACATCACCGTCGACCTGTTCGGTTCCCTGGGGGCGACGGGTCGCGGTCACAGCACAGACCGGGCCGTCCTGCTGGGTCTCGCAGGTCACGCCCCCGAGACCGTGTCGATTCCCGAGGTCGAATCCCTGCTGCCGGCTCTGGCCGACTCGGGCCGGCTGCCCTTGGCCGGGATCGCGCAGGTACCGTTCGACATCGCCAAGGACATGCGTTTCGTCCCCAGGACGGTACTGCCCTACCACGTCAATGCCCTGACGATCACCACCTGCAACGCCGTCGGCGAGGTGTTGCTGCGCCGCACCTACTACTCGATAGGTGGCGGGTTCGTCATGGAGCAGACCAATGACGACCCTCAGGCCCCGCTGGTGCGTCCCTTGGATCGGGCGGTCGCGGATGAGGATTCTCCTCAGCCCAATCTTCCCCACTCTTTCAACAAGGCCATGGAATTGTTGAACGCCTGCAACAGGTCCGGCCTGTCGATCGCCCAGCTGGTCTACGAGAACGAGATCGCCATGCGACCCGAGGAAGAGGTGGATGCCTACCTCGATCTCGTCGCGAACACGATGTTCGACTGCATCGACGCGGGGCTCCAGGAACATGGGATCCTGCCCGGCGGTCTCAACGTGCTGCGCCGCGCCGGAACCCTGGCGAAGCGGCTGCGTGAACGCGAGGCCTGCCAGCCCCGTGAGCTCCCGGACTCCATGGAATGGGCCGCCACCTACGCAGACCCGATGCGGGCAATGGACTGGGTGAATCTCTACGCCCTGGCGGTCAACGAGGAGAACGCGGCCGGCCATCGCGTGGTCACCGCCCCGACGAACGGCGCGGCCGGCGTGATTCCTGCCGTCATCGGGTTCCTGACCTGTTACTGCCCGGAGGCCGGAGTGCCCTTCGGGATGTTCACTCCCCTCGACCAAGATGGCCGTTTCCCCTTCCGTCTCTCCCCAGCGGACCGGGAGGGAAACAGGGCGAAGAGACGCCAGGCGGTGCACCGTTTCCTGCTGGGTGCCGCCGCCATCGGCTCCCTCATCAAGACGAACGCCTCCATCGCAGGTGCGGAGGTCGGCTGCCAGGGTGAGGTCGGTTCGGCCTCCGCCATGGCGGCCGCGGGCCTCGCGCAGGCCCTGGGTGGCACGCCCCGCCAGGTGGAGAACGCGGCAGAGATCGCCATGGAACATTCACTGGGACTCACCTGCGACCCGGTCGCCGGGTTGGTGCAGATTCCCTGCATCGAACGAAATGCCATCGCTGCCAGCAAGGCCATCAACGCGGCCCGCATGGCCATGTGGGGGGACGGACGCCACACTGTGAGCCTGGATGTCGTGATCGAGACGATGCGCCAGACCGGCAAGGACATGCTCTCGAAATACAAGGAGACCTCGGAGGGCGGACTGGCCGTCAACGTCGTGGAGTGCTGAAACCGCATCCTCCCGGGCCATGTCCAGCGGCCAGGCGGGAAACTCTCGTGGGAAATGTTGTCTTGGGTGGATGATAGGGCTCATGACACATGCACGATCCGATTCCCCCGCGACGAGGGGCCCGGTTCCCTCCTGGGTTGGGCGCGTGCTCCCCGGGTGTGTGTTGTGTCTGGCCGCCGCCGGAATCAGCTACGCAGTCAACCTGTTCCTGCCCGGCGTCAGCGCGTTGATCATCGCGATCGTGCTGGGGGTGCTCCTGACCAATGTCGTCCACCTGCCGGATGTCCTCTCCCCCGGTATTGACTTCTCGGCGAAGAAGCTGCTGCGCGCGGGAATCATCCTTCTCGGGCTCAAGTTGTCGCTGACCAGCATCATCAACCTGGGTGTGCCGATGCTGCTGGTGGTCGCGTGCATAGTCACGGGCGGAATGCTGGGAACGGTTCTGTTGGGAAGACTGCTGCGGGTTCCCCCGAATCTCTCCTTGCTGATCGCCTGTGGATTCTCCATCTGCGGGGCCGCCGCCGTGGCGGGGGCCGCCGGGGTCACCGATCCGGACGATGAGGCCGAGGAGGACACCATCACGGCGGTGGCGCTGGTGGTGATCTTCGGAACCCTGATGATTCCCCTCGTGCCGCTCGTCGCGGGCCTGCTCGGCCTGGATGTCGTGGCCGCCGGAAAATGGGCGGGCGGCTCCACCCACGAGATCGCCCAGGTGGTGGCGATCGGGGGTGTGATCGGCGGTGGGGCGCTGGCCGTCGCGGTCGTCGTCAAACTCGCCCGTGTGCTGCTGCTGGCGCCCGTGATCGCAGTCCTGAGTTTCCGGCAGCGCCGGCTTCAACGATCGGACGTACCCGGGCGGCAGGCGTCGCGCACGAAGCTTCCCCCGATCGTGCCGCCTTTCATCCTCGGGTTCCTGGCGATGGTGCTGCTGCGTTCCTTCGTGGCGTTGCCGGGGGCGGCGCTGGGCGCCGGTGAGACGTTGCAGACCCTGCTGCTGGCGGCCGCCATGTTCGGGCTGGGGTGCGGGGTTAGGGTCAGGAATCTCCTGAAGGTCGGCCTGCGGCCCTTTGGCCTGGCGGCCGCATCGACGCTGCTGGTCGCGGTGATCGCCCACGCCGGGGTCGCGCTGGCCGGCTGAGACCAGGGGCAGGTCAATCCACCATCACGGTTTCCCGGCCACGCGGGAAAAGGGTCGCAGCAGCGGCCGGCCCTTCCTGTGTTCGCCGATCATCTGCCGTCCCCGCGTCAAGGCCTTTCCTCCCCGGCCCGTGGCCCGGGGCCTCAGCTTTTCCTTCCCAGAAGTTTGAGATGCACGATGATCGTGCGGCGTTTGCGGTCGGCCACCATCATTGCGATGCGCGATCCGATCTTGAGTCTTCTCCTGACGCCGGGCTCCATGTCCTTGAAGAAAGGACGTTGTTCGAGCAGTTCCGCCCCGCATGCGCGGGCGAATGCCTCCGGGTCGTTGATGTAGAAGTTCATCGGGGCGGTGGTGTTCCTGGTCTTCTTGACGTATCTGTTGGCGTACCTCATGCCCACCTTGTCCGTAGCGTCGAACACCAGTTCACTGCCCGGCAGGGATTCCCCGAGTTTCCGGGCGAGACCGATGACGTCGTCTTCGCGGAAGTACTGGAACACGCCCGAGGCCATGAACAGTGTCGGGATCGATGAATCGATGCGTGGAAGCCAGTCGAGGGAGAGGACATCGCAACCGATCAGGACCTCGCCGGGGCCTTTGGGAATCACCTTCTCCCTGGCCTCGATGACCTCGGGCAGGTCGATCTCGTAGAACCTCGCGTCGCAATCCGCCAGCCGGAAGGCGGCTGTTTCCAGCCCGGCCCCGAGGTTGACGACGTTGCACTCCCCGCTTCTTCCGGCGAATTCCCTGACGATCCGATCCAAATTGCGGTATCGCGCCACCGAGGCCAGATACATGTACTCCGAAGATGATCTCCGGATACCGTCGCCGGGAACAAAGTTTTCGAGCGACAGCGCCTTCTCGTCATAGAAGTACTCCAAGAATCTCCTGGACACGTGGATCCGCGCGACCAGCGGAATGAACAGTGTGTCGGCAACGCCTTGCAGATCGCGCATCACGCACTCCTCTTCGTCCATCCCATGGTAGAAACAAGCGCCTCGCGTGTCGATACCCGCTCCGGGGTCCGGGACTCCCCGGCCCCTCCCGCACGCGAGCTTCACGGCATCTGCCGGGGCCCTGAGAGCATGAGGTGGAGTTATGCCCGAACGCTTGAGCATCGAGAGTCTGCGGTAAGCCCGGGCAGTCGCCGAGACAGGATCGTTCAGCGCAGCCGCGCGCCAACGGGGTGACACAGCCCGCCCTGTCGAGTGGCATCTCGAGACTCGAGAAGCACTTGGGCGGGCGTCTTTTCGACCGTTCGTCACGAAGCATCGCCCCCACACCGATGTCGGCCAACGCTCGTTTGGTGCGGGCATCGTCGCCTTCGTTGGCCTGAGGGCGGCCTTCGACGGGGTACGGTTCCGGCTGACCTGGTCTTCTTGGATGCGGTCTTCTTCTTGCGAAAGGAGCCTGAAAGCTCCTGTCGTCAGTAAGCGTACCGTGTTAATAGGCGCGGGTCGGGGTAGGAACGTGCGACGACGTCCGCACATATCCTCCACCGTAGCGATCTGCCTTGAAACTCATTCGGGCGTGATATAATCCGCTCTCGCCCGGTGGGATCACTTGACACCACGCAGCAGCCCACCCCCGGCAAGCTGATCCATATCGCGACATCGGGCCACGAATGCTGGGCACACGCGCATCAAAGCTTGTCGGTTTGCCACCAGATCAAAGCTTGACGGCGTACTGCAGTACTTTTGTTTCGCCGTCAAAAGGAGTCTTCCTGTAGAAGGCTATCGCGTCTTCATTGTCATCTTGTTCGGTGTCGACAAAGATGTCGTGAAAATCATTATTCTTCGCATGGTCCATCAGATGGCCTATCAGGCTTTTCCCCACCCCTTGGCCTTGAAAGCTCTTCTTCACCCCCAGATCGTGAATATAAATACTGGGCCTTGCCACTTCATAACCGGGGAGAACGTAGGCCGTCAAGCCACCGACCACTTCGTTTCCGGCCTTGGCAACCACGACCAACAGGTTGACGTCCTTCAACAGGCGTAGGAGATACTCCTCGTCGGGGTGGTCATGATCACCCCAGTCAAATACATCCCGGAAAACATCGAGCAAATTTTTGAATTCTTCAATATTCGCGTCGATGAGTTTGATGTCTAATTCTCGTGTACGCATTTTCCCTCTCTCGGAGTTGGGGTGCTATTTTCTGGCCTCAAAGCGGTACTCGCCGCTCGGCCCGCACGGCATTCAGGTCGTCGCTGCCCCAAGGTTGCTACTTGTCGTGGAAAGCATAGGGGACGGTCCTACCAGCGAGTGGGTGGGGGATCACGTTTCATTTCCGTTCTTGTGGACCTAGCGGGAGGTTTATCGAAACTCGCCCCGCGGATGACACAGATAGTGCAAGCGCATCGGATCATCCGCAGCCGACAACGCCAAGCGCACAGCAGCGCCCGCCACTCGCAGCAGGCGCCCCAAGTATCCGAGGAACTACTGCACCGAACCGAAACCGCCTACCGCTCCGGCCGGTCTCTCAAAGCAGTGGCTAGACAGGTCGGGATCGGGCATCAGCGCCTGTCACGCTTATTGCGCGAGCGCGGCGGCGTGCTCCGCAACCAGTCCCCCTCTGAGGCCGAGATCGGGCAGATGGGAGCCATGTACGAGTAAGCAACATCACTTGATCGTGTGGGACAGAGGTGGGGCTACGCGGCGAGGACCGTCCGGAAGCACTTGCTTCGTACCGGCTTCTCCACATTCGCGCCGACTTCTCCACAAGAGTGGCTCCCGGAGCGGAGGCACCTCACCCGCGATGAGTCACTCAACGCGTCCCGATACCGACTTGGATTCACGAGTTGCCGTGGGTCTCTAGAAACCATAGAGATGTTGGCGCGCGTTAAACGCTGCTGGTCCTCCTTCAAGCACGTTCTCGACATGTGAACGAATAGCCACGTCGTCCAGGGATCCAATCCCATTCGCTGCCGCTCGGCCGTTCTGGCCATCTCCTTCGAGAACTATGATCAACTCGGCGTCGCCAAGCACAGGAACGTTAGCGTTGTGAGTACTCGCGATGATCTGACGCTTACCCTTCAGACTTCGAAGGTTGGTGACGATGCCGTCATAGACGAACCGGTTGTCGAGATCATCCTCGGGTTGATCGATCACGAGCGGAGCGTTCGATGCACTGAGCAGGAGAAGGAGCAGGGCGGTCGCGCGCTGGCCCTTCGACAGATCAGTCATCTTCTTGAACTCACGCGTGCCTGTTCCTGCTTGTACATCCAGCTGCACCTCCACAGCTTGCCCAACCGACTGCTCCTCGAGCTGGCGGAAAAGAGGCTCACCGGCCTCAAGTAGAGCTTGCGCCTGCGCGCCGGTGATCGAGAACTGTGCGCTCAGTGCCGACTTTCCGTCTCGCGCCGCCTCCACGAAGGCACGCGTTGAGAAGTTATCTTGGTCGATAGCCTCCATAATTCGCTTGCGGTGGCCGGAGATGGACTGCTCAATCAGCGACTTGATGTGCTTCCGATCCGACGCGGGAACCGGTTTCACGATCACGACTCCGCCGGTCGCGGCGTTCGCGGCACGGATCGCCTCGGTCAGCTTTCGTGCTCTGTTGTTCTCGTGGCCTGCGAGCGCCTGTAGCAGGGTGTCCCGTTCGGTTTGCAGGCCCCGGAAGCTTGTGGCGATGCCGGCACGGCGAGACTCCCTGGCTTTCAACATCTCCAGCGCTTTGGTCGTGTCAAGGTACTTGTTGGGTTCTAGCCCCTCTTTCTCAAGCTTGCGAAGAACCTCATTGTGCTCGTCGCGCTGCTCGCGAACTGCGTCCGACCATTCGGTCTTCGCTGTCTCGATCTCTGAGGATGCCGCTTCGAGCGCCGCGCGGGCCTCAGCCGCAAGTGCCGTCAGCTTGGCGGCAAGTGCAGTTGATGCAGCCTGTGCGCGCCTGAGATAGCCAGACCTGGGTGAGTCATCAATGTTCTCGAACGCGGCCTCTAGCTTCGTGATCAGCTGAGGGTCTGTGAGGGCCGTCAACGATTCCTGAGCCGTGGTCACGCGCGCCGTTGCCTCGGTGAACACCGCTTCATCCTGGGTGAGTCGCGTGACATCCTTGAGCCGAGTTGGCACGTCCGTGTCGGTGTAACGCCGCACCTGCTCCTCTAGCCGGGGAATGTCCTCAAGCTCTTCTTCGAGCTGAGTTCGCTCCTCCTCTGCGCGATTCAACTTCTCTCGGTTGAGCTTGAGCTTGTCCAAAGTATCGATGTGCTCGGTAGTCAGCTCGCCGTCCCCTTGGAATCGCTGCAGCATGCTCGCGACCTTCGAGCTGTCGTTCGTCAGTTCGGCAAGCTCGTGCTGTCCGAAGATCTCCACGTTTGCGACAATGTCGATCGGCCGGAAGTTGGTGGCAGTACCGCTCTCGTCTTTTACTACCGGGGGATTGTTGACGGAGCGTTCAATGGTGAATGTACGCACGGACGGCGAAGTGGTCTCGACAAGCAGCTTCACGACGGTACCCGACTTGAGCACGCCGCTCACGATGCCGTCATGGTCTCGTTTCGCCTCTTCGCCAATCGGAGTGAGGCCCAGCACGAATCGGAGGCTCTCGATAGCGGTCGATTTCCCAGTCCCTCGCCCTCCGATGAGTGTCGTGAGATCTGTAGAAAGCGGGATCGTCACGCCGTCCAGGAAGCCGCCGACCCATGAAATCTCTTTCAGGGTGGGGCGCGCTTGGATCGCGGGATCTTCCAGCGAGATTCGGGTCTCGGGAGTTCGGACGGCGAGCTTGAGGCTGTCCACGGAAAGGTGGCTGACCTTGAACCAGCAGCTTGTGCCTTGGCTCTGGAACGCGGCGGGCTTCGTCACGTCGTCAGCGTGGATCACGGCAAGCGGGTGGTCTCTGTCGTAGGGCTTGGTGGCCTTGAGGATCGCCTCCTGGTCGGTGCCGTCTGGTTGGCTAGGTGTGATTCCGAGTGCGTGAAGATCGGGATGCTTGATCTTGGTGCTGAGCGGCCGTCCTGCGCGGCCGGTCAGGAGGCCGCTGTTCGGGACGTTGACGTGGGCAGGAATCACGAGCGCGCCCTGCGCGGTCATCTTCTCGAGAATGTCGGTGAACGGCGCGCCGGTTGTTCCGTTGGCGCAGCCAGGTTCAACACCGCACATCCCGATCGCGGCGTTAATCGTCGCTGCGCTGGTGTCTGCCTCGAAGATCACGAGGATATGGATGCCCTCGCTGGAGTTCGCTTCGAAGCCGGGAAGGGCAACGATTCCCCGATCAGATGCATCGCGGATGAGCTGAAGTGCAGAATCGACCTTCCAGTGATCCGTGACTGCGAACAGCTCGATACCTTGGGCCTCGCACTCGTCGAGTAGCGCCGTGTTGTAGTCAGCCTCAGTGCTGTACGTGGCCGACGGTGCGTTCTTCCCTTTGTACTCGTAGGGGTTCACCTGGAGTGCGGCCCGCACCCACCGTGCCCCCGGTTCCGTCTTGTCGTTCATCCTGTCTCCCAAAGTTTCTCAGAGCTGACTGGCCCCATTGTCGGCGTTCGCGTTACATTTCTATCTCTGGCGATAGACAGCAGCCTATCGGTCAACTGAATCGCGCAGTATGAAGTCTTCGCTATGACTTCAGCGTTCCTCCTTCTTGGCTGCGCGTTTCTGCGCGTCGAGCGGAGCACCAAGCAATCGGATGGCTTCAGATCGCACCGCCCGCTCGAGGATATCGGCTACGGTCGCGAGGTGCTGGGGTTCGAATGATTCTGAGCCGTGCGACAGGGCGTTACGGGCTCTCGTGAGGGCGGCCTGAAGCGAGAGCGTTCCCTTACTGGTGTCCGTCTGTCTCACGGTCTTGACTAGTTCAGTAGTTTCAAGCTCTTCTGAGACCACGTCTGGCAGTCGCTTCAGCAGATCGGCAAGCGCCGAGTCAAGGCCCTGCTGAGCCTCCCGACGGAGATTCTTCTTAACGAATGTGAAGTCAGTCTTCTCAAGAAGCTCCTGGGCACGCGCTAGTACACCCTCCCGCTTAGCACTGTACTTCTCATTGTCGGCCTGATGCTTGGCGCGGTTCTCGAAGCCGTACGAACCCTCCAGCGCCTGCAGTAGAAGCAGGAACCGTGAGCGGGGATGCTGGTCGGTAGCGGTCACCATCGCGCCGTAGGTCTCAAAGAGGGGGTGTCTGGCGGCGACCTGTTGCTGCCAGGCCTGCAGTAGGTCGAGCAGGCTCAGGTCGTCGCTCGCAAGACTGGCCGCCGAACGGATCTCTTCGACGGCAGCGCGGTTTGAGTTGACGGGCAGGTGGGTGATGTCCCAGCCGAACACCTGATCACGGCGCGAGCGTGGAGCGGCGCTGTCGACCGCCATGAGAAGGTACCGAACTTCACGCGGAGCACCTGTCAGGAGTGAGATGAGCTGGCGGAGCGGGCGCACCCACTCAAGCCACCAATCGACGATCGCCAGCGGTTGGTCTGAACTGAGGCGCAGGACAGGACCAAAGGCCATCCGGAACTCGTATCCGTCAAGCGCACGAACACTGTAGTCGTAGCTGAAAGTCATCGACTGACCGCTCCCACTCCATGTGAATCTAGCGTCCTTGTCGACGGTGGCTTCCCAGACTGGCTCGTCTCCGGCCTTCATCGGCATCTTGACGTGCGAGATTGGGGCAACCCCTGCGACCGATTCCAGCCCCTCAACCTGGAGCTCGATAGCGGCATACCTCCGATGCTCCGACATGTCGAATGCGTCAAGCGACAGGGCCGCGAAGGCTCCCACAGCTCGACCGTTTTCTGGGAAGCTGTAGCTGAGTTCGCCATTCATCAGCGCCACGTAGGCCCCGTTTGAGAGCCGGCCTGTGAGGACGTCGAAAGTGTGGTGCTGCGGGAACGAAGCGACTCCGATCGCCTTTTCGGACATCCACTCGATCGGCAGGTCGCCGTACAGAATCCCCGCGGGGTATTTTCCCTGCTCGACAGTAAGGAGTCCCGGGATCGCCAGGTGGCCCCCCTTACGATCGGGCACTTGCCACGTGATGAGGTACTCGCCAGTCTCAAACGGCAACTTGACGGCTGCGGTCTCCTTAGGTGGCCTCATTGTGTCGCTCCGTTCGCACACGCAAAAGCGATCATTCGTAGAACAGCGGTCGGGAGAAGATCCTCAACGTTCGTCTCACCGAACTCGAGCATACTGGTCTTACCACTGCCCCAGGCACCGGGGAGACCGATCGCCGCTGGATCGAGGCCATCATCAAAGATGGCGTCCAGGGCAGTCTCGGCCACCGCACGGAAAGCCAGCAGATCTTGGGTGGCTGATTCATCTGACCAGAGCACATAGGAAGAAGTCACAGCACGCTCCCATCTCCGACACAGGCTGTTCCGCTGATGAGCAGCTGGCGATCAGCAGCCCCGACGATGGGCTCACCTACGGCGTCGAATCCTAGGAGGTCCCCCCTGAGATCGCCATCCCACAGCCAGATTCGGGGATATGCAGCCATCGCCTACCTCGTTCTCGAGCTATGGCGCGGCTACACGAACTCGCTCGGTGCTAAAGATTCATTTCAGTTCCAGTATCCCATGCAGACGATCAAGACAAGGAGGCTTATTCATGGGGTGTAAGCGAAGATGAGTCCCGTGACGGCTTGTATTGTGGTTTCGAAGGTGTTGTAGGGGCGGCGGTAATCGGTGTGTAGAACACGCCAGGTCTTGAGGTTCGAGATGACCCGTTCAATGAGATAGCGGACACGATTGATGGCCGTGTTGTTTCTCCTGTCGCTGTCGGTGAGTTCACCATGAGCGGGTTTCCGGGCGGGGGTGATCATTCCCAAACCGATGTAGCCCTTGTCTCCAATATGACTTTGAGCATCGAGGGTTGTGAGGAAACCGGATTCCTTGATGGCCTTCGCATCATGAACACTGCCCGGCAGGGGTGGGGAGATCCAGGCGAGGTGCCCGGTCAGGGTGCAGGCCACTTGCAGGTTCACCCCTGTCGTGTGGTGTTTGCCTGAGTACAGTTCGGGACGCTTCGACCATGACCAGCAGGACACCAAGGGTGCCGTCGATGATGTACTGGCGGATCTGGGTCGAGGATCTTCCACGCCGGGCACGCAGGCTTGGAGGGCCTCGGTGATCAAGGGGGTGTAGACCGCCACCACTCGTGAGATGGTGGATTGGGAAACCGTGTGGATGTCGGCCAGCAACTCCTGGGGGAGATTGTGTCTGAGCATCAACAAAGTGACCTGGATACAGCGGAACAACCCCAAAGTGCGGGACCCTGCTGTGGGAAGGTTTCCGGAATGGGAGGTGTGGATCAGTTCGCACAGGTTGAGGATCTGGCCACGGTCAAGGCATGTGGTAATATTCACGGCAGCGGCTTGTCTTTCATCTGAGAGTGTTTGCGGTAGGACACTTTGAATTGTCTCAGATCGGGCAAGCCGCCTTCACGTCCCCCTCGGGACAAAGCGGTAGCTGAGAGAAACCAAAACACTCCTATGAATAAGCCTC
>ERZ772977.647-NODE-647-length-21864-cov-25.958824_pt1 | contig 21864 bp, 19 predicted proteins | sample MGYA00511131_ERZ772977 | MGnify/ENA primary metagenome ERZ772977 (study PRJEB29015, sample SAMEA2737935) | human oral metagenome | biome: human oral; feature: human-associated habitat; material: dental | place: China | collected 2151 ...
AGGCCGCCGCCGTGGTCGCCATGGGCGGCTACAACACCGTGTGCGAGATCCTCGCTACCTCCACCCCCGCCCTCATCGTCCCGCGGGAGAAACCGCGCCTCGAACAGGCCATCCGAGCCCGCGCGCTCTCCCGCGCCAGCGCCGTTGACACCGCCCGCCAAGAGGCCGCCACCCCGGACCTGCTTTCCCGCTGGCTCGCCGGTGCCGTCTCCACCCGAACCGACCGATCCCACGTTGAGCTCGGCGGCCTGGCCGCCGCAGCCCGAGCCGCCGCCCGCCTGCTCACCTGCACCCCCGAAGGAGAACTCACATGACCCGCATCGGCTACGTCCTCAAGGTCTACCCCCGCTTTTCCGAAACCTTCGTCGTGACCGAGATCCTTGCCCGCGAAGACCTCGGCCAGGACCTGTCCATCTACGCGCTGCGGCCCACGACCGACACGCGCTTCCACCCCGAGATCGCGCGCGTCGAGGCCCCCGTCAGGTGGGTGCCCCGCCCCCGCAAGGCCGCCGAGCTGTGGGAGACCCTCACCGAGGGCCTCACCGACGAGGACATGCGTCGCCGCTTCGTTGATCTCATGCCCCACATAGCATCCCTGAGCGCCGATGACGTCGCTCAGGGAGTCGCCCTCGCGCGAGCGGCCCGCGAGGACGGCATCACCCACCTGCACGCCCACTTCGCGTCCCTGGCCGGGCGGACCGCGTGGATCGCCTCGTCCCTGACGGACATCCCCTACACGGTCACGACCCACGCCGAGGACATCCACCACGACTCCGTCGATATGAACCTGCTGCGCAAGGTGTGCGCGGGCGCCGCCCAGGTGATCGCGATCTCGAGCTACAACCAGGACTACCTCAACCGGGTGCTCGAGGGCACGGGGGCGCGCATCATCCTGCAGCGCAACGCCCTGGAGCTGGCGCGCTTCGCCTACCGAGACCCCAAGCCCTCCTACGGGCCGCTGCGCATTCTCGCGGTCGGACGCCTCGTCGAAAAGAAGGGCTTCGCCCACCTCATCGACGCCCTCGCCTTGGCCCGAGATGCCGGGATCGACTTCGACGCCCAGATCATCGGCGAGGGGGACCTCGCGGGCGAGCTCGCCCAACGCATCGAGGACAGGGGCCTGTCGGATTCGTGCCGCCTGCTCGGGGCGCGCACACAGAACGAGGTCCGCTCCCTCCTCGAAAACTCCGACGTTTTCGTCGCACCCTGCGTGCCCGGCGCCGACGGCAACATCGACGGGCTCCCCACCGTCATCCTTGAATCCATGGCCGTGGGCACTCCCGTGATCGCCACCTTCGTCAGCGGCATCCCCGAGGTCGTCATCAACGGGCGCACCGGCGTCCTCGTTCCCCCGGCCTCCGCGGGCGCCCTCGCGCAGGCTCTGGGAGACATCGCGTCGGGTCGCGTCCCCGCCCGGGATCTGGCCCGAGGTGCGCGAGCCCTCATCGAGGAGACCTACGACTCCCACGTCCAGGCCGCCCGCCTGGCGAGCCTCGAAGACGAGGAGGAGCGCTGATGCGAATCGCCTACGTGTGCGCCGACCCCGGCATCCCCGTCTACGGCACCAAGGGGGCCTCCGTCCACATCCAAGACGTCGCGGGCGAACTCGTGCGGCGCGGGCACCAGGTCGAGATCCACGCCGTGCGCCTGGGCGAGCACCCGAGCGCCGACCTGGCGAGCGTGCCCACGTGGACCTACCCGCTTCCCGTCCACTGCTCCGACCGCGAACGCGCGCAAGGCATGGCGGCGAGCGCCATTGCCGAGCACCTCGAAACGGACACCCCCGACCTTGTGTGGGAGCGCTACTCACTGTTCTCCACCGTGCTCGCCCGCCTCGCCGACACCCGGTCGGTCCGAGGAATCCTCGAGGTCAACGCACCCCTCATCGACGAGCAGCGAGAGCACCGCAGGCTTGACGACGAGCAGGGTGCCCTGGCGAACCTGAGGGAGCAGGTGCGCGCGGCAGCCGCCACGATCTGCGTGTCCGAACCCGTGCGCGCCTGGGTTGAGGAGCGCACCGGCACCCGGCGTGCCCACACGATCCCCAACGGCGTGGACACCACCAGGATCACGCCGGTGGGCGAGGAGGACGGCCGCGTCGTCGTCACCTTCGTGGGAACCCTCAAGCCCTGGCACGGCGTCGAACACCTCATCGAGGCGCACCGACTGGCTGCGGCCCCCTGGAGCCTGCGCATCATCGGCGACGGCCCCCAGCGTCCCCACCTGGAGGAGAGCGCGAGGCGCGCGGGCATCGAGGCGGACTTCCACGGTTCCGTCCCGCCCCACGACATGCCCGCCCACCTGGAGGGAACGGCCATCGCGGTCGCCCCCTACCCGATGCCCGAACGCGCCGCAGACCACTACTTCTCGCCCCTGAAGGTCTACGAGTACATGGCCGCCGGCCTTCCCGTTGTCGCCAGCTCGCTTGGGCAGATACCCGACGCGCTCGACGGCTGCGGCGTCCTCGTGCCGCCGTCCGACCCCGCCGCCCTCGCGCGTGCGATCGACTCCCTCGCCCAGGACCCGGCTCGGCGAGCCGAGCTGGGGGAGCGGGCGCGACGCCTCGCCGTCGACCGCCACTCCTGGAGCGGGGTCGTCACGCGGGTGCTCGACTTGTTGGGGGTGCGCCATGCCTAAGATTTTCCGGGGTAAGCGCCTGAGCCCGCTGGCACGCACCCTGTCCCTCGTTGGACCGGACGTGCGCCCCAACCGAGGCCTCGCCGTGGGCGGCATCGTCGCTCTCCTCATGGACGTCGTGTTCCGCGTCATGGAGCCCTGGCCCATGAAGATCGTCGTCGACTCGGTGTTCGAGGCCGCCCTGCCCAAAACGGACGACGCGTGGGCGGCCGCGCCCATGATCGTGGCCTGCGCGCTCCTGCTCGTTCTCATCGTGGGACTGCGTGCGGCCAGCAACTACCTGGCCACCGTGTGCTTCGCGCTCGTCGGCTCCCGGACCGCCCAGTCCCTGCGCGCCCGCGTGTTCCGCCACGTGCAGGGCCTGTCCCTGCAGTTCCACGCGCGCAACCGCAGCGCGGACACGGTGCAACGCATCGTCGGAGACGTCAATCGCCTGCAGGAGGTGGCCATCACCGCCGGGCTGCCGCTGTTGGCCAACACGGCGACCCTGGCGGTCATGCTCATCGTCATGATCGTCCTGGACCCCTTGCTCGCGCTCATCGTCGTCGCGGCCATCGCGCTGTTTCTTCTGCTCTCGCGAGGCTCCTCCCAGCGCATCACCGTGGCTGCCAGGAGCACCCGCAAGGGCGAGGGCCAGCTGGCCAACACCGCGCAGGAATCCCTGGCCTCGATGCCCGTCGTCCAGGCCTATGGCCTTGAGGACTACATCGCGAAGCGCTTCGGGGGAGCCAACGGGCGGGCCGTGCGCCAGGGTGTGAAATCCCTGCGGCTGGCGGCCAGGCTCGAACGCTCCACGGACCTCCTGGTCGGCATCGCGTCGGCCATCGTCCTCGTCGGAGGCGGCCTGCGGGTCCTCGACGGCGCGATGGGTGTGGGTGACCTCGTCCTGTTCACCTCCTACCTGCGCACCGCCATGAAGCCCCTGCGTGACATGGCCAAGTACACGGGCCGTATCTCTCGGGCCGGGGCCTCCGGTGAGCGCGTCGCCGACCTCATGGAGGTCCGCCAGGACATCGCGACGCACCCGGACGCTCTCAGCCCCGCCCGCATCGGTGGGTCGCTCGAGTTCGACCGCGTCGTCACCGAATACGACGGCGTGGAGGTCCTCCACGCCGTGTCCCTCAGCGTCGCCCCGGGGGAGAGGGTGGCGATCATCGGCCCCTCCGGCTCCGGAAAGTCCACCTTGGCGTCCCTGGTGGTGCGCGCTCAGGATCCCGTGCGCGGCCGGGTCATCATGGGCGGCTACCCGATCAAGGAGCTCTCCCTTGCCGCGCTGCGATCCAACGTGACCCTGCTGCACCAGGAGGCCGTCCTCTTCGCCACCACGATCCGCGAGAACATCGCCCTGGGGCGCGAGGGCGCCTCGGATGGGGAGATCGTGGCGGCGGCCAAGGCCGCCAACGCGCACACCTTCATCATGGAGATGCCCGGCGGCTACGACGCGCAGGTGGGCGAGCGGGGAGGAACTCTCTCCGGCGGCCAACGCCAACGCATCGCCATCGCCCGAGCGCTGCTGCGCAACACGCCTGTCATCATCCTCGACGAGGCCACCACCGGCCTGGACCCCGAATCCGCCGGCCTCGTCCTGGACGCCATCGACGGCCTCGTGAGCGGGCGCACCGCCCTGGCCGTCACCCACGACCCCCAGGTTGCCCTGCGCTGCACGCGCGTCGTGTGGATCGAGGAGGGACGGATCCTCCTGGACGGAAGCCCCGCGCGTCTGCTCGCACAGTCCGATCTCTTTCGAGCCTGGATGGCAAGCGCCGCAGCGAACACCAGCGGAGCGGGGGCGTCATGAACGAGTCCATGTCCCTGGCAATCTCCACCCTCCTCAACCCGGAGCGCCTCAGCGGCGCCCTGGGCGAGGCCAGAGCGGCCAGCCGGGTGCGCATCAAGCCCGGTGTTTCCGTCAGCGCATCGCTCGTTGACGCCGACGGGGTCCCCGCGGGTTGGGCGCGCATCCTGTGTCCCGCCGCGCGCCCGAAGGCGGACAAGACCGCCAGGAAGGCGCGCAGCCTCGGCCTTCCCACCCGGATCCGCCCCCTGCCGTTCGACCTGCGCATCCAATGGGGCGGCGTCGAATCCGACCCCGCGCTCATGACCCACATCGCGCGCGCCGCCGCCGCGGGGAGCGTCGACCCGGCGACCTGGAGCATTCTGCGCCACAACCCCCTGCGTCGAATTGTCGCCCGGAGCGGCGGAACCATCGTGCGGATCCGGACCCACTCCAGGCGGGTCGACACCGCCCTCGGCCGCTACCTGCAGGAGGCCATCCCCGTTCCCGAGCGGCTTGACGACGCCGCAGACCCCCACGTGTGCGTCCTGTCCGACGCGGGAGGCTGTGACCTGTCCACCCCGCGCGGGAGCGCCGAGCAGGTGCTCAGCTGGAACGAGGAAGCCGGTGGCCTCTTCGCCCGCCTCCATGCCAGCGCGCCACCCCTCCACGTGCGGGCGGCGCTGGCCGCGCCCACGCCCTCCACGCCCGACACGCTGCGCGTCCACGCCGCCATTATCGGCGCGCTTGATGCGGACCTGGGGACACGCATCGAGGCTCTCGCCCGCGTCGCCCCCGAAGCGCCCGGCGGGGCCTGCGCGATCATCCACGCCGACGCCTCACCGGATCAGGTGCTCGTCAGCGGGTCGGGTCGCCTGCTCCTGGCCGACTTCGACCGCGCCCGAATGGGGAACGCCGCCTTGGACGTCGCCTCCTACACGGCCGCCACCGGCCCCGATGCCGCCTCCGCCTTCCTGCGCGGCTACGAACAGGCCGGTGGGTGCATTCCCGACGCGGTGACCATGGCGGCGGCGGTTCTACACGCCCGCGCCCTGTCGCTGGCAGACCCCCTGCGCGAGGCGCGCCCCGACTGGGCGCTGCGGGTCGGACAATCTCTGGACCTCATGGAGGAGAACACCCATGGCACTCATTGATGATGTCGTGACGATCCCCGGTCTTCGGCGAGCCTGGCCCGCAGACGAGGCCATCAGCGTGGAGATCGTCGACGAACGCGGACGGATACGAGCGGGACGCGTCGACCAGTCGGGACTGGTCCTCTCCCTCTACGCTTGCGACCCGGTGCTGGGCACAATCCCCGTGGGGGAAGGAACCCTCGTCGTCCACCGCCTCGCACGCCGCGCCGTCGTGGTTGGCGAGGACCGGGTGACCAAGCACGTGCGCAAGGGCGGCGAACGCATCGCCCGCGCAACCGTGACCGCCGGGCGCGCCTACCGATCCTGGGGGCTTGAGACGGCCTCGATCACGTCCTGGACGCCCACCTCCGTCACCTTCACGAGTCTGCCCGGACGCTGCCTCGCCGACATCGGAGACGCGGGCCTGCCCGGGTGGCGCCTGCTCGCCGACTCCTGGCGCCCCGTCAGCGAGGCTGACCTCGCCCGGCACAGCGGAGCCCACGAAGCCAGGAATCTCGCCCGCTGGGCGCAGCACGCGCGACGCTTCGACACCGTCCAGGACGGCCCTCGCCTCGCCGAGGCCGTACTGGAGACCTCCCGGCGCCTCGTGGAACCCGCCGACGCGACCCCCGTCGTCTCCCACACCGACCTCCACGACGGTCAGCTCCTGTGGGATGGCACGACCCTCGGGGTCATTGACCTTGACGGAGCCCGCCTCGCCGAGGCGGCCCTGGACCTGACGAACCTGCGGGCGCACGCCGAACTGGCGCGCCTGCGCGGTTCCCTGAGCGCCCGAGGCCTCGACTCCATCATCGGGTGGCTCGACGACGCCGCCCGACGCATGCCGACCTCGCAAGCTCGCCTGAACGCCTACCTGGACGCCGCGCGCCTGCGCCTCATCTTCGTCCACTCGTTCCGGCCCGGATCGCGCGCCTGGCTGGATGACTGGAGAGATCACGCGCTCGGTGGCCTCGCGAACACCCCCTAGCGCACCCCACCCCTAGCACACCCCATACGAGAAAGAGCACTCCCATGAAAATGACAGTTATCGGTTGCGGATACCTTGGCGCCGTCCACGCCGCCTGCATGGCGTCCCTGGGCCACGACGTCGTCGGCATCGACATTGACCGCGATAAGGTGCGGGCGCTGGCAGCGGGCCGCTCTCCCTTCCACGAGCCGGGCCTGGAGGACATCCTCGATGAGGGTATCGCCGCCGGAAACCTGCGCTTCACCGCCGACCCGAGTGCCGCCGACGTGCGCGGGCGGAGCCTCCACTTCATCACGGTGGGCACGCCCCAGGCCACCGACGCGGGAGCCGCTGACCTGAGCCACCTCATGTCCGCCGTCTCGATGCTCGCCGAGGCGCTCGACCCGGCCGAGCGCGCCGTCGTCGTGGGTAAGTCAACGGTCCCGGTGGGTACCGCTGCGCGCGTGGAGCGGGAGCTGGCCGCAGCCGGAGCCTACGTCGCGTGGAACCCCGAGTTCCTGCGCGAGGGCTACGCCGTGGAGGACACGCTTCGCCCCTCCCGCCTCGTCTACGGTCTCTCAGATAACCCCGAGGCCGCCACGCGCGGGCGCGAGGCACTCGACGAGGCCTACCGGCCCCTGCTGGAGGCGGGCACCCCCGTCATCGCATCCGATTTCGCCACGGCCGAGCTGGTCAAGGTCGCCGCCAACTCCTTCCTGGCCACCAAGATCAGTTTCATCAACGCGATGGCGGAGATCTGCGACGCTACCGGAGCCGACGTCACGATGCTCGCCCATGCCCTCGGCCACGACGAACGCATCGGCAGGCGCGCCCTGGGAGCCGGCATCGGATTTGGCGGAGGCTGTCTGCCCAAGGACATTCGCGCATTCGTGGCGCGCGCCGAGGAACTGGGGCGGGGAGAATCCGTGGCCTTCCTCAAGGAAGTGGACGCCATCAACCTGCGTGGGCGAAGCCGGGCAGTCGCGGCCGCTGAGGCCGCCCTGGGGGGCAGCGTCAGGGGCGCCAACATCGCCGTCCTGGGTGCCTCCTTCAAGCCCGACACCGACGACGTGCGTGATTCCCCGGCCCTGGATGTGGCCTCGCGTCTGCACGAGCGTGGAGCACGCGTGCGCGTCACCGACCCGATCGCGCTGTCCAACGCGGCTGTCGACAAGCCCCACCTGACCATGGTGGAGGACCTGGACTCTGCCCTGCGCGACGCCGACCTGGTGTTCCTGGCGACGGAGTGGCCGCAGTTCGTCGGCCTGGATCCCAAGGAGATCGCGCCCCTTGTGCGCGCCCGCACCGTGGTCGACGGGCGAAACGTGTTGGATCGCGACAAGTGGAGCGAGGCCGGGTGGACGCACGTCGGGATCGGACGGTGAGCGATGCGCCCCGCGGGGCGCGCACCTCGTGGAGAACTCGCGAGGAGCCGCCCCGCCGGGGTGCGCGCCAGAGCGGTACGGGTCACAATGAGGCCATGAGCGCCCAGCCCGCACCTCCCCGGGTGTCCGTCAGCATTCGCACCAGGATTATTGCCGCGATGATCCTGGTCGCGGGCGCGGCACTCACCGTCTCTGGGATCCTTGTCTCCGTCCTGCAACAGCGCGCCCTGGATGCGCGGGCGGTGGACAACCTGCGTCGGTCCAAGGCGGCTCTCGAGCATCTGATCGCCGAGGGAACAGACCCCGACACGGGAGGGCCTCTCACCGACCCTTCCGAGATCGTGCGCACGCACCTGTCTCGCACCTTCTGGGGCTCAAGCGCCGGGGAGGTCGGCTTCGTGGAGGGGAGCCTCTACTGGCTTCCCTCCCAGGAGCCTCGTCTGCACCCAGAAGAGGACCTCGAGCTCATGGCCCACGTGGCGGCCTTGACCACGGGCACGGACACCGTCTACGAGACCTTCACGAGCGCGCAGACCACCTATCGTCTCGTCGTTATTCCCGTCAGGGGCCAGACCTCGACGGCGGCTCTCGTGCACGTCATCGACATGAATCGCTACTCGCAGTCCTTCCACTCCACGATGCTGCTGTACGCGGTCTCGGCCGTCGGTACGGTCGCGCTGGTGGTTCCCCTCGCCTGGTTCGCCGTCACGAGGCTCCTGCGCCCCATTGGCGAGCTTCGCCGAGCCACCGACTCCATCGGTGAGGCCGACCTGGCGACCCGCGTGCCCGTTCGTGGCAGGGACGACCTGTCGGCCTTGGCGGCGGCGGTCAACAGGATGCTGGATCGAGTCGAGCGGGCGGTGGTGGCGCGGCGCGAGCTCCTCGACGATGTCAGCCACGAGCTGCGCACTCCGATCACGGTGGTGCGCGGCCACATGGAGCTCCTGGACCCGTCCGATCACGCCGACGTCGTTGACACGCGCGCCCTGGTGATTGACGAACTCGACCGGATGGGCATCCTCGTCAAAGACCTGCTAGAGCTTGCCCGCGCCTCCGACGCCGTCGCCCCCACGCCCGTCGATCTGGCGGCGCTCACCGACGCCGTCGTGGACAAGGCCAGCGCGCTCGGCGATCGCGACTGGGTCCTTGACGCCTCGGCGCACGCCAGCTGCAGCCTCGATTCGGCCCGCATCACGCAGGCGTGGCTGCAGCTGGCGCAAAACGCCGTCCAGTACTCGGCGAAGGGCACTGAGGTGGGAATCGGGTCGCGTGTCGAAGGGGACGTCGCGCGCATGTGGGTGCGCGACCGGGGGGAGGGCATCGCCCCGCAGGACATTGAGCGGGTCCGTGGCCGCTTCGTGCGCGGGGTGGGCGCCGAGCGCGTGTCCGGATCGGGCCTTGGCTTGAGCATCGTCGAGTCCATTGCGCGCGCCCACGGCGGGCGCCTTGACATCGAATCGACGCTGGGGGAGGGATCGACCTTTACCCTGGTGATACCAGTGCGCCCGGGCGGCGCGGACTCAGGAGTCACACCATGACGACCATTCTTATCGTCGAAGACGAGCGCAGGATTGCCTCCTTCGTCGCCAAGGGGCTTCGCGCCGCTGGCTTCGTTCCGGAGGTGTATTCGACGGGGGCGGAGGCCGTCGAGGCGGCCCTTCAGGGGCGCGGCGCCCTCATGCTGTTAGATGTCGGCCTGCCCGACATTGACGGCTTCGAGGTCCTCGAACAGATCAGGGGACAGGGGGTGGAGATGCCGGTCATCATGCTCACGGCGCGCACCTCGGTGTCCGACCGCGTCGCGGGCCTGGAGGGTGGGGCGGACGACTACGTGCCCAAGCCTTTCTCCTTCGAGGAGCTCCTTGCCCGAGTGCGCCTGCGTCTTCGGGAGGAAGCGCCGGTTCCGGGGGGACTGACCCTGACGAGGGGGTCCCTCGTCCTTGACCTGAAGAGCCGACGGGTTCGCGTGGGGGAACGATCGGTGGATCTGTCGGCCCGGGAGTTTACCCTCCTGGAGACGTTCATGCGCAATCCCGGGCAGGTTCTCAGCCGCGAGCAGCTGCTGTCGGCGGTGTGGGGGATCGACTTCGATGGCGGATCCAACGTGGTGGATGTCTACCTGTCCTATCTGCGTCAGAAGATAGGAAAGGATCGTTTCGAGACCGTGCGAGGCATGGGGTACCGTCTCGTGTGAGCAGGGAAACGTGTGGGGGCGCCACCTGACGGTGGCGCCCCCACACGTCTCGTTAGTCGTCGTGGTCGGAGTCCTTATCGTCGTCATCGTCGCGGTCATGGTCGTGGTCATCATCGTCGTCGGAGGTGGCGCGATACGGCTGGGAGGGAGCCACGCGGTAGGGCGCTGGCGGAGGATCAGCCACGGGTGCGGGCGCGGTCGGCGCAGGAGCAGGCTGCTCGGGGGCGGTGGGATCAGGTTCGGCGGTCGGCGTGGGCACCTGGGCGCCTGAGTCCGACTGCGCGGCGGAGTCCTCGGGCCGAGAGGGCACCACGAGGCCGGACTCGCTCATGGACTCGCCCGACCCGCTGGCGAGTGCGCGCAGGCCCGTGAAAGCGACGACTCCGATGACAGCGATGGCGCAGATCGCCGAAGCGATCCTCATGCGTTCTGACATGTGTACTCCTTTCATCACTGCCGAGGATGGCGTGCGAGCGTGAGAAGCCGATTGCCCTCGCATGAGGATATTCTCATGAAAGCCGTCATCGGTTTGAGGGATGGTTCGGGTGGGCGGCCCGGGGATGCCTCGTACCCTGTTCGACGAGCCCCAGTGTCCATGATATCGGCCCGTCGGTCGGCAGTGGGACCGTCTGGCGCGCGCAGCGTAAAATGGGCGGGTGACCGAGTTTTCTCTTGCCATCCCCGGCGTCGACGGGGTCGATGCGCGGCCGCCTTACGCACATGCCGATTCGCAGCGGTGGGTGCCGGAGGACCACAAGTCTTCTGAACGCACCGAGTTCGAGCGAGACCGCGCTCGAATCCTGCACTCCTCGGCGCTGCGCCGCCTGGGGGAGAAGACTCAGGTGCTGGGGCCCATTTCGGATGATTTCGTGCGCACGCGCCTCACTCACTCCCTTGAGGTCGCCCAGGTGGGGCGTGAGCTGGGTAAGGAGCTGGGGGCGGACCCCGACGTGGTGGACGCGGCGTGCCTGTCGCACGACCTGGGACACCCGCCCTTCGGGCACAACGGCGAGCGTGCCCTGGATGCTGCGGCAGCCACCATCGGGGGGTTCGAGGGAAACGCGCAGACATTGCGCGTGGTGACGCGCCTGGAACCCAAGGTGATCGGTGCGGGAGGTGTGCCGGCCGGCCTGAACCTGACGCGCGCGACCCTGGACGCGATCTGCAAGTATCCGTGGGTGAAGTCGGGCGGCCCGGACCTGGCCAAGTCGACGCGCAAGTACTCGGTCTATCCCGATGATGCGGCCGCCTTCGCGTGGATGCGGCAGGGCGCGCCCGCGGGCAGGCGATGCCTGGAGGCCCAGATCATGGACCTGTCGGACGACATCGCGTACTCGGTGCATGACGTGGAGGACGCGGTGGCCACCCGCAAGCTGGATCCGTCGGACCTGTACGATGATGCCCACGCGGATGCCGTCATCGCCTCCACGCTCGGCTGGTACGGTGCCTCGGTGGCGCGCTCGGATCTGGAGGATGCCCTGACACGGATCGTGTCGATGCCGGAGTGGCTGCGTTCCTTCGATGGCTCCTACGGCTCGCTGGCTCGCCTTAAGGACGCGACGAGCGAGCTTATTGGGCGTTTCTGCTCGGCCACGGTCCGTGCCACGCGCGAGGCCTTCGGCGACGAGCCTCTCGGCAGGTATCGCGCCGACCTGGTGGTGCCGCGACAGGTGAGGGCCGAGATACAGATCCTCAAGGGCATGGCCGTCCACTACGTCATGAGTCCGCGTGAAACGGAGCCGGTGTACTACCAGCAGCGCACCCTCTTGGCCGACCTCGTTGACGCCCTGTACGAGGCCGGAGCGGACGCGCTCGAACCCGTGTTTGCCGAGCAGTGGCGCGCTGCGTCGGGAGACGGGGTGCGCCTGCGCGCGGTGATCGATCAGGTCGCCTCCCTCACCGACGTGTCAGCCTCATCTTGGCATGCCCGCTGGTGCGGGATGCTCTCCTCCCAGCTCTAGGGTTCCTCCGCGCCCGGTTGCGGGCCTCGGTAGACTGAAGAACATGGCGGGTCTGATTCGCAAGGACGACATTGAAGCGGTACGTAACGCGCTCAAGATCGACGAGATCATCGGCGAACACGTAGCGCTCAAACCCGCGGGAATCGGCTCCCTCAAGGGCCTGTGCCCCTTCCACGACGAGAGGACCCCCTCCTTCAACGTGCGTCCCCACCTGGGCATGTACCACTGCTTCGGGTGCGGGGAGAGCGGGGACGTCATTTCCTTCGTGCAGAAGATCGACCACCTTCCTTTCATGGAGGCCGTGGAGATGCTCGCGGCCAAAGCCGGCATCACCCTCCACTACGAGGAGGGCGGGGCGCGGGTGCGCACCGAGGAGCCGGGCAAGCGCCAGCGCCTGCTGGACGCCCACCGCGTGGCCGAGGAGTTCTATCAGGCCCAGCTGGCCAGCCCCGAGGCGCACGCGGGACGCCAATTCCTCGCGGACCGGGGTTTCAGCCAGTCAATGTGCGCGCACTTTGGGGTTGGCTACGCCCCGGCCTCCTGGGATGCTCTGACCCGCCACCTGCGTTCCAAGGGCTTCACGGACCAGGAAATCCAGATCGCGGGCCTGGCCTCGCAGGGCACCAGGGGCATCTACGATCGCTTCCGCGGGCGCCTGGTGTGGCCGATCCGCGACATCACGGGCGCGACCGTCGGCTTCGGGGCGCGACGGTTGGACGAGTCGGAGAAGGACTCCCCGAAGTACCTCAACACCCCCGAGACCCCCATCTACAAGAAGTCTCAACTCCTGTACGGCCTCGACCTGGCCAAGAAGTCGATCGCCACCGACCACAGGGTGGTGATCGTCGAGGGGTACACCGACGTCATGGCCGCCCACGTTGCGGGCGTGACGAACGCCGTGGCCACGTGTGGGACGGCGTTCGGATCCGAGCACGTTCGGATCATTCGCCGCCTCCTGGGCGACCACGCCGACCCGGCGGCGGGGGTGCTCCTGTCGAGCGGTCGCGCGCACGGGTCGGAGGTGATCTTCACCTTTGACGGCGACAGCGCCGGGCGCAAGGCTGCGTTGCGCGCGTACGGGGAGGACCAGAACTTTGCGGCGCAGACGTTCGTGGCTGTCGCCCCGGGCGGCCAGGACCCGTGCGAGCTTCGGCTGTCGGCGGGAGACCAGGCGGTCGTTGACCTGGTGAACTCGCGCACCCCGCTGTTTGAATTCGCGATTCGTTCCGTCTTGGCCCAGATGGATCTTCGCAGCGCCGAGGGGCGAGTGCAGGGCCTGCGCGCCTCCGCCGGCATCGTCGCCCACATCAAGGATCGAGCGCTGCGCGCCGAGTACACGCGCGCTCTGGCCGGCTGGCTGGGAATGGACATGCGGTCGGTTGAGCAGGCGATCCGCGTGGCCGCCCGCACCCAGGCGAGCGAGCACGAGGCCCGCCCCGGCGCCGTGGAGATGGCGGGAGCCGGGCGCCCGGCGCCGAACCCGGAGCGGCGAGGACCGGAGGACCCAGTCACTCGCGTCGAGCGCCAGGCCCTGGAGGCGGTGCTCCAGCAGCCGCTCGCGGTCGTCGGCTCCGGCTTCGAGGAGCTGGACGGGCAGTCCTTCACGGTTCCGACCCACCGGGCGGTTCACGACGCGATCCGAGCGGTCGGCGGCCTGGACGCCTTCACCCAGATGATGCGCCAGGCCGAGGCCCACTTCGGGCCGGGGGAGAACGCCACGGCGGCGGCCTCCCGCCACTTCGTACAGGTCGTGCTGGAGAGCGCGGGCGAGTTCATCGCCCCGGCGGTCACCCAGTTGGCCGTCGCCCCCCTGCCCGTCGCGGGCGAGGCGGACCTGCGGTCCTACTGTCGCGGAGTCGTGGCCGCGATGGTTCGAATGGACCTGACCCGCAAGCTGGGGGAAGCCCGCGCTCACCTGTCTCGGATGAGCGAGGAGGACCCCGAGTACTCCGAGGCGTTCCGCTCACTCATGCGACTGGAGCAACGCAGACAAAACTACACAGAAAGGGACTAACCGATGGCCGACGTGGAGAGCTTCGCCTTGGATCACACAGCCGTCAAGGCGCCGTACGTGCGCCTCATCGGCGTGGAGGAGGGCCCCCGAGGGGACCGCATCTCCAACTTTGACGTGCGCCTCGTCCAACCGAACGAGGGAGAGATTCCCACCTCGGGGCTGCACACGATCGAGCACCTGCTGGCCTCTCTGCTGCGCGATCGCATGGACGGCATCATCGACTGCTCGCCCTTCGGGTGCCGCACGGGCTTCCACCTCATCACGTGGGGGACGCCCAGCGTGGAGGAGGTCGCGGCGGCGTTGGTCTCCTCCCTGCGCGCCATCGCGCAGGACATCACGTGGGAGGACGTGCCGGGAACCGACGTGTATTCGTGCGGCAACTACCGGGATCACTCCCTGTTCAGTGCGCGCGAGTGGAGCCGCACTGTCATCGACCAGGGGGTGTCCATTGACCCCTTCGAGCGTCGAGTGCTGACCGAGGAGGGATGACACCGGGGCATCCCCCGGTGTGGTCCCGGGGAAAAGGACGGGGACGCACCAGGGTGGCCCCCCATGGAATCGGGGCAGCGGCTTCGGCGACACTTGGAGTGTTCGTGAACCAGCAACGAGAAAGCACCGAGATGTCTGCTCCCGCACTCTCCACCCCCGCTCATGTCGCACCCCGCTCTCGGCGGGGAGTCAACCAGTACTGGATCAAACTGGCGATGGCGGCGCTCATGGTCCTTGACCACCTCCCGCACGTTCCCGGCCTGATTCCAGTCATGTGGGTGGATATCTTCCATGTCGTCACCAGGTGCGTGGCCGTGTGGTTTGCCTACGGGGCCGTCGAGGGCGTCCTCTACACCTCGAACATACGCAAGTATCTGGCCCGCCTGTGGGGTGCGGCCGTCATCATGGCGGCGGGCAACTACGCGCTGGGCCTGCTGCTGGCCACCCGCGGCGTCCACATGTACGACAACAACATCTTCCTCACGCTGGCCGTGGGCACGACGCTCCTCGCGCTCGTGAGGCGCCTGGACGCAACGAAGTGGCACACTCCGGCGATCATCGGCGCCCTCGTGGCCTCCCTCGTGTGCGCGGTGCTTCCGATTGAGGGAGGCCTGCCCATTGTCCCCTTCATGGCGATTACCTACGCGCTCTACTCCCGTGTCGTGTGGCGCGACCTGGCGTACCTTGCCCTCGGCGCGGCGATGTTTGCGCTGGCGTGGCAGCCCTACGACACGTGGCAGGCGACGGTGTCGATGCTCGCGGAAAACTCCGACTTTATGCTGGTGCTGGTCATCCCGGTCCTTCACCTGTACAACGGCGAGCACGGTCCTCACACGCGCTTCTCGAAGTACTTCTTCTACGTGTTCTACCCGGCGCACCTGTGGCTGCTTGCCCTGGTGGCCTTCGTCCAGGCCGGCTGAGGCCGCCCCGACTCGGATGGCGTTCCCGAACCGCAGCAAGCGGCTCGGGGGCGCCTCCTAGTCCAGGCCCACCGCCTCGCGCACGCTCGCCTCCAGGGCGTCGGCCGTGAGCCTGCCCGCGTCATCCAGCGGGCCCGAGGCCGTCAGGACTGAGAAGAGCCCGTTTTCCCCCCGGCGCACCCACGCCGTGATCGTCGTCCCGTTGCCTGCCTCCACCTGGGAATGCAGGACGATCGAGCGGTTGACGAACTCGCTCAGGTGACGCATGAACTGGCCCGGATCGCCCGTCCCACGTCCCGCCAGGGTCGGGCGAGAGGGGTCCACCCACTCCAGGGCAAAGAGCTGGCCCTCGGCCTCCCAGCGCGCACGCGCCACGTCGTACCACGGGAACACGGTGGGCATGACCTCCCCGTCCCCGGACGAGGCCTCGGTACCGAATACGTACAGGCCCGACTTCGCGGCCGCCATCCAGCGCCCGTCCTCCAGCTCTAGACCGGGGGAGCGGCGCTCGCGGGAGGGCAGGGCGGACGCGAGAGGGGCAGGCAGAGTCGTCATTCGTCGATCGTATCCTTTCGGCAGAAATCGTGCGCACAGGCCTATGCGTACGTGAAAGCGTACGTTATGATGGTGGTGGAAAGGGATAATTATGACTGCTGTGAGTGCTACTGCCGCACGCTCGGACCTGTATCGGCTTATCGACACCGTGAATGAGGAGTCGACTCCGATCACGATCACCGGACGTCGCGGAAACGCTGTTCTCATCGGCGAGGCCGACTGGTCCGCGATTCAGGAAACCCTCTACCTGCAGGGGATTCCCGGGATGGCGGACAGCCTGAAGGAAGCCGCTCGCGAAGACCTCGACAATGCCCTCGATGACGTGGAGTGGTAGCGATGTGGCGGGTCGTTTTCTCCAAGCAGGCCGCGACAGATGCGAAGAAGCTCTTCGCCAGCGGACTCAAGGCGAAAGCTCAGAGCCTCATCAAGGTTCTGACTGAGGATCCGTTTGCGACGCCTCCCCGCTACGAGCGCCTCGTGGGCGACCTCGCTGGCATGTATTCGCGCAGAATTAACATTCAGCACAGGCTTGTTTACGAGGTCTTCGAAGAGGAACGCACTGTCCGCGTCCTGCGCATGTGGACCCATTACGAGTGACGCACTGTGCGTCAGCGACCCGAGACTTGAGCGCGGCGAACGTGTCAGGATGATCGTGAACATCACGGGAGTGACGATGCCGGTGCCCACTCCCTGGACCAGGCGACCGGCCAACAACACTGGGTACGTGGGGGCGAGTGCCGCAACCGTTGCGCCGGCGACGATTGCGGCAGCGGCCGTGACGAATAGAGAACGCGGTGCGAAACGGCGCTGTAGCCAGCCCGTGATCGGCAGGGGCTGCGTCGGGGTGTTCGGCACGCGAACGCACCACGGGACTGTAGCGGCGATGGGTCGGCCTTCGTAAGCCGACACGGAGGTGAGAACTTCCACAGCGGATGGGGGAGTGGGTCACATGCCGAAATCAATCGGCCACATTGCGGACTGCGGGCATATTCTGGCCTCGTATTTGTGAAAAACCACCTCAGGAGGCACGATGGCATCGACGCAGCACACACCGACGGAGCTTGAGACTGCCGGCGACCAGGTTCTGCCCGCCGCCGACGAGCTAGCCGGTCGTTTCCCCCTGACCCCCAACGCTCACCCGGCGACGCCGCAAGAGTACAACGAGATCATGTCGAGCCTGGCCTTCGGCAAGAAGTTCACCGATCACATGGCCCACATGCGCTGGACCCGTGAGGGGGGCTGGGGATGCCGCGAGGTGATTCCCTACGGCCCGCTCGAGCTCACCCCCGGAGCCTCCGTCTTCCACTACAGCCAGTCCGTCTTCGAGGGCATCAAGGCCTATAGGCGCGAGGACGGCTCCGTGTGGACCTTCCGCCCCGGCTTTAACGCGGCCCGCATCAACCATTCGGCGCGCCGCCTGGCCCTTCCCGAGGTGAGTCGGGAGGACTTCGTGGCCTCCCTCGTTGACTATGTGCGCGCCGACGCCAAATGGGTTCCCGACGCCGATGGCTCCTCGCTCTACCTGCGTCCCTTCATGTTCGCCTCCGAGGAGTTCGTGGGGGTTCACCCCGCCGACGTCGTCGACTACTACGTCATCGGTTCTCCGTCGGGCCGCTACTTTAAGGACGGTCTGGCGGGCGTGGCCATCTGGGTGGAACGCGAGTACCACCGCGCGGGCCCGGGCGGAACGGGGAGCGCGAAGGCCGGAGGAAACTACGCCGCTTCGCTGCTGCCCCAGATTCAGGCCGAGGCCAGGGGATTCTCCCAGGTGTGCTTCCTGGACACCTACGAGGGCAAGTACCTCGAGGAGCTGGGAGGCATGAACATGTTCGTCGTCATGGCGGACGGGACGGTGCGCACCCCCGAGCTCTCCGGCGTCATCCTTGAGGGCGGCACGCGCAGCGCGATCCTGCGCATGCTGCGCGACGAGGGGGTGGCCGTGCGCGAGGAGAAGATCGCCCTGTCACAGGTCGTGGACGGCATCCGCTCGGGCGCGGTCGCCGAGGTCTTCGCGTGCGGCACGGCCGCCGTGGTCACCCCGATCACGCGCCTGGGCAGCGATGACTTCGACGTGGAGCTCGAGGTGGGGAATAAGACCCGCGAGATCCACCGGCGTCTCACCGACATTCAGTGGGGCCGCGCCGAGGATCCCTACGGCTGGACCTACCGTCTGGTCTGAGCATCAACGGGTGAGGGAGCCACGGCCTCGTCGATGAACGAGGCCGTGGCTCCCTTATGTGGCGACAATGCGATAACAATCCTTCGTGACAGTGGTGTCAGAATGTAACTAAGGTTATCCTTGGTTTGGTACTCGTGTGCGTCATGTTGATAGGAGAACGATGAAACGCGCGATCGTTGTCGTCTGCTCGTGGGCAGCGGCTCTCTGCCTGGTGCTGGCCTACCTGGCAATCGGCTGGGGCGTCGACGATATTACGACACAGCATCGCTGGTCAACGTGGTGGATCGCCGTGGTCGGGGCGCTGGGATCAGGTGTCTGTGCGTGGGCGGTCAGCGCCCTCGGCGCCTCGCAGATGAACCAGTTGGAGCCGACCCTGCGCCACTCCATGATTCGCCAGGTCTTTGCGCTGGGACCCTCGCAGCGCACGAACGAGCGCGCCGGCCGCGTCGTCAACTCCGCCACCGACGGCGTCGAGCGCGTCGCCGCATACAAGGGCATCTTCCTCGCCCCCATGATCGCCTCGCTCACGACCCCGATCCTCGTCGTCATTCTCGTCGCGCTGACGATCGACCCGGCCTCGGGCGGCTTCCTCGCGATCGCGATCCCGCTGGTCCCGATCTGCGTCATGGGCTTCCGCACGGCATTTAAGCCGGTGTCCTCTCGATACCGTCACGCCTCGCGCCAGCTCGCCGCCAAGGAACTCGACGCCATCCAGGGCCTGGGCGACCTGGCCCTCATGAACGCCGGCAAGGACATGGGCAAGCGCCTGGCCGAGGCCGCCGAAGAGGTCCGCTCGAAGGTCATGAGCTACCTGGCCGGCAACCAGCTGATCCTCCTCGTCATCGACTCCGTCTTCTCCCTCGGCATGATCACCGGCGCGATCGCGCTGGCCCTCATCCGCTACCAGCAGGGAGCCATCAGCGTCGGCGAGGGCATCTCCCTCGTGCTGCTCTCCTCGATCATGCTCGACCCACTGGACCGCATCGGCCAGTTCTTCTACATCGGCATGGGTGGCATCGCGGCCAACAAGGAGATCAAGAAGTTCATCAAGCAGACCCCGCCCGTCTCGGACGCCAAGGGCGTGAAGGCCCCGGCCATCCCGCCCCAGCGCGGCGAGATCAGTCTGTCGAATGTCTCGTTCTCCTACGCGAAGGACACCCCGGTCCTGAAGGGTGCGAACCTGACCCTCACCCAGGGCGAGCACGTCGCGCTCGCCGGCCCCTCGGGCGCCGGCAAGTCAACGATCTCGGCCCTGCTGCAGGGATTCCTGCGTCCCGGGCGAGGCCGCGTGAGCATCAACGGCGTTGACCTGGCCACCGCGCCCCTGTCGTGGGTGCGTGCCCAGACCGCGGTCGTCGAGCAGACCACCTACCTGTTCTCCGGTACGCTGCGCGACAACCTCCTCCTGGCAGCCCCCGCGGCCACGGACGACCAGCTCATCGAGGCCCTGCGCGCCGCGCACCTGGGCGAGTTCTATGACTCCCTTCCCGGCGGCCTGGACGCCCGCGTGGGTGCCCGAGGCCTGGCTGTCTCCGGCGGCGAGGCCCAGCGCATCGCGATCGCCCGCGCCTTCCTGAAGAACGCGTCGATCATGATCCTGGATGAGCCCACCGCCCACGTGGACCTGGCCTCCGAACGAGAGATCCTCGCATCCCTGGAGACTGTGTGTGCCGGGCGCACCACCCTGACGATCTCTCACCGAGACGCCACGATCAAGGGGGCCGACCGCGTCGCGACGCTCAGGGAAGGAACGATTCGATGACCCGCAGGCAACTGTCGCTTCGACTCCTGTCGATCACGCGCCGCGTGCTACCGCCGCTGGCCGCGTCCATCGCCGCTCGCATCGTCTTCCTCACGATCGGCATCGCCCTGTTCGCCCTGGGTGGCTGGGCCGTAGCCGGCCTCGCGTCGGGGGAGAGCACCTGGAGCATCGCACTGGTCATCGGCTGCGCCGTGGTCCTGAGCCTCCTCAAGGGCCTGGCCCGCTACCTCGAGCAGTTCGCCGGTCACTTCGTGGCATTCCACTCCCTGGCGATGCTGCGAGGCTACTTCTACGACCAGCTCGAGCCCCAGGCTCCGGCGGGCACGGACCGCCTGGATTCGGGCGACATCATGAACCGCGTGACCAAGGACATCGACCGCGTCGAGGTCTTCTTCGCCCACACGCTGGCCCCCGTCACCACGGCGATCATCGTCCCGATTCTGTCGGTCGTGTGGATGGGCAGCGCCGTGTCCTGGACGCTGGCCGCCGTGCTGGCTCCCTTCCTGCTGATCGTCGGCGCGATCGTTCCCTTCCTGGGCTCCGGGTCGACCGCCCGAGCCGCGCGCGAGCTACGCGAGGCCCGCGGCGCGATCGCTGCCCACGTGACCGACTCGGTGCAGGGCGTGCGCGAGGTCCTCGCGTTTGGGGCGCAGGAACGACGCGAGGCAGAGATGCGCGAGATCGAGAAGCGCATCTCCTCGGGCCTGGGTACCCATGGCCGCTGGATCGCGGTGCGTCGCGGCCTCAACCAGGCGGCTGTCGCCGCCGGTATCGTCACGGTCGCCATGGTCGCGGCCTCCGGCGTGCTCGCGGGCACCCTCACGCTGCCCCAGGCGGGCCTCGCCCTGGGCATCGCCATGGGTTCCTTCGGCCCGGTCCTGGCCGTTGAAGAGTTTGCCGCGGACCTGGACCAGGCCTTCGCGTCGGCCGCCCGCGTGTTTGCGATCACCGACCGCGCCCCCGTCGTTGCCGACCCGGACGACCCCAAGCCGCTGACCGCCGGCGACATCGAGATCACCGACGTGACCTTCTCCTACCCGAGCGAGGGCGACGAATCCCTGCCCGCGCCCACGGTCCTGGACGGCGTCAGCATCCGCATTCCCGCCGGGAAGCGCACCGCCATCGTGGGTGCCTCCGGCTCAGGCAAGTCGACGCTCGCCTCGCTGATCACGCGCACGTGGGACCCGGATACGGGCACCGTCGCCATCGGCGGCACGAAGGTGGCCGATGCGTCCCTGCGCGACCTGCGCGCCACGGTCGCCTCCGCTCCCCAGCGCCCGTACCTCTTCAACGATACGCTGCGCGCCAACCTGCTGCTTGCCGCCCCCGAGGCGAGCGAGGCGGACCTGGAGCGCGCGCTCCAGGCCGTGGACCTTACCGGCTGGCTGAGCACGGAGAAGGACGGCTTGGACACGATCGTCGGCGACATGGGTGAGCGCCTCTCGGGTGGCCAGCGTCAGCGCCTGGCCCTGGCCCGCGCCCTTCTGCGCGACGCCCCGATCTATGTCTTTGACGAGGCCACCAGCCAGGTTGACCCGTCCACCGAGCTTCGCGTGCGTGAGGGCATCGCCCGGGTGGCGGCGGGGCGCACCATCGTCGAGATCGCCCACCGCATCAGCGCCGTGCGCGACGCCGACCTGATCATCGTCATGGACGCGGGTCGCGTCGTGGAGAAGGGCACCTACGCCGAGCTGCGCGAGCGCGGCGGCGCGCTCTCCGCCCTCGAGGCGCGCGAAACCGCCGATCAACCCGACGCCTGAGAGGCGCGGTAGGCGCGGGGGGTGGGGCTACGGCCCCGTCCCCCGCGTCTTTGTGCGCCCGTTACCGATAGGATTCGATCTATGGAAAGACTGATCGGCTGGACGAAAGCTGACGCGTGGGGTTCCACGAACGC
>ERZ772977.649-NODE-649-length-21846-cov-11.730669_pt1 | contig 21846 bp, 13 predicted proteins | sample MGYA00511131_ERZ772977 | MGnify/ENA primary metagenome ERZ772977 (study PRJEB29015, sample SAMEA2737935) | human oral metagenome | biome: human oral; feature: human-associated habitat; material: dental | place: China | collected 2151 ...
CCTCGAACCTGTGGACCATGGGGCAGCAGTTCTACACGATCAATCGCATGCCGGCGCCCGGCTCGGAGGCCGAGAAGAAGTTCCGCGCCCGTGAGAACGCCAAGCGCGCTCGCAAGGGCCTGCCCTCCCTCGAGGAGGAGGAACGCGCCAAGGCCGAGGCCGAGGGAACTGCGCAGGTCGGTGGTCAGCGTTCGCAGCCGGTGCGAAAGGACCGTCAGAAGAAGGGTTCCGGGCGTGCCTCGTCGGATTCCGAGGAGGAGAGTGAGGGCATTCATGAGGACGACGACGCGGCGGACACCGGGAGCTCGTCGTCCCGCAGGCCCGGAGGTCTGACGGATGAGGAGATCGCGCGGCGCCGCTACGAGAGGCGCGCGCGCGAGCGAAAGCGTGCCGCCCAGCGGCGCAAGGCTCAGAACAAGAAGCGCCGGAGCTGACCCGCAGCTCTGAGATTTGAGGAGAACGGACTCACAATGAGCGATAACACCGCCCCGTCCAGCACCGTCAAGCGCCTCGAGGAGGAGGGCGAGATCGGTGCCGATTACCTTGAGGAGCTTCTCGATATCGCTGACCTCGGCGGAGACATCGATATTGATATCGATCACGGGCGCGCGTCCATTGCCGTGGTCGCCTCGGAGGAGGGGGACGCGCGCGAGCTTGCCGACCTCGTGGGGCGCGACGGCGAGGTGCTCGAAGCCGTGCAGGAGCTGACTCGCTTGGCGGTGCAGGCTCGCACTGGCAACCGGTCGCGTCTCATGCTCGATATCAACGGCTATCGCGCCGCGCGCCGTACCGAGCTGACGAAGATCGCGCAGGAGGCGATCAAGCGGGTTCTGGCGACGGGCGAGACCGTGTCCCTGGAGGCCATGAATCCCTTCGAGCGCAAGGTGTGCCACGACGTCGTCGCCGCCGAGGGCCTGTACTCCGAGTCCGAGGGGACCGAGCCGCATCGCCACGTCGTCGTCATGCCCGCCGAGGAGGAGGATGCCGACGAGCCCGACGAGGCGTCCGACGACGGGACCGAGGCGCCCGAACAGGACTGACATGGGTCATGACATGAGTGACGGGCGGCCTGGCGGCGACCCGACCGGGGAGCCTCTCGGGGACCCGATCGGGGTGGAGCGGCCCACCGATGAGATGCATGAGCTGTTCGGGCTCGCTTTCGCCGGTGCGGAGCGCTTCGCTGAGATGCTCGTCGCAGAGGGCGAGCTGCGCGGGCTCGTCGGGCCGCGGGAGCTGCCCAGGCTGTGGACGCGTCATATTGTCAACTCCGCTGCGCTGGCACCCTTTCTGCCCGCTCGTGGCACGGTGGCCGACGTCGGTTCCGGCGCAGGGTTCCCCGGAATCGTCGTGGCGCTTTTGCGCCCTGATCTAGAGATGACGCTTATAGAATCGATGGAACGGCGGGTCGAGTGGCTCACGTACGTTGTTCGTGAGCTTGATCTGGATAATGTCACTGTGCATCGTGCCCGTGCAGAGGAGGTCAGGGACCGATTCGATGCCGTGACTGCTCGCGCTGTCGCAAATTTGACCAAGCTGGTACGGATGACAGCGCCTCTGCTTCGGCAGGGGGGCAGGCTTCTGGCGCTCAAGGGGGCTAAGGCAGAGGCAGAGGTCGAGGCGGCGAAGTACGTCATGAAGAAGGCCAGGCTGGAGACGGCGATTGTTCACGATGTTGTGACGCCGGGCGAGGAGGTCACGAGGATTGTTGAGGTGCGGCGTCCAAGACGATGAGATGCACCTCGGTCCGCGGCGGTCTGCCGGGTACGAGACGGCGGCTGAACCGCGAGTTCGGTGGCGTGGTGCGAGGCAGTGGCTCGACGAGTCACTATTGATGTGCGACGTATGCGGCGGGGCTCGTCGTCGGCGTCGTCCGGCTCACGTAGACTGAAGTGCCCGGACCGTGAACGCGGTCGGGGGTGTCGTCCGAGGAGAACAGTTTTGTCGGGATCGTCTATCTTCGAGCAGCTGCGTGCCGACCACTCGGCGCTGGAGGAGTTCGCTGGAGTGCGCTTCCCGCATCCGGATCACACTCGTATTATCGCCATCGCCAATCAGAAGGGCGGGGTCGGCAAGACCTCGACGACGGTCAATGTCGCGGCGGCATTGGCGGAGGCGGGGCTTCACGTGCTGGTCATCGACGCCGACTCCCAGGGCAATGCCTCGACGGCGCTCGGTGTGGCGCATGATGATGACCAGGCGTCCATTTACGACGTTCTCGTCGATGGGACCCAGATCGACGAGGTCGTGGTGGCGACGCACTTCTCGGAGACCCTGCTGTGCGTCCCGGCGACGATCGATGTGGCTGCGATCGAGATCGAGCTCATCAGCACCCCGGAACGCGAGTCTCGTCTGCACCACGCATTGCAGGAGTATCTCAGAAGCAGGGATTCCGCCGACCTTCCCCGGTTGGACTACGTGCTTATTGATTGCCCGCCGAGCCTGGGACTGATGACGATCAATGCGTTTGTCGCGGCAGGGGAGGTTCTTATTCCCATGCAGGCTGAGTACTACGCTTTGGAGGGGCTGGCGCTGCTCACTCGATCGGTGGATCGCATTGCGCGGATTCACAATCCTGCACTCGCCGTGTCCATGATCGCTCTGACCATGTTCGACAGGCGCACGACCCTGGCCCGGGACGTTGAGGAAGAGGTTCGCACCTATTTCCCCAACGCGGCACTTCACACACGCATCCCGCGGTCGGTACGCGTAGCCGAGGCGCCGTCCTTCGGTGCACCTGTGGTGTTCTGGGACCCGCGCTGCTCCGGCGCTGTAGCTTACAAGCAGCTTGCGCAGGAGATCGCCCAGCGCGGGGTGGCCGGTTGGGAGAGCTCGGCTCCGGTCAACAGCAATGATGCAGATGACACCGATATCGCAGATACTGCAGATATTGCAGACGACGGACAGGAGGCGTGACGATGGCGCAGAAGAGGCGCGGGCTCGGACGGGGACTTCAGGCTCTTATCCCGGAGACGCAGACGGAGACGCCGTCGGCGCGTCCCACGGACGTCTTCTTTCCCGAGTCGGACAGGTCGTCTGCGAAGAGCGACAAGACGCTCGAAGGCAGTGAGAAGAGCGAGGCGTCCGGGAGTGGAGATGCCCGGCGCAAATCGGATGACATTGCGGCAACGCTCTTGGCACCATCGAAGCGGACACGAAGGTCGACGTCGAAAGGAGCCTCCGCGAGGGGAACGACACGGCGGTCCACGGCTGCTGCGGGCGGCGGCTCGCAGCGCGATGGTGCGGAGAGGAGGACCGCGTCGAGATCGAAGCGCGCCCGCGCGGGCAGCGACAGTACCGTTTCACGTGAAACATCGGTGAAGAAGACGGTTGAAGCGAAGAAGGCGACTGAGGAGCCGAAGGTTCACCAGAGTGAGTCCAAGATCGAGGAGGCGAGTGCCGCCTCTGACGTCGAGGTGAAGGAGACGGATACCGTGACGACCGGTGACGAGGCTGAGAGGACCGGTAACGAGGAGCAGTCGCTCGTTCCGGTCCCGGGTGCGACCTTCGCGAACCTGCCTGTGGACATGATTGTCGCCAATCCGCATCAGCCACGGCAGGTCTTCGATGAGGATGACATTTCCGAGCTCGCCGCCTCCATCAAGGAGGTCGGCCTGCTCCAGCCCATTGTCGTGCGCCGGCGCGAGGATGACGGCGATGGCGATTACGAACTGATCATGGGAGAGCGGCGTCTACGGGCGGCCAAGGAGGCCGGGCTTGAGACGATTCCCGCTGTCGTCCGTTACGCAGCGGATGATGAGTTGTTGCGTGACGCGCTCCTGGAGAACCTGCACCGTGTCCAGCTCAACCCGCTGGAGGAGGCGGCCGCTTACCAGCAACTGCTTGAGGACTTCAACTGCACGCATGCGGAGCTCTCGCAGCGGATTGCCCGCTCGCGCTCACAGATCTCGAACACGCTGCGCCTTATGAAGCTGCCGCCTCTTGTGCAGCGCCGGCTCGCTGCGGGGGTGCTGTCCGCCGGACACGCTCGGTCTTTGCTGGGTCTTCCCGACGCCGCGGCCATGGAGCGTCTTGCTCAGCGTATTGTGGCCGAGGGCCTCTCGGTGCGGGCGACGGAGGAGCTTGTGGCTCTGCACGACGAGCCCGAGGCGCAGCGGACCAGGCCGCTTCGGACGCGTTCGGCGACTCTTCCGGCTCTGTCGACGAGGCTCTCGGATGCCTTCGACACGCGGGTCAAGGTGACTCGTGGAGCCAAGAAAGGGCGAATCACAATCGAGTTCGCCGGCGATGACGATCTGGCGCGCATTGTGACCGCGCTCGCCCCGGGGACGTCCCTGGACGAGGACTGAGTCCGACCGGCTGCTGACGCGGGTCGGCCACCACGTGGGTCATCGTGGCGGAGTTCTTCGGATACTCCTAGTCAAGTTGCTGTTACGCATGCGCATGTCTTGTCGCAGGCTGGTAGTCCTGTGCCTGACGAGCGACAGAGACTCACGGAGGCGTGAAGCCTCCGATGATGTCCGAGCCGTTTCATCCTGATAGGGCAGGTGTGCGGCCTGATGGCCTGATGCCTGACGCTGTACGGCTGCCGTAACTTGGCCGAGCACTGCTGATCATTCACATGCTCATCGCTACTGTCGTCTTTGATGCTGCTCTCGCACTGGCTCGGGCATGATCATCGGGCGCGCCGGCGACTCGTTGAGTGCTGTTTCTTCCGGCGATGGTAGCGATGGCAAGCTCGGGGCTTGACCCGTGTCTGAGGTGCACGATGTCTCTCGGAAGAAGTTTCACGTGAAACGCGGCCTGCTGCTGATTCCGGTTGCCGAAGCAGGTCGGCTGCTATGGGTAAGTAGTTCGTCATCATGTAGTCCGCGGTGAGCACGACTCGTCGACAGGAGCAGCTCAGCAGACGGGAGCATCGGTGTTCAACGATGTGTGATGTTGAATATGACCTCGTGTGCCGCGTAGCGCATGACCACGTTCAGCCAGCGAGAGGAGAACCTGCCTGAGTGTATGGCTTTCGCGCTGGTAACTGGTCTTTTGAATGGGCGCCCTGTTCTACAGATGGCAAACAACGCGTGAGCTGGAGGCGAGCTGGTCACAGACCAGTTGAAGTCCACAGCACCGGAATCCTCGTCGCCATCAATGGAATGACGACGCTGGTAGGAGCCGCCCATGCACGCCGCGCAAGCTGAATCTGGAAGCCGATGGGAGGGACGGTCGCATGGCTCGTGAACGGCTGGAGTCAGCGATCCTGTTTCCGTCTTCGGCTGCAACGATCGCGAATGAAAACGTGGCGCACTCACGACCATTTGATCGGTCCGGCATGGTGTACTGATAGCTAGTCCATCTCGCATGATCACGGTGATGTACTTCCAGCACGCCTGGGTTCTGGTGAGCATGGGCGGAGGTGACGTGATTCCCGGAGGGACTGAACGCGATGGTTTCACGTGAAACACGATCATGACATGAATGCGGGTTCACCTCACATGGGTGAGATGACTGTCGATGCGTCATGAATGGCCGACAGTGGCCGAGGCAGAGGAAGGATGCGCTGGCCTGACGCACATGGATCGCCGCGGGACGGATCGTCACATCGATCAACGACGGCGTTGCTGCTGCCAGTCTGGTCCCGCCTGTCTGGACCGTCTGCGTGACTCGTGAAGTGGCGAGTCGTCCTCGACGAGACTGCACGTTGAACGATGGACATGGGTGCGATCCTTGAGCGGGGTTGACGGTGGATCTGACGGAAGTGTCGAGGACGACCCGGAGCTCGGTGTGCGAGCGAGCATCTGAGAATCGGCCACATCGCAGCCTCAGTGGCACGATGCACGATGCTCTACGACTGGTGACCGGCCAGTTCTCTGGAGCAGTATTCTGCCTTGGTGGACGGGTCTACAGAAACGCGGAGACGATTGACCACCGACAACGAATAACACGTCAGAACGATGGCGCCAACGACGTGCTGAGCAGAGCCATGAGGCCGATATGCCTCCTCGGGCGAGGAGGTGACCGCGGACCTCTAGGATAAGAGCAGTCTGTTGTGAACGGGCCGGTGTATGTTTCACGTGAAACAGACTCGGTCCCTATGATGGACGATCGGGGATGGGCGGCCCGGCATCCGATCGCGGACGACTCACGAGGTGGTGCGGGTGGGATCGTGTGTTCACCTCTTTTGAGTGGCTATCGAAGTGGAAATGAGCATCGTCGCCGAGCTTGGGTGTGTTGGTACTGAGTATGAACAGCCGATGGTCTCCGCCTCATATGAGAACAAGCGTGATGAGCCTGCCACATGGACTTGGTGAATGGGGCTGTTTCGAGGATGGTCAGTGACCCTTAGCCGCTATGCCCGATCAAGAACAGGGCCGTGATGGCGTCACACGGGCCCTTCGGCCCCAGATAATGCGTGCACGGAGATCTGATAGAGATGCTTGTTACTTGTGCTAGTGTGCCAGTGAGTCACAGGATATCCACCGCGGTCACTGGCGGGATGCATGACACCGATGCCGTCAATGACAGGGGTTGTGGCGCGGGTTTCACGTGAAACATGCTGTTGGAGATATAGCACAGGGTGCAGGAGTGCGTGAGGGGGGAGGCTTATTCGATACCTCTCCCCATGGGAGAGGAGGTCCAGAGCGATCGGAAGAACTTGGTGACATCGATGGTTCTCAGCCCGATGCACGCTCGCGGACTCCACGGGAGAATGCCCGTGCTAATAGCCGGGGGGCACATCATGCAAGGACCGGATGTGTTCGGACACGGCTGACATTCCAGTGCCCTGCGATTTGTGCGGCAGTCTTCGACCATTGAGTTCGCTGACGATCATGGCCTCAGTCCAGACAACAGAGACTCAGGTGGGAGCCACGATGATGACAGTGATGGAGTGCAGAGTTCTCGGCACAAGGTGACGGGTGCGTCATTGGTCTCGTCAGTCAAGAAGGGACGACGTCCGCCACAGAGTTCGATGGAACATGGACAAAGTTCGCTGGGCCTGGGGTGGAGCGAGGTTTCACGTGAAACAAGGCGTTACGTGCAGTTCGAGAAGGCGAGTCGAGACAGTCGGGACGCTCGCCGAGAAGGCGCCGATAGGACGCAGCACGAGTCGTTTCCATGTCGCGCGTGCACGCTCGACCGGTTCCGGCTGACCCGATCTGTTGGTATCCGTCCGGGCAAGGAGCGGGGTCTTCGTCCGTCGGACGGACTCCTGTCGTTAGAAGTGGAGGATCGGGGATCTACGTAGGATACGAGCGGTTTCACGTGAAACGGAGCGAACGCACATGCACGGAGACGAGGGGCGTCGGATAGAAGATCCTGGCGAGTCTTGGCGCAATAACCTGTCGGCCTGGCCGATCGACGGCGCGAGTATGACTAATCGGCAGAGAGCAGGCCCTTGTCCCTCACACAGATGCCAAGTCCGTGCCCAGTGCGTTTGAAAGACCGTGACGTTTGGGAGTGGATGTGGAACAGCTTTCGACAGATCCTCGCGACTCGGGTGCTGAGGCGCCCTCAGCGCTCCTGCTGGATGCGGTCCTGGTCCTGCAAACGACCCACAGCCTCTCGGATCCATTCCGAAGTGTCTGACGGCCGGTAAACCTCCCCGGGTCCAGATGCACGACGCCAGCATCGACATGGTGACGTCTGCGAACTGGGAGGGGAAGGGACGAATGGTTGTGGATCGAAGGTGATCTCGTTGCCTCATTGAGCGGTGTCTCTCGGCACATGATGTTTCACGTGAAACGGACCAACTGACCCCGACCCCGAGGAGAACAGTGGTGGCTCATATAGCAACTCTGACAGCAGCCGCTGAGGCGTCCTTCGACAACGAATCGCTTCATGATGTGAGAGGACTTGCAGCCAGCGGGTTTGCCGCCCGTGCGGGCAACCCCTCCTCCGCATCGTCATCGAGATCTGATGGATGCTGGGTCGAGCTCCTGCTCATCTCTGACCCTGCTCACGATCTATCAGAGTTCACACCGAGCTCGGAGTGGCCATATGGGAACGACTGGAGAGGAGATGCAGGAACGAAACATGCTGTATATCGCACTTAAATCGACCGTGAAGGGGCCTGAGGCGGGCGCATGTTGGGATCTTTGACGATGACCAGATGGAAGAGCAAGGTCTGGGATGGCGGCCGGGCAAGGCGAGGAACGGATTGCCATTGTTGGCCAGGACGCCGATGACAGGAAGATCCTGAGGAGAGCGTTCTGGCATTGTTGAGCATGAGAGATGACCAGTTGCACGTGACGGAGGACGTCAACACCTGGAGTGACGTGACCGGTCCCCTTCAGCGGCTGATGTTCTCCATGATCGCTTGAGTTCCGAGGCGAAGCGGCGCTCAGACTATGAGAGAGTCAGGTTCCACAGCGAAGACTGTCTCTATCCAGTGCCTTTTGCGGTGTTGCTGGTGGTAGCAGTCATTCGGGCACACACGCCCGAAGGGTATGAGGGGATTGGGAATGACGGTGCCACCCGTTGTCGAGCATCCCTTCATGCATCAGTGCTGGTGCGCCGACTCTCTCCCGGCGGACCGGTGCTAGTCCTAGAGAGCAGAAGCTCTATGGTCGCAACCTGTTGGAGACTCACCTGGGATAACATGAGTCATCAAGGGTTCTTGTTTCACGTGAAACGCTCCGGTGATTTGTGAAACGGTCGTCGATGCGTGTCATACGATCTGACGTCGGCGCTCATCTCACCACAACGTGACCTTTGCCGTGTGAAGGCGTCAGGCCAGCGAGTGTTGAGGAAAGTGTGCCTTAGTTCCCCACTTGCTCTACATAGCGCGACACAGAACCGGCAGTGACAGGAGATCATGCCGTGCGGTCATGTAATGGGTCAGCGGTGCGAGTAGTTCTTGCGCCGGTACTGACCTGCCGAGGATCTGGAACCGCGTGCTTCTGTTCAACCGGTCTCCGGAATGGATTCATGTGCGCCTTCCCCGGTATCGGCCAGGACGCGCGGATCGCGTACGACATGGGCATGGGTGACCGTCGCACGTTTCTTCTTCTCCCAGATACGCGCTTGTGCTGAGGGACTCAAGGGCTGGACGAACAGGAGCAGCATCTGTTATGAAAGGTTTCAATATTTGTCATTGGCGCTTCCCTCCTTCTGAGTCTATGTTACGAGAAGGACCTACGTGACGGAACGCGAATCAGCCGAGCTGTTCGGAATGCAGAAGTCCAGAGCAGTTCTCATCCGAATGGGATACGCATGCCGGGAGCCGCCCCGTCGTCTTGCTCCCCTCACGCCTGGAGGCCCGCAGGTCGAGCACGTCGTCTTACTGGCGGAGCCGAATCTTCCTCTCATCGGCCTCGAAGCGGTCCTTGTCCGGGACGTGGTTCCCTTCGGCGCGGCTGACCATGCGTGACACGTAGAGCGGAGACGACGTGTGGCGACAGCCCGCCAACCGCGAGCGTCCGATTCTGAACGGCCTGTCATCGACGGCCGTCACGACGTGTGTCCACTTTGTATGCGTCAGGCTCGTCGGCGCGCCCATGTGCCGGTTGCTCACGTGGCGCACACGGAAGACGAATCGGGCCCCTACCCCGCGCGTCAGCCGCGTGCTGCCTCTGCGTCCGCTGCTTACGGGCAGCAACCCACTAGTAGTACCTCACATAAGGACAACGGCTGCCGTCGCATAACAGATGAAGACCGGCGCACCGTTGGACAGGTGCAGGACGAGGCGCCGCATGAGCGCCAGGATGTTTCACGTGAAACGCGCGCCCAGGTCGCAATCAACGACAGATGTCGCGCCGTCGACAATGGATCAGGGATGGACCAAGGGGTGATGAACGAGTGCGTCGTACAGACCGGGCAGGTCGCCGGCGGCCTCGGCCGCCAGCGGCAACAGCGACGTCTCTGTCATGCCCGGCACGACATTGACGTCGACGAACCAGGGCGTTCCGGCGTCGTCGAGAATCAGGTCGGTGCGAGACAGATTACCGAGGCCGAGTGTCCGGTGCACCGTCACGGCGGTGTCCTGTACGCGCTCAACAAGCTCGGAGCTGAGCCGTGCGGGCACGAAGTACTCCGAGCGCCCGGGGTTGTACCGGGCGTCGAAGTCGTACTGGCCCTCCGAGACAACCTCGACAGGCGGGAGCGCCCGCGGCCCCTCTCCCGTGTCGACAACGGAGACCGCCACTTCGGTGCCGGGAACATACTTCTCGATGAGAGCTCGCTCGTCGTAGGAGAAGCAGGCCACCATGGCGTTGCGCAGCTCGTCCGCATGACGGGCCAGGGAGACGCCGAGACCGGAACCGCCCTGATTGGGCTTCACAATGACGGGCAGTCCGAGGTGCGAGGCGACGACTCCGAGTGCCTCCTGCGCCCCGAGCTGGGAGAAGTAGGCCTTGGGCAGAGTGACCGAGTCCGGCGTCAGCACGCCGCCCATTCTCACCGTCGCCTTTGCAGTCGGCTTGAATGAGGCGCGCTGGCATCCGTCGGAGTGAGTGCCCACATAGGACAGCCCGAGAGCGATGAGTACATTCTGAAGTCCCCCGTCCTCACCGTGCACTCCGTGAACGAGCGGCCACACGACGTCGGGAGCGAATGCGCGTAGCGACGAGATGGTCCGCGCGTCCACATCCAGGACGAGCACGGTGTGACCGAGGTGCCTGAGAACGGACGCAACCCTGTGCCCCGAGCGAAGAGAGACATCGCGCTCGTGACTGAGCCCGCCGGCCAGAACCGCGATCCGGAGCGGCTCGGTGTCGGTGGGCGCGGTCGTGGGCATGGACTCTGGCGACTCGGTCATGATGGTTGTTCCTCAGATCTGATCCGGAGCGGGGGCTGACACGCCTTCGGTGGGACGGGCGCGAGACGGGCCGAAGAGGCTGATGAGCTCGAGGTCGTGTGCGACCACCTCGGACAGGCGCCGCACTCCCTCGCGAATCTCCATGGGCTCGGGATAGCAGAACGACAGCCTGACATGATCGTGCCCGGCGGAGCCTCCGGCGTAGAAGGCGGTGCCGGAGACATAGGCGACGAGATTGGTGACGGCACGCGGCAGCATGTCCTTGGCGTCCAATCCGTCCGGCAGCCCGACCCACACGTAGAAGCCGCCCGCGGGAACATTCCACGTGCACATGGGCATGAACTCCCCGAGCGCGGAGATCATGGCATCCCGACGGCCGCGGTACATGCCTTGGAACTCCTCGATCTGCAGCCTCCAGTCGAAGTTGTCCAGGTAGGTGGACACCGAATACTGACCGACCGAGCTCGGGCAGAGGATCGCCGCCTCGGAGGCCAGCTTCATCTTCTCCCTGACGGCGGGCGGAGCCACCGCCCAGCCGACACGGTATCCGGGTGCGAAGATCTTCGAGAAGGAGCTCAGGTACACGACGTCGTTGGGCGCGAGGGTCTTCAGGGCCGTGTAGGTCTGCCCCTCGAAGCCGAGCAGTCCGTAAGGATTGTCCTCCATAATCAGAATGCGGTGCCGCCGGCAGATCTCGATAACAGCCGGACGGCGCTCCTCGGACAGTGTGACACCCGCAGGATTATGGAAGTTCGGCAGGCAGTAGAAGAACTTCACGTGCCTGCCCTCGCGCTCGAGCCGTGTGATCGTCTCTTCCAGCGCCTCGGGAATGACACCGTCGGCATCGATCGCCACCTGCTGGACGTCGGCCTGATAGGTGGAGAAGATCGACAGGGAACCGACATAGGTGGGGGCCTCGGCGAGGATCACGTCTCCGGGATCGATGAAGAGCTCGGTGACAATGTCGACGGCCTGCTGGGAGCCGGTGGTGATAATAATGTCCTCGGGATCGGCGTCAATGCCCTCGAGCGCCATGATCTCCGGGATCTGCTCACGCAGCCGGGGCAGTCCCTGCCCATTGCCGTACTGGAGCGCCCTCCCTCCGTCCTTGCGGATCATCTGCGCAGTGGCGTCGGCGAGCCGGTCGAGAGGCAGATCCTTGAGGTTGGGCATCCCGCCGGCGAGAGACACCACCTCGGGCCGGGCGGCGACGGCGAAGAGCGACCGCGTCTCCGAGGCGCGCAGGCCGTGGGCGCGGGCGGCGTAGCTGTCCAGCCATGGGTCGAGCCGATTGCCTTTCACCTGGTTCGCGTCAGTCACGTCGTCGTCCTTCCTGGGCGGGCACCGCCGTAGGAGGCCAGTCTGCCATGACGGGCCCGGACCCCGCGGCTCTGTTCCCGGAGCGGATCAGGCCGCCCCGAGGCACCCGTTGGACTCAACATCGGCCCGTGCAGTCGTCCCGGCTGCGCCCGGGAAGTTTCACGTGAAACCGGGGGGCTGTGACATGAGCGATCAGGACGGGCGCACAGAGTCCGAGAGGCCGGAACGCTACCGTGCCCTGGATGCAGAGCGTGGCGCGTGATGCATCTGCGGTGACGGCATGCCGGCGGTTCAATGACGCCGACGCCGACGCCGCCGACGTTGAGGGGCGCTCACGCTCCGCACTCCGTCGGCTGGGCGCACAGGGCTCCGGCCTCGATGAGTGCGCGCAGCGGCGCCTCGTCGTCGGCGATGGTCTCCACGTGCTGCGGCAGGGCGAGCAGCGCGGCGATCTCCGGCGGGACGGGGCGAGCCCGCCCCAGTGCCTCGGCCACGGTCTCGCCGAACTTCGCGGCCTTCGCCGTCTCGAGCACCAGGGTCGGAAAGCCCGGTTCCATGAGCCTGAGCGCCACTGTGACGCCGTCGGCCGTGTGCGGGTCGATGAGTGTGCCGGTGGCCGAGTGCACCCGACGGATGGTCGCGAGCCGGTCGGCATGGGACGACGAGCCCGAGACGAAGCCGAGCTCGCCGCCCAGCCGCTCCAGGTGGTCGGACAGGTCGAGGACGCCGTCCTCCTCCAGCGCGGGCCAGCGGTGGCCGAACTCCTCGGGGCCGAGCAGCTGCCAGATGAAGCGCTCCAGGTTCGATGCCTTGGAGATATCCATGGAGGGGCTCGACGTCGCCAGCGTCTCCGCCCGTCCTCGCGGACGGTAGACGCCCGTGGAGAAGAACTCGTCAAGGACATTGTTCTCATTGGTGGCCAGAATCAGGCGCCGAATCGGCACCCCCATGGAACGGGCCAGGTGACCGGCATAGATATTGCCGAAGTTCCCGCTGGGCACGGCGATATCCACCTCGTCACCGGTGCGCGGCCCCTCCTCCGCGTCTGTCACCCGCAACCACGCCCACACGTAGTAGACGATCTGCGCGGCAATGCGCCCGATATTGATGGAGTTGACCGCGCCAAGAGAGTGGGCGGCCTTGAACGCGGCGTCGTTATTGAGCGCCTTGACGAGGTTCTGGCAGTCGTCGAAGACGCCGTCGACCGCAATGTTGTGAATATTGGCGTCGTCGAGCGAGTACATCTGGGCGCGCTGCACATCGCTCATCCGGCCCTGCGGAGAGAGCATGAAGACGGCGACGCCCTTCTGGCTCTTGAATGCGTGCTCGGCCGCGGAGCCGGTATCGCCGCTGGTGGCGCCGAGAATATTGAGCACCTGTCCCCTGCGACTGAGGATATAGGGAATCGCCTGGCCGAGGAACTGCATGGCCAGGTCCTTGAAGGCCATGGTCGGCCCCTCCGACAGACCGACGAGCGCGAGTCCCCCGGCGACGCCGTCGAGCCGGCTCACGGGCACGACGGGAGCCGCGAAGCGCTCGGCCCCGTAGGCCGCACCGGTCAGGGCGGCGAGGTCCCGGGCCGGAATATCCGTGGCGTACAGGCCGATGACCTCGGCGGCGAGTTCGGGATAGCTCAGCGTCCGCCACCGCTCGAGCCGGTCTCGACTGACCGCGGGAACGCTCTCCGGCACGACCAGGCCGCCATCGGGTGCGAGACCGGACAGGAGCACGTCGGTGAAACCGGCGGCGGTCATTCCGCTGCGGGTGGAGATGAAGCGCATGGGCATGCCTTCGCGTCGTCGGTGTGCGAGCGCCTCGAGTCTATAGCGGGCCGCCGACGGCGGAGCCGGCGGCTCAGCCGAGGGCCTTCTCGACCTCCTTGGTGAAGGAGCCCTTGGGGCGCGAGCCGGAGAACCGGTGGACGATCTCCCCGCCGCGCACGATGGCGAAGGTCGGGATGGAGCTGACGCCGAAGGACCGGGCGGTGGCCGGATTGGCGTCCACGTCGATCTTGACGAACTTGGCCCGCTGGCCCAGCTCGGCGGCGACCTCGTCGACCACCGGTGCCATCTGGCGGCACGGGCCGCACCACTCGGCCCAGAAGTCGATGACGACGGGTACGTCCGACTGCAGCACCTCGGACTCGAAGGTGGCGTCGGTGACGGCAAGAGCGTTGGACATGAGGTTCTCCTCCAGAGAAGTCGGGTGGATGGTCAGGCGGTGAGGGTCGCGAGGTAGTGCTCGGCGTCGAGCGCCGCGCGGCAGCCGGAGCCGGCGGCGGTGATCGCCTGCTGGTAGTGCGGGTCGGCGACGTCGCCGCAGGCGAAGACGCCGGGGACCGCGGTGCGCTGGGACGGCGCCTGCACGGCGATGTAACCGGCGTCGTCGAGCTCGAGAGCGCCGGCGACCAGCTCGGACCGCGGGATCTGCCCGATGGCCACGAACAGGCCCGCCGCCGGAATGTCGCGCCGCTCGCCGGTGGTCACGTGCTCCAGAGTCACCGACTCCAGGGCGTCGCGGCCGTTGAGGGCGACGACCCTGGAGCTCCAGGCGAAGTCGATCGTGGGGTCGTCCTGGGCGCGCCTGGCCATGACGGCGCTGGCGCGAAGCTCGTCGCGACGGTGGACGACCGTCACCGAGGAGCCGAACCGGGACAGGAACAAGGCCTCCTCCATGGCGGAGTCCCCGCCGCCGACGACGACGATCGGCTGGTCCTTGAAGAAGAAGCCGTCGCAGGTGGCGCAGTAGGACACGCCGTGCCCGGAGAGCCGGTCCTCGTCCTCCAGGCCCAGCCTGCGGTACTCCGACCCGGTCGAGATGATGACGGCGCGGGCCTCGTAGACGGCGTCGTCGGTGGTGACTCGCTTGATGTCGCCGGTGAGCTCGAGAGCCGTGACGTCCTCGTAGCGGATGTCGGCCCCGAAGCGCTCGGCCTGCTCCTGCATCTGGGTCATGAGCTCGGGCCCCATGACGCCCTTGATGAAGCCGGGGTAGTTCTCGACCTCGGTGGTGTTCATGAGCGCGCCCCCGGCGGTGACGGAGCCCGCGAGCACCACGGGGCTCAGCTGGGCCCGTGCCGCGTAGATCGCGGCGGTGTACCCGGCCGGGCCGGAACCGACGATGACGACGTCGTGGATCATGACTCTCCTGACACTGGCGTATAGGGCTCGCGAGAGGCGGATGCCTTGCGAGTCATAGAACAGACCATGAAAAACAGATGTTCCCTAAGATGCACCTATTTGAGAGTGATCTCCGACACGCTCACTTTGGGCTGTCCGTCCGAGGCGGTCGGAAGGTCGGTCACCCACAGGACGATCGACTGGGTCGAGGTCGGCGTGAAGGTGAAGCTCGTCGTCCCCGAGGTGAAGGCGCCCTCGGCCAGCACCGTGCCGCCGGTCGGGTCCTCCGGGGTCGTGGCCCGGATCTGGACATTGCCTCCGTTCCCGGTTCCCTGGATATCGATCCCCGAGATCTTGGCGGCCTGCTCCAGGGTCACGGCGATGCCCGTGCCGCTCTTCAGGTTGCCGAACTTGGAGGAGCCGTAGTAGTGCTGCGACTCCCACGTCGTGGCGGGGTCGCCGTCAACCATCTTGCCCTCGTTCTCGGGATGGTCCCCCTGGCCTCCGCTCTCGTTCACCGCCTGCGCGCCGGTGATCGTGATGGGCGCCTCGGTGGGCTCGCTCGCCTGCTGATCGTCCTGCTGCGCCACCGTGGGCACCGTGCTGGCGGCGGGCACCTTGGTGTCGACAAAGCTCAGACTGAGCAGGCCGAGAATGCTGTGCACCGCGTAGATGACCCCGACCACCATGACGACGACCATGCCGCTGATGATCGCCATGGTGGTGCGCGACACCGAGCGTGCAGCCTCGTCCTCCTCGTCATCGGCGCGGAGCGCCTCGCCCGTGTTGACCGGTGGGCTCACCGACTGCGCGGCGGAGGCGACGGGCGGTGAGCCGGGCGCCCTGTTCTGCGCACCGGCCTGCCCCGCGGCCGGCGGTGCAGTGCTCGGCGGCGACGTGGGGGCCGGCGGCGGGGCGGCGGCCTGGGGCGCCGGCGCGAAGCTCTGGGGAGCCGGTACCGCGGCGGCCTGGGTGTCGACCCCCGTCTGGAAGTCCTCGGGGGCCGGTGTCGCTGCGGTGGTGGAGTCCGGACGCGGCGTCGCGGCCGCTCGACGCAGACGCGAGAGCACGCCGCGAGGCTCGGACTCGGACGAGTCGGGCGACGACGGCGAGACGGCGTCCGCGTCCCCCTTCGGCAGGAGCGAGGCGTCCCAGGTTCCGAGCGCGTTGGCGACCTCGGCGGCGGACACCGGCTTGTTGGCGGCCCAGGCGCGGGCCACCAGGTCATCGAGGTCGGAGTCCTCCGGGCTCATGGTCATCGCCAGCATGGAGGGCGGCACCGGCACCCCGTCCGACGTCGTCGGGGCGGAGGGAAGCCCCGCGCGCTTGCCCGGCCAGCGCTTCGTCAGTCCGTAGTAGAGCAGCTCGACCAGGGCGCGGGCGTCGGTGCGGTCGGCCTCCAGCGGGTCGGCCTTGTCGTCGTCGTCGGCAGTGGCGCCGTGCGGGTCCAGGCCGAGGATGGCCGCCTCGATGCCGACGCCGGTGACCTGGATGGTGCCGTCGGAGCGCAGCCGGACGGCCTCCGGAGACAGGTTCAGATGGTGCAGGCCGCGGCGGGAGCACGCGTCCAGCGCCTGGGCCACCTCGCCGACGATGGCGCGCACCTGGGCCGCGTCCAGGCCCTGGCTGACCAGGGAGGACAGGGGGCGTCCGTCGGCGGGCTCGGTGACGATGAAGGCGGGGTGGTCCTTCTCGACGTCGAAGACCCGCTGGATGCGCTGGTCCTCCACCAGGACGGCGCGGCTGGCCGCCTCCAGGACCTCGGTCCTGTGGGGAGTCGCGTCGGTGAGCATGAGAATCGTCACCGTGCGGTCGAGAATGGTGTCTCGCCCGACGTGACGGACTACGCGTGGGAGTGTTGCGGGCAGGGTGGCGGCCAGTGCGTAGCGCCCGGTGCCGATCGGGGTCGCATCCGTCATGAGGTTGCCTCCTCCCGTGCCGAAGAGCATAAGTGCGTGTGGAGCGAGTGTACCGGGCGTCAGTGCCCGGACAGAGGCTGCTTGGGCGGCCAAGTCCGCAACCGTGGGCGGCGGAGCCGGAACCGCGGGTGGCGGGGCGGGTGCCGGGCGTGGCGCGTTCACGGCCCGCAGCATGGGACGGTAGGCCGGTGGGTACGACGGCGGAAGCTCGGTACCCGCGCGATCGGCGGAAGTCGGCGCCAGGACGTGGGCCAGGTGCAGCACCGCCTCGCCCACGCGCCCCGGCAGGAGCCGCCCGATCTTGGCGACGAGACGCGATAGTGGGACGAAGAGCACACCGAGCTCCTCGACACGCAGCAGGCGCGCCGCCACGAGGTAGGTGACCGTCATGAGCAGCGCGGCCACCAGGACGGTGAGCATGGCGTCCGTCGGCCTCGACCCGGTCAGGGACCCGTCGGCCGGTCCCAGGAGCGCCCGGATGCCCGCTCCGACGAGCACGGTCGGCACCGCCGCCACCAGCAGGCGGGCGTAGGTCGCGATGACGCGGGGGCCGTCGAGGTCGGGCAGGTGCCGCCTGATGAGCGGGATCACCATTGCCGATCCGCCGACCTGGCTGAGCATGGAGCCCACCGCGGCCCAGGTCATCCAGTGGTTGGCCGGCGCCAGCACGTAGGCGGCCAGGCAGACGATGAGCGGGACGATGCCCACGACGGAGTCGGCCAGGAGCAGCCGCTTCGTGTCCGCGTAGGCCAGCATGACGCGCTGGGTCGTGAACCAGATGCCCTGGAAGATGATGCCGACGGCCAGGACCGTCAGGATGGGGCCCGCGGCGGTGGCCTCGGCCAGGGATAGAGAGGGGACGAAGAGCTGGAGCGAGGGTGTGGCCAGGGTGCCGATGCCCGCTGCGAACAGGATGGTGAACACTGCGACGCTGCGCAGGCCCACCGACAGGTCGTCGCGCACGCCCCGCCGGTCTCCGGCGGCGGCCTTCTCGCTCATACGCGTGAACAGGGCGGTGATGATGGAGGTCGTCACCAGCGACTGCGGCAGCATGTAGACCAGCTGGGTGTTGTCGTACAGCGTCTTGGAGGGCACGACGACGTCGGCGTACTGCGGCGAGTAGGCCGCGGTGACGGCCTGGGAGCCCAGGTTCGCCGTCGCGATGTCCCCCACCGAGACCACCGCCGTGCCCAGCAGCGCCCACAGCGCCACCTTCGACATCGTTCCCAGGCCCATGCCGCGCACCCCCCACACGAGGCGCGGGTGGAAGCCCGAGCGCACCAGGGGGATGTAGAGGATGAGGGCCTGGATGGCGATGCCCGCCGTCGTCGTGCCCCCGATCAGGGCGATGCGGCCCGCGTTCCAGATCTCCGGCTCCTGGCCGGCGGTGTAGCGGCCGTAGATGTGCAGGTAGGCCAAGATCGAGGCGATCGAGATCACGTTGTTCAGCACCGGGGACCACATGTAGGGCCCGAAGCTCGACCGGGCGTTGAGCACCTGCCCCCACAGGGCGTACAGGCCGTAGAAGAAGATCTGCGGCATGCACCAGAAGGCGAAGGCGAAGGCCAGCGGCTGCCACCGGTCCAGGCCCGAGGCGTAGAGCATGATGACCAGCGGTGCCGCTATCGTCAGCACGGCCGAGACCGCGGCCATGGCGGCGGAGGCCGCCGTCAGCAGCCGGTTGACGAGCTCCTCGCCGTTGCGCTGACGCAGCGCCTGCACGATCTGCGGGACGAGGATCGCGTTGAGCACGCCGCCGATCACCAGGTTGTACAGCTGGGTGGGCAGGTTGTTCGCAATATTGAAGGCCTCGGCGGCGCCCGACGCCGTCGCCCCCAGGGCGGCGATCAGCAGGGCGTTGCGCACGAGGCCCAGAAGGCGGCTGGCCAGCGTGCCGGCCGCCATGACGGCGCTCGAACGAGCGATCGATGAGCTCTTGTCCTTGCCGCTCATGTCTTCTCCTCGACGCGGTGGGGCGCTGCCGTGCGCCTCCCGCGGCGCACGGTCCGCACGATGCCGCCGACGAGCAGGATGACGAGTCCGGCCCCCACGACCTGGGTGCCCCTGGACTCCCAGTCGGCGTGCACGCGCATGTGGATGGTCTGCGGGGCGCCGACGGCGGTGCCGTCGTCGGCCAGCAGCATGATGGTCAGGTTGACGTCTCCGCTGCCCACGGCCCTGACCGGCACGGTGGCGGTGGTCTGGCCGTCGGCCGGGACCGTGAGCGTGACGTCCTTGATCGTCTGCAGGCGCGCCGAGCCGGACAGCAGGCGCACCATGACGGTGGCGTCCTGGTTCAGGGACGAGGTGATGCGCACCGGCAGATTGGCCTCGGAGGCGATCAGGTTGATCGTCCGCGACGGCACCGCCGTGAGTCTCCCGGTGACCGCGGCGGCGCGCTCGCGAGCCGACTCCGCCATGGACGTGCGACCCGGCGGATCCGATCGCCACGCGGCCGACGCGGTGCGCGCCACGACCTCGGAGGCCGAGCCGATCGCCGCCTGGGGATCGGGGAGGATCGAGGTCACCGAGCTGAGGTAGTCCCGGGTCGCGCGCGCCGCGGCGAGGTCGCCCTCCGAGACCTCCTCGTCCCCGACGACCCAGTCGGGCGCGTCTGCGCGACGCACCGTCCTGCCGTCCTCCTGCTGGGCGGCGGCCTCGGCGGTCAGGGCGCCCAGCCCCTGGGGCGAGGTCCAGGAGGACTCGCGCAGCGCCTTCAGGCGCTCGGCGAGCGACTTGGCGTCGGTGCCGGCCACGTCGCTCCGCTTGAGGGCGATGACGACGGAGCGGCTGATCGCGGGAGCCTGGCGCGTCATGATCGCCGTCTCGGAGCGCAGCAGCTGGGTGGCGTCCAGGCCGGACAGGTCGGTGGAGGACTCATCGGTCACCAGCTCGCCGCCGAGCGTGTCCGACAGGTTGACATCGGGAGTCAGCACCGTGCGCGAGCCGACGCTGGTGACCTGCGAGGGCGTGTACGTCAGATCCTCCGCCACCGGCAGGTCCCCGGGGGCGGTGACGACGGTCTGCACGGAGTCGGGCAGCGCGTCCAGGGTCGCGGAGTCCAGGTCGCCGGCGAGCCAGGCGAGTGACGCGGGCGCGCCGGTCGCGACGGTCTGGGAGTCGTCGGTGCGCCGGTAGGCGTCGGCGAGCAGGTCGTTCTCCCCCAGGTGGGTCAGGGCGGCGATGTCCGTGTCCGTCCAGGGCAGGGCGACGACATCGCCGGCCGCGACGGCGTCGATGAGCGCCCTGGTCAGGGCCTGGCCGGGCCGCTTGTCGGACGGGGAGTCCGATGGGGACGCGGAGGCGGACGGCCCTGCGGACCCCCCGGGCGAAGGGCTCGCCGAGGGCGTCTCGGAGGGCTCGGGGGACGACGTCGGCGCGGGGCTCCCCTCGCCGCCGGCCTCGTCGCTCGTGGCGGAGGGGCTCGCGGAGGGCCCGGGCGACGACTTCGCGGCGGCCACCGTCTCCCTGGTCACCCCGAGGGCGTCCAGCAGAGCCGGGTCCACGGCCAGGACGACGCCGTCGCCGGCGAGCTCCAGCAGGGATGCGATCCGTTTGCGCAGACTCGCCAGATCGGCTTCCGCGGGCGGCTCGGCGCCGGCGGTCAGAAGCGTCAGCTCATCGGTGGAGGCCGTCACCGGGATCAGCGTCGTCACATGCGACCGGTTGGTCTTCGCGCCCGTGTCCCACACGAGGAGCGTGCGGTCGTGGGCGAGGCCGGTGCGGCCCTTGGACGCCGTCACCTCCAGGCCCCGCGGGCCCCACTGCTCCTCGTCGCCGAGGGGAAGATCGCTTGCGGGGACGGTCAGGGAGAAGGTCTTGATCTCGCCGGGGGCGATGCTCTCGCCGAGATCGCCCTGGTGGACCCCGCGCATGGCGGAGTCCTGCTCCCCGGCCAGCCACGACTCCAGGCCTGTGACGGTCATCTCCGTGGAGTCCTCCATCTGAACCGTGAGGGACAGGCCCTCCAGGGACTCGCCGGTGCCGTTGGCGATGGTGCCGGAGATGGTGAGGTCCTGCCCGGAGGTGATGACCTCGGGCGCGAGGGAGTCGACGGAGAGCGTCGCCTGGCCGTCGATCATCTGGGCCTTCGTCGGGGCGGTCGCCGAGGCGGCGGTGCTCGCCGCGGTGGGCCGGCCGGGCGCTTGAGCGGGTACGGCGGCCTGTGCGTCCGGGGCGAGCGACAGTTCCGTCACGTCTGTCATGTCTGTCACGGTGGCGCCGGTGCTCGGGGACGGACCCACGAGGGCGGCGGACGCGGTCACGGCCGTCACCAGGGCGATCAGCAGGCGCGCTCTGGAGTGACGGACACGACGACGGAACTTGATCGGGATCACCCGTCTCCCACGAGAATCTCGCGTGCAGCGGCGACGATGCGCCGCTCGTTGGGGTAGGCCAGGCGGCGGGCGACGTCGTCGAGACTTACCCACTCAACCTCCTCAGCCTCGTGATCCGGATCGTTCTCCGTGGTGAGGCTGCCACTGATCGCCTCCAGGAGAAAGTGGTGGACGACCTTGTGGACACGATGGTCGTCACCAGCGAACCAGTAGTCAATGGTAGCCAAGTGCCGCAGGACGCGACCGGAGATGCCGGTCTCCTCGGCGATCTCGCGCACGGCCGCCTCCTCGGCGGTTTCGCTGCCCTCGAGATGGCCCTTGGGGAGGCACCACTCGAGGCGCCCGCCGCGGTTGCGGCGGGCGATGACTGCGGTGACCGCGCGCCCGTCCTGGACGTCGATCACGAGCCCGCCGGCGCTGGTCTCGTCGACCACCGGCAGGAA
>ERZ772977.650-NODE-650-length-21811-cov-8.471502_pt1 | contig 21811 bp, 35 predicted proteins | sample MGYA00511131_ERZ772977 | MGnify/ENA primary metagenome ERZ772977 (study PRJEB29015, sample SAMEA2737935) | human oral metagenome | biome: human oral; feature: human-associated habitat; material: dental | place: China | collected 2151 ...
ATCGACGGAGAACTCCGACCCACGCGCGGTGAAGTGACCGGCGCTGTTCAGGTCCTCGCGGATTCGCCGGATCGACAGGGACGGCTCGCCGAGGAACGCATCGAAGGCCCGCCGTACGGCGGCGGCCTCCTCCTCGATCAACTCGCCGTCCCTCGTCCAGCCGAACGCCTTCCAGGCGGACGTGGGGATGCCCTCGGCGCGTCGGCGCTCGTTCGACCTGATTTGTCGCTCGGCCTTGCGTCGTGCCTCGAACCGGGCGAGAGCGGCGAGCATCGTCGCCCGGAACTCCCCATCCGCCGTCGAGAGGTCGATCTCGCCGTCAACGGTGACGACACGCAGGCCGAGATCGATCAGTGTGTTCAGGTCCTTCGTGCTACGCAGGAGCCGGTCCATGTCCACGGCGACCACCATCGAGAACTTGCCCGCACGGGCGTCCTCCAGCATCTCGGCCCACCGAGTGCCAGCACGGCGCTTCTTCGTCGCGGACACCGCGTTGTCGTCGTAGACCTCGACGACCTTCCAGTCCTTGGCCTCGGCCAGCGCCCTGATCTTTCTCAGCTGGGTCTCGACGGTCCATCGGTCGCCCTTGCGGTCCATCGAGGCGCGGACGTACGCCGCAACCTCGTTCGTCTTCCTCAGCGATACCAGTTCGACCATGCAACCAAGCTTACGTGAACGGGTGTTGCAACCGCTACATGCGCTAGCGCAGGTCGATGACGCCGGTGCCGACCTCGATGCGCCGGGTCCTGGCGGCCACGGCGGCCAGCAGCGGCATGGGGGCGGCCGCCTGGTTGGCGAAGTGGTGGACGCGGAAGTAGGCGCCGTTGACGCCGAGCTCGTCGGCCGCGACCGACAACTCGATGGCTTGGTGGAGGGCGTCGCGACCCGAGGGGCCCCTGCGCCCGGCGGGGGCGTAGTGGCCGAAACTGAGGAATCCGAATGACTTCACGAGGAGGTGTTGCGCATTCGACGCGATCATGGGGACATCCAGGGTTGCCGCTACGGTTCTGCCGATTGTGGCCCGCTAGCAAATGCCCGATGCTCCCGCATTTCCCGTGGGGTATGCTGTGCGTGTACCCAATCCGTACCCACTCCCGGGGGGCACATGGCGCGCCAGGCGTTCGGCACCATCGACAACCGCGGGACCGCGTCGCGCCCGCGCTGGCGCGCCCGCTACCCGGATCCTACCCACACGGGGAAAGGGCGGGCGCCGCGCATCACGGCCCCGCACACCTTCCCCACCAAGCGCGCCGCCGAGGCATGGCTCGCCGCCCAGTGGGCCGCGATCAGCGCCGGCACGTGGGTGCACCCCGACGAGGCCCGCCGCCGCGAGGAGGAGGCAGCGCGCGAACGCCGCCTCCGCGATGCCACGGTCGCCCAGTGGGCCACGACCTGGCTGGAGCGCCTGGAGCGCACATCCGCACCCGGCACCGTCCGCTTCCACCGGTCCTGCCTGCGCACCCACATCCTCCCCGCCCTCGGGGACACGCCCGTCGCCTCCCTGACCACACGGGGCCTCACCCAGTGGTGGGAGTCCCTGGACTGCGGCCCCGCCGCCCGCAGGAACGCCTACAACACCCTGCGTGCCCTCCTCTACGCCGCCGTCGACGACGAAGGCACTCTCCTGGACGCCAACCCGCTCCGCATCAAGGGCGCCGCCACCGAGGTCCGCGCTGCGGACCGGCACCTGCTCGCGCCCGCAGAGGTAGCCGCGCTCGCGGACGCCATGCCGCCCCCCTACCGGGCCCTAGTCCTCCTCCTGGCCGACGCGGGCCTGCGCATCAACGAGGCCCTGGCCCTCACCCGCGCCAACATCCACATGGACCCGCGCACAGGCGCGACCACGGTCTCCGTTGAGCACTCCCTCCGCCGCGACGGCCGCCGCCTGGTCCTCGGCCCGACGAAGACTTTTGCGGGGATCCGCCGCGTCGTCCTCATGCCTGCCACGGCAGAGGCCCTGGCCGCACACCTCGACGCCCACGTGGATCCGGGCGCGGACGCGATAGTGTTCCCGAGTCCTCGGGGCGGGTTCGCGCGGAGCGGCAGTCTTTCGGAGGTTTTCGCCCGCGCGCTTTCGGCTGCGGGTGTTGTGGTGCCCGAGGGGCGGCGGGTCGGGTGGCATGCTCTGCGCCACTACTCCGCGACCCGGTACGGGCAGGCGGGCGCCACCACGCGGGCGCTCATGATCCGTTACGGGTGGTCGGACCCGGATATGGCGGCCCGGTACCAGCGGGCGGACGAGGCCTACGAGCGGGAGGTCGTCGCGCGTATGGCCGCCCGGAGCGCCGCGGCCCTGGATGGGTGAGCGGGCCGAGGGGTCTTGACATGGCGGCGTATGATGATATGGTTTCCCCATCACGTAGATCCGCTCCGGTTCGCCGGCGCGCGTCGGGGGGACCGGGCTTGCCCGGTCCCCCTCAAGCTTTCTGGTAGGTTTCGATGAAGTATCGGGCGACTGTGGACCAACAGATCGATGCGCTCAAAGCCCGGGGCGTGACTTTCGTCCTCATGGGAGAGGAGAGGGCCAGAAGATTCCTGAGCGAGAATTCGTACTATTTCAAGTTGAAGGCGTATAGGAATAACTACGATCAGACACCGGACGGCAAGTACGTGGGCCTTGACTTTAAACACTTAGTGGAGTTGTCGAACATCGACTTCACCCTGAGCCGGACGGTATTGTCCTTTGCCTTGGGGATCGAGCATGCGTTAAAAGTGCGCACGAACAATCTGATAATGAGCGACCCCGACGATGAGATAGCGGAGAAGTGCTTGCGCCGCGCATTCTCGGGAAACCCGCATGAGCTGAAGGGGAACCCATACACAGACTCGCTCGTCGACCACTGCGGTCAGCATCCTGCGATGTGGCACTTGTGGGAGCTGGGGACGTTCTCACAGCAAGTGTGCTTATATCAGTCCTTTTATAGGATAAAAGGAGAAAAGGCTCCTTTGACACACCTGTTGTTCATCGTGCGGAAAATGCGTAATGCTGTGTCCCATGGGAATTGCCTGCTGGTGGATGTGAATAGGAGCGCCCCGTCGAAGACGCGCAAAGACAAGCCCGGAACGGACACTGAGGTGACGTCCGGAGCGATGTGGTTGTGCAATCGGCAGGGTAAGCGTCCGAGCAGTCGCGCCAGCGGTTTCGCGAGAGCCCTTGACCGTCTGGTGGTGAACAACTTCGCCGCCTTGCTCGTGTGTCACGTGAACCTTGTGGACAGCGTGAACGTCCTAAACTACTCCTGTGAGCAGCTGGGAAGATTGGCAGAACGGTTGGAGAGGAATAGGGACGAGTATTTCGGAGCGAGGAAAGGCATGCGCGCTCCGCAGAATCACTCCATCGACGCGACCTTGAGAACGTTGGCGGACCTCACGGAGGGGTACCGGCGGCGGGCTCAGGAGAAGATTCGCGAGTTGAAGGCGTGATACGCCACGTTTACACGTGTCCAAGTGGCGCTATCGGCGCTCGGTCTCCCGCACGCTGATGACGTTCACGTTGTCTTTGGTTCCGTCGACTAGGCAGGTGATCGCTGTTTTGCGGTTGCCCGCTTTGACGTTGTAGATCGCGAGGTATTGGTCGTCGCTGAGGCCCACCTGGCCTTTCTGTTTTCCAATGATGGGATCGCTGTTGTAGTCGAGGCCTGGGAAGAGTCTTTTTTGTGCGGCCCTGTCGCAGGCGACGGTTGCTTCCCCGTAGCCGATTCCACCTGTTGTCAGATCCGTGTCATGTGTTGTGGTGGTCGGGTCGGGCGCTGGAGTGGAGTCGGTGTCTACGGTCGGCGTCGGCTCTGGCTCGGTCGAGGACTGGGGTGCTGGTTCTGCGGTTGGTGCGGTCGTCGTCGCTGACTGCGCGGACTGGGAGGCGACAGGTTTCGGCGGGGCCGGGTCCACGATCTTCTTGATCACGGGCAGCGCTAGGAGGATGACGATCAGAACGAACCACCAGCGCTTGTAGAACGGCTTCCGTTGCTGCGGCGCCGAGTCGGAACTTGGCTCGGAGGGGGTTGGGGTGTCCTTGGACGGTAACATGATGCGCTCCAATGCGGGGGAATGGCCTTCCTCTGGAACTCTACGCGCCCCCCCACCCTCTGCGTCAACCATGTCACACAGTGGTCATCTGCGGCACACGGACCGGGGCTCCTCGGCGGGCCCACCGCTGCCAGGCCTCAACGACCCAGGGCGGAAGGTCGAGCTCGTCGGCGATAAGGTCCGGGTCGGGTCCGAGGACGCGCTCGACGCGCGCGTACTGTGCGGGGTCGACGAACCTCCTGGCGACGTGCTCGTCGATGAGGCGCTCAACGCCGAGGCGCTGGGGCCCGGCGTCGCCTCGGCGCACGTGCTCGAGCTCGTGGGCGAGCGCCGCGCTCGCGGCCCGCTCCCCCAGTCCGGCGTCGATCCAGATGGTCCCCGTGGTGGGGTCCCAGCACGCCTCCCGGCCCTCCAGGCGCGCGTGCTCGACGCGCACCCCCTCGCGCAGGGCCTCGTCGACGAGGCGCACGAAAGTGGGTGGCGTGATTTTGCTCTCATACCTCACAGATGGAGGGTAGCCACTACTGTGCGCACCTGCGTACCGCTCGTGTCGCGACGTGCGGAAACCCCCGTCCAGCACATGGACAGGGTTTGCGGAGGCAGCTGCGGGGGTTAGGCCTGGGGCTCCTCGCCCCAGTCGTCGGGGAGCCCGCCACGGCCGCGGAGGTCGGCCATCCGAGCCGCCATGCGCTCCTGCTCCTCCAGAGTGGGGCCCAGGTGCGGCAGCTCCCGCACCCCCGCCCACCTGGTGCGGTAACCCGTCGACGAAGCCGGCGCTGGGGTCGCGGGCGCCTCATCACGGCCGGCCTCGGCAGTGCCAATCCGGCGCTCGGCGTCTTGCATCACACGCCATCCGACGAGCCCGAGCTCGGCGGCAATGGCGTTCACTTCACTCACTGTCGCCGGACGGCCGCGGCGCAGGACGTCTCCCAGCCTGGTCAATTTCACACCAGACCGTCGCGACAGCTCGCGCAGGCTAATGGTCAGCTCTTCCATCTTCGAGGCGAGGATATCGGCGACTTCAGCGTCCAACTTTCCTGAACTCAGCGCGTTACCCATGCGGTCCATGTTCGCAGACGCGAACAAAACTCGCAAGGGCCGCTTGACAACGTTCGCTGTTGCGAACATACTTGCCCCATGCGTTCGCAACAACGAACAGACGTGGAGGCGGCAGCGATGCAGAAGATCATTCGCGCCCAGATGGGGGCTCGGGGGTGGACAGTCACCGCACTTGCGGAAGCGGTGGGACTTAAACGTCCCTACCTATCCCAGAGGCTGAACGGGCACGCCGAGTTCAAGACTGGCGAGCTCGCTTCAATCGGGGCAGTACTCGGTGTGCCCGCATGGGAGCTTATGCGCCGCGCCGAGGCGGAGTTGGAGCGTGCGCGCGCGGACGGGGCCGATGCCCTGCCCGCGCCTCGAACCCAATCAACCAACCCCGCCGCCGCAGTGGCGGCGGGACCCCACACGGAGGTGGAGTCATGAGCAATCTGGACAACGCGATGCGGTCGTTGACGCGTGTGTGTGTGGACGCCAACAGGGGGCTCCTGATGGAGGATGTCCTCCTGTCGGTCGCGGCGGACCTGACGAGGGCGGTCGAGGCCCTGGGGTACCCGACCTTGCAGACTGCGCTCGGAGACGACGCCCCGCTGGCCGAAACGCAGGAAGCCCTGCTGGGCGTGACCCGCGCCGTGGTGACGCGGACCGACGAGTACCTCGCGAAGACCGAGCGCAAGATCCGCGCTACAGAGGAGGTGGACTGATGCTCGGGATCGCAGGAGTGATACTCGCGTCCGCAGTGCTCGTGCGCGTGATCGTGATCGCGGTGTCGGTCGTGATCCTGGTGGTCGCGTCGGCTGTCGCCAGTGTGAAGCGCGCCCGCCGGGAGGCCAAGCGCTGGGCGGACCGTGCCGAGGGGACCACGGAGCACGGGCGTGCCAGCAAGATCATCCCCAACGCTCAGGGGCGTAAGCGATGAGCGCGCTCGGATTGGAGTTGCTCACAGCGTCCCTCGTGGTCGTCTCCGCGGCCGCGTCCGCACTGACTGTCTCCGCGCTGATGCGCGACGCGGGGCGCCCCCGGCCGGGGGCGCAGCACAGGGGGCGCTGATGCCGAAGAGGAAGACGCAGATCCAGGCGTCGCCGCTGGCGTACTCGGTGGCCTCGGTGGCCCGGATGCTCGACATGAGCGACTCGGGCGTGCGGGGGCTGATCGACTCCGGCGCCATCCACGCGATCCGCATCGGCAGGGCCGTGCGCATCCCCGCGGCCGAGCTCATCCGCTACGGGCTCGAGCCGCCGAAGACCGCGGAGATCCGCGACTGAAACGAATACAGAGAAGTGCCCCGGCTGGAGCGGCCAGCCGGGGCGGTCAAGAAGAAAGGCTCTTGATATGAGCAAGCCTAACACGGCCGGCGGGGTCGAGGACCCCCGCCGGAGGGACATCGAGGTGCTGTCGGCGTTGGTGCGCCTGCGCAACGCCATGGAGGACCAGAACGGGCCGCAGCGGTTCGCGGTGCGGGCGTTGATCGCCCGCGCCCACCAGCGCTGCGCGGAGGGCACCCGCGCCGACAAGCGGAGAGGGCTCGTGCGATGAGGCGCGCCCAAGCAACGACGGGAGGGGCCTTGTCCACAGTCGGCCTCATCCTCCTGGCCGCGTCCCTCGACCCGGCCCGCGTCACCGACGCCGCGGCCCTCGTCCTACTCACCCTCGGCGTCGCCCTCGTCGGGCAGGGCGCGCGCATGATCCACTGCGCGACCCGCCCCCGCCGTCGAGGCGTAGCGGACCGCGATGCCGCCGAGGGAATCCAGGCCAGGGCGGTGGGCGATGAGTGACCCCATCGAGTACGGGCCGGAGCGCGCGTATTGCTTCGCGTGCGGGCAGCCGCTCCCAGGCGCGGCGGAGGGGTCGTCTACGGCGGCGCTGCGTGTCGTGGAGGAGGATCCGCTCGCCGCCGCTGAGGCGGGCGCGGACCGCCTGGAGTGCGTGATCCGGTACATGCGCAGCGCCGGGTACCTGCCCGGCGACGGCACCGACGGCGGGGGTGACGCGGCATGAGCGTCACCAGGCGCGAGCTGTGCCCGGCGTGCGAGACGTTCCACGGGGACGGGGACGTGAGGGCCAAAGGGCTTTTCCGCCCGCAGGGCCCCTACTACGAGATCACCGTGCCCGGGCACGAGGGCGAGGCGTATCCGACGCGGGAGGAGGCCGAGGAGGCGGTGTGCCCGCTGCGCGGCCCCGCCCCGGCGTCGCATCTGGTCGCAGAGGTATCGCAGTCGCACGATGAGGAGGAGCGGCGATGACGAAGTTGGTGAGTGGCCTCTCGAAGGGCCAGGGGGATGGACTGGCGGCCGTCGCCAGGCTGGCGCTGCGGAATCCTCGCCGGCGGCAGATGGCCATAGTGATCTGCGATTGCTCGAAGATCACGGTGGACACGGAAACGCGGGCGAAGGAAGCCACGATCCGGGTGCTGCGCCTGGAGCCGGTCGCGCCCGAGGACGTGTCTGAGGTGGAAAAGCTGTACGTGCGGGCCATCGAGGCCCGCGAGGGTCGCCAGATGCTGCCCTTCGACCTGCAGGTAAAACTGGAGGAGGCGTTCGGGAAGGACTATCGGATCGACCCGGCCACCGGGGAGATCATCGTCCCCGACCTGGAGCCCCCGATGCCCGGCGACGACACCGACGACACGGCCGCCGCGGGCGCTGATGGCGGGGAGGACTGACGTGCCATCCCGGATCCAGCGGCGCCGTGCCAGGGGGTGGCGCGCCCCCAAGGGTGCCGTGTACGTGGGGCGCGGGAGTGTGTGGGGGAACCCGTGGCGGGTGGACCCACGCCGCGCGGGCTCCTCGCCGCTGGTCGTGCGCGACCGGGCCGAGGCGGCGGCCCGGTACTGCGAGTGGCTGACGTTCACCGCCGAGGGGCGCGCTCTGGCCGCCCTGGCGCGCGAGCGCCTGCGCGGGCGCACCCTCATGTGCTGGTGTCCCGAGGGCGCGCCGTGTCATGGGGATTTCTTGGCGGATCTCGCCGCCACTCCGGGCCCGGGCGAGCCGGGCGCCGACCTGCGGGTCGGGTCCGTGTGCTCGGGGTACGGGGGCCTGGAGGTCGGCCTGAAGGAGGCATTGGGTCCGGTGCGCACCGCGTGGGTGGCCGACACCGACGAGGCGGCCGCCCGCGTCCTCGCCGCCCGGTTCCCCTGGGCCCCCAACCTCGGGGACATCCAGAGCAAGGACTTCGCGGCCGTGGAGCGGGTGGACGTCATCGCGGGGGGCACCCCCTGCCAGGACCTGTCCCACGCGGGCCGCCGCGCGGGCATGACGCCCGAGTCGAGGTCGGGCCTGTGGGCCTCGATGGCCCGCGCAGTGGAGGAGCAGGAGCCCGCACTGGTGGTGTGGGAGAACGTCGAGGGGGCATTGTCCAGTGGATCCGATCGCGGTGTGGGACGAGGAGGCGGGGGTGTGGCGCCCCGCGATGGAGGCGCTGTCCTGCGAGCTGCGGGGCGTGTGGTCGGAGACCTGGCCGGCCTCGGGTATGACTGCCAGTGGAGCGTTGTATCCGCTGCCAGTGTGGGAGCCCCCCACCGGCGCCGTCGGCTCTTCGTCCTCGGCGTCCGCCGAGGGACGAGTCTCGCGTGGCTCAGCGCCGTCGCGGCCAGGGCCGGCGCTCTTCGCGACGCCGACCTCGAATCTCGGGACATGCGGGGGGTCCCAGCCCCCGGAGAAGCGCCGCGCAGGCGGGCACACGGTCTCACTGGCGGACCAGGTCGAGCACCTGGGCGCCTGATCCCGACCCCGACGGCGTCGGACCACAAAGAGTGCCGGCACTCGGCTGGGACGGGGTTGAGCCTGTCGCAGGCGGTGGAACTGATGCCGACGCCGACGACCCAGGACATCCCCTACTCGTCGGGGGGCGGCTACGGCGCGACCCTGGGCGAGGCCGTGCGCGCCATCGGCGCCGACGATGCGGCCCGGCGGTTCGGGCCGTACACGGAGGCGGTGCGCCGGTGGGAGGCGCTCACCAGGGCCGCCCCCGCCCCGACTGAGCCATCCCCCCGCAGCGCCCGGCAGCGCTTGAGCGCGGAGTTCGTCGAGTGGCTGATGGGCCTGGAGGCCGGATGGGTGACCAGCCCGGAGCTGGGGCTCTCGCGCCGCCAGCAGCTGCGCCTGCTCGGCAACGGGATCGTGCCCCAGCAGGCGGCCGCAGCGGTCGGGGCCCTACTCGGGCGGTACCTGCGCGCCCAGTGGGGGCTGCTGTGAGCGAGCGCGACGTGGGGCGCGAGGAGCGCCTGGAGGAGATCAGGGGCCGCTTGCTGGCAGTGGAGTTCGCGGGGCACTCGCGCTCCGGCGCCGCGGCGGGGGCCGAGGACGCGGCGCGCGAAGAGTTCATCGCGCGGGCCGCCGAGGACATGGACTACCTGCTCGCACTCGTCGAGCAGCACGGATCAGAGGAAGAGCAGTGAGTGTCTACTACGAGGACGATGTGGTTACCGTGCACCACGGGGATTGCATCGAGGTCATGCGAGGCCTGCCCAGCGGGTCCGTGGATTCGATCGTCACGGATCCCCCCTATGGGATCCGGTTCATGGGGAAGTCATGGGACGGCGCGGACATCGCGCGCCGCACCCAGCGGGGCCGCGACAGCGGCGCCCAGGCCCCGGACGGGGCGCGCGGCCCCCACGGCGGCTACCGGTCCGCCTCGGTGGAGGCAGGCCGGTACAGCCGCTCCCTGCAGGACGCGCACGCGTTCCAGGAGTGGTGCGGCGAGTGGGCGAGTGAGGCGCTGCGCCTCCTCAAGCCCGGCGGGTTCCTGTTGGCGTTCGGTGGGGCACGGACGTGGCACCGCCTCGCCTGCGCCGTCGAGGACGCCGGATTCGAGGTCAGGGACTCAATCGCATGGCTCTATGGGAGCGGCTTTCCGAAGAGTGTCGACGTCGCCCGTGTGATCGACGCCCGCCTCGGGCTTCTGGACGCCCGGCCCGTGCACGGTGAGAAGACGGTGCCCGACGCCACGCTGGTGCGTCCCGCTTTCGCCGGTGGCGCGTACTCGGGCCGCGCGGGCGCCACACCGCACCGCACGGTGCCGGTATCCTCGGCCGCGTCGGCCGCGTCGGCCGCGTGGGAGGGGTGGGGCACGGCGTTGAAGCCGGGGTTCGAGCCGTGCGTGGTCGCCCGGCGGCCCCTCGACGGGACGGTCGCTGACAACGTCCTCGCCCACGGGGTCGGCGCCATCCACGTCGACGCATGCAGGATCCACAGTGCCGGATCCGAGGGCCGCGACTACACGGTTCGGCGCCTCAAATCGGGCTCCGAGCTGGCCAGGACTGGCGGTCCCTGGCACTCCGAGGACGCAGGCAAGACGTACACGGGACGCACGAAGGACGGCAGGTGGCCGACCAACGTCATCCTCGACGAGGAGTCGGCCCGCGCCCTGGACGCCGGAGCGGAGTACTCCGACTCCGGGGGCCCCAGCCGATTCTTCCCCGTCTGCCGGTACGAGGCGAAAGCCTCAGCGGACGAGCGGCCGTCAGTGGACGGGGTCTCGCACCCCACCGTGAAGCCACTCGCGCTGATGCGATGGTTGGTGCGCCTGGTGACCCCCTACGGGGGCGTGGTCCTGGACCCGTTCGCGGGGTCCGGCACCACCATCGAGGCCGCCGTCGCCGAGGGCATGCGCGCCGTCGGCGTCGAGCGGGAGGAGTCCTACCTCCCGCTGATCGCCTCCCGCCTCGACCGGCCCGTCACCCCGGTCCTGGACCTGGGGATCGGGGGCCTGTGATGGGAAGCACGCAGGTCACGCGGCCCATGGGGTACGGCGAGCGCTACCAGCAGGTGCTGGAGGTCGTCGTGCCCGAGAACGAATGGCTCTCTGCGAACTCGCGGTGCGGTTGGCGGGAGAAGGCCCGCCGTGTGAAGGCGCTGCGGGCCAGGGCGTTCTGGCTGGCCCGGGCGGCCCGCCTCGCCCCTGCGGACGGGCGGGCCCTGGTGGTCGCGGGGGTCCAGGCCCGCGTTGCCCGCAGGTCGGACCCCGCCAACGCGTCCGCCACCACGAAGCCGCTGCTCGACGGCCTGGTCGACGCGGGAGTCTTCCCCGACGACGACCACACGCACGTCGTGGGGCCCCACCACGTGCACATGCCCCCGGATCCGTTGCTGCCCAGGGGCAGCCACCGGATCGTGCTCGAGATCCGGGAGCTCCTGGGATGAGAGGTGCGCAGACCCAAGGGGGCCGCCGCGCCCGCGCGGGGTGGGGCATCGACCCCGCCGCAGCGGATCCGGACCCGCGGAGATGTCCCTCGTGCGGGGTCCCGATCTTGCCGGGCCGCGCCCAGTGCCACGCCTGCTACCTGCGGTCCCAGGCGTGCGCCCAGTGCGCGACGGAGCGGGCGTGGATGACGAGGAACTTCCCCGAGTACAGGCCCCAGCGCCTGTTCCCCGAGGACTACGGGAATGACGAGTGAGAGAGGAGAGAGAGGAGGTGGTCTGCGGTGGCGTGGGTCCGCGTGGGCGATGAGGCGATGAGCCATCCCAAGCTGATGGGCGTCTACGACGTCGAGGACAGGGGGGACGTGTCCCTCAGCGAGGTGTTCACCTTGCTCATGGGGCTGGCGTGCTACTCGGCCAAGCATCTGACCGATGGCGTCGTCGAGCGCGGAGCGGTGTACAGGAGCGCCGAGGAGCGGGGTCGGGCGGCGAAGGTCGTCGACGTGTGCGTCGCCGCTGGCCTCATGTCATGGGTGGACGTCGACGGGGTGCGGAAGCTCAGGCTCTTCCAGGACGAGGAGTTCATCCACATCCAGACGCGGGAGGAGGTCGAGCGCCGCCGCGCCCGAGCTCGCGACAACAGCAGCGCTGACTTCAAGGCCGCTGTGATCTTCCGCGACGGCGACCACTGCCGCTACTGCGGCCGCGTGGTCCGCTGGACGGGCCCCCAAGGGTATGGCATGGGGACCCTGGACCACCTCGATCCCAGTAGCGTCGGCATGGTCCGGGTCGAGGGCCTTGTCGTGTGCTGCTGGGAGTGCAACTCCGCGCGCAAAGCCGCGCGGAAGACCTGGGACGAGGAGAACCCGCTCCTGCCCATCCCCACTGACCCCTTCTACGGGGAGTGGTCGCGTGCGTTCTTGCAGCGGCGCGGCTACCCCGTGGGGGGCGCCCGCCCCACTGCGGCGAGTGCCGGCGATGCCTCAGACGCGCCCTCGGTGGGCGCGGTCCCGGGCGCCTCCGGCACCACGGCCGCAGCGGGCGGGGGGAGCGTACAGAGTAGCCGAGAGGAGGTGGACCCCGGCGCGCCCAGTGGGCGCGCGACCGCGGGTCCCTCCGCTCGTGACTCCGATCCCGAGCCCCCCGCAAGCCACGGCGACGAGCCGGAGTCCGGACGTAGTCCGGACCGGGTTCGGACTACGCACTATACGGAGTCTGTTCGCCTCGGGCAGGGAGGGGACGGGACGGGACGGGCAGGGACGGGACGGGCAGGGACGGGAAGGGCAGGGCCTGGCCGGGAAGGGCCGCCCACGGGCGGGGACGGCCAGGGAAGGGCCGGAGGGCGCAGCCAGCCCCCCGGGAAACACAAACACCGCAGGAAGCGGAGAAGGAGATGACCATCATGTCAACGAAATGGATGGATGAGAAGACAGTGACGGCGTTCAGGAAATTGTTCCTCAGTGACAACCCCCCGGGCTGTGAGACAGCGTGCATGACGGGGTCGGACGTCGGCGGCGCCAAGTACGCGGTGAAGTTCGACTGGCCGCACGAGCGGGACTCCGCCGGTATGTCCGTGTACGCGTGGCTGGAGGAGGCCCTTGGGTCGCGCGAGCCCTACGACCTGTACGAGGGGCTGCTCCGCGGGGGCCGCGTTGCGCCCGCGCGTGGCGTGACGATCGACCCAGGGACAGGGCTCCTGGTGCTCGTCGACGCGGGGCACCTGATGTGTGTCCGCCGCGGAGACTGGGTCGTGTACGTTTCTGGGGAGGGTTTTTCTGTCATGCCCGACGAGGTCTTCCGTGACGCGTGGGAGTGCATACGGTGAGCATCGAGACGTGCCCGGTGACGGGTGAGCCCCTATCACCGGGGGAGTTCGTGTCCCGCGCCGCCGTCGCCCGCTTGCGGTCGTGCGTGTCGGATCTCCCCCAGCTGATGGGGGACCTGCAGTACGCGGTCGGCGGCTTGCGCCACGGGGATTCCCCGGCGGGCGGGGCCGTGGCCGCGTCGCGGCCCCCGGTCAACCTCCAGCTGATGCTGGAGGTTGACGAGATGGGAGAGGCCCTTGTCGTGTGGGCGCGGGCGCTCCTCGTGCACGTCATGGGCCCCGAGTACGGGGTCCGCAGTGGGGACTGGCACACGGTTCGTCGTGTGATCCAGGCGCACGCGGACGCCGTGCGCCGGTGGGCCGACGGCCCGGCCTGCGTCGACGAGGTCGCCTACTCCGTCGCCCGGCTGGAGCGCCTGGCCTCACCCGCCCACCGGCGCCTGACGTTCGTCGGCAAGTGCGCCCAGTGCGGCTCGGACCTGTTGGCCGGGGACCTCGACCTCACGGTCGAGTGCCGGGAGTGCGGGACCGGGGTCGATGTGGACGAGGCCCGGGGGGCGATGCTGGAGGGGGCCCGGGCCCTGGTGCTGCCCCGCCCCCGCGCGAGGAGGGTGGCGGAGGTCCTGGCCCGCCGCCCCATCCCCGAGGCCACGGTCCGCCAGTGGTGCTGCCGCGGGCGGCTGCTGCCCGTGCCCGGCGCCCGCGCCGGCCGGCGCCTGTACAGGGTCGCGGACCTGGTCGCGCTCGCTGAGGCGTCGTCTCGGCGTTGCGGTCGCACATGAGGACTGTCACGGTGTATTGTGCTACCAATGGTCCTCAGCGTGAGCTGGGGGCCGCTGGTATATCTACTGGAATGTTCTACGGGGTTTCCCCTATTGGTGGTGGTGGGCATGGTCACCTCCCGCACGGGGACGGCGCAGTACAAGCAGTGGCGCCGCCGTGTCCTCGCGGCCGCGCGCGACTCCGGCGTCGTCCAGTGTCCGCACTGCCGCGTCGTGCTCGACTACGACCATGGGCTGCGGCCCAACAGCGCGGAGCCGGATCACATACTGCCTCATCGTTGGGGCGGTCGGAACGCGCTCGAGAACGGTCGCGTGCTCTGCCGCCGGTGCAACCAGTCCCGGGGTGATGGTGTGCGGCCCCGGGTCCGGCCGCGCCGCCAGTCGCGGGTGGACTTCGACTGGTGAGCGCGGCGGTCCCCCTGGGGGGGTTGCCCCTCCCCGGGGTCGGGGATCGCCCCCGGTGGGCATAGCGAGATACCCCCCCGTTTTCCCGCGTGTTCTCGCGGAAAAACGGTCCCCTCCCCTGTTCGTCGGGCACCGGGCCGCCGGGCGCGCCTACGGGGTGCCTCAGCGCAACGACAAGCGGGGAACCCAGTGTTTTCAACGGATTGTGGGGGTGGAGGCGGTGGCGAAACGGAAAACGAAACCCGCCTCGCCCGCCCCGCCTGAGTCGGTGGCGTTCGATGCGCTCGCGGCCCGCCGTGCCCTGCTGGACCAGGCGCTGGCGTCCATCGAGGGCGCCGACTGCGACAAGCGCGCCCCCCTGATCCGGGAGGCGCGCGCGTTGATCGCCGAGATCGCCGGGCCCGGGACCCCGGTCGTCAAACCGGATGAGGCGGAGGTGAGCGGCGTTGTCGACTTCCAGGCGAAGCTCGCCCGGCGCCGGGCAAAACCCAAGGATCCGGATCGCCGCCGCACGGGCGGCTAAGACCTTCGGGGATCTGGCCGCCACCCTCGCGTCGGACTACGGCCTCACTCCCGACGAGTGGCAGTCCCTCATCCTCGACGACTGGCTGGCCGCCACCGCCAAGGACAAGTGGAAGCACACGACCTGCGGACTCAGCGTCCCCAGGCAGAACGGGAAGAACGCCGTCCTGGAGATGCGCGAGCTCTTCGGCATGATCGGGCTAGGCGAGCACGTTCTCCACTCAGCGCACGAGGTCAAAACCGCCCAGAGCCACTACAGGCGGTTCAAAGAGTTCTTCGGGTCGAAAGCCGACGACCCGGCGGCCCGCTACCCGGAGCTGAACGCCCTGGTCGAGCAGGTCCGCAACGTCAACGGCCAGGAAGCGATCATCCTCAAGAAGGACCCCGCGCAGGGCCTCCTGGGGGGCGCGCTCCGCGTGGTCGCGCGCTCCAAGAGCTCAGGGCGCGGATTCAGCGCGGACCTGCTGGTCCTCGACGAGGCGCAGGAGCTCAGCGACGACGCGCTGGAGGCACTGCTGTCGACCATATCGGCAGGGCGCCTGGGCAACTCCCAGATCCTCTACACGGGCACCCCTCCGGGCCCCAACGCGGCCGGTGAGGTTTTCACCAGGGTACGGGCCAACACCATCGAGCACAGCCCCCGGGGGGTGTGCTGGCACGAGTGGTCGGCCGACCCCGACTCCAAGATCGACCTTGACGACCGCGCCCTGTGGGCCGAGTGCAACCCCGGGCTGGGCGCCGGGCGCCTGCAGCTCGCCATCATCGAGGCCGAGCGCAAGACGCTCTCCGACGAGGGATTCAAGCGTGAGCGCTTGGGCATGTGGCCCGCCAATGCGGGCGCGCGACGGGCCATCGACCCCACCACGTGGGCGGCGACCATCGCGGCCCCGCCCGAGGACGGCATCAGATCGTTCGCGGTCGCGTTCAGCGCGGACGGGAAGCGCCAGGCGCTCGCGGGCGCCGTCAAAACGGGGAAGGGCCCCACGGCGCGCTTCCATGTGAACGTGATCGACACGTACACGGGCCCCACAGTGGGCGGGGTCGCCGCTGTTGCGGACTGGCTCGCCGAGCGTCGGGAGCGGACCGCGCAGATCAACCTCCTGGGCGGCGCGGGCGCGTCAGCGCTCGCGGACGCGCTGATCTCGCGGGGCGTCCCCAAACGGGTGGTGCACGTGATGACCACCAGTGAGTACTTCACCTCGTGCGCGCTGCTCTTCGAGGGCCTGCGCGAGGGGCGGATCACCCACCCCGACGAGGACCCAGACGAGGCGCTGAGCGCCTCGGTAGCCGTCTGCGACAAGCAGCAGCGGCGCCGGGACGGCGCCTACGGGTGGGAGGCCACCACCCCGGACGGGGACGAGACGCCGCTGGAGGCCGTCTCAGCGGCGGTGCACGCCGCGAAGACCACGAAACGACGCCCACGAGGAAAAGGCGGCAGGAAGGCGGTGGTGATGTGATCGAGGCACCCGTCGTCAAAGAGCTCACGGATGATGAGCAGGTGCTGCTGCGCCGCATGTGGGCGCGCGTGACCGTGAAACGCCAGAAGAACCTGCTGCTCGACGTGTACTACGACGGCCACCGGACGTTCAGGGACCTGGGGATCTCGATCCCCCCGCAGATGCAGGCTACTCGCGCGGCCCTGGGATGGCCCCAGAAAGCTGTGTCAGCGCTGGCCCGCAAACACGTGTTCGAGGGGTACTCCGTCAATGGGGAGCTGGATCCGTTCGAGGTGGGCGGGATCCTGGCCCGCAACGCTTTCGAGACGGAGCTCCCGCAGGCGATCACGAGCGCCTACAAGCACGGCACCTCGTTCCTGACGGTGGCGATGGGCGACGTGGCGCGCGGCGAGCCAGAGGTGATGATCCAAGCGCGGGACGCAGCGTGGACGACCGCGGTCTGGGACGAGCGCACCCGCACCCTCACAGCGGCACTCGCGATCGACGCCTCCACGAAAGAGGGCCGATCCGACCAGAAGGAGGAGGTCTCGGGGGCGACCGTGTTCTTCAGGGACTCCACGGTCCTGCTGGAGCGGTCAGGCCGCGCCTGGTCGTCCGTGCGGGTCCCCAACGCGTCCGGCCGCGTGATGGTCGAACCACTGGTGTACGACCCTCAGCTGCGCCGACCGTTCGGGCGCTCGCGGATCTCGCGGGAGGTCCGCTACCTGACGGACGCGGCGATCCGCGCGCTCGTGCGCACGGAGACCTCGGCTGAGTTCTTCGCGTCCCCGCAGCGGTACGCGCTGGGGGCGTCGGAGGACGCGTTCGAGGACATGGACAAGTGGTCGGCGATCACGGGGCGGCTCCTGGCCCTGTCGGTCAACGACGAGGGCCAGGTCCCGCAGATGGGGCAGTTCCCGCAGATGAGCATGGAGCCCCACCTGTCGATGTACCGGCAGCTGGCGCAGAACTTCTGCGCGGCGACGAACCTGCCGATGAGCGCGGTCGGGCTTTTCGGGGAGAACCCGGCGTCGGCGGAGGCCATGCAGGCCGCGGAGTACGCGCTCTCGGAGGAGGCGGAGTACCAGTGGAGGATCTTCACACCCGCGCTGCGCCGCCTCGTCCAGGACGTCGTCATGATCCGCGACGGGACGTCCGAGCCTCCGGCGGAGTCGTGGGGGATGTCCGTGAACTGGACGCCCGCCCGCTACGTCGCCCCGCAGGTCTCCGCGGACTTCATCGCGAAGATCGCCAGTGCGATGCCCGACGCCGTCACCACGACGGTGGGGATGCGCCGCGCGGGATTCACGCAGGCCGAGGTCGAGCAGATCCAGGCGGAGACCGCGCCGGGCAAGGCCGTGTCGGTCCTGGACCGCCTCGCGGCCGTCAGTGGCACCACTCCAGCCTCCGACGGCGGGCAGGCTCCCCCCGGAACGGGCGACCGGTAACAGCGCCGGTGACCTGAAGGCCAAATTCGAGGCCCTGGGCATCGCAGTCCGCGCGGGCGTGGCGCCCGAGTCGGCGCTCGAGCGCCTCGGCCTGACGGGCATCAGGCTCACCGGCGCAGTGCCAGTGAGCCTGCGCCTGCCCGACAGCGGGGCATCCACCCTCGAAGAGAAGTGACACCGGATCAGGGGGTGGTGCCGTGGACCTGCGCGCCGAGCTCACCCGCTTCACACGGGCCACGAACCAGGCCGCACGATTGGCGGTGCGCGACCTGGAGCGCTTCTGGAACGGCCTCGACACGACCGACGTGGCGGCGTGCCGCGAAGCGCTTGCAGACTTCGTACCCCAGCTGGTGGGCGTGTACGGGCAGGTGGCCGCCCAGGCCGCCGTCGAGTGGTACGCGCGCCTGCGGGACGAGTCCCACGCCCGCGGCGAGTACACGCCCACACCGGCGCCAGCCACCCCCGCAGAGGCGATCCGGACGAGGATCCGCTCCGCGCTCGCCCCCCTCCAGGATGGGGACTCCCCAGCGGCGCTCGCGGGTCTGGGGGAGTCGGTGGAGACGTGGGTGAAGAATGCGAAGAGGGACACCATCACCCACAACGTGGGGCGCGACCCCGCGCGCCCCAGGTTCGCCCGCGTCCCCAGGGGGGCGACGACATGTGACTTCTGTCTGATGCTGGCCGGGCGCGGGTGGGTGTACCACACGCGCACGACCGCGGGGGAGATGAACCGGTTCCACGCGCACTGCGACTGCGAGATAGTGCCGTCGTGGGGTGCGGGCGCGCGGATCAGCGGGTACGACCCGGATTCCCTGCGCGCACGGTACGAGCGCGGGGAGCTCGACGCGGGCGTGCCGAAGTCGGATGTGCGCAAGCGAATCGGCGCCGAGAGGGCCTCCGCTGCGGGTGGAGGTGCGCAGCCGCCGGAGCGCCCCAGGGCGGTCGCTGGCGGGCCTGATCCGGTGCCGCACCGTCCGGTGCGCGTGGGCGCGAAGCCAGTGGGCGACGGAACGGTCAAGCTGGAGACGTGGGACGCCTACGTGAACAAGCTGATCGACCGGTACAACCGCACTCCGGAGATCGCCGCAGTGGGCGGGAAGATCCCGCCCGTGGACCCGCCGATCGTCGGCAGGGGCTGGCCGAAGAGCCTGCCGCGTTTCGACGACAAAGCCTTCGTCCACTCCCTCTACGGCGACCGCAAGAACGCGGGCGGGCACCTGAGCGGGTACGGATGGATCAACGGGCGCCCGGAATTCCCGGCCGACTGGGGCCCGGACGACGTGCGCGCAGCGGCGCGCAGCGTGCTGGCGGACTGGGACGGCAGCAGTGAGGGGGCTGTGCTGGGAACCTACAAGGGGATCCGCGTGGAGGTGTACGTGCTGTACAGGCAGAAGTCGGGGTACCGAGTCGCGAGCGTCTACCCGAAGAAGCGGCCAGATGGTACCATATCCGCATGAGTGAGATCCGTGATCTTCTGCCAGACGTGCTGTCCCTAGTGCTTGACGCGCCCGGGATACCGGCGAAAAGCACGCGCGACTTGGCGGAATTCTGCGAGGAAGACGCCACTGCCGCTTTTGAGGTGTGTGTCGGACTACTGATCGACTACGAGATCCCGCTCAGCGAGGAGATGCTCGCCCGTATGCACGAGTTCGACGACATCCTATTCGATGAGGACATCAGGGATCTGGATACGCTGCGTGCTCCCGATGCAGTCGCGTAGAGCCCCACAGTAGTTTCATTTCTGGAAGCCCCGTAACCACACTGGTTGCGGGGTTTCCTCATGCCCGGATTCTCAAGTTTCCCCCACGCGAGGGTTTCGCGGAACGTGCACCGACGGGTGCCTAATCACGGACACCAAGATAGGAGACCCACTCATGGGCAAAACCACGCCTCAAACCACGCCCGACAGCGAAGCGGCGCCCGCTCCGGCGGCGCCGGAGTTCCAGGCGATTACCTCCCAGGAGGACCTGGATCGCATCATCGGCGACCGCGTCGCGCGCGAGCGCCGGAAGTACGCCGACTACGAGGACCTGAAGGCCCGCGCGGCGAAGCTCGACGACGCCGAGGCGCGCTTGGCCGCCATCGACGCGGAGAAGCAGCAGTCCGAGTGGAAGGACGCCGCTGCGGCGGAGTACGGGGTGCCTGCCTCCGTCCTGCGCGGCTCGACGCAGGAGGAGGTCACGGCGCATGCCAAGGCCCTCAAGGAAGCGATGCGCGGCCGCATGATCATGCCTGTGATCCCCGGCCAGGGGAAGACTCCCGAGGGGGGCTCCGATAACGGGATGCGCGCGCTGGCGCGCGACCTGTTCGGCAACTGACTAGCTAGAAAGGAAGACACATGGCTGTTTTCGACAGCACCAAGGCGTCCGTGCTCATGCCCCGCGAGATCGCCGACGAGATGGTCAAGAAGACTCAATCACTGTCCACCATCGCCCAACTATCCGGGCGCCGGCCGATGCGGTTCGGCAAGCAGGACACGATCGTTTTCGACGACCTGCCCCGCGCCGAGTTCGTGGAAGAGGGTGCGGAGAAGGGCTCGACGACTGGGGGGTTCAAGGCAGTGACCGCCCTGCCCCACAAGGCGCAGGTCACCATGCGATTCAGTGAAGAAGTGCAGTGGGCGGACGAGGACTACCAGATGGGCGTCCTGTCCGAGCTGGCTGCCGCGGGATCCGAGGCGCTCTCGCGCGCCCTCGACCTGGGCATGTTCCACGCGATCAACCCCTTGTCCGGGCAGAAGATCCCCACGTGGACGAACCTGATCTCGTCCACGGCCCACGCGGTGGAGCTGACGGGGAAGACCGCCGAGGCCGACGTCGCGTTCCGCGCGGCGGTCGGAAAGCTCGTCACACAAGAGTTCTCGATCCCCGTCACGGGCGCCGCCCTCGACCCGAAGTTCACGTGGGCGCTGAGCGAGCTCAAGCGCAAGGACGGGGCCGGGGATACCTCGGACCAGCGCTACCCGCAGCTCGGGTTCGGCACCGCCGTCACGGATTTCCTGGGCGTGCCAGCGGCCGTCGGGAACACTGTGTCGGGAACGCCTGAAGCTGCCGACACGAAGATCCGCGCGATCGTCGGGGACTACGCGAACGGGATCAGGTGGGGCGTGCAGCGCGAGCTGCCCGTCGAGCTGATCCGCTACGGCGACCCGGACGGCCAGGGCGACCTGAAGCGCAAGAACCAAATCGCGTTGCGCCTGGAGACCGTCTACGGGTGGTACGCGTTCGTCGAGCGCTTCGCCATCGTCAAGGAGAAGGCCGGGTGACGCGGCCATGAGCACGGACCCGTGGGCGACTCCGGCGGACCTGGCGGCCCGCTGGCGGCCCCTGGCGCCCGGGGAGGCGGAGCGGGCGCGCGTCCTCATCGAGGACGCGCAGTCCCTCATCCAGGACGAGTGCCCCCGGTGGGAGGCGGCCTCGGCGGCAACCCGCCGCCGGGTCGTGTGCGCCGTCGTCAAGCGCGCGATGGCGGGCCCACTGGCGGACGAGGGCCTCACCGGTATAAGCGCCACGACCGAGACCACGGGACCGTTCTCCCAGCAAGTGACGTTCGCCAACCCGAGCGGAGACATGTACCTCACACGGGCGGAGAAGCGCGCTCTCGGCACGGGGCGGCCGCGGGCCCACGAGGTGGACCTCCTCGCCGGTCGCGGGGGCTCGCCGTGATGGGCCGGTGGCGCACCACCGTCCGGGTGCAGGGCCCCGTCCACCGGGACGCGGACGGGTACCTCGTGCGCGGCCCCGTGCACCGGGAGATCGCCGGGTGCCTGGTCGCCCCGGGTGCCGCGGAGGTCCCGGGGCTGCTGGACGCGGCCACATCCGAGGCCGCAGTCGAGCGGGCGGCCCTGTACGCCCCGGTCGGCGCCGTCGTCGCCCAGGGGGACACCGTCGAGGTGCCCGACGGGCACGGCTGCGCCGGCACATGGACGGTGGAATCGCCCCCGGCCGTGTGGCCGAGGGGCGTCGTCGTCCCATTGGTGAGGAGGTGACCCGGTGGCCACGAAGTTCGAGATCTCGGCGCGGGGCCTCCAGGCCCTGCTGACCTCACCCGCCATGGCCTCGGCGATGGTGAGGGAGGCCCAGGTGCTGCGCGCGGCCGCCGAGGCCGTGTGGGGGCCGGTGACGCCCGCATGATCCCCCGCCCCCTGCCCCGCATCGCCTCCCTCGCCGGC
>ERZ772977.651-NODE-651-length-21808-cov-7.556521_pt1 | contig 21808 bp, 15 predicted proteins | sample MGYA00511131_ERZ772977 | MGnify/ENA primary metagenome ERZ772977 (study PRJEB29015, sample SAMEA2737935) | human oral metagenome | biome: human oral; feature: human-associated habitat; material: dental | place: China | collected 2151 ...
CGCGCCCTCTTCGCCTCCAAGATCGTCGCCTACTCGCAGGGCTTCGACGAGATCGGGGCGGGGGCGGCCGAGTACGGCTGGGACATCGACAAGGGGGCCCTGGCCCGCATCTGGCGCGCCGGCTGCATCATCCGCGCGGCCTTCCTCGACGACATCACCCGCGCCTACGAGGCGGACCCGGCCCTGCCGCTGCTGCTGGCCGCCGAGCCCTTCGCGACCCGCTTCCAGGAGTGCACGCCCGCGCTGCGCCGCATCGTGTCCCAGGCCGCGCTGGCCGGAGTCCCGATCCCGGTGTTCGCGTCCTCGCTGGCGTACTTCGACCAGATCCGCGCGGCGCGGCTGCCGGCGGCCCTCATCCAGGGGCAGCGCGACTTCTTCGGCTCCCACACCTACCGCAGGGTGGACCGCGAGGGGATCTTCCACACGCTGTGGGCCGAGCCGGGCCGCCCCGAGGAGCAGTGGGGCTGAGCGGAGCGCCTCCGCTCCGTCCGGGCCGTTCCCGCCGGTCGGCGGGCGATGGGGGCGGGCCGTCTGCCCCGGGGTGAGAGGCGTCATTCATCTGTGAACTTCCAGCTCCGCCGGTTAGGCTAGACGAATCCAAGTCCGCTGAAAGGCTGAACTCGTGGCAGATAACAACGGAACAATGAACTGGGACGACATCATGGGTCCGGGACCCGCGTCCAGCGACCCTGCCCCGCGGACGCCCGCGAAGGCCCGTGGCGGCGGAGGGCCGGAGCCCCGTAGGCGCGGGGACCGCAAGGGCCCTGCTTCCAGGCGCGACGCCAAGGGGGACGCCGACTCCGGGGGCAAGGACGGCAAGGGCAAGAAGGGCGGCAAGAAGAAGCGCAGCCTCGGCCGCAAGATCGGCCTCGGCATCGTCTTCACCCTGCTCGGAATCGTCATCCTGGGCATGGCCACGTTCCTCTACCTGTACGCGACGATCTCCGTCCCCAAGCCGGACGACCTGGCGCTGGCGGAGAAGACGACGGTGTACTACGCCGACGGCACCACGGAGATGGGGACGCTGGGGGATGTGAACCGCCAGATCATCGACGCCTCCACCCTGCCCGACTACGTGTCGAAGGCCGTCGTGGCCTCGGAGGACCGGACTTTCTACACGAACTCGGGCGTGAACTTCAAGGGCATCCTGCGCGCCCTGTGGAACAACCTGCGCGGCGGGGCCCGCCAGGGCGGGTCCACCCTCACCCAGCAGTACGTGGAGCGCTATTTCATGGGGGAGACCACCTCCTACGTCGGCAAACTCAAGGAAGCGGTGCTGGCCGTCAAGATCAACCGCACGCAGTCCAAGGACGAAGTGATAGGGAACTACCTCAACACCATCTACCTCGGGCGCGGCGCCTACGGCATCGAGGCGGCCTCGCAGGCCTACTTCGGGCATCCGGCGAAGGACATGACCCTGTCTGAGGCCGCGATGATCGCGGGCATCATCCCCGCGCCGTCGGCATGGGATCCCGCTATCAGCCCCGACAAGGCGAAAGAGCGGTGGGAAAGGGTCCTGGGCCTGATGGTGGAGGACGGATGGGTGTCGCAGGCCGACGCGGACGCAGCGGTCTTCCCCGAGACCATCGACCCCGACTCCCTCAACCGCGAGTCCATGCAGGGGACGAACGGCTACTTGATCGCGCACATCAAGCAGGAGCTGGTGAATTCGGGCGCATTCTTCGAGGACCAGATCACCCAGGGCGGCCTGCGCATCACGACGACGATCGTGAAGGAGCGCCAGGATGAGGCGGTGGCCGCCGCACAGACGATGAACTCGGTGAACGGGTGGGACCCGGCCCACCAGCACGTCGCCCTGTCGTCGATCGACCCGAACACGGGCGAGATCCTCGCCGAGTACGGCGGACCCGATTACGAGCAGCGCCAGCAGAACGCTGTGACGCAGGACATCGCGATGGCGGGGTCCGCGTTCAAGCCCTTCGCGCTGCTGGCGAACGCGAGACAGGGCGGGACCGTGAACGACACGTACTCGGGCGCCTCGCCGCAGACCTTCCCGGGCCTCGTCGAGCCGGTGACCAATGACGGCGGCTACTCCTTCGGCAATGTGACGCTCGTGAAGGCGACGGCCTACTCGATGAACACGCCCTACGTGGCCCTCAACCGTGACATCGGCCCTGAGACCACGATGCAGGCGGCCGTTGACGCGGGCATCCCCCAGGACACGCTGGGTCTGAATGACCAGCTGCTGAACGTGCTGGGGTCGGCCTCGCCGCACAATATCGACTTGGCGACCGCTTACGCGACGATCGCCAACGGCGGGCAGCGCGTGGAGCCGCACATCGTCCGCCAGGTCACCAACTCGGGCGGCTCGAACAAACTCTACGAGACCACTGTGGCCCCCACCCGCGTGTTCGAGGCGGAGGAGGTGTCGTCGATCATGCCGGCCCTGGAGGCCGTGACCACGGGCGAGGGCACCGCCGACTCCGTGGCGGGCGCGCTGCGGGGCTTCACGACCGCCGGCAAGACGGGCACGTCGTCGGACCAGCTCTCCGCGCAGTTCGTCGGCTTCGTGCCGAACATGGTGACCGCCGTGTCCATGTACCAGTCCGACGACGACGGCAACTCGGTGCCGTTGGAGAACATCGGCGGACTCGACCAGTTCCACGGCGGCGACTGGCCGGTGGACGTGTGGACGAACTACATGCAGAGCGCCACGAAGTCCTTGACGGAGAAGGATTTCACGTGGATCGTGAAGTCGAACCGGAATTCGAAGAACAACGCGCCGTCCTCAGTGCCCGCGCCCACGCAGGAGCCGACCCAGGAGGCCAGCAACCCCGAGCCCACTTACGAGCCCACACGAGCTCCCGAGCCCGAGCCCACCCAGACCGCGACCCCCGGCAACGGCGGTGGCAATGGCGGCGGCGGTAACGGCGGTGGCAATGGCGGCGGCGGAGGCGGCGGCGGTGGCGCCAACCCCGGAGCCGCGGGCGGCAACTGAGCGGCGCTGGACGGCGTCGAACGGCCGAGCGCCTGGGTGGCCCTGAATGGACGGCGGCGCTGAACTGATGGTGTCGCTGAACGGCTGAAGCGGCGCCGGGCGGCCGGGACCCAGATGGGTCCCGGCCGCTCCGCATCAGCGCGGGGCCGGGCGCGCAGTGGTGGGGCGGCTCTTTCCGTCTACATCCACCATGTTCAGAACACGCAAGGCACGGGGACCGCATTCCTCGACGGAACCGAAACTGACGCCGCCGGACTACGACATCGTCCACCAGAGCGCCACGACGCTGGTGCCGGAGGTGTACCACCCCCAGTTGTGGCAGGACGCGGCAGAACAAGCGGCGCGCGCCCAAGTGAAGGCGGGGAGCCATGACGTTGACACGGTCAACGACACGGGTCTGCCCGACAGGAACCTGGGCGAGTTCGCCGCTCTGCAGGACGCCGCGCTCAAGCAGCGCGAAGTCGCGTTGAAGTCCCTGCACCACGACATGGAGGCGGAATCCGCGGCCCGTACCGAAATCGCACAGGCGGAAGTGGCCGAGTTGGAGGGCGAGCGCGACCGTTGCCAGAGCCAGCTCAACGAGGTCGAAGAGCGCTTGCTTGAGAAAGTCGGGCGCGAGGGGCTCGCGAAGGCGCGCACGCAGAAGGGGTGGAACGCGTGGCCGAGGTGGGCAGTCCTCGGGCTCTTCATCGCCGCGGAGCTCGCATTCGACTACAACGGCCTGACCGCCCTCAAGGCCGAGCCGTTCATCACCTTCTTGATCGCAGTGCTGCTCGTGGGCGGCGCCCTGCTCCCCGCCCACGAGGCCGGGAAGATGCACGCGTTGGGCCGCCACGGGAAGGGCGCGGTCCTGGACGTGGCCACCGTCGTCTTCGGCTTCGCCGCCGCCCTGCTGCTGGCCGTCACGCGCACCATGCTGCTGAACAGCAACGCGGGGCCCATGGAATCCATCGCGCGGGCACTCGGGAACGGGGCTGCTGCCACTTCCGACTCGGGCAGCGCCCTGGATATAGTGGCACCGATCACACTGTTCACCCTCTCGTTCTTGCTGCCGATCATCGTTGTTGTGCTCACCGCGGTGACCTACGAACCGCTGGTGAATGAGGCGCTCAGCCTGCGCGGCCTGCTCAACGCGCTTGACAAGCGCATCCCAACCGCGCGCGAGCAGGCGGTCCTCATGCGCGAGCGGCACGAGGCGCTCCGGGGCAAGCCCGATCACTACGAGGAGGAGATCGCCGCGAAGCGCGATGCGCTGGCAGCTGCCGTGGCCGAAATGGCCCGGACGTACGACCGCACGCTCCTCGAGGAGATCGGATCGCCCGATGCGACGTCGTCCATCGCCGACGTGTACCACCAGCGGGAGCCCGGGAAACTGAACCCCGGCACGTTGAGGGCGGTCTGAGATGGTTCGCCTGTGGCAGTGGGTGTGGAAGCGCCCGCACCCTTCCGGCCCCATGTGCATGGTGTGCCACGACACGCCCATGGTCCTTTGCCCTGCCTGTGAAGGCGACTGGAGGACGACGGGGTGTTCCGTCTGCCTACTGGGGTGGATGTGCCCGACCCACCGGAACCACTGGCTCCCGTAGGGAGCAGGACGACTACAACACTGGAAGGGGGTGAACACCATGGGAACCCGAACCGCTTCCCCGTACCGCACGAGCACGTGCACCGAGGCCCACCGGTGCCGCGGCTGCCAGCGCGCGTTCTGGGCGGATAAGAGCTGGAACCGCGTGCGCGTCGTCTGCCCGCACTGCGGAGTGGAGAATTAGGCCTTGGGCCGCGATATCCGGGCGCCCGGCCCTTCCGTCCCCATCTGCCTCCCGCAGTCCGGTGCCCACTGCTTCCCCGGAATGACTGGTTCCCCGTTGACCGTCCTCGGTGGCCCCTTGCGGCATGCGCGGGCAGTGGCTCCCGGAGCGGTGCGTTCCGTCTGATGATGAGTATGAAACACACAAACGCCCGGCGCGCCAGCCGAACCATGATCCTGCTCCTCTCCATCACCTGCGCCCTCGTCGGCGCTTCGACCCTGTCCGCCTGTGACGGGGGCGCAGAATCCGCGGAATCGGGCGGTGCCGACCCCATCGCGGTCGTCACGTCCATCCGCTCGAACCAGCAGCCCCTGAACCCGCTGAGCTCCACGGAGATCGTGTCGATGATCGACGCCCACATGGGCGGAACCTACTTCATGATCAGCGCCGACGGGGTTCCGCGTCTGGTGTCGCGAGTCGACACCAGGCCCACGGCGAAGAACGACAGTGCCCGTGAGTACGAGCGCCAGGGCTTCGTGCAACCGATCCTCGCGGCCATGCTCACCCCCGCCTCGACGCCCGAAACGGACCTGCTGAAGTCGCTCGCCCTGGCCGCGGGCGCCCTCGAGGGCGCCCACGGCGACAGGACGGTCCTGGTCATCGACTCCGGCGTGTCCACGGCGGGTGCCCTGGCCTTCCAGAGCACCGGTCTCCTGGCGCCGAACGCCGACGTCGATGCCGCGGTCGAGCACCTGCGGAGCGCCGGAGCGCTGCCCGACTTGACGGGAGTGTCGATCCGGTGGTTCGGCCTCGGCGCCGTCCAGGATCCCCAGCCGGTCCTCGACACCGCGGCGATCAGCCGCCTCAAGGACGTGTGGACGAAAGTGATCACCGCGGCGCACGGCCAAGTGGTGTTCGCCGACTACCCGATGACCGAGATCACGTGCGATGACGCCCCGGCCGTTCCCGCAGTGACGCCCGTTCCCGTTGACGCGTTCGAGTTGGGCCAGGTTCCGACGGTGGAGCGGTCCCTGCCGGACACGGAAGTCGGGTTCTCGCCGGACACCGCCGAATTCCGCGATCCTGACGCCGCGCGCACGAGGATCGCGGCAGTGGCCGCGCAGATCCTCCAGCTCGGCGTCACGCAAGTGCGCACCATCGGTTGCACGAGTTCGTGGGGCACCCCCGAGCACCGTCAGGAACTGTCCGAGGCGCGGGCTGCCGCTGTCGCGGAGCTCCTCAAGGAGAACGGCGTGAATGTGACATCCAGCATAGGCCTCGGTTACGAGTGCCCCAATCAGATCGTCGACACCGAATCCGACGGGACGCCCATTGAGGAGCTGATGGTCGTGAACCGGCGCGTTATCGTCCAAGCGGCCTGATTCCGTGGGGCAGTGCCCCCGCATCCAGGCGCGCCCCCCGGGACCACCGTCCCGGGGGGCGCGCTTTCGTCCGCTGCGCGCAGCCGTCCAACTCCCCCTGCGGAGCACACAGAAGGGGTGAGGGAACAACCCCTCCTTCTGAGAGGACGATTATGAACGACAACATTGTCACCGCGCACATGCTCGAGGAACTGGCTGGCCTCCCGGAAGGCCAGGCGCGCGACATGCTCCGCGGACACGTGCAGTCCGCGATCAACCGCCTCGCCGCTGACTGGCAGCGGATGGAGCAGCAGAAGGGTTCCCGTTTCGCCTACACGCCGCAGGAGCTCGCAGCGGCGTTCTGGTTGCGGCCCAACGTCAACGAGAAGGCGGGAGGAATGGTCCTCGTCGTCACCGCCGCCCACGTGGAGGCGATCCGGCGCTGCCGGTTCACCATGAACGGGGAGGAACTCCCCGTGTGCTCCACCGGCGAGTTCGCCAACACCACGGCATGGGTGTGGAATCAGGGCGCCCACCTGAGGCGCTTGAACCACGGCGGCGCGAAGTGCGGGTGCGAGCCGTTGGCGCGGGCCACGAAGCCGCAGACCGGTCCGGAGGCCGAACTCCCCGGTCCGGCGGCCGATGACGGGGGAGTGGGGGAACTCGCGAAGAGGATCCACCTCGGCCTGGACAGGACCGCGTGCCACGGCCTGATCGAAGACGTCTGCGCGTCCCTGTACTGCAAACTCAACCGCGTGTTCTCCGTGAGGCGGGTGAACACCTTCGGGTACGTGAAGCAGGCGGTGCGGACCACAGTCACAGACGCGGAGAGCGCCGTGCGCATGTCCCGGGGAGGGCACTCGAAGCCCGCGTCCCTGGTGAAGTCGGTGGGCGTGGAGGACCCCCGGTTGAAGCCGATTGTGAGGGCATTGGCCCAGGAGGCGTTCTCCACCGAGCCGCTGGGCATGGACAGGCTGTTCGAGAGGGTGTTCTGGATGCTGGTCCGGGACGCCCAGTGGCTCGACAGCGCCGAGGTCCACGCGGACGACACCCAGGCGGTGCGCGCCGCAATCGCCTCGGGCATCCGCGAGCTGAGGAGGACCAGCGAGAAGTTCACCGCGCTGCTGTGGTCCCGCCTGACGATCCGCGCCCAGATCCCCTGCAACGTCGACAAGGAGTACGAGGAGGACGACGGCCTGGTGAACGAGCGCTTCCTCGGCATTGAGGACCGTTTCGCGGGCGACGAGGGGTACGACGAGTCCGAGCCGACTGCCGATGTCATGAAGGCGGTGTACATGCGCGCCCGGATGCGCCGCAACGGGAAGGGCAACTCGCTCAAGCAGGCGTTCGTCGCAGGAGTCGAGGCGGGGCTCGGCCCCGGCGAGGGGGCGCTGCCCCAGGCGCTGGCCCTGTGGGACCAGGCGATGGCGGACAAGTCCCGCAAGGCCGTCCTCAGGGACTTCCAGGAGGAGTGGGAGCACGGTTTCGCCGCGCTGCGGGACGCGCGGGAGGGCCACCGCGGACTGAGGGAATCCGGGGCCTCGCGCGCCTGAACGGCCGGGTGCTCGGGACGCGTTCTTCCGGCGCGTCCCGAGCACCGTCGTATCCGCCATGTGTCAGGCTGCGGGCGCTTGGACGCCGCGGTGCGCACTGCCGGATGGACCCGCTTCTGCCGACGGGTCCATGTGCAGCTGCGCGTCCTCGCCCACGTTCAGCTGGTACGCGCCCGGCTCGAGGGTGAGCAGGGGCTTGAAGACCGCGGTTTCGATCTCGCGGTGCAGGCGCCGGGCCCCATCGGGCCATGTCGCCGCCCTCTTCAGCAGATGGTGGCGCGCTGCCCCGGTGACGCGCAATCGGTACCCGGACTGCAGGGACGAGGCGATCGCCTGACTGAGCCCGTCGTCCAGTATCGCGGCGAGCCTGAGCTCGTCGAGCGTGTTCATCACGACGACGGCGTCCAAGCGGTTGTAGATCTCGGGGGGCATGGATTCCCTCACGGACTTGCGCGCCGCCAGTAGCGGATCGGCGGGCGGTCCGAATCCGGAGGGTTGTCGTGTCATTGCCTCCGCGCCGATGTTCGCCGTGAGTATGACGTCGAGGCCCCGGCAGTCGACTGTTCGGCCGGAGAAGTCGGTGAGTGTCCCCGAGCCGAGTAATTCCAACAATAAAGGCATCCACACTGCGGGACTCGCCTTCTCCACCTCGTCGAAGAGGAGGATTCCCCGGGGCGTCTCCTGGATACGCGTCGTGAGCCAGCCGTTCTTGTCCTGGCTGCCGACGTAGCCCGGAGGGGCCCCCAATAGCGCCGCACTCAGATGATCGGAACTGAGCGCCGCCATATCGACCCGGATCAACTGGTCGGTGCCCAGGTGCTCGGCCAGTGTCCGCGCCATCAGGGTCTTGCCGGTGCCCGTGGTCCCTGTGAGGAGCAGTGCGCTCGATACCCGGTCCTTGCGCATCCGCAGTCCGTGGCGGCCCAGGCACACCTGCTCCGCCACGGTTTGAATGGCCTCGTCCTGGCCCCTGATGGTTCGGCGCAGCTGTGCGACCAGATCGCGCAGGCACGGGGTGCGCCCGCACGGGCGCGTGGGCGATTCGACGCGGCTGCACCCCTGGATCGTCGCCCTGGCGGACCAAAGGTCCAGCAGGTGGGCACCGAGGAGCGGCTGCACGTGCTCGCAACCGTGCGGAACGGCGTCGGCCGCCGCGTCGATCGTCTCCGATGGGATCGTCACGCCGTGGAAGGCCTCGAGGTCCTTGGCCTCATTGGCCAGGCGGGCGCGGGTCTCCTTCTGGCACACCGTGTGCGCCATGTGGACGGTCGTGGTCCCGGCGGGCACGCACTCGTCCTTCTGGCCGCGGTCCAGGTCCTCCCATTCACGGGCCCGGATGGTGATGACCAGGGGGAGGTCCTCCTTCACCGCCGCGCGCCACAGCGGCAGGGTCATGCTCTCGGCCTGCAGGTAGGCGTCGTCAGCTTCGAGGACCAGCGCGATGCGCCCGGGTATGGTGCGGATCGCTTGGAGCGCATCGGCGCATGTCGAGGTCTTGCGGATCAGCAGCGCCGCCGCGGTGCGCCTGGGGCGTCCCTGGGTGAGCGTGTGGGCGGTGTCGGCGATCCGCCTCGCGATGTCGAGCGCGCAGGCGCCCTCGGGCGTGATCAGCGCGAGGCACGAGGAGGAGCGCGTGAGGACGTGTTCTGCCGCCGTCGTCAGCCAGGAAGGGCTATCGGCGACGGTGGTTGTCCCTCCGGGGATGAGGACGAGCGGGTTCGTGGTGTCGTTGTCGGTACTCATACTGCGGACAGACGGAATCGTGGGCGTCCGCGCGGATAGTCATCCCCACAGGCCCGCGCCCTCCTCGGGCGGGACTGGTACCAGTACCGATGGTTGTTGCAGGGCGGCGACCAGTTCGGATAGCCAGGGGAACCCGTAAGGGGACTCGGGGGGCGTCCACGAGTACTGAACGGTGGTGGCGCCGTCCGACAGGGGGGCTGTTTGTTCGTGTTCTGTGCCGGCGAGGCGGCACTCGCGTATGCGGGCAGTGGTTCCGTCGAGGGCGTGCTCCTGATTGAGGGCTATGGCGGCGCGCTCGTCGCCTTGCACGGAGGGACCCGCGTCCGGCACCGATACCACGTCGATGTAGGTGAGGCGGTTGGTGGGTACGTGTCCGGAACCCTCCATGTGCTCTCTCTGCCCGTCGAGGTGGAGCCTGATCGTGAGGGGCGCGGCGCAGTCCTCCCATCCGATTCGCGCGTAGGCCGGTTCCGGCTCCAGGTCCTCGGGGAACGCGACCGTGAGGGGGGCCTTCACGGTCAGGGTGAATCCTGTTCCCGCCGCGGGTTCCAAACTGCACTCCGCACAGCTTGCCGGGTCGAAGAGGCAGTGGACGTTCTTCGTCCAATCGATGACGGAGCGCTCGGCATGGTACGGCAGGCGCGGGCTGTCCGAGTACGGCGAACGCGGCCCGTCTGCTCCCGCGGCCAGTGCCAGGTCGCTCGAAAGTATGTCCTCCAGGGGGGTGGGCGCGAAGTCGAGCGTGTAAGCGCTGAGGGGGCGCCCGCGGTCCTCGTGGTCGTCGGGATGGGATCGCCCCCGTTCCCGATCGAGTGCGTTGAAGGCCAGAGTCGCCCGTCTGAGTGTGTCGGGGTCGCACAGGGAGGCCCCGTAGTCCTCGTCGGACGCGAGGTCGAAGAACCGGCGCAAGATCTCCAGCGCGAGGGGACTGTATCTTCGTGCGATGCGGTGGCGTTCGTCGAAGAGGAGAACAGCGCCCACGAAGCGGAGACTGATGAGGATGGCGGTGAAGGGGGATCCGCCGAGCACCGGTCTGAGGAGCGGGTCGGCCGCCAGGGCGACCAGTTCGAGGTCGGTCAGGAAAGTGCTGGTCGCGGGGAGGGCCTTGAGCGCCTCGTTGTCGGCGATGGACGGATCGGTGTCCTCAAGTTCACCGACTTCGAACGAGGCGGGCCAGTAGCGCCGGATCCACAGCCCCTCCGCGAAACGGGAAACCGCCCGCAGGCGGTCCTGCGCCAGAGCGGGCAGTTCCACGCGGGCGGTGCCGGGCGCCGCGTCGAGTGCGGAGAGCGCCTCGAAAACGGTGTCCGCGACGTCGTCGCCGAAGAGCGCGTCCACCCATGTGGGCAGGTCGGGGCCGTCGAGGACCACTGTGAACTCCGGAAGCGGGCGCGGGCCGGCGCCGCTTGGAACACCGATGGTGATGGATATCAGCAAAGTCCCGCCCTCGAGAGCGATGGGCACGGTGAACAACGATTCTTCGAGGGGCGGACGGGCGGAGCCAACGGTGACGCGTCCGTCCGCGGATAGAGTGGTGTAGAGGGTGAGTGAGTCAGGCATCGGGGTCCTCCGCAGCGGCTTTCAGCGCTTCCACGACCCCGTCCACGCCCAGTGCGCGCATTGACTGGTGGGTGTCCTGGTCGTGCTTTTCTGATAGTTCGAGCATTCTGGTCCAGGAGTCTTCGAGTTCGGCCCGGGCGTCGGGAACCTCCTCGGCCGGGGCCTTTGCGCAGCGCACGACCAGTGCGAGCATGTTCTTCAGACCGGCGCCGAAGCCCTCCGGGTCGTATTGGCGGCTCCTGGCGTACAGGCGGCGCAAGTGCTCGTATCCCACCGCGTGAGCGGGATTGGTGCCGCGGCCCCTCCTGGCCGGGCGCGGCGCGGTGGGTCGTTGGGCGGTGCCCCGCATGAGTTCTCCATAGTTCTTCGCGATCAGACCGCCGTAGTTCTCAGCCGCCGTCGCCATGAACGCCCCGCAGTTGTCGAGGTTGTGGCCCTCTGGTCCCTTGAGTTCGTTGAGGTGCAGGCGCCTCCACACGTGCCGGACGAATCCCGGACCGAGGCGGTGGAGGATCTGGCGGAACACCCGGGCCATCAGATCCCGTGTCCGGGCGTTCATCTCGCCATTGCGCAGGCCGCTCCTCTGGTCGATCACGCCGAGGGCGCTGGCGTGCAGTTTCCACGCGATCGACCAGGCGGAGCACGGAACGCCTTCGGGGTGGCGCTGGGACGGAGGGTCGCTGTTCTTCCTGTTCTTGTTCCTCGTGCCGTAGCCCGTGATCAGCTGGTCGATGTTGTGGGGGATGAGCGAGCTGAACTGGACCGCTGAGGCCAGGCACAGCAGTGACTTCGCAGAACCCAGTCCGCACCAGGTGGCGGCGAGGTCGGCGTTCGTGTCCAGCAACTCATCGATGCGGCTCCGGTCCCAGTACTTCGCGAGGCTGTCGTTCTGCAGCGGGTGGGAGAGCCGCTCTTGCAGGGACTCTTCGAGCGGGGGGACCAGGAAGACGCGGGCGAACACGTCGGATCGGCGTCGCCTGCGGGGCATGACCGCCGGGAGTGTGTCGAGCGAACTGGTGCCAGCGCCGTCGTCGATCATGCCACTGCCTTCTGCCCCTGCCATCATGGCGGCATGGGTCTTCAGAGGGGCAGGATCGGACTGGAGCGCGCGCCACTGATTCACCCACGTGTCGTCGAGGTTGGTGAAGGAGCAGTCGAAGTCGTTGGCGAAGCGCGAGACGAACGCCCGCATACGCTGGTCGCCCACAGTATGCCCGTGTAGTGGAGTCCACTGGCGTTGGATACGGGATTGGAGCTCCTCCGCGCGTTCCGCCAGACGGGCCTCGACTCCCCTCTTGGAGAAGGTGGGCGCGTCGCGCATCACTTCCGCGTACACGCTCGCGAGGTCGTCGGCTCCCGTCGGCCACTCATCGAACTCCACGCCCTCCCGGGAGCTTTCGAGCGCGACGAGCACGTTGCGGGCGATCCTCCGGTCGTGGTCGTTCCTCCTGGTGTACTCGTCGCGAAGACCCTTCCTTTCGGCGTAGGAAATGAGGGAATCCGACCAGATCATGGCGCGGACGATCAACTCTCCGTTGTCGAGCACGGCCTGGCCGACGCACACCGCCGTGTTCTGCTCCAGGCGGATGTTGGGGTTGGTCAGACTCCTCCTCGTGACATCCGCCGGCAGCTCCTTCAGCAAGGGGATCAGGATCGAGCGGAGGAAGCAGGTTGTGACGGTTTCCCCGCTTGGGTTCGCCCACCGTTTCACAGTCGTGGGGTGGTCGAGCCCCAGGCTTTCGCACGCCTGCTGGTACAGGGGGAGGATGAGCGCCGTGAAAACGCGGACGGCGAAGGCCCCCATCACCGGGTTCCTCTTCGGCCACTGCTCGTAGACCGAACACACGTCGAACTGAGGATTGCTCCCGCTCATCTTCGACCTCCGTCGTCGGCGACTACTCGAACAGTAACAGGGTTCTGGGACTGCGCGCAGGCCGGTGGTGGGGGCGCCCCCACCACCGGCGTCTCACGCCTCGCCGCTGCCCTTGCAGGCGTCGCAAACCACGTAGGCCTTGATGTAGACGGACCACGCTTTTCCGGTGCCCTGGCACCATTTGCACTTCTTCTGAGCCATAATGAACCTCCTTCCTGCTCGCATAGGAGATAGACGGAAGCGGAGGGCGGAGAACCGCACGCCAGGCGTGCTGGGATCGAAGCGCGGAAAACGGGTTGGTGTTCCGTCTGCTCCCATGGCGGGCGGCCCACCGGGCCGCATCACCGCAGGCGAACGAGTGCGGGGAGTTGGAATGAACATGGAAACAGGGCGTGTGCGCCCAGGGCGCGGATCCGGGATCGAGGCGCGCGGGAAGGGGGGACCTCAGATCTGGCGGCTGCGCCGACTGCGGCGCACCGAGGACTCCGAACAAGTGGCGCAGATCGTCACGAACCGGCTGGTGGCGCTGGTGCAAGCCCAACCGGAGGGCGCCGGCGTTTCCCTCACCTGGCACGGGCGCGCCGACGGGCGGGTCCTCGTCGAAGTGGAGGCGGTGGGCGTTGACGCCTCCTTCGGCTCCGACCTGGACTGGGTCGGCCGGGACGCGCACGAGTGGGAGGCCATCGCCGGTCCCCGGACCCCGTGCCCGTCCCACTTGTGCGAGGTTCTCGGTGCTCCGTCCGCGCGGGAGGACCACGACGACGGAGGTGGTCCTGCCCTGGTGGATGGCCCGGCCGACAGGATGCCGACGGGGGAGCGCAGGACCACCTGGCCCGGACTCCAGGCGTCGGACTCCCAGCTCCTCCTGGGAATCCTCAACGAGGTCGGCGGCTACGTGAGGGTCCGCATCGGGAACGCGGGCGGATTGGAGGCCATGATGGCGGAGGAGGCCTTCGCCTCGACCGAGCGGCTCCGCTCCGGCGGTGAGGTGAACGCGTACTTGGGCACGCCCATGCGCCTGCGGGTGCTCCTCGGGTCGGACGATCCGCAGGGGATCCCCGCCCGCCTGTGGATCGCGATGCGCGACTGGGTGAGCGGCGCGCGGCGCAGGGACCTCACCGGGCGCCGCCTCGCCGAGCGCCTGTGGAACGACGCGGACGCCCTGGTCGGGGCGGCCCAGCCCGAGGGACTGGTCAAAGCGTTCGCGCGCCTCCCCGTGGCGGGCGGGCACGCGAGGATAATCGGCATCCCCGTCGCGGAACCGGTCGTGGGCTCCGTCCCCCTGTCCGACCGGGCGCTGGTGGGCGGCGCCGACGGGATGCGCTTGGGCACGGCGACCACCGCCACGGGAGCGGTGAGCGATGTCCAATTGAGTGTGCCGGGGGCCTTGCAGCACATGCAGATCGTCGGCGGGTCGGGGACGGGCAAGTCCACGCTGGCCGCCGCCCTCGTCCACTCGCTGGCGAGGGCCGGACGGGGAGGCGTCGTCCTGGACCCGCACGGCCACCTGGTCAGGCGCATCGCCGATGAGCTGCCACAGGCGGCGCTCGACCGCTGCCTCTTCATCGACTGCGGGGACGCCGCCCGCGCCGTGCCCGTGAACCTGTTCCACTGCGGGGATTTCGAAACGGTGTGCTCGGAGTTCATCGAGATGCTCTACCTGGTCCTGGACCCGAAGAGGACCGGGATCGTCGGTCCGCGTTTCGAGCGGATCTTCCGCCAGCTGGCGTCGGTGCTGCACCACTTGTTCGGGTCGGACCTCCCCATCACGCTCATCCCGGCACTGCTCACCGACGACGGCCTGCTCAAGCGGGTCTCCGACAGCCTCAGCGACATCGATCCGGGGCTGGCTCGCGGGATCCGGACGGAACTGATCGCCAACCGCTCCAGCGAGTACGGGGAGGTGATCGCGTGGACGGTCTCCAAGTTCGAGCGGCTCGTGCGCTCACCTGTGATGCGCGCCGCTTTGGGAACGGGGGCCGACGCCCTGGACCTCAACGGGGTCATGGCCGCCAACGGCATCGTCCTCATCGACCTGTCGGCGCCCCGGATAGGCCGCGACCAGGCGCAGATGCTGGGAATGATGTGGTTGACGAAGATCGCGCTGGCGATGCCGGGCCGATGGGCGGACGACAAGCCCTTCCACGTGGTGGTCGACGAGGCGCACCTGTTCCAGGAGTCGCTGCTCAGCGAGATGCTTGCGGAGGGACGCAAGTTCGGGTTGGCGCTGGCGGTTGCCCACCAGCACATGGGACAGCTCACCCCGAGCCTGCGCGACGCGCTGCAGGGCAACGCGTCCTCGGTGATCGCGTTCAGGACCTCGGTCCGTGACGCCCCGGAGGTCGAGGAGAGGCTGGGGACGTGGACGGGAGGGTCGCTCAGCAGGCTCCCGAACCTCAGCGCCGCGGCGACCCTGGCCACCCGGGACGGGCAGACCCAGGCGTTCACCCTGCGGGTCGATCACAACGAGCAAGTTCGGGACGGGGCCGTCAACGGGGAACCGGTCGTCCACGCGTTCGGCCGGGTGTCTGCCCAGTCGTGCGCGCGGCTGGTGGCCCCGTTCTCGGGGAGCCGGCCCAAGCGGGCGGAGGATGTCGAGCGCGCGGCCCGCGAACTGCGGGAATCGAGGCAGGGCGGGCGCCCGTCGGAGGAGTCCGGCGGTGGGCGCCCGGACTCGGGGGCACGCTCGTACCTGGACATGTGGCTCGAGAGGCGCGCCCGGGCGGCTGAGCCCGCCGCAAGCGATCAGCCCTGATGGTGGTGCCCGGGTGCCCCCTCATTTGTAGTGGGTGTGGGGGCGGTTGTGGAGGAGGGGGTGGGTGTGCAGGGGTGTGGTGCGTGGGTGGGGCATGATGAGTGCGGGTCCGGGTGCGCGGGTGAGGGTGTCGGGGTCGGCCGTGGTTGGTGTGGTGGTGGTGAGTGTGCCGGTGGTGCGCCATTTGGCGACGAGTTCGGCCAGGAGGGGGGCGTTGTCGAGTTCGGCGGCGAGGGTGAGGGCTTGGTTCATGGAGTGCTGGGCGCGGTTGTGGGTCCAGGCGCGTCGTTTGGCGGGGGAGGTGAGTTGGTAGCGGCGCTCGTCGTCGTAGAGGGCGGCGGGCAGGGCGTGGTCGAGGGCCCGGGCGAGGGTGTCGCGTCGGCGTGCGGGGTCGGTGGTGGCGTGGGCCTGGGCGCGCAGTACGGCGGCGTAGGTGGTGTTGGCGCGGTGCGTGTCGGCTTCGCTGATGGTGGGGTTGCGGGTCAGGATGAGTGCGTGGCGGGCGTGGATCCTTGCTAGGACGTGGTCGTTCGTGAACAGGTCGGCGCGGGCTAAGTCGCAGAGGATGTCGAGGCGTTGGGTGAGGGTTTCGTCCTTGTTGTCTTGGTCGAGGATGTCGAGTGCTTTCTCGAGGGCGCGTTGGGCGTCTTTGGTGCGGTTGCCCATTTGGGTCAGGCAGGTGGCCAGGCCCTGGAGGCAGCGGGCGTGGTCCTCGTGGGCCTCGTCGAGGGTGTCGTAGAGTGCGAGGGCCTGGTGGTAGAGGGTTTCGGCCTGGGGGAGGTGTTCGAGGTCGGCGGTGGTGCGGGCCAGGTCGGTGAGGCAGGCGGCTTGGTCTGTGTGGGTGTTGGCCAGTGCCCCGTACAGGGCCAGGGCCTGTCGGTACAGGTCCAGGGCCTCGCGCAGGCGTCCCTCGCCAGTGACCGCTTGGGCCAGGGCCCGCAAGCACCCGGCCCGGTACTCCTGCGTGCCGTCGATTTGCTCGTAGAGTGCGAGGGCCCGGCGGAGCAAGGGCTCGGCCTCGCCCGCCCGCCCCAGTCGGCGCACAGTGATGGCGAGGTCGTGCAGGCAGTTGGCCTGGTCCTTCTCGGTGCCGTCGATTTGCTCGTAGAGTGCGAGGGCCCGGCGGAGTAGGGGTTCGGTCTCGCCCTCCCGCCCCAGGTTGTGCAGTGTGGTGGCGAGGTTGTGCAGGCAGTTGGCCTGGTTCTCCTCGGTGCCGTCGATTTGCTCGTAGAGTGCGAGGGCGTGGTGGTAAAGGGGTTCGGTCTCGCCCTCCCGCCCCAGGTTGTGCAGTGTGGTGGTGAGGTTGAACAGGCAGTTGGCCTGGTCCCTCTCGGTGCCGTCGATTTGCTCGTAGAGTGCGAGGGCCTGGCGGTAGAGGGGTTCGGCCTCGCCCGCCCGCCCCAGGCGGCGGAGGTTGTTGGCGAGGTTGTGCAGGCAGCGGGCCTGGTCCTTCTCGGTGCCGTCGATTAGCTCGTAGAGCGCGAGGGCCCGGCGGAGTAGGGGTTCGGCCTCGCCCACCCGCCCCAGGCGGCGCACAGTGATGGCGAGGTTGTTCAGGCAGTTGGCCTGGCCCTCCTGCGTGCCGTCGATTTGTTCGTAGAGCGCCAAGGCTTGATGGTAGAGGGGCTCGGCCTCGGTCAGCTGTCCCAGTTGGAGTAGGGCGACGGCGAGGTTGCCCAGGCAGGCGGCCTGTTGGCGTTCCGTTCCGTATAAGTTCTTATACAGTTCCAGAGCCCGGCGGAAAAGGGCTGCCGCTTGGGGCAGCTCGTCTTGCTGCAAGGCCTCCACACCCTCGTGGAACAAGTGGTCGGGATCGTCATGGTTGGGCGCTGACATGGGAATACTCCCTCCCCTGCGGAATCGCGGTCAACTGGTCGGAGTGCGTCGACATCGTTGTGACGCAACCCTGATGGCGAGCCCATTGTGCGCCCCGGCTCCGGTTCCGTCAAGGACGGGTAGTGCGCAAGCTTGCGAGCCCCAGTGCCGGAGGGGCTATGCTGGGCGCGCCGTCAATGTTGACCAATGAGGAGCGATCATGAGCGGTCCAGTGCCTCCGGGCACCTCCTACCTTGAGCTGATCTTCCAAGGCGTGGATATGGCCTCCGACACCTATATCACGTGGGAGAGCGTCGTATGCCCACCGGATTTCAGGCGCGTGAACGGCGCCAAGGTGGATGCCCTGAAGGAGGAGTTCTACAGGGCGCTGCCCGGTACGGGCGCCGAAAGCGCCGGCCAGGACGCCACCCTGTTGGCCGCCCCCCGGGTAACCGCCAACCGCCTGTCCGAAGCCGACAGAGCGGCGATCCAGGAGAGGCTCGGCCGGTGCCTGGTCGATTTCCGCGAGAACGTCGGATTCATGTGCGAGCTGGTGGAAGTGCTCGACCTCGGGGGATTCACCAAGGCCGTGCAGCGGGAGAGCGCCCGCGCCCGCGAAGGCGAGCGGGTCCTGGTCATCCTCAACCCGCCGCCCAAACTCGGCCAGATCCCGTGGGAGATGCTGCCCCTCGACGTGGAGGAGGCCCGCGCGTTCCTCAAGGACCACGAGGGGCGTGACGACTTCTCCGACACGGAGAGGCCACGGGTGCTCCTGGACATCGCGGACGTTGTCACCATGGCGCCCCTGCTGCGGCGGGATGCGGACCCATCGATTCCCCACCCAGCATGGACACCCGGCGCCGGTATGTACCTGGTTGAGCCGTGGGACACCGGCAGAGGGGACCGCGCGGTCCTGCAACGGGCTGACCAGGCCGCCTGGCGCGAACGCGTCAACGGTCTCGGAAACCAGGCGGTCGCGCCTCCCCGCGAGCAGGGGCACCTGGCCGACAGGATCTGGCTGTCGGAAGCGCTCCGCGCGAACGCGGGCGACGCCGGGGCGGCAGAAACGACGGCCGCGCCGATCACCCGGATGCTCTACATCGGGCACATCAAAGGCACTGGTGAGGAATCCGCGCTGCTCCTCAACGACCGCGCGGACGTCTACGGGCTCGGCGAAGTCGATCACAACGGATTCCGTTGGCTGTCCGCCATGGACCTCACCAAAGGAACCACCACCTGGCGTGAGAAGAAATACGACGGGATCAACCAGGAGCGCGCCTCGCGAGATGGCCGCCGCTACCCCAACGGCGAACGCCTGCCGGGGGGCCTGCGCCCCACTGCGGACGAGAACGGTGAGGAAACGGTTCCAGCCGTCGAAGGATGGGACCTGTGGCCGATGCCCCCGCGCGTGGGCCTCATCGCCTGCCACTCCGGGTCTGAGGCGGCCTCCGCCGAACCCTTCGGCCTCGCCGCGGGATGCCTGGAAGCCGGCGCAGAACTGGTGTTCGCAACCCGCTGGACGATGTACACCGACAGGGCGTTCGAGGCGCTCGACCCGTCGGAGCACCCCCACCCGTTCAACGAGCTCGCCATCGAAGTCGATAAGTTCTTGCAGTCCGAAACCCCCATCGAGGACATGTCGGAATGGAAGCGGCGCAAACTCGAGAACTGGCGCCGCGATCCCACCGATGTCGCCAACGCGCCCATCACCTGGGCGGGCCTCACCGTGTACCGCGCGCCCGACCGCGCAGTGAAGGAGGACGCGGAACCGGTCGGGCCGTGAGCAGGGGCCCTGGACCCCGTGCGTGCCCCGCAGCGTCCGTGCGCTTCCGCGCCCCTCCGCCACTACGCCGTCGCCGTGAGGAACGGGTGGTACTGCCACCGCAGTTTCGGGGAGTCGGCGGCGTCGATGACGACTTCCATCATGGGCAGGTCGCCCGTCGCCCAGTCGATGTCGGCGACGAACACCGGCAGCGGCTCGGCGATGGCCCTGCGCTTGCCGAAGAGGCGCCGCCACCACGGCCCGGCCTCCACCCCCTGCCGGTAGGACGCCGCCAGGGTCTGGAACTTCGCGCACAACTGGAGCAGGCAGTCCCGGGCCTGCTCGTGCACGTGGCGGCGCTGCTGCATCAACTCGGCAATGGCGATGTTCAACGCCTGGGCCCTGGCCGCTGCCGCCGCCGCAGCGGCCAGGCGGCTGCGCTCGGCGCGCCGGGCCGTGGCGCGCGCCCTGTGCGAGGCGCCCGGCCCGGGGGAGGGCGGGGCGTCCTCCTCCTGACCATGGGAGGCCAGGATTTTGAGCTCCTGCTGGTGCGCGGCTACCTGCTTGTCGATCGCGGCTACCCGGTCGCGCAAGTACTCGGACAGGCGCATCGCCTGCTGGCCGGTCGCGCCGTACAGTGTGGACAAGTACGGGCACATGCCCGACTTGTCGAAGGCCACGCGCCAATCGCGGCGGCCCTTGCGCTCGGCGGTCCGCTGGTCGAGCAGGCTCGTCGGTACCAGGATCGTCGGGAGCGGGTAGTTGAGTTCGGAACGGGTTTCGAAGTGGTTCGCTGTTGTTGTGCTCATGGGGGAGAACAGACGGAACCCGCACCAATACTCCGCGCCCGGGCGCCTTGGGCGATCAGTGCGCCGCACGTCTGCGCGAATGCCCAGTGCTTTGGTGGGCGCATCCTGGCCGCCGACGCACCGCGCCCCGCCTCGATAAGGCGGAGCCCCCGCCTCGTGCCCTCGAGCGGGGAGGGACGGGGCGGGGGCCCAACGGCTCAACCGAGCGGTCCGGTCGCGCGATCAGCGCGGTTCACGCAACCAGCGGCCGCGCGACCAGCGCGGCGGCTCTCACAACGCGGCCAGCGGACGGCGCCAGCGGCAGGACCGGCGGGCGGCCTGCCTCACTTGGAAGCGGACACGCGGACCTTGAGGGTCGCGGACACCTCCGGGTGCAGGTTGACGTTCACCGTGTAGTCGCCGACGGCCTTGATGGGCGCGGCGATGACGACGCGGCGGCGGTCGATGGTCTGGCCCAGCTGCTCCTTGACGGCGTCGGCGATCGCGGCGGCCGAGACGGCGCCGAAGAGGCGGCCCGACTGGCCGACCTTGCCGCTGACCTCGACGAGGGCGGCCTGCAGGGTGTCGCGCACGGCGCGGGCGTCGTCGATCGAGGCGATCTCGTGGCGGCGGCGGGCCGCGGCCATCTGGTCGATCTGCTTCTGGGCGCCCTTGGTCCACGCCGTGGCGTAGCCGCGGGGGATCAGGTAGTTGCGGGCGTAACCGGCCTTGACCTCGACGACCTGGCCGGCGTGGCCGAGGTTCGCGACGTCCTGGGTGAGGATGAGTTTCTTCGTAGCCATAGTCTGCGTCCTTCCCGATCAGCGTCCGGTCGAGGAGTAGGGCAGCAGGGCCATCTCGCGCGCGTTCTTCACGGCGCGGGCGATCTTGCGCTGCTCCTGCGTGGAGACACCGGTGACGCGGCGGGCGCGGATCTTGCCGCGGTCCGAGATGAACTTGCGCAGCAGGGCGGTGTCCTTGTAGTCGATCTTCTCGATCTTGGCCGACTTCAGCGGGTTGGCCTTCTTCTTGATGGGCTTGTTGCGAAGTTGGGGCTTCGCCATGATGGTCTCCTAATGATCCGGGCGGCACTGCCGCCCCAAGCGGTGAAAGTACGTCTTCGACGGGCGCTGCGGACCCGGCGCCCGCCGGCGCGCGAGGGCCCGCTCAGGGCCCTTAGAACGGGGGCTCGTCGCCGAACGAGGTGGCCCCGCCCTGGTCGGGCGAGCGCCACGGGTCGTCCGCGGATCCCCCGGCGGGCGCGCCGTAGTTGGCCGAGCCCCCCTGGCCGTAACCCCCCTGCTGGCCCTGGCCGCCGCCGTAGCCGCCGCCCTGGTTGTACCCGCCCTGGGGGCCCTGCCCCCCGCCTCCGCGGTTGTCGGCCTGGTAGCCGCCACCGCCCTGGGGCGTGGTCCGGGTGACCTGGGCGCGGGCGCGGCGCAAGGAGGGGCCGACCTCGTCGACCTGCATCTCCACGACGGTGCGCCGCTCGCCCTGCTGGGTCTCGTACGAGCGCTGGTTGAGGCGGCCCTGGACGATGACGCGCATGCCCTTGCGCAGCGACTCGGCGGCGTTCTCAGCCGCCTCGCGCCACACGGAGCACCGCATGAACAGGGTCTCGCCGTCGCGCCACTCGCCGGCGTTGCGGTCGAAGGTGCGGGGTGTCGAGGCCACCGTGAAGTCGGCGACGGCGGCTCCGGACTGCGTCCAGCGCAGCTCGGGATCGGCGGTGAGATTGCCGATGATCGTGATAACGGTTTCTCCGGCCATTGTCGGCTCCTCGGTAGGGGTGGTTCGGCGGGGGCTCAGTGAGCGTCGGGGCGCAGGAGCTTCGTGCGGAGAATGGTCTCGTCGATGCCCATGCGGCGGTTGATCTCGAGAGCGACCTCGG
>ERZ772977.652-NODE-652-length-21791-cov-8.078119_pt1 | contig 21791 bp, 27 predicted proteins | sample MGYA00511131_ERZ772977 | MGnify/ENA primary metagenome ERZ772977 (study PRJEB29015, sample SAMEA2737935) | human oral metagenome | biome: human oral; feature: human-associated habitat; material: dental | place: China | collected 2151 ...
AAATGCGATCTGAGCCTCATTTCGGACTTTGCACGCTTGTAAAATGCAATCTGAGGCTCATTTCAGGCTTTACACGCTTGTAAAATGCGATCTGAGCCTCATTTTGGACTTTACACGCTTGTAAAATGCGATCTGAGCCTCATTTCGGACTTTGCACGCTTGTAAAATGCAATCTGAGCCTCATTTCAGACTTTGCACGCTTGTAAAATGCAATCCGAGGCTCATCCTCTCCTATTATTATATTGTATAGCATAGACCCCCCAATGATCATCTTCACAAAAGACATCGCCGAGGCGCTGACCGCCTACCTCGCGTCAAAGAATTACGACAAGACCTACCTCGTCACCGACACCAACACGCGGCAGCACTGCCTGCCCCTGCTCGAAGGCACCCCCGCCCTCCGCGACGCCGGGCAGATCACCATCGAGGCCGGCGACATCCACAAAGACATTGCGCAGGTGGCCCAGATCTGGCAACACCTCTCCGACGGCGGCGCCTCGCGTCACTCGTTGCTCATCAACCTCGGCGGCGGCATGGTGACCGATCTCGGAGGCTTCGCCGGCGCCACCTTCAAGCGCGGCCTACACGTCCTCAACATCCCCACCACCCTCATGGCTTCCGTCGACGCCGCCGTGGGCGGAAAGACGGGCATCAACTTCAACGGACTCAAGAACGAGATCGGCTCCTTCCACCAGCCCGACTGCGTGATGATCGACTGCACCTTCCTCCGCACCCTCGACCGCGACAACCTCCTCTCCGGCCTCGCCGAAATGATCAAGCACGGCCTCATCGCCGACTCCGACCATCTGCGCGCCCTCCTCACCATCGACATTTCTGCACGCCACTTCACCATTGATCCCGCTGAGGTGGAGCGTTCCGTCGCCGTCAAAGCGCGTATCGTCGAGGAGGATCCCACCGAGCAGGGTATTCGTAAGGCGCTCAACATCGGCCACACCATCGGCCACGCTTTCGAGAGCCTCTCCTTCGCCCGCAGCCGTCCCATCCTCCACGGCCATGCCGTCGCCGCGGGCATTGTCTGCGAACTCTACCTCTCGCACAAACACTGCGGCCTCTCGACCGACGATCTGCGCCGCGTTACCCACTTCATCCGTTCGGGCTATCCACCCTTCTCGTTCAGTTGCCGTGATTACGACACGATCTACGAACGCATGACGCACGACAAGAAGAACGCCGGCGGCCGCATCCGCTTTGCCCTCCTGCGTGGAATCGGCGACGTCGTCATCGATCAAGAAGTGCCTCGTGAGCTCGTCATCGAGTCGTTCGACTTCTATCGGGAGAACATGGGGCAGTAAGAAATAGTGTGCACGGGGTTTTGGTTAGTCGATTATCTTTCTACTTTTGCCGCGCATTCGAGAAAACGATGCAACGCGGGGTGTAGCTCAGCCCGGTTAGAGTACTCGTCTGGGGGGCGAGTGGTCGCTGGTTCGAATCCAGTCACCCCGACTAACTGGAAGGCCTCTCAAAGTCAGCATTCAAGCTGCTTTGAGGGGCTTTTTTTATGGCCCTGAATGAGGCGGTGCCGCGCCTCTCTGCAGGGCCGTTTTCGGGTATTATGGGGTACTTTTGTGTCGCAGTAATCGACAAACAATCGATCAACGTAGAACCGATAACTATTGAGAAGCTGTCATCAGAAAGTCTCTATTCGGGGAAAGGGGGGCGGATACTTCTATTCATTGCTGGTTTGCGTCAAAAGAGGAAATGTTCCACAGGTAGGGTGTTTTCAGGTATCGCTTTATCTCGGGCCAGAGAATCGCGCGACATTACAGACGTCCGCAGAGGAACGAGAGAAGTGTGTCTCTCTTCATCAGGAAAACTTCCTCTTTTTGAGAGTCCAATCTTTTTCCGGGTCATGAAAGTGAGGAGGTAATAGAGCCATTGTCACTCGCCCTATTCCTTTGGATTCAATAGCAGTTATGCCCCACAAAACATTAAGTACAACGGGGAAAACGGAAAACACTGATAGACAGGGATGTGAGAAAAAGAGCCGCCAAACATTGAGTACATTTTGCTTGGATTTCGGTTGGATTCAAGGGGATGGAATTGGGGGCCTACAACGGGCGGGTTGGATTGAGACCTCCCAAAGGGCCAAAAACGCGCGAAAAGGCGCATGAATACTGATGATCTGAGGGGATAAACAAAGGCGCTCAGAGGGCTTGAAATAGGGCTAAAACGGGGTGTTCGGACGTGGGTTCGGGCACCCCTCTTTTTTTACCCCGTTTTTGGAGTTAGGGTCAAAGTAGGGTCAAACTGGGGTCAAAAGTAGGGTCAAAAAATGGGGGTAAATGGGGGCGAGAATCCCCCCTTTGCGTGTTAATGATGTGTTAAGTTGTGGACTTTTCGGGGTGAGTTTTGCCCCTTATTACGGCGTAAGAACGCGAGTTGCGACGGGTGGGACGCAACAAAGGGGCTTAAAACCAGCGTTTTATGCCGTCTTCAGGGGGTAAAGAGGGCTTCTTGGGGCTGAGATTTTAACAGTTCGGCGGATTCTACGGGGTTTTCGGGGGGTAGAGGTGCGTGGGCAGGTTCGAGATATTGAGTATGAATATCGGGTTCCTCTTTTTTCAGGTGATCAATGCGCATCAGCTTGATCTGTCGTTCCTTATCCTCAATCTCTTTTTGTCTGGCCTCAATCTCCCTTCGCTGGGCTTCGATCTCCCTTTGCCTGGCTTCGATCTCTCTTTGTTTGGCCTCGATCTCCCTCTGTTTGGCTTCGATGACGGCGCGCAAGTGCTCATTCTCAGCTTCTAAGCGGCCGACTTTGACGGATAGATCCTGTATTTTCTCGATAAAGCCGGGGAAGGCCGGTTCTGATGGTGGGGGAGCCACTTCCGGCGCCGATTGCTCGCGCAGCATAGACCCCTGACCCGTCAAAAGCCATCGGGGATTTACATCGGGATACTCAGCTAATAAATTAGCTAATGCATCAGAATTTACGGGCCTTTTCTTGTTCTCACCCGTGAAACCGCCATAAGTCAAACCGATTTTCTGACAGATTTCTCGATTTGTAATTCCCTTTCTCTTAGCTATTTGCAAGATTCTTTCCTTGATCATACTGTTTTTTGAGCTAAAATATTTTGCCGAACGGAAAATATATTAATTGCCTTGCGGCGCTTTCCTGATAGGAAGGCGCGCTAAAGATAAGATATATGAGTACGAACAATGAAATGAGGAAGATCCTGCGGGATTCGGCATCAGTAAGGGCTTTGGCTGAGGCGTTCGGGGTGACTACCCGGATGGTGAACATGGCTTTGAACGGTGAGTTTCGCAGTGACTTGGTCAAGCGGATCCGGCAACGGGCGCTGGATATGGGTCTGAAAGAGAAAGGAAAGGAACGAGTAACTGTATTAAAATGAAGGAGTAAGAAGAATGGAAACGAGCATTTTACAATGGAAAGAAGGGGCATCCGTACGGATGCAGATGATTAAGGATGAGCCGTGGTTTGCGGCTAAAGATCTGTGCGAGGTACTGGGTATTAAAAACAGTAGAGATGCCGTCCAAGGATTGGACGACGATGAAAAGGGGGTAGCTAATACCGACACCCTTGGTGGAAAACAGGAGCTTACGTTCGTCAATGAGTCCGGTATGTATGCGCTGATCTTTCAAAGCAGGAAGCCGCAGGCGCGGGCGTTTCGGAAATGGGTGACGGGCGAGGTGCTGCCGAGCCTTCGGAAATATGGCTACTACGTGGATCCGGGAGCTCAGCTGACCGACGAGCAACGGGAAGAGCTGGAACGGGTAATGATGGGGCGGATGAGGCGCTACCTGTCGCGGCGGGACTACATACAGGTGGCGCGCTCGACGGGTTACCCGGTGTGGTTCGTGCAGCGGGTAGTGGCTGGCCAGGCCGGTGGGCATGCCGGGAGCGTGATGCTGGCTTTGCAGGAACGGGCGCTGAAGAACTGTCAGGAGTATGTCGATCCGCTGTCGGAGGCGCGGATGACGTCCGTCATCGAACGACTGAATGGCAACGAAAAACGACGCGATGGAAACGAAGTATGAATCCGTAATCGGCGAGCTGGGCCAGCAGTTGGAGCTGGCGCGGGCAGACGCGGAACGATTGGAAGAGGAACTGATGGACGAAGCGATCGTCCAGGCGGCGCACCCGCTGTATGTGGAGTTGCTGCGTGCGCAGGCGCGTATCGACGCGCTGAGCGATGCGATAGAATTGATCATTAACAGCTGAAAAACGAAAAGTGAAAAACGAAATGAATACGGATAAGGATGTGAGACCAGCGGATGTCTCGGAGGTGAATAGCACGCTGATTCTGCGGGCTGATGAGATGGGAAATGAGCTGCGGAAGTTGGTCAAGGAGAAAGCCAAAGATCGTGCGGCGGTGTTGGTTACGATGGATCAGATGGACGGCGAGGAAGAGTCAGAGGCTATGGTCATGGTGTGCGGCCGAGGCCACATGCTGATAGAGCTGTGCCGGCTGATGTGGAACGATCCGCGGATCGGAGTGGCGCTGAAGGTGCTTTTGATGAGTGAAATAGAGAAAATCAAGCTGAGCAATGAAAGCAAGTGATTTGAGGCCCGGCGCGTGCTATTGGTACACGGGCCGGGGGCGGCGCGAAATGCTGCGATACCGATACCGGGAGTTGGATGTCTACTTGTTCGATTCGGACGATGGGCAGTCGGTCAGACTGACAGCCGAACGGGTGGAACGATATATCCAAGGGAGGGCGTAAGTGCAACGAAAAACGAAAAGTGAAAAATGAAAAACGGAAGATGCAAGAGCGGGCATTCATCCCTCACGGGATGCCCGGAGGCGTATGCGTGTGCGCCCCTACGGATGTTTTTGGGCGCGCTCAGGATGACGAGCGTAGGGATGTGGCTCCGGTTCGGGTGCCTCGGGATGTTGCTCTCGTGCAGCCCGACGGAGGGGACGGAATCGATCGCAGACATTGCCTTTTACTTGGCTTTGGCCGCGACTGTGGGCTGGATCTGTTGGCGTGACCGGGTACGAATGCGGCGAATAGCTGACTACCTGGGCGAGGATTAATTGTTGCTTTGTTCAATGTCTAAACAACCAAACAACCACCCAAAACGAGCCTCGGATTTGACCAAAAATCGATTTGAAGCCCAAAACGTGCCAAGGATTGTACCAAAAACCGATTTGAAGCCCGAAACGAGCCTCGGATTTGACCAAAAACCGATTGGAAGCCCAAAACGAGCCTCAGATTTGACCAAAAACCGATTTGGAGCCTAAAACGTGCCGAGGATTGCACCAAAAACCATTTTGGAGTCCAAAACCCGGCCTCGAATGGCTCTTTCTAACCCTTATATGCCTCAAAAACTTATCCGAGAGTGATCACTGGGCGGCTGTTATGCGCTGCCCGGGTTCCCCATTTTTAGCTTTTAGATTATAGTTTCCACGATGCCCGCTTACTCAATAATAGATGGTGTGCCCGCCCTGACGGTGAACGACTGGTGCCAGTCGGGGTTAACTTATCGGCAGTATTGTTACGATCGCCGCAACGGCGACGTGAAGATTCTGCGCCGTGGGGTGCGGGGCGAGACGGTGATCGACGCGCGGTCGATCCGCCGGGCCGACCGGCTGCGGGTGATCGAACGGGTGATGGGGCGTGTGCCGCGTGAGGAACACCGGCCGCTCTACACCGTGGACATGGATCGGGAGGCGGAAGCCTTCTTCGCCGCTTACGAAAAAGCAGACGGGACACGTCTCTCGGAAGAGACCGTCCGGCAGCTCACGGCCAAGGCCTCAATCTTCAACGCCCTCCGTGAGGGACTCGCCCGACAGACGGAACGTCGCGCGGCCAGCGGCTCCAAACTTCGGAAAGGTGCCTACTGGCAGACGATGCTCCGTTGGCACACCGAGGAGTGCCGGCGGTCAGCCGAAACGTACGGCGTGGCCGTACCCGAGTACACCAACGCACGCAGCCTCGAGCGCGCCTTCCGCGCCTATGTGGCTGAGGGGTACGCCGCGCTGCTGCCCCGCAATATGGGCAACGACGCGGCGCGGAAGGTGTCCCGCCGGGCTGAAAACCTGATCGTGGCGCTTTGGCGAACGAACGACAAGCCCTTCGCAGCCCGCGTGCATGAGCTCTACATGGAGTTCGCGGCGGGCGATACGGAGCTGTTCGACCGGGCGACCGGCGAGGTGTTCCGCCCCGAGGATTACCGTTACAAAGGCCGCCCGCAGGCGGTGAGCTGCTCGACCATCCGGCGGTACCTGAAAAACGTGGTCAACGAGACGGCCGTCTATGCCGACCGCAACGGCCAGTTCGACTACGCCAACTCGCAGCGCCCGAAGCATGTGCGACACAATGGCCGATTTGCCCTCTCCAAAATCTCGATGGACGACGCCGTCCTGTCCCGAAAAAGCACCCGCGGCTGGGTGGCCAAATACCTCTGCGTGGACGTCGTCTCGGGCTACTGGTTCCGCCCGGCCTACACCGTGGGCACGCCCACGCTGGACACCGTGATGGAGGCCTTCCGCAACGTCTTTTGCGAGCTCACGGAGCTGGGTTTGCCCATGCCGGCGGAGTTAGAAGTGGAGCATCACCTGATGCAAAACATCGACTGGCTGCCCGAGGCCTTCCAATTCGTCCGCTTCTGTTCGTCGCCCACCGAGAAACGGGCCGAGCACAACATTCGGTCGCTCAAATGGGGCACGTCGAAGAAGCAAGGACACATGCGCGGCCGTTGGTACGGCAAGGCGGAGGCCTTCAAAAGCGTGCGCAACAAGGTGCACGGCGATTTCATCGACCCCACCTTTCAACCGCAAACGATCATTGCCGACGATTTGGCAGACATCGAACTACACAATAACGAACTACACCCGCGGCAGAAAGAGTTCCCCGGGCTGACCCGCCGTGAGGTGCTTTTGAAACACGCCAACCCGACGCTGCGGCCGATCTCGCCGGAAAGGCTGTATAAACACATCGGCAACGTGACGGAAACGACCATCCGCAACAACGACTACGTGCGGGTGGCCAGCGCCGAGTTCGCCCTTGCGGACTTTGATATGCTCAGCCGCCTTCAGCCGAACGATCGGCGCGTCACGGCCTACTGGCTGCCCCTCGAGGATGGCTCGGTGCCGTGCGTCTACCTCTATCAGGGCGACGTCTACATCGGCCAGGCGACAGCTCGGGCGGAGATGGCCTACAACGAATGCGCCGCGGAACGCACTGAGGCGGACGAGGCGCGGATGCTCGTGCAACATAAGCGTGCGGCGCGCTTCGACCGGATGATCCGCGAGCGGCGCCGGGAGATCCCCCAGGTGGGCCGGATCAGTAAAGAGACGGCTGAGGCTACGGCCGCGGCGCCCGTCCAAATCGTCGAAACCCGTCAGCCGATCGGCTACGAGGAAGACGAGCTCACGGCCTCGATGGAGGATTGGGCCGCCCGCGCAATCGATCAATTATGAGTCAAAGGGTAGTACAGCCTTACGGCCGGGTAGTTATGCGCCTTGCGGCGCGGTAGTTAGAGGGTAGTAGGGGGTAGTTAGAGGGTAGTCTCTACTTCTGACTACTTCTGACTACTTCTGACTACTTCTGACTACTACTACTTCTAACTACCCGGCCGTAAGGCCGTACTACCTGCGGGCGCAAGCCCGCATAACTACCCGGGCGACCTCGAAGAGGCGCCCATAACTACCTGCGCCGCAAGGCGCATAACTACCGCGGCCAAAGGCCGCATAACTACCCCAACATTAGGAATCATGGTAACGAACGAATACAAAGAGAAAATCCGGTCCGCGCTGGCGGCGCGTCGGGCCAATTTCGACGGCTCGGACGCCCGCTTTGCCGCCACGCTTGGCATAGGCAGCGCGCAATACAGCCGCATCAAGCGGGGCGAGACGGTCGGGGTGCTGGCCGACGAAAAGTGGATCAGCATCGCCCGCCGCTTGGGCGTCGGCCTGACCGATGCGCCGGCATGGCAGACGGCCGAAACGCCCGTCTTCAAATACATCACGGCGCAGCTCGAAATGTGCCAGCAGAACGGCCTCTCGGCCATGCTCTGTGACCTGACCGACATCGGAAAGACCTACACCGCCCGGCAATATGTCAAAACGCACCGCAATGCCGTCTACGTGGATTGCTCGCAAGTCAAAACGCGGCAAAAGCTGCTGCGGGGCATCGCTCGGGAGTTTGGCGTGGGTAGCACGGGGCGGCTGGCGGACGTCTACAACGACCTCGTGTTCTACCTCAAAACGCTCGATCGGCCGCTGGTCATCCTCGACGAGGCGGGCGACCTCAGCTATGAGGCTTTCCTCGAGATCAAAGCCCTGTGGAACGCCACGGAGCACTGCTGCGGGTATTACATGATGGGCGCGGATGGCCTCAGCGAAAAGATCCGCCGGGCCATCGACAACAAGAAGGTGGGCTACGCCGAAATCTTCGGCCGCTTTGGCAAGCGCTACGGCAAGGTCGTGCCCACGGCCCGCGAGGAGGCCGAGCGCTTCCTGCAACTGACGGCGGCAATGATCATTAAAGCCAACGCCGGGGCGGATACAGACGTGAACCGCTTGCTGCGCCGCCTGATGGGCGAAGACAATACGCCATCCCTCCGACGGATAAACATCGAACTCTCGAAGGGAACTAACAACTAAAAACGAAAAACGAAAAATGGCCAGGTACTCCGCATCGGGAGATCGCCATCGGGTACCCGGTCACTTTTCACTTTTCACTTTTAGATTTTAGCTTATGAAAAGAGCATTGACGGCGCGCAATGTGCTGACCACAAAGTTCAACACCCTCGGGTTCGACGGTGTATGGCGCGATGCGGTGGGCGAGCCCGAACTGACGGGCAGCTGGATCATCTATGGCGACACGAAGAATGGCAAAACGACCTTCGCGATGATGCTATCCAAATACCTCTCTGGGTTCGGTCGGGTAGCTTACAACAGCGTGGAGGAGGGCAATTCGCGAACGATCCAGATGGCTGTCGACCGCGCCGGCCTGCTCGAGGCGGGCGCCCGCTGGATACTGCTCGACCGCGAAAGCAAGGATGAGCTTTGCGAAAGGCTGCGGCGGCAACGCAGTGCGGACATCGTCTTTATCGATTCCGTGCAATTCATGGATCTGAAGTTTTCGGAATACAAAGACCTCAAGCGTCGCTTCCCTACGAAGCTGTTCGTCTACATCAGTCACGTGGACGGCCGTCGCCCCTCGACGCCCACGGCCCTGCGCATCCTACGCGATGCCAACGTGGCCTTCCGCATCGAAGGGTTCAAAGCCTTCCCCACGAGCCGTTACGGCGGCGGTCGCCCGGTGGTGATCTGGGACAAAGGCGCGGACGAATACTGGGGACGGGAGGTAAACGGAAAAACGAAAAGCTAAAAATGAAAAGTTGCCGGGTACCCGACCGGCCCCCTCCCGCCGGTAGGACTTTTAGATTTTACCTTTTAGATTTTAGTTCAAAGAATGATGAAAACAATAGACAACGATCACCGGAAGCGGCAACTGCTGAAGCGCTTCCACATGCTGCTAAACAGGGCGCGGATCGATGAGGACGGTAAGCGCGAGATCCTCGCCTCGTATGGCGTAGAGCATTCCTCGGAAATGGATTGCGCGGGGCTGGCCGACGTGTGTAGTAAACTGGCCGTGGCGATGACCCCGCGGGCGTCCGAGGCTGACCGCTGGCGCAAGCGAGTGATGGCCGCCGTGTTCGGCTACTGCCAAGCAATGGACTATGAGGCGGATGTGAATCGGGTAAAGGCCATTGCCTGTCGGGCAGCCGGGGCAACAAACTTCAACCGCATTCCGCTGGATCGTTTACGCAGCCTTTACAACGCCTTTATGCAGCGTGTAAAAGACATTGAAAAGGTCGGCCGAATGGCGGACACACCTCAGGGCGGTGGGGGCTTCCTCTATGTGATGTTCCCCGACGGACGGAAAGAAATTCCAACAAACTGAATCAATATGGAAACAGTAGAAATGACGGCGCAGGAGCGCCAAGAGTATGAGGCCTTCAAAGTGATGATGGCCAGGAAAGCGGCGGAGGCCAAACGGAAGTCCGATCGCGAAGCCTACACGGCATTGGTGGATGAGACGATCGCGGCCGTAATGCCTGAGCTGACGAATATCAGCGAGGCTATCGCCCAGAAAAAGACGGCCGCGGCGGAGGCCTTCCGCGGGGCATTGGAGATGAAGGCGGAGCTGTTCGGCGTGAAAGACGATCAGCAGTCGCACACGTTCACCAACTCCGAGGGCACAATGCGCATCACCATCGGGCACTACATGCTCGACAATTACCGCGACACGGTGAACGAGGGTATCGCGATGGTCAAAACGTACATCGAATCGCAGGCCCGCGACGATGCCAGCCGCGCGCTGGTCAAGGCCATCCTGCGGCTGCTGTCGCGCGACGAGGCGGGCAATCTGAAGGCTTCCCGCGTGCTACAGCTGCAAAAGATGGCTGAGGAAACGGGCGACGAACGCTTCATCGAGGGCGTGCGCATCATCCAAGAGAGCTACCAACCCACGCCCTCGAAAGACTACATCCGCGCGGCGGTACGCGACGAGTCGGGCGCCTGGGTGGCCATCCCCCTAAGCATGACGGACGTATGAAGGCAAACGGAAAAATGAAAAGCGAAAAGCGAAAAGTCCTACCGGCAGGAGGAGGAAGTCCCCCACAGGCATCCGGTAGCTTTTAGTTGTTCGATTTTAGATTTTAGTTGATGGACGTATGATCATCGCAGTAGACTTTGACGGAACGATCCACGACGGCCAGTGGCCGAGGATCGGCGAGGCGATGCCTGGGGCACGTGAGGCGATCAACGCTCTGCGCGCCGAAGGGCACTACATCATTATCTGGACATGCCGCGAAGGGCGCCAGCAAACGGAGATGGTGAACTGGCTGCTTGAAAAGGGCATCGGCTTCGATCGAATCAATGATCATCAGCCAGATCAGGTGGTGGCCTATGGCAGCGACGCGCGCAAGGTGTATGCGCATTGCTACGTGGACGATAAGAACGTAGGCGGGATGCTCCCGTGGAAAGATATTGCCGCGTGGATCCGCCATCGGGAAGCGGCCTACCGGGCGGCAGCCTCTACCGAGGCAGGGAAGTTTGGCCGGGGGGCGTCTTCGGACGCCGGCGAATTTGGCCGGGTACATGCCTGCGAAGTTTGCCGGACGCATGCCGCCGAGAATAACACATCGGAAACGGTCAGCGAGGAGTAAAACAGGATGGCGGCGGGGATGATTCATATCGGGGCGGCTGCGGCCGCCGGCGAAGTTTGGCCGGGTACATGAATCCCGCGGGAGTCTTTTGTCTCAAGGGTAGAGACACTGGCACCCGGCAGACTTCGCCGGCGCCCGCAGGCGCCCCACCGCGCCGATAAACGATTCAACGAGGAAGCCCTAAGAGCGGCCGGCAACGCGATTGTCCCGCAAGTGGCTTATGAGATTATACGGGGGATTGTAGAGATAGAGCGGGGGGAGCATTTTCCTGACGTCAGGAAAGAAGTAGACAAGGTATAAGAGTAAGATGTTATAAATTTCTTTTGATAGGGGCGGCCGGAGTCCGGGATGGATAGGCCGCCTTTGCTGTATATAGGCGGGTGACATTGTGTCTATCTTTTCACCTGCCAAATCGTCGCCCTTTCCCTCCGCTTTTGCTTCCTTTGCAAAAGCAAGGACAAGCAATCAATGATGACCGGACAGAACCAGACGAAAGAGGGACAGAACCAGACGAAAGAGACGGAGGGAAATCCTTCCATGTGTTTGACACGGGTGGAGCGTCGCGAGGCGCGCCGCCGGTTGCTGGCCGCGCGTTTCTATTACTGGACAGAGGTACGCCGTCGCCGCTTCGATGATGTGATGCACATTCTGTCTGAGCATGAGTTTTTCGTAGACGAACGGTCTATTATGGACGTGCTGCGTGGGGTCAGCCACTACCTGTCCGACCTACATACCCGCCGCGAAACAGCCGCCGCCCTCCGTCGTGCCTACCCCTCGTGGAACTGGGAGGGGTAAAAAACGCTTTCAATACCTTTTCTTATTCACCGGCCGCGTGCCGATCGACCACGCCGTGGGGGTGATGGCGGCAACCTTACGCTGAGCTACGAAGTAACCCCCTTCCACTGCGTCCGGGCCGTCGGCCGGGGCGGGGAGTCCATCATCGAAGAGCTTAAACTGTTCCTCGAGTCGCTGCATGTGGGGATTATCCTTTTCGGCGATGTTGAAAATCATATTGCCCGCCCGATTGAGTGGTTCGAGGTTGCCCTCGATGCGGGCGAACTTATCCGGTTTGGCGCGCTCGTCGGGCGCGATAGAGATGATGAATTTCCGTTCGACGGCCTTTTGTAGAAAAAGCGGCTTGAAAACCTGTTCGTAGAAGGGATCCTGTAACTTGTTATTCTCGATGTAGTTGTAAATCGTCGTACGGTCACGGACGTAATCCTTTTGGTAGTAATACCAATTGACGAACTCATCATTGGTGACATGATCGAGGAAGGCCGTAATGACATACAGGCGGCCATCCAAAATACCCAAAAGCACATTCGACTTAAACGATCCGAGCGCTTTCACGCCCTTGCGGTGCGTCGTACGATTGGAGGGCGCCGGGTCGCCATAACTAATGAGGAAAGGAAACTTATTAAGCGGGGGCACGGCGCCCCATGTGATCTCTTTGAAGTACGTCCCTTCAACCACTGGGTTGTTGAAGCATTCCTTTTGCGCTGAGGCGGCCGACACCTGCGCGAGTACCTCGTCGATCATCGCCTCCGTATTCTTTTCCGGCCAGACCGAAACGCCCTCAGCAAAGTCTCGCTTGGGGTCGGGGCGGCGGATGTCTACCATTCGGATATTGATGATGTCCCAATTCCCCAGCGGCTTATTCCGCCCGGCCAGCTCACGGGCACGCGCGCCAGCACGGGCAATGCAACAATCACGGGCAATGATATTGCCGCACCAAATAACCAACAGGGGCTCGCTGAATGAGCGTGTAAAGTAGAGGGCTTGCTCGAACCAGTTCCATTTATCGGCGATGATTTCAGGGTTACGGCATTCTTCATCCGTGTCGAAATCATCGGGGGCGGCTGCGGCCGCCGGCGAAGTTTGGCCGGGGGCGGCTGCGGCCGCCAGCGAAGTTGGCCGGGTTCATGAGGGAGGGGAGTGGGAACAGCTCTTTGATCCATTCTGGGCGGGATGCGCCTCAGGGGCCATTGGCGGCGCTTTTCGCGTTCGGCCACGGGCATGGCGCGATCGGGGTGGCCGTTTCTTCGCGGATGGATTGCAGGTATTGCTCCCATTCCTGTAAAGCCTGTTTATCCGTCAGCTTCATCGGAGCATCTCTTTAATGTATTGATCGAATAGGGCGCTGACTTCGATGGCCTTTGTGGGATCGAAGGCGCGCAGCCAATTCAGTAAGGCCTGCGATACATTGATCACATCGCGGACACCGCTACCGGGCCCGGTGCGCCGGGCGGCGAAGTTTGACCTGTTACCTGCATATCGGTTCCGCTCCGAGCCCCTTTTCACCCCCATCCTACACCGCTAATTGTCGGAAAAACAAGTGCCGACTACCCGGATCCACGCGGCAAAGAACCGCCGATTTTAACCGTTAAAACCACCTGAATCCGCGGTTCTTTACACGCCGATTTGCGAGGCGTCTGGGCGCCCTTCACCTTTGCCGCCGAATCAACTAACAACGAACAACTAACAACTAACAACGAACAACTAACAACGAACAACTAACAACTAACAACTAAACACCAAACAAACCAACAACCAACGGGGCTTTAGCCCCCAACAACAAACGACAAACATCAGTATGGACAAAGATTTAGAGATTAAAACCGTCGGGCAAACGAAGCTCGACAACGCGATGCACGTGACCTATCACACCGAGATGCACGGCATCCTGAAATCGGCCGATCAGGCCAAGACCGGTATCCCGGCCGAGATCATGACCGACTATAACGGCGGCATCACCGAAGAGACCGAACTCAATCGCGAGGCCCAAGCCGACGCCCTCACGGCCGAGCTCGTGAAGGCCGACACGGCCCGCGACCGCGCCGTGCAGTACTTCTTCGCCTCCGTCCGCGCCGCCCGACTCTCGCCCGACGAAGCTGTACAGAAAGCCGCCGCCGCGCTCATGCCCACCGTCAGCGTCTACAGCGGTGCGCCCACCGAGGCGGCCGACCGTGAGACGGCCCTCATCTCCGGCCTCGTGGTCGACATGAAGAAGGCGGAGCTCACGGCCCACCTCACCACGCTCCACCTCGCCGACCTGCCGGCCAAACTCGAGGCCCTCAACAAGGCCTTCGCCGACTTGGCCACCAAGCGCTCAGACGGGCGCGCGGCTACGAAGCTGCCGCTGGCCTCCAAAGTCCGCCCGCGGACAGACGCCGCCTACGAGCGCATCCTCTTCACCCTGCGCTCCAACTACCTCTTCGGCTCCACGCCCATCGAGAAGCCGGCCATCGAGGCCCTCGCCGCCCGCCTCAACCAGCGCGCCGCCGAATTGGACGCCGCCTGGAAACAGTCCTCCGCCCAGAAGAAGCGCGCGCCCCGCAAGCCGTCCGTCCCCAAGGAGCCGAAACAGCCGAAGGAACCCAAAGACCCGAAGCAGCCCAAGGATCCCAAGGATCCCAAGAAGCCGGGCGGCGACCCGAAGCAGCCCGAGCAGCCGAAGGATCCGAAGAAGCCGGGCGGCGGCTCCGGCGAACAGCCCCAGCCGGGCGGCGAGAAACCGAAGAAGCCGGGCGGCGACGGCAATCCGGACATCACCCTGCCGGAGGAATAAGTGTTTATATGTTGGGGCCTGGCGGCCCGTTGAGGCGTTGAGGCGTGTACCCGTGTAGGGGCGGCCTCTGCCGAGGCAGGGAAGTTTGGCCGGGTACCCGTGTAGGGGCGAACCCTGCATTCGCCCCATTAGACGGCCCCCAACGGGGCCGAACGAATGCGTCTGGTGCCCGTCCCTGCCGGGACGTCTGGGGGGCGTATGCAATACGCCCCTACCCAGACACCGCAAAACCCGCCGGGAATTGCACCAAAAACTGATTTGAAGCCCGAAACCCGCCGAGGATTGCACCAAAAACCGTTTCGGAGCCCAAAACCCGCCGAGGATTGGGCCAAAAACAGGTTTGAAGCCCGAAACCCGCCGAGGATTGGGCCAAAAATCGATTTGAAGCCTGAAACCCGCCGAGGATTGGGCCAAAAATCGATTTGAAGCCCGAAACCCGCCGAGGATTGGGCCAAAAACAGGTTTTTGGCGCGTGGCGACCCTCATTTCACACCCCCAACAACTAACAAGGAACAACTAACAACTAACAAGGAACAACGAACAACTAACACCTCAACAACTAAACACCTCAACGGGGCGCAGCCCCCAACACCTCAACGCCTAAACAGATAAACAAACCAACAACAAACCATGGAAGTACTCTTTGAAGGCACCGGGGCCATGTTTCCCGCGGCCATCGCGTGTCTCATATCCGTCTTTATCGCTATCGTGGTCGACCTCATTAGCGGCATACGTAAGGCCAAAGAGAGCAAGCAAGCGATCCGCTCGAATCCGCTCAGCCGGACGATCACGAAGTTCGTCATCTATGAGGGCGCCGTTATCATTGCGACCACAATCGACTACATGTTGCATTTCTCACATCTGTTTGTATTGATGAAGCTGTACCCCATCGTCGGCATCCCCATCATCACCTGTCTGATAAGTGTTTTGATCTGCGGCACCGAGGGTCTCAGCATACACGAAAAGGCCGACGAAAAGACCCGCCGCCGCTCTGAGGCTATCGTGCAAGCCGTGATTGAAACCCTTGGGACGGATAACCTCGCCGAGATTCTACGGAAGAAGGCAGATGACACCTTGCACGGCCATCAACCGCCCCCTCAACAACCCAACAAATAAACGATTCAACAACCAACAAATGGCAGATATACACAGATTAGGCGCCTTCATCCGGCGCTTTGAGGGCGGCTTCGCTAACGATCAGGACGATCCGGGCGGCCCCACGATGCGCGGCGTGACGATCGCCACGTATGAACACTATTGCCGCCTCCTGGGCTATCCGCGCCCCACGGTGGAGCGCCTGCGCAGCATCTCGGACGAGGAGTGGTGGGACATCCTGCGCACGCTCTACTGGGATCGCTGGCAGGCGGATCACATCGTAAACCAATCGATCGCCGAGCTGCTCGTAGACTGGGTCTGGGCCTCGGGCTGGCCCGGTGTGCGCATCCCGCAGCGCCTCCTGGGCGTACGCGTGGACGGCCGTGTGGGCCCCGAGACGCTCCGCGCCGTGAACACCTACACGCCGCAGCGCGAACTCTTCGACCGCATCATGCGCGCCCGGGAAGAATTCATTGACGAGGTCTGCCGACGCCGCCCCCGGAGCATGAAGTATCGCCGCGGGTGGCTACGTCGGCTGCATAGCATCACCTTTGAAGAGCAAGCCCAATGAGCGCCGAAGAGTTCGACAGCATAGCCTTCACGCGCCGTCATGTGGTGCGCCTTACGGACGGCCGCGAGTACTCCATCGAAGCCGTGGACTTCGAGCGGCGCGAGGTGAAGTATTACAGCGAGAGCGACTTCCCCCACTGGGTGAAGCTGAAGCGCATCGCGGCGGTGCTGTAAAAGGAATACGATATGAAAAAGAGGCAAGACGATTATGAGGCCTTTGTGGCCAAATTTGAGCGCAAACGCACCTCCGACGATTGCTACACGCCACCCGAGGTGTACGACATCGTGCGCGGCTGGCTCGGCGAACAGGTCGACCTCGCCGGCGCCCAGATCGTACGCCCCTTTTGGCCGGATACGGATTACCGCGAAGTGGAATATCCCGACGGGTGCGTCGTGGTGGACAATCCGCCGTTTTCGATTTTCGCCGAGATCGTACGGTGGTACTTAGAGCGTGGCGTACGCTTCTTCCTGTTCGCTCAGCATAAGACGATTTTGGGTCTCGATGCGCCCTACACACGCCTCGTTTGCGGCGCGGATGTGATTTATGAGAACGGCGCCGCGGTGCGCACCTCTTTTGCCAGCAACCTATTCGGCGACGTGCTGGCTATGTCCGTGCCCGATCTTTACGAACGTCTCACCGCTGCTGCGCGTAGCAAAGATCCTTTGCCGCGTTATAGCTACCCCTCGCATTTGCTGACATTCTCCGATCTAGCCCGCTGCGCCAGCCACGGCGTAGCGCTCTCAATCCCTCGCAATGAGGCCACGTTTGTCCGCCGTTTGGACAGCCAGCAAGCATCGAAAAGAGGCATCTACGGCGGTGGCTTTTTGCTGTCTGATAGGCAGGCCGCCCGCATGGAAGCCGCTCTCCTCGAGGCCGACCGTCTTAAAGCTGAAAAGGCAGCCAGCGTGACGTGGGCGATCTCCGAGCGCGAGCGCGAAATCATCGCCCAGCTGAGCGCCGGGCAGGCTTAGTTTTTCACTTTTCGTTTTTCATTTCTTCCCCCCATGTTTCTGACCGTTGACGAACTTTATACCCACCTGCATGACGAGACGGTGGCCGTCATTAGCCGCGACACGGAGGCCATACCCGTGGCCGCCATCGATGCTGCCATTGCCGAGGCCAAAAGCTACTTGCATGACTTCGATACGGCTGCCATTTTCTCAGCCGAGGGTGAGGCGCGCAATGCATTGTTGCTGCTATTTGTCAAAGACATTGCCGTGTGGCATTTTGTGAACCTCGGGAATGCCTGTATCGATATGGAACTGCGCGAAAAGCGCTACGACAGCGCTATCGCATGGCTGCGGCTTGTGCAAAAGGGCGATCTCTCGCCAGACCTACCCCCGCGCACCGCTGAGCCCGGCAATGAGTCGCCGATCGGAAAGATCCACTTTGGCAGCAATCCCAAACGCGGCCAGCATTATTAAGCACTGATTAAACACCGATTAAACGCCATTTAATGAGCAATAAAACGAAGCATAAACAGGCCGTCGCTGGCCCCATCTCTACGCAGATCATCGTGCAGCCCGTGGTACGCACTGTCCACTTTTGTGGCCGCGTGGCGTTCCGCACTGCGTATGGCTCAGGGTATCTCATAAATGGATGAAGTGCAAGGCGTCCGGGCCCGAAGGCTTTAGGGAGCATACCCAGCCCTTGATCTTCTTTTACTCCTTTTCTTGCATCAAGAGAGGGGAAAAGGAGAGGGAGCACGGCGCTCCACCACCACCGTGTCCTCGACCGTGAACCAGGTATCGAGCGCCATCAGCGGCATGACGCAGTAGCGGAGACGAAGCTGCAAACCGTGATGCGCAGGGCACGATGAACGCCTCCGACGGGCGTCTCAAGGCCGCCGGTGAACCTTACCGGGTACATGCAGAGTGTGGAGTATACTGTCTGCCGTCAGGCCTCCCCGGGCCTATGCGCGGTGAGCCGTCATGAGCAGTGAGGCGGGGCGCCCGAAATCCGGAGTGTTTGAGCTCCGCGCCAGCGGAGTGAGTTGCCGGATTTCAGCCCCGCAGAACGCCCTCAATGACGAGCGAAGCGCGTCCAGCCCTTGATCTTCTTTTGCCCCTTTTCTTCCATCAAGGGAAGAAAAGGGGGGGCAACAAGGCAGGTAAGCCAGCAAAGAGGCGCTACCGGGCAACAGCAGGCGCTCAGCCCTTAATCTTCTTTTGCTCCTTCTTGCATCAAGGGAGGGGAAAAGGAGAGGGAGCAGGCGGCGCTCCGCAACCAAGAGACCTTACCGTATTCAAAAGAAAGAGCAAGAGCTTTTGATCGCGAGCTCGAGGTGCCCGAGATCATCCAACTCTCGGACATCCTACCCATCCCGCAGAGCTACCTGCATGAAAAGTACAACATTCCTCTACCCGAGCCCGGCGAGCCTATCGCCCGCCGACAGGCACAGCCACTCTTTGGCGTGCCCGAGGGGGACAGTGAGGAAGATGAAACGGACGAAGAAACCGCCCCCGACAAGGGCAAAGCAGACGCCCCCGCGCCTGACAAAAAGGCATCGGAGGATGATGCGCCGACAAGCGGCAAACTGAAACACGCGGATCGCGGCAACTTCTTTACCCGGTTGTTCGATTTTTTCGTCCCCGCCCGGTCATACGGCCGGGCGACATCCGACATCCTCACACTCTCGGAGGCCACGCTTGCGGATGCCCTGATCCGACAGACGATTGAGACAAAGGGTCGCGCTTATTTCAGCGCCGACCTGTTTGCCTACACCCACACGGAGCTCATCCGGGGACTGCGAAAGGGCTATCGCCGCGCGGGCGTACGGCTGGCTGATAGTGGCTTTGTCTACAATGCCAACGATGATGCTTACATCACCGCCTTGGAGCAAAACCTGTTTCATTTCTCAGCCGCCAAAACACTGGCTGAGGTAAGTGAGTTGAACCGTCTGTTCCGCGAGAGCAAGGGCTACAGCGATTTCAGAAAGAAGGCCAGAGTGCTGCTAAAGGTCTACAATGAGCAATGGCTGCGCACGGAGTACAATACGGCCGTATCCGTGGCCGAATCGGTAAGCACCTACCGGCGCCTTATGGCGCAAATAAACGTGTTCCCATTCTGGGAATACCGTACCGTGGGCGATGATCGTGTCCGAAAGGAACACCAAGCCTTGGAGGGGCTGACCTTGCCGACAGATGATCCGCGCTGGCAAAAGATTATGCCACCCAACGGGTGGAACTGCCGTTGCTACATTACCCCCAGAATGAGGCATGAGGCGGCCGAATTGGATATGAATACAATGCGCGCGCAATGCGACGAATACCTTGAATCGCCCGAATGGAAACGGTGCGAGACACAGGGATTCGGCATCAATCGGGCTAATGAGGCCGAAGTATTTACAGCTAATCAAATGTATATCCAAAACTTCATGGATATGCCGGATAAGACGATCGAGCAGATCACCCCGGAAGAATGGGGCGTAGAGGAATCTATCAATGCGCTGAAAGAGGAAGCGGAAAAAGAGGTGCCCAAATACAAGGGATCACCGGAAGAATGGTTTGATGCGAATAAAGTCATTGAGGCCGGCATGGAACTATTGAAGGTGAAAGACTATGTCGGCCGTGTGTGGCAGATGACAAAGAAGGCGTTTACTGCACACTCTACAGATACAGTAAAGAAACGGGCTTTCCGCACTGAGTTTTTGAATACCATCCGGGAAGTAGCTGATGCGCCTGATGAAGTGTGGCTTGGTCGAGATCGAAAAGATAGAAACACCCATGTGAGGGCAGTCAACAATTACATAATGATCAAATACTACAAAGATGAGGCGATCGCCGTGATTGGAAAAGTTGAACGAGCGAAGCTGATGCTAAAATCGTGGTATGTACTAAGGGATAAGAATGTGCGTCGCGGGTTGCTGATTAAGAAAGCCCTGAAAACAAGATAAGCCGGATGGACTCCGGCTTATGATGGGGATTGATTTGCATCTCACGCTGTAGCTGTTACAGTCGGCCTGAACCCCCTTACATCCCCGAGGTGTTGACCTTAGGCCTTAACCGTGGCTGCAAACTTCAATGCAAATATACAATGAAATAGGGAACAGAATATGGATATAGATGAGTTCAAGGATTATTTGAAGGCGTTACCGGAAAAGATTTTGAGCACTGCGCCTGCCATTGTGTCAGAGACAGCCGTAGAGTATTACAAAGAGCGCTTTGCCGTGAAAGGGTTCGATGGATCTCCGTGGATACCAGGCAGACCAAAAAAGAGCGGCTCTCTATTGGTGCAAAGCGGTAATCTGATGAATAGTATCCGTCCCGCCTACGTGGGGCCGGATAAGGTCGTCATCTCAGCCGGTAACGCCCAAGTGCCCTATGCAGAGGTGCACAACGAAGGCTTCGAAGGGGATGTGGCTGTAAAGTCTTATGTGCGCAGCACGAAGGGCAAAGCGAATAAGAAAAAGGCGGATGCCGGCGACGCCCCGGGCACGGTAAGGGCACACACGCGCCACGTGAATATCCCCAAGCGGCAATTCATGGGCTATTCTCGAGACATGGCCGACCGCATCAAAAAGCGTCTCGATGAGGCCATCGATGGCATACTGTAATCAAATAGAATAGAGGCAATGAATAAGGAACTGTTTATCGCTTTATGCGACCGGATCGGGCAATGTGTGCCCGAGATTCGTTTTATAGACTTCGACCGCGGGCAGCTGAGCGCATCCGGCGAACGCCCGCCTGTGGAATGGCCTTGTTGTCTGCTGAGCATCGACTACACGAATTGCCGTGACCTTGCCGTGGAAGTGAATACGCAATTGGTAATGGCTGACATCACCCTACGTGTGGCCTTTCCACCGGCTGGCGAAACGCACAATCACGCCCCTGAAAAGGTGCGCGACATGGCCCTGCAAATGCTCGACACGGTGGAAAAGCTGCACGATGCCCTCCAAGGTGAGACGCTGGGCGATACGGTTTCCGCCCTCAGCCGCGGCCGTGCCACAATGCAGACACGCAGCAATAAGATCGTCGTGTTCAACCTGATCTACTCGACGACCTTCCAAGAAGTAAAGTAGACGATCAGAAGGGGCGAAAATGCCCCCTTTCGAGGTGTGAATGGGATACAAAAAACGGGGCGCGAAAAACACGCCCCGTTTTTGTGCTTTTTGATTGGCACCATTGCACTTAAGCCAAAAAATCCCACCGGGCCGCAGCTCGATGGGAAATTTGAGGGGAGAAATTGCTTCTCCTGAACCATATGAAAAAATCCGTAGACCATAGAATGTACCCCCGATTGCAAATCGGGGAGACGTGTACTCGAAGCGGGACTTGAACCCGCACAGCCGTTGTCGGCCAAGGGATTTTAAGTCCCTCGTGTCTACCATTCCACCATTCGAGCCGCAGATCTGGGTCTTGAGAGCGGAAGACGGAACTCGAATCCGCGAC
>ERZ772977.653-NODE-653-length-21769-cov-5.986414_pt1 | contig 21769 bp, 22 predicted proteins | sample MGYA00511131_ERZ772977 | MGnify/ENA primary metagenome ERZ772977 (study PRJEB29015, sample SAMEA2737935) | human oral metagenome | biome: human oral; feature: human-associated habitat; material: dental | place: China | collected 2151 ...
GGTAGCTGATTCATCTCCACCCTAAAGGGTGGAGTCTTCTCAGAAAACTAGATAATACCCATCGCATACAGGGCAAGAAGCGCACCTACAATACCTAGACGCACCAGATATATCGATGCATATTTTCTGATTTCGGAGTTATCAGGACCCGTTGATAATGCACCAGAGTACCCGAAGGTACCCGGCACACCGTACGCTACAGACCCGACAGTATAGGGGTTCTGGGGTGCTGCATAAGCGGGGACACCAGACTGACCCTGCACTGGATAACCCGCCGACAAGGCAGGATGCGCCACATGGTGTTCCGCACCCCGACCCGTCAACTGTACATCGGAATTATTGCCAGATACGTTTTCTACCGGCTCGTGAGCCACATTTTACCTTTCACACCAAGAGCACTCGAATGGGGCACGGTGCGGCACCCCGCAGTGGTTATACACCGGGTTTCGTGAAGTAGTCCTTATGGTTCATCCACGAGGCATGCCGGACGAAAATAATCGAGAAAATAAGCTCTGCCACGGGTACTGCCCCAGCCACGAGGAATATGATAAAAATGGCAAGTAATCCCGAGGATCCAAACGCCGTTATCATCGCTATACCGCCCAAGAGCATTAAACCAGCAAGCACAATCCCCAGAGACGAAAGCACAATGCCAATAATGTTAATGACAAGCACCCTCACATGGTGCTGATTTTTCCTGACGGCAAGCAGCCCAAAAATATGACATATCGGGTACGCGATAAAAATGACAAGGAAAATCGACGACCCCGTGATTGCTGAGGTGTTATCTTCACGGCATATCCGCTGCGAGTATTCACTCCACGAGTAGCTGCCGGTTCCGCAGTCGCTAAGTTCGATGATCGCACCGATAAGGTTGAAAGTCATCGCAACAATACCGATCGCAATAAGAGCACCCACAATGCACAGACGCAGCAGGTACATCAGCGAACGTTTGCGGACAATCTCATCGTGCGGGTTTGCCGGATATGCAGTGTACGGGTATGCGGCTGGATTCGGCACTGCATATCCCGAATATCCGGGTACGACATGCGGATTCGCATAGGGATTTGGAGGCGTCGATGGACTCGGCGCAGGGTATCCCGGTTGTAACCCAACATACCCTGGCGCTGACGGAGCAGTCTGCTGGTTCTGGGCGTTGCCGGAGTTGTTGGGGTTTTGTTTATCCTCGGGTGAGGGATCCGACTTTGAGGTACGCCCGCTGTGTTCGTGCTGCGATGCGCCGCCGGTTCCGGCGGTTTTATGTGCGGTGCTGTCCCCCGAATGCTCGTCTACAGGCGACGTCGCCGAAGATTCCTGCGGCGTAGTTCTAGGTTCCTCAGGCTGACGGGAAGAATCATCGTTTTTCATGGGGTCTGTGCTCATATGTACATCCTCGTTACCGGTAATTTTTGTGTAGCCCGGCGCGCGGGTGCCTCGCTACACCAACGTTGGGTTATGTCATACACTACCACGCTTGCAGGGAGTAACGGCTGCAATCATGGCACGTTGGGGAGCGGATGAGCTCAGGAACTCATTACGGTATATCAGAGTCTGAGCGGTGTGTACTCTGTGCTTCGGCCTTAGTCAGCGTATGGTCGTTGACTGCCTGGTCTTCAGACAGGGAAGACTCTTCTGACAGTTCGCGAGTCTCTTGGGCTTCACGTTCGGCACGGGAGGGGAACCTGCGGAAGATCAGGAAGACGAATATAAGGGAGTATAAAATCTCGATCACGAAGGACGCCATAATCCAAATGGTCAGAATGGGGTACGAGCCTCCCAAGAGTTTCCATAGTGTTCTTGGCCCGTGAATAAACACCAAAATATAGGCGAAAAATCCGGTGATAACGGATGCCGCCAGGGCGCTGAACAGGTTTCCCACCATGACGAGCCCCATAGATTTATTGCGCGCATACGCGACCGCAAACCAGCCGTGCAGAGACAGGTACATGAGGGGAACCGCGCCGATAGGGTCAAGCCCGATAGCCTCGAAAAAATACACCAGCGTCAGTGCAGGCACCACGAGGAAAAGCATGCGGACAAGGTACAGGCGCCGCACGGGTGGCGGCGTGGAACAAGCCTGATCCCAAAAACCCGGGTTATATTTTTCGCTCATAGGTACCCTGTCTGCCGCTGGCGTTGTGAAGCACTGCCGGAGGCGCCATCGAGAAAGCACTCAATACTACGGTACGAGATGAAACTGAGATAACGCTGAAACTTACGCCCTATTTACTGAAGCGTCACCAAGAGCTTGCAGAACGCAGCAAAAATTTCAGAGTTTATCCCTCGAAAATCCCGCGGGCACGATCCTTACGCACGGTGTGCGCCGGGAAAATTCGGCCGCTCATGCTGATGTAAACGCCCGGTTCCAGCAGGTTAAGTGCGGAAATCGCAGCCCCCAGGTTGAACCCCGCATCCGAATGCGCCATGACCGCCGGCTGCATGGCACCGGTCAGCACCACAACCTTTGACCCCAGATCGGCGTGCTTGGCGATGTATCGGGCGGATTCGCTCATTGTGTCGGTCCCGTGGGTGATGAGAACCTGGTCGTGTTCAATCGCGTTGAGGGCGGCAACGAGTTCGGCGCGGTCTTCGTCGGTCATATCCAGGCTGTCTTTGCCGATGAGCGCGCGAATATCAAAACGAATGTCGGTGAGCACTCTCGACAGCACATCGTGCGCGGCAGGCTTGCCAATATCGAGGGTGCCCGCCACCGAGTAGAACTTATCGATAGTTCCGCCGGTTGCCAGGATAGTGATAACGTCCGGGTTTTTGATGGTGCTCATGGGCGCGGGCTCCTTAGGGGCTGAAACATCGCCGGGGGTGTATCTTTGCCCCGGTACCGCATATATTCTAGGGCATTGGAGCGATTTTCTTTACGTTCTGTGGCAAGAATTAGACAGCTACGCTTCACCCACTATCCGTCTAAATTTTAATGCCGGGGAATGCATCTGCTTTTATTATCAGATAAAGCATACAGAAGCATTGCCTAGATATCTCCGGGATACCATCAACGGCGGGTTTTCTAGTGTCATCAGCTGGTCGTCAACAGGAAAACGTCTCCTACCGCTCTGCCCGTAGAAGATAACAGTCTCTATCAGTATATTCTTCAGGGCAGCCTCAAGAATCATTAGAGAATATCAGTTACCCAAATCAATACTTCGAGAGATCCTTTCTAGCATCATTTACCAACTACATAGCCAGAAAAAGAACATAGGAATATTAGTTTAATTATTTTAAAACCGTAGCCAAAAACGGCGCTGAAGCACTATCTTCCACCGTGGCCACCTGCTCAGGTGTTCCCGTGGCAACGATCTGACCGCCTCCCTCTCCCGCGCCAGGGCCCATATCAATCACATAATCAGCCGTTGCGATAATTCGCATATCCAACTCGACCATCACTACCGTATTACCAGCATCAACCAAAGTCTGAAGATGCGATATCAAACGGTCAGCATCTGAACAGTGCAGACCGGTAGTGGGTTCATCAAGTACATACAGAGTGTCGCCGCGTTGTGCCCGTTGCAACTCCGTGGCTAGTTTGACGCGCTGTGCCTCACCACCAGATAACTCAGTCGCAGGCTGCCCCAAACGCAGGTAACCCAAGCCGACATCTCTCAACGCAGCCAGTGAACGCGTAACCTCCACTTCGCCGTCGAAAAACCCCAGAGCTTCCTCTACACTCATTTCTAAAATTTGGGACACATTCTTACCACGCCAGAGTATTTCTAAGGTGCTTGACTGGTAGCGGGTACCTTGGCAGTCCGGGCACTTTGTGTACACCGAGGGTAAGAAGAGTAGCTCTACCATCACCGACCCCTCACCTTCGCAGGTGGGACAGCGCCCGCCCGCTACGTTAAAGGAGAATCTGCCTGGTTTGTATCCCCGGCGTTTGGCTTCTGTTGTATCGGCAAAACGACGGCGCACATGGTCAAAGAGCCCTGTATAGGTGGCAATATTGGAACGAGGTGTTCGCCCAATAGGTTTCTGATCGATGGCAACCACGCGGCGTATACCGCTGAAATCACCTTCAACAGTTCCCCTCGTTTCAGGGGCCTGTTCGGCCCTTAAAATTTCATCTCCCTCTACGGGTGTTTCATCTACCTGCACCGTTTTACCTAGTCGATGACCTATCAGTTGAGGTAGGCACTGGCTGACTAAGCTAGATTTCCCCGAACCTGAAACACCTGTGACGGCAGTGAGAACCCCTAGTGGGATTTGTACATCCACGTTATGGAGATTATTTCGGCTAACTCCAGAAAGTTTTATCCACTGCTCGGGTTTCCGAGGAGTATGCGGTGGGAGCCCACTGCCTCCAAAGAGATAACCGCGTGTAAGAGATTCCTGGACGTGGGCTAAACCATCAACTTCACCGCTGTAAAGGACTCGACCACCATGTTCTCCAGCTCCCGGCCCTACATCCACAATCCAGTCAGCATGTTGCATTACTTCAATAGAATGTTCCACCACAAACAGACTATTTCCCCGTGCTTTGAGTCCGTCAAGAACGTCAAGAAGCGCACGGGTGTCTTGAGGATGTAGACCAGCAGAAGGTTCATCTAATACATAGACCACACCAAAAAGTTCAGACGTCAGCTGAGTAGCTAAGCGCAAACGTTGCAGTTCACCACCGGAAAGGGTAGGAGTCATTCGATCAAGAGAAAGATAGCCTAAGCCGAGGTCGATAATGGGGCGAAGACGCTCAATGAGGCCAGCGGCCAGCCGAGAGGTAGCGGCAAGTTTTTCAACAGGCTGAGGGGGATTTTTATGAGCTTCCGGTTCTGTCTCAGCAACAAGTTCACTTGTGTGACTGCTTGACTCTGTAGCTTCTTCTCCCCTTTTTTGGTGTAAGCTTTGCCCGAGCGTTTCTTTCTCATCTGCCTTCATAGTGATTGTGTGGGAAGCATCTTCAACAGCTTTTTCAAGAAGATTGGTTAGCTCATAGAGAGGGAGCTGGGAGAAGTCAGCAATATCTAACCCTGCAAAGGTTACTGAGAGAGCCTCTGGTTTGATGCGTTTACCGTGGCAGGCTGGGCAAGGGATTGATGTGAGAAACTGAGCTACCTTGCGTTTCATGGAGGCACTTTTAGTATTAGCAAAGGTATCCAGTACATAACGTTTTGCACCCACGTAGGTGCCGCTATAAGAAGGTTCAACATGTGCTTGTTTAGCCGCTTGAGCCTCAGCAAGTGTCATACGCGAGTAGACCGGTACATGTGGTGTTTCGTCCGTATAAAGAATCCAGTCGCGATCTTTTTTGGGAAGATCTTTCCAGGGGATATCCACATCGTAGCCAAGTGCCACCAATACATCTCGAAGCTGATGACCGTGCCAGGCGGTAGGCCAAGAAGCTATGGCTCGTTCACGGATGGTTTTGGTGGGATCGGGAACCATGTGATCTTCGGGTACTTCATAGACTCTGCCAATTCCATAGCATTGAGGGCATGCCCCCTGCGGGGTGTTGGCAGAGAAATCCTCGGCATAGAGCATGCTCTGGTGCTCTGGATATTGGCCGGCGCGTGAATACAACATACGAACCAGGCTTGAGATGGTCGTGATGCTACCAACGGTCGACCGGGAGTTTTGCCCACCTCGCTGTTGTTGCAGGGCTACAGCGGGGGGCATCCCTGTAATGGAATCGACGTCGGGCACTCCCGCTTGATCGATAAGACGGCGGGCATAGGGGGCCACCGACTCTAGATAACGGCGCTGCGATTCTGCATAGAGGGTTCCGAACGCGAGGGAGGATTTACCTGATCCTGACAGGCCGGTAAAGACCACGAGAGCATCACGGGGCACAGAAAGATCAACATTGCGCAGGTTATTTTGACGTGCGCCCAATACCTGAACATTTGGTTGGATGTGAGTTTCTTTATTTGTGGTGGATTCGGGTAAATCGCTCATAGATGAATTTGACCAATCGCTTCTGTGTGAGGCACCGGTAGCCTCAAAATCGTTGTGATCTTTTGTCGTTTGCCATTTTACTGCCTATCCCGCCGATTCGTAGACAACGATTTTTTATTCTCTTCCACATGGGGGGGATCTTGTTCTACCCCTCTATACTATGGTAAGTTTGCCGAGGAACTAAAAGTCCCTTGAGGTTGATAAAACACTCGCTCTCCTGAAGGATTACTCTCGTTAAGAGTTTTAGCTTCAGCGCCTAAGAGCTTTCTCAAAGAAGAAAGCAGGAAGGAAAAAATCATGGCAGATAAAAATCGCGCCGTAGTATTCCACGGCGTAAAAGATATGCGCGTGGATACCCTTGACTTCCCCAAGCTAGAAATGCCTAACGGCAAAAAAGCACCCCATGGCGTTATCGTCAAGCTTATTGCCACCAATATCTGTGGCAGTGACTTGCACATCTACCGTGGCTCATTCCCTGCACCCGAGGGTATGGTGATGGGCCATGAAATGACCGGTGAAGTTGTAGAAATCGGTTCAGATGTTGAGTTCCTCAAGCCAGGCGACATCGTTTCTGTACCCTTCAACGTAGCGTGTGGTCGTTGCCGCAACTGCCGCAACGGACGCACTGAGGTTTGCGAAACTACTAACCCCGAGGTTTCCTGTGCAGCATATGGCTTCAACCTCGGTGGCTTCGCAGGTGGCCAGGCAGAATACATGTTCGTGCCCTACGCTGACTTCCAGCTTCTTCGTTTCCCTGATAAAGATCAGGCAATGGAGAAAATTCTAGACCTTGCAGTACTTTCCGACATTTTGCCCACCGCATTCCACGGTCTCGTTGAGGCCGGTGTGAAGCCTGGTTCAACTGTTTACATTGCAGGTGCTGGCCCGGTAGGTCGCTGTGGTGCTGCTGCTGCCCGTCTGTTGGGGGCATCGTGCATCATCGTGGGCGATTACTATGAGGATCGGCTGGAATTGGTTCGCCGTAATGGTTGTGAAACCATCAATCTTTCCAAGGTTGACTCCATCAATGATGGAATTGAAGCTATTCTTGGCACTCCCTATGTTGATTGCGCAGTTGACTATGTAGGCAACGAAGCACACGGCCTGGGTCAAGAGGCTGAGAAGACCAAATCGTCTTACGCTATCAATCAGGTTCTGGATGCAACTCGTCCTGGCGGGGCAACCGGAATCATCGGTGTTTATGGCGCTAACCCTATTTCTCCTGTTCCTGCTGAGCGTGAGGGTATTTACTCTATCAACTTCGGTGATGCTTGGATTAAATCGCCTCGTATTGCCGGTGGTCAGGCGCCTATCATGCATTACAACCGCGATTTGATGATGTCAATTCTGTGGAATCGCATGCCTTATCTTTCAGATATGCTCAACATCAAGGTCATCAGCCTTGATGAGGCACCTCAGGCATACGCGGATTTCGACGAGGGTTCATCATTGAAGTATGTTATTGATCCGCACGGTAGCATTCCTGCCGCTCAGTAATTAATTCTTGAAAAGGAATAGGTAGAGGGGATTAAGCTTTCGCTTAATTCCCTCTATTTTTTAAGTCTTACCAATACGGGGTATTAGTTTGAGTGGCTTCAATAAGTTTGGCATCAGCACACACTTCAGACTCGATCTGAGCCACATCACGCACCCGTAAAAATCTCCTCCGGCCGGTGCATCGCCGAACAATTCCGAAATAATCCCGTCTGAGGGTCAAACAAAGCCTTCGCGTGAGCGTCCTAATGAGTCACCCACCTACCGCCGGAACACAGAACGCACCCATACCCCAAGACGTACCCCAACCTTCTCCGGACCAGGCAAAACCGTCCGCATAAAAGCCTCCACGAACCTCTTCACCCAGGACATACCCACCTCACACACAACATTGGCAATAGGAAGGAATAGTTTCCAGAAAACCGTAGGAGCAACCATAAAAAAGAACCAGCACACAACAGGATGCTCACATAAAACTTCAAAATCTTTCATGAGTCTCTAAATCCTCCCCGCCACCATCGACACCAAAAAAATTTTCTCGAACACAACAACGCACACCCAGACCACGACGACATGAATAACTTTCATAAGTGAGTCGGGGATAAACAGGAAAAACGCAACAAGTAGAGTAAAAAACTTTCCCGACCTCAACCCGCAGAGCATCTACTAATACATCCCTTGAACCGTCTACGCTTTACACCCCCACAGGTTAGGGTGCTCTGTAGGGTGTACACAGGTGGAGACCGGATCGGCGACACCACGAAACGAGGCGCTCAATAATGTATTACGCATGTGGCAAGTAAAAACACGGCACCGCCCGACAAAAAACTTGCAACATCACACCAGCAAGCGGTTCCAAGACACAAAAAAGGTAGTCACCCCAGGGAAACCGTAGGAGCAACCGCCTCAAAGCTCATATCATATTGAACCCATATGATATGACATGGAAAGGAACAAAATTACTTATGCTTCAACATTCGTAAACCTTATGAAACATTATTTCCTCCCCTTCTGAACCTTAAACCATGCGATTTCGCGGTAGAACGGGTTCTGCGGAGTCACATCCATGAAGGATTCCTGAGCCGATGCCGCATCGTCGTTCATATTGGCGGCACGGTAAAGAGTATAAATATAGATAACAGGTTTCCCCCCACTGTTTCCCTGCGCATAACCAACATTTCCAATAATGCTTCCGCCTGTGCGACCTTCAAAGCTGCCAGTTTGTACTTTTTCTTTAGATAACTAAAATGAAAGAATATCAATAGTTCGAGTTGTTTTCTGTTTCGATTGTCTAGTATGAGGTCATTCACTGGAAAAATCGTTCCAAACATTCCAAAGCCCAAAAACAACTACAAAGACAATGAATAATACAATGAGGATGATAAAAATACCGAAAATCTTTTCACCGGTGTTTAGCTTTTCATCATCCCGCAAATTACTTTTAGTGGTCATGGTTATTTTCCTTTCTTCCGATATTTTTAATATCAAGAAAATATTGACAAGACTAGGCCGAAGAAAATGACCAGAATTTCAAAAGTCGTTCCAATAAAATCATCTAACGTGACTTATGCTTCCCCTTAAGCAGTATTGATAGTCCCGGTCTCTACCACAGACCGAACAATCGACAGCATCCGCGTAATCAGCTCTATCAGCAATCGTGACCAACAAAAACTTTGGGCTAGGCGGTAAATCCTGTTCGTATGCCCAATTAACCATCCGAAAAGACATTGAATCTATATATCCTCTAAAGGTCTTCTAAAACCGATGTTTCTAAGCCGCTCCTAGAGCTGTCCACGGAGCCGTGTGTGTCAGCTCATCCGTTGCGATCTGTAATCCCCAATCCTGCAAAAGGATTACATACCGATACATGCGTGCTTGCAAAATCTACTCGGGTTCTCCTACACAGGCAGGCGTGTCAGACCGGCTTCGAGGAAAACAAAACTTCAGCTTGGATGAGTTATTTACACTTGCTGGTGCGCTTGATCTAACTGTTGGTGATCTCCTTGGAAACAGCATTGTCTCCGCACATGTTCCCGCTCCTTCGTATATAGAAGAAGGCCAAGGACGGATTAAACGAAAAGTCGCCCCGATCGGCTTCATACCGAAAGGGGCGAGATACCAGATTCTTTCTGGTGAAGAGTGCGCCCTGTGGGGCTCGAACCCACGACCTGCGGATTATCAGACCCAGTCACCCAAAACACGACACACCGCGCAACAACCAGCCCCACACCGGGGCTTTTATATTGCCCCTCTACTCTGGATGTGTAACCAATCACAACACACAGAGAAGAGAAAACCATGCTTTGGGAACCACATCAGAGCAACTTTACGACCTGGCAACTCGCCTCCGGAAAAACGAACTCCACGACAAAAACCCGTGAACATTGGATTCAATACCTCGCGCGTACATATCCGGCGACCACCGCCCTAAATATCTCCGAAGAACAAGTAACTAAATGGCTCGCTAACCCCTGCTGGCAACCTGCCACACGCAAAAGCGCGCTTCAATCCATCCGCTTATTCTTTCGCTACCTTGTTGCCACAGAACAAAGGGAAACCGACCCAACCCACCTAATCCCTTCCATACCGCAACCGCGTTACCACTCGCGGGCAATCCCTACAAACGTGATCACCCAAGCCCTCCGAAGAACCACTTCAGTCGAAGAAGAATTCATGATCCTCCTCGGAGCATACGCCGGTCTCAGGCGTTCAGAAATCGCCGCGCTCCATACCCAAAATTACGCCGATAAATGGATCAGTATCACCGGCAAAGGTGGACACACACGACACATTCCAGCCCACCCAAATCTGCTCCCCTACCTGGAAGCAAAACACGTAGGTTACTATTTTCCCGGCCGCTTCACCGGTCACCGCAGTGCAGACAACATCGCCAAAAAAATATCCCGCAATCTCGGCCAAGATTACACGCCACATCAGCTACGGCATTGGTTCGCCACAACTGTTTATGCGCAAAGCCATAACCTACGTGCAGTGCAGGAACTTCTCGGGCACGCCGACATATCCACCACACAGCGTTATATCGGAGTTCTCGATAACGATCTATCAACTGCCATCAACACGCTACCCGATGTGACGTCAAAATAACGTCACATCAATTTAACGTCACGTCAGGTTTTTTGTGTGTGGTGCCGCGTTTACCCCCACCCCACCCGTAATACATAGTGTGAGCACCCCAAACCCAGGGGTGCTCACATCCTCTAAAACCATTCATGGGTGAACAGAACAACTTAGTGTGTTCTGTTCACCCATGACACCCCACACCGAGAAGGGAATCCGTGCCGACACCTGAAAGGACTCACACTATGGAGCCAAAATCCTGTGCCTTCTGTACCCACGAGACTAATTCACCATGGGTACTAACCGAAAACAAAAAAATACTATATTTTTGCGACACATGCCACAGCCATATGCAAGACATGATCAGCACACGTGGAAGCAGCTGGCACGAAGCGATAACCCTCATGTTCGGACGTATATTCCGGCACATCTTCGAACCCGTAGGGCTTACACCTGCCCGAGTTACACGACTTTCGTCGCACCTATAAACCAACCCGCGACATACTACACACCATGTCGCGGGCTTTTTTACAAACATCAACATAACGTCACGTCAGAATAACGTGACATCACCACAACATGACGTCACTTTGACATCACGCCATAATCGAAAGGAATAAAATGATCATCGTTGTAGGCAATCACAAAGGCGGAACCAGCAAATCGACTCTGGCCGTCAACCTCGCAACTGAATTTCAACAGCAGGGGAGTAAGGTCATCATTCTAGAGACTGACCCATCTGTTTCCACAGCCTCCCAATGGGCAGCCGATCGGGAAAATACAGATCGACCGGGCATAACTACCGTCCGAAAAACCGGGCGGCTGGGTAACACTATTGATGATCTCGCAGCCGCATACGACGCCGTAATCATTGATACCGCAGGTAAAGATTCTACAGAGCTCCGCTCTGCCGCCCATAGGGCAGATCTACTCCTTGTACCCACCAGCACTTCTGTTGCCGATCTAGACGCAACCAGGATCTTTCTCTCCTGGATGGACGAAGCTCGCGACATGAATCCCAAACTCCAAATGCTTGTCGTAATTTCCAAAGCACCCACCTGGTGGCACAGCAACCACGTAGAAATCGCGTCTGAAGCTCTCACGGAAATACCTGAAGACATTGAATTCTCCCTTGCAGATACCGTGATCTACCATCGAAATATTTATGCTCAGTCTCTCTCCGAAGGGCTGAGTGTCATTGAATCCGATAATCCCAAGGCAAAGGCTGAAATCCAGCTTCTCGCTCAGGAAATCACTGGCCTACTCACCGAAGAAAAAAATTAAGGAAAACTGTTATGGCTCGCAAAATCAATGACAAGAACCGCATCGGGAACCTAACCCGTCACCCGATCGGACTTGACCAATCCCGCCGCACACACAGCGATCCCGAAGCGTTCCTGAACGGCGCCGAGAAACACGACATCGACACTGCCGAAGAAACACGTAAACTCAATACCAAAGCGCGAGCAAAACTTCGTGCCGACGGTAAAAACTTCAACCTCTACGCTCTCCGAGGCACCACACAACAGCAGCAGCTTATTCAACACGCGGCCGAGGAAGAAGGCCGCAGCATCCAAAACCTTCTTGCCTCACTCGTATTCCCTGTGCTTGAAGAAAAATACGGTCAGGATCTACCACTCAACAACTTTTAAGGAGGAAACTATGAGTTTGCAAACCAAACAGGGGAAAGAAGAACACCGGACACCTAGCCCATTTGTCGGAATTGCTATCCTGTTAGCACTTGCTACAGGATTGGCCATACTGGCTTACCAAACCAGTGACTCCACCACACAGCATGCTTTTCAAGATGCCTTTACAGCATTTCTCCCTGCGTTCATTGTTCTAGGAGCACTGTTAGGCATCGCCGTTATGGCCCTAATTATCTACGGTTTAGCAGCTCTGTGGCAGGGAAGCAAAGCCGGGCGAGCATTCATTGAGATAGTGATTATATTTTTCGCGATCCAGGGAATTCTTCATCTTCTCGGATGGTAAACAATTCGAAACAGGGAGAAATATACCATCAAGATAAAGGGATGCTACAGTCCTGACATGACGTCAAAATAATATGACGTCACAATAACGTCACTAGGAGGTGCAGCATTATGGCACAGCAACCACGATTCACCATCTTTCTAACACCCGGTCAAGCTCTCGGGGCATACGCCGTTGCTGGTATATTCCGTACCGTCGGAATCGTCTTCGCTATTAGCGGGTTCCTCAGCTTTATTATCATCACCATATCCATGCTGCGGGGGCAGCCGGGATTCCTGCTTATCGGGCTTTTTCCTATACCTGTTTTTCTGCTGGCCATACTATTTTTCCCTGGTATCGGGCCTGTTACTCTTGCCATTAAAAAGAACCGGAAGCGCGTAGCTGAAATACGGTATCAGCGGCAACAACAATACTATGCTGCTCAACAGCAACAAGCCGAGTTCCAACAATGGCAGCAGCAAAAACAATGGACCGAATACCAGCAATTTCTCGCCTGGAAACAGCAACAAAACCTACACTAAAACCATCCGATAATATCTCTTATGTAAAGTAGACAAGAATGCAGCTCCCCCTAACGCACGTGGTGGGAGGTTACCTCCGGGTAACTTCCCACCACCACACTATTTAAAGGAAAAATAGATGAACCCGCATGAGATCACACGGTTCTGGGAAAAAGTCATCAAAGGTCCTGGTCCCTCCGCATGTTGGATATGGACAGGTGCAATCGGCGACGATGGGTACGGAAGATTCTGGACACAAACTACCGAAGGCGGACAACGTATGCTCAGGGCACACCGCGTAGCAGCAGAAATTATTTACGGCGTAGAAGCGATTACTGATCAGCTTGTTACGCACCTATGCGATAACCCGCTTTGTGTCCGCGCAGAGAAAGGCACTGCTGGGCACCTCTTTATCGGTACTCATGCCGAGAACATGATCGAGCGGGAATATCGTGGCCGGGGTAATCTGCATAACCCGCTTTGGAAGCACCAAAGCCGTGCTGCACGCGCTACCAGTGCTAGACTACTCCGCGCCCACACCCTTGCGTATGGGTATGATCAGCAGCAGGTGGACGAACTCGTGCGCGGTATTATCATGCCAGGACAACAACCGCTCTTCTAGAAAAAGCTATAAATATTAAGTTCATATTTCTTCCATGAACATCTACAGAATTCTTTCTCCGTATATTTAAGCCATAATAAAAACGAACACTCAACACACGCAGATCTAAGCAATCACCCTTGAAGGACAATACTATGAATGAAATGCTCGACATCTTCTCTACCAAGGTAACCCACCTTTACAAGAAATCCCGCTCAACCAAATCCGAAACCGCACGCATTCTTGTCACTGTCAAAGCCCGTCCTGAACCATCAGAGAAATATGGCGAAACAGTCTGTGTCGCGGGCATTCGTCTTGATACCAATTCACTACATTGGGTTCGTCTGTACCCTATTCCCTTCCGCAGAATGGAAGACTATCATCAGTTTGAGAAGTACTCCGTTATCGAAGCGCCTATAACGCCATCTGCTGAAGACTTCCGATCAGAAAGCTACAAGCCTGATCGTTCACAGCTCTACAAGGTACAAGAACCTATACGTGATTGGAAGAAACGGATGGATTATATTTTGCCGATGGTTTCCGAAATGACTATGTGCCAGATATGGGATAACTGTGTAAACGGGCAGCAGCAAAAACCTTACCCGTCTCTAGCAGTAATACGTCCCCACGGCCCCCTTGAACTCACGATTAAGCCGTATAAAGGCTGGAACAAAAAACAAAAACAAAATGTCCAGAAAGTACTTCAAGGAGACCTTTTCGAACAGGACAATACACTAGAACCGCATCAGCTTCTCCAAGAACCACGCTTTCAAGGTCGTATCAAATACTATTGCTCACACGAATGTAACGGTCACGAGCAGATGTTCCTCGATTGGGAGTTCGAAGCGCTTGCACGGCGACACAATCAGGACACAGAAGAAGTGGCTCGCGAAGCTATCTTCAAAAAGTATCACAGTATCCTAGACCCTAATAAAGAACCTTTACTATACGTAGGGAACCAGAAAAAATACCCAGCCGCTTTTAGCGTGCTGGGCATCCAACGCACAGCATAAAGGCTATGCATATTAGGGGGGCTAGATGAGGGCAAGCTCCTGCTGCTTGATACGCTGTAGGATCACATCGCGGTGACAATTACACTCCGACCTCTCAAAGCACATTAGACCTACGGCAGGTTCCACACGGGCAAGCTCCTCAACATACGCGAGAGCTTCCCGTGCAGCCTCGCTATCAAGCATGCACCGGTAATTCTCACGCGCAGCCTCCCAAGCTGGGGTGTAAGTATCCCAGAACCCGTCCCGGTTCTCTTTCGGGTTCCCTAACTCACGCAGGTGTACGTACCGGATACCATGCTGACCAAGAGCCTCCGAAAGTTTTGTCTTGGAGAAGCCTTTTTTCCGGGAGATTGGGTTCAGCCGCACATCCACCAACACCGTCGCCCCCCGGTTTTTGAGGGTCTGCACGAACTCCTCGATTCCCGTTCCTTCGTACCCTATCCCAAAAATATTGCTGAACATCACGGTGTGTCCTCTCAAATCCTCTAAACCAGACTCCATCTTAACACCAGGGCCCACAGTCATCACTTGAAATGCCCGACCCCGCATCTGGAAAGTTTTCCTAATGCTCGCGCAGATCTATCCCGAATCGGCTTCTGATCTCCATAACAGCGTTCCTGAAACCGCGATATTTATCAGAACTGGTAGACGCGATTCCCACCGCAGCACCAGCACCGACAGCACGCGGCACCACACTAGACAACGCTTTACTTTCACCGGCAGGCAAGACCGCAATAATCACTGACGTAGATTCAGAAATAATCACATCTAGATTGGTTGTCCGGCAAAGGGTGCGCATCTGTTCAGTTGGTAACCACTCTCCAGTTTCGATCGCGGCCATAACCTTGTCGATAGACACGCCCAGGTCATGGATATTATTGCGTGCAGTATCCGTGAGGCTCCAGCCGCCTAACTCATCAAAAATTGATGACCCTGACGGAGTATGCTCTGACTCAATACTGAGGATCCGTCGGGATCGAGAATCCACGACCACACGAAACCCGCCCCGAGAATACGCATAATGGTGGAGTCTCGTGATGCCCAGGTAGAGCATCTGAGACTCCACCAACACCTGCACCTCATCCAGACCCATCCCTAAAGCGCGTGCCTTGGAAGCGACAGGCTGGCTCCAACTCAAACCAGTAAGAAACCTACCCATTCTTACGTTCCCCACGGCGAAGCTGAAGGAAGAGATATACCCAGGCGCCCCCAAGATATATAATCGCTGGCCATAGGCAATCCATCAAAGAAACAGGAAGAGTAGTGAAAATTGCTATCAAGAAAATACCTGATATAAACAGCAGACCGACACCTATCGCAGGCTTATAACCCGAAATATCTAGAGAAGTGAGTAGCTTATATGCCTCAACGAAGAGAACGAACATCGAAGCCGAGACTAGACACGCAAGTAACATTAGGCATTCCTCCTTCCAACCCTAGCGGTCACCCGCGCATCTAGAACACGGCAGGCTTATCAAATACGAAGGCCACAAAGGCAACCACTAAGAAAATCGACATTGTTATTTTCATCCAGAGGACTAAGTAGTAACGAGCGTAGCTAGAAATAGCTTCTTTGATCCAAAGGTGACCGGGATTTTTAAACCATCGAAGAAGTTTAACGAGAGTAACACCCCCGAGAAACGCAATGCCTAAATAGTCACCAAAGATAACAGTGTTTTTCCAGTGCTCACCAATGGGGTGCAACGAAGTCGCTAAAGATATTGCAGCAGTGTGTGTAGCAGTAAGCAAGCAGATGATAGTAAGAATATGACTGACAATAATCAAGAGAGGTTCTAAGGGAGTAGCCAATAAGCCCCTAAACTTCCGTTCTACATCTTCTACTTGAGTACTGATACCAAAAGAAGAATTATTATTCTCCTGATGACTCATGATAATTCCTTTCTTCTTTATTCGAGCGAGTACTTATTTCTGCTAGCTCAGGATGAGTATCTTCTGAAGTTGCAGACTCATCTTCACCAACAACGGCCTGCCTATCTTGTTCTGCTCGCAAGGCTCGTGTCACTAAAGCACGAGAAATATCAAGACGCTTAGCGATATTGGCCGGGGTTTCCCCAGCTTGTTTCATCGCATAGATAATGGGGGCTTGCTGCGCACGAAGCTCAGCTTCAGTTTCATCACTTTGCTGTTGCAGCTCTTCAAGCTTTTGCTGGTATTCCTGAATGCGGTTTTGGATCTTCCCGTATTTACTTTTTTCCTCCAGATCAAAAAACTCAACTGCGAGATTCTGGAGTTCTTCTTCCCGCGCAGCAAATCCTGCTGCAAGTTCGGCAGCTTTCTTGCTCGCGGCAGTATTACGTCGAGCCATCGCCATTTATCCTTTCTTTTTATAGGTGTGGACTCCGGTGTCGTTGTTGAACCCTTGTGTGGTGGTGTAGTTCTTTCTGTTGGTGGGGTTGCTCGGGTTTTTTGGTCTGTTTTTGTTTGGATGCTTCCAGACCTTTTTGTGCCCGCTCCTTAAGACGTGCTAATTTCTCTCGCACTTCAACCTGTTTCGGGTCCCGCACTTTCTGATTTTTTACGTCAGGTTGCCTTTGATCCTTCAAATACTGTTTAAGGTTTTGAAGCTGAGATCGCTGTACCTGACGCTCACTGGTAACCGCTGAATTATTCTGTACCACTGATTGATCACGGAAACGTTCAGAAATAAGCCCGTGCTCTTCCTGAAACTCGTATGTGTAATAGTTCTCTTGCTGCTGTTCATACAGCTGCTCAGGACTTTCATCTACCACGTCAGACCCAAATGCTAAATCTAAGAAATCTTGAGCTGGCACATCCGTATGTTTACGAATATTGTGGATCGCAAATTCCAATGAGCGTTCCTCACCGGTTAAGAAAGAACTTAGTTCCTGATCCTCATATAGCTCTTTAACTGATAGATGTTGATACTGCTCAGGAGGGAAAAGTGTCACAGAGTCACCGTCTTGCTCGACTGCGTGAACAGACATCTCTTCCTGAACAGAGGCGCCCCGTTCAGCCAGCGCTTCAATGTTTTCTTTTGCGCCGAGCACTAGATAGTCTTCTCCATCTGTACGCACGCGCGCGAACGCCTGGGAATAATTACCCAAAGCTTCAGCAACGCGCTTTGGATCACTCGTGCGTTCACCATCTTCTAACTGAGCCATTATCGTTGAAGCCTCCTTCAGATATAAAAGTGTGGGGTATCGAGCAATTGCTCGATACCCCACACTTGGGTTTTAGAGGATTTTGTGTGAGCACCCCTGGGTTTGGGGTGCTCACACTATGTATTACGGGTGGGGTGGGGGTAAACGCGGCACCACACACAAAAAACCTGGTACCACACCTAGATTTTTCTCATGGCCAAGACCGCCCGTTCGTTTTTACACCGTTGAAGCGCTCTGCCGGTACGTGCTTTTCCACAGCACACCTCCCCTTCTCTTCTTCGTCCCTCATACGAGAGGTGCACTGTGGAAAGAGCACTCAAAGCCCGGCGGTGATGCAAAAAGTCCGTGGACGGCACGATCCACCTCAACCCTTTGAGCTCAAGAATTTCTCCTTGTGCTTCCCCCGCTTCGCTCCTCCTGCACCGAAAAATTCTTTTCGCCCAATAATCCCGGTATCGTCCCGACCACCGACTATTTCACACACCCGCTCACCATGTTGCACAAACCTGCCTGCAACTCTTTTTCCTCCGCAAGCTCCCCCAAAGAGTTTCAGTTGGTTTGGCACACATGGACTTCGCCCGTGCAAAACCGCGACAACAATGTCGGACGCTATTCGCTTGAAATTTTGTCACCCCTTACCCTGCTCCTTCGTCGCACCACGGCACAAAATCACTGCGCTCTTTAAACCGTCACACCTCTTGCATCCAATAAGCAAGGTTACTAATCTGAGTAATTCATGCTAAAATGCTGTGCATGATGACCGTCCATAAACTCAGCGCAGGCGACGGTTATAAGTACTACACTCACGAAGTCGCCTCTGGTGATGCTTTGCGCGCAAATGACCGCGAGCTAGGCGACTATTACACTGTGGACGGTATGCCGCCGGGTCAATGGATCGGGTCAGCACCGGAAGCACTGGGGCTTTCCGGTGAGGTGTCCGAGGCGCATATGCATACCCTTTTCGGGCAGCGTTTCACCCCGATAGAGACTATGGAAGTCAAAGAGATGCTGCACGGACTACCTGAATTTGACGACTACATGGCCGCCTATAACAACGCCTATGAGACGTACCGGGAGCACGTTGCGGAGCGTGCGTGGGAGATTCTAACCCGCGCCGAGGACGGCTTGAGCCAGCAGGAAATCGCGCACCAAATGGGTGAGATCGGGCACCCGATGAATCAAAAAACTGTCTCAAATTATTTGACGCGGTATGCAGCTGTGGGTAATAAGATTACTTCCGCACAGGCAGAACACAACGGCAAGAACGGTGTTCAATCTGAGGGTAAAGCCCTCGCTAAAGAGGAATTTATAGAGCGTTATCGTCTGACTCCTGGGGAAATTACCGCAGCCCATAACGCCGGAAAACGAGCACACAACAAGCTCTATCGAGAGCAGACAGCTTCCCAGTTGCACCCCGAATACGGGGCGGGAACTGATTTTACGAAGCGTGTTTCTGAAGAGGTCGCCCGTCACCGTAGGATGCATGACGGGGCAGAACCGACCAAGAGGCAGATGCAGGAAATCCGGTTCCGTGTAGGCGGTGAACTCTACCGTGCGCAGCGTGGTATCGAACCCACACCCGCACAACTACGTCAGTTTATCGCCGAAAGCTCGAAGCGCCACCAGACCGCTATTGCCGGTTTTGACCTCGTATTTACGCCGTCTAAATCCGTTTCGATTGCCTGGGGTCTAGGCGATAAGCAGCTGCGTAAGGATATTGAAGCAGCTCATGAGCACGCTATCCAGGACGTGGTACGGCACCTTGAAAACAATGTGGTGATGACCCGTCGGGGCCATAATGGCATCCGGCAAATCGACACTAAGAACGGGATCATCGGCACAAAATTCCGTCACTACGACTCCCGTGCAGGCGATCCGAACCTGCACGATCATGTCGTGATTGCCAACCGTGTTGAGGGCGCGGATGATAAATGGTCATCCATTGATGGACGGACGCTATACCAATACGGGGTCGAATGCAGCGAGCTTTATAACAGTAAAGTCCAAGAATACGTCACGCAGCTGACGGGTTTGCAGTTCGAGCCCCGGATGCAAAACGGCAAACCCATCCATGAAATTGTCGGCATTAGCGACGAAACGATCCGTGCTTTTTCCTCCCGGCGCGGGGATATTAGCGCCGAACTTGACCGTGTGAAGGCAAAATTTGTGGCTGATAACGGCTACGAGCCGAGTGAAAAGCAGCTCATTAAATTAGCGCAGCAGGCGACGTTGGCGACACGTCCGGCCAAGTCTGAAGCACGCTCTTTAGAAGACCTGCATACCGAATGGGTCGCCGCCGCGCACGCCCTGTCTGAGCATGGCGTGCACGTTCCGGTTGATCATCAGCTCGCGGAATCCCTCAAAAACGCCTCCCTGAATTATGAACAGAATGTACTTCAGGGCGCACGTCAGGAAGCCTATTCCACACCCCTTGAAGCACATACCGATGCGGTTCTCTCCCGTCTAGAGGAGGCGCGTTCGACCTGGCGGCGTACCCATATTAACGCTGAAGTTTCTCGGTATGTGCGCGAGCTAGGGTTGAATGAGGCACAGGATCGGGGGCTTATTTCATCCATCCGTCAGTCCGTCGCAAGCGACTCACTGCCTCTGCATATTAAGGACACACGCCTCACACCGCGCGAATATTTACGTAAGGATGGCACCTCCCAGTTCCAGCGTATCGACTCGGAGTTATTCACTTCTGAGCGAGTTTTAGCGGCTGAGAATAAGATTTTAGATGCTGCATCTCGTGCCGTGATTCCTGCTTCCACTGTGGATGTTTTCGAGCTCGCCGCGCAAAAACGCCGCGCGGAACTCGCCGAGCAAGGGCACACATTACCTGCCGGGCAAGAGGCAATGGCACGCGAATTCGCCACCAGTGATAAGCTCCTAGTGGTCGGTATTGGTGCCGCCGGTGCCGGTAAAACCTCCTCAACTCGCCTGGCCGTAGACGCTATCGAAGCCTCCGGAAACCGAGTCATTGGTATGGCTCCGACGGCTGCGGCCGCAGCCGTTATGCGCTCTGAAATGCGCATCAATGCCGACACGGTGGATAAGATTTTGACCGATTGGCAGAGCGGTAAAAAGCCCGTGGATGTGCGCCCTGGTGATGTTCTGCTGGTCGATGAAGCCGGGATGATCGCCACACCGAAGATGGAGAAAATACTTACTCTTGCGCAAGAACGCGGCGCTCTGGTGCGTGCGCTGGGTGATTATCGGCAGCTCTCAGCAGTTGGATCCGGTGGGGCATTACGTCTGGTAGATCGGGAGACCGGGGCTGTGCACCTGGATGAACTCTTTAGGTTTAGGAATCCTGAGGAAGCAGCGGCCACACTCGCTTTACGTGAGCCGCCCCTGGTCGGGACGGACAAGCCATTCTCTTGGTATTTGGAAAATGACCGGGTTGTGGCCGGGTCTGCGGATGCGATGGTAGAAGACGTTTTCCGCAAGTATAGCGCCGATGTGAACGCTGGGAAACAGTCGATCATGATCGCTTCTACCAACGAAGCTGTGACTAAACTGAATGATTTGGCGCAGGCTCACGCGATCGAGCACGGCCAGGTGAGCACTGGCGCGGGTGCTGTAGCGCTGCATAATTCCTCCCGCGCACACGTTGGGGACACCATTGTCACCAGGCAAAATGCACGCCGCCTCATCGTGAATTCGGGTCAGGATTTCGTGAAAAACGGCGACCTCTGGACCGTGACCGACCTGCACGATGACGGGCGAATCACCGCACAACACACCGGCCACGGTGGGAAAGTCACCCTCCCCGCCCAGTACGTCCAAGAATCAGTGGAGCTCGGGTACGCCTCCACTATCCACCGTGCCCAGGGATCCACCGTAGACACCGCGCACGCCCTGGTGGATGCATCTACCGACCGGGCCGGTGCCTATGTTGCGCTCACCCGTGGACGCGAACACAATGCTCTCTATGTCGCCCTGGCCGATGGGGAGAAACGCGATGATGTGCTCGACCGCATCACCGGTGCGTATGAGCGTGACCTCACGGTACACGAGAGTGTGGATCAGCTCCGTGCCGAGCAC